>Ga0310810_10001408_pt1 | contig 25178 bp, 18 predicted proteins | sample NCmetagenome_FD_207641 | JGI IMG/M metagenome (GOLD analysis project Ga0310810, IMG submission 207641) | Soil microbial communities from experimental microcosm in Duke University, North Carolina, United States - NC | ecosystem: Engineered > Artificial ecosystem > Soil microcosm > Unclassified ...
ACACAAGAGCGGCATCGCCGTGCGGTTCCCCCGCATGCTCCGCTGGCGCCGTGACAAGCCCGCGGGGGAAGCCGACACGCTGGATGCCCTCCGCGAATTGCTGCGGCACACGCAGGGCTGAGACGCCGCTGCCTCGGCGCTCGTAGCCCTTGACAGCGGCGCGATGATCTCGATACTGTTGTAGATATTCGACAGGAGTCAAGACCCGCATGCCGCCGAAGTCCGACATTCTCCAGGGCACGCTCGATCTGCTGATTCTTCGCACGCTTCAGCGAGGCCCGATGCACGGCTGGGGCATTTCCCAGCGCATCCAGCAGCTCTCTGAAGATGTCCTCCAGGTCAATCAGGGATCGCTCTACCCCGCCCTGCACCGGCTCGAGCAGCAGGGACTCGTCGAAGCCGAGTGGGGCAGCTCGGAAAACAACCGGCAGGCAAAGTTCTATCAGCTCACGCGCGATGGCCGGAAGCATCTCGCGGACGAAACGCGCAACTGGGAGCGCATTTCCACCGCCGTCGCTCGCGTCATCGCCGGTTAACCCAGGAGCCTCACCATGCTGCGTCGATGGCGCGCGCGTCTCACGTCGCTCTTCCGTCGCGGACGGCTCGAGCGCGAGCTGGATGCCGAGCTGCAGTTTCACATCGACATGCTCGCGGCGCAGAACGTATCACAGGGCATGACGCCGGATGAGGCGCGCCGCGCGGCGCTTCGGGCCTTCGGCGCAGTGGACATGGTGAAGACCGACGTACGGGACGCGTGGATGTCGCGCTTCTTCGAGGTCTTCGCACAGGACGTCCGCTACGGGGTGCGCAGCCTTCGCCGCACGCCGGGATTCACGCTCGCGGTCGTCGGCACGATGGCGCTCGGGATTGGCGCCAATTCCGCGGTCTTCAGCGTCGTCAACGGCGTGCTGCTGCGGCAGCTTCCGTACGCTGACGGCGATCGTCTCGCCGTCATGCGGCAGGCGCGGCCCTTTGCCGGCATACGGGACATCAGCTTTTCCGCGCTGGACATCGCGGACTACCGCCGGTCGCGCAGCCTCAGCGACGTGGTCGAGTACCACAATATGTGGTTCATCCTGCTCGGACGCAACGAGCCGGAACGCGTGTCGACGGAGGTTGTCTCGGCGAATTTCTTCGACGTCCTCGGAATTCGGCCGCTCTACGGCCGTACGTTCGTCGCCTCCGACGATCGGCCGGGCGCGCCCGCCGTGCTCGTCCTCAGCCACGCGTATTGGCAGCGCAGCTTCGGGGGCGACCCCACCGTCGTGGGCCGCGTCTTCCGGATGAACGATCGGCCGCACACCGTCATCGGCGTGATGCCGCCGATGCCTGATTACCCGCAGGCGGTCGATGTGTACATGCCGACCGCCGCATGTCCTTTCCGGTCCAGTCCCCACATGGCGAACGACCGCGCTATGCGGATGTCGGGCGCGATTGTGCGCGTTCGGAACGATGTCGATCTGAGAAAAGCGGAGGCAGATCTCGCGCTGACCGCCGGCTCGCTGGTCAGCGCCTATCCGACGAAGTATCCGACCGACACGATGGAGACGCGACTCACGCCGTTGAAGGACGAGCTGACGGCTCGTGCGCGTCCCACCCTGCTCATCCTGCTCGCCACGACAACCTTCGTGCTGTTGATCGTGTGTGCGTCGATCGCCAACCTCCTCGTGGCCAGGATCGTCGGACGCGAACGCGAGTTCGCGCTGCGCGCCGCGCTGGGCGCCGGACGCGCGCGCCTCATTCGGCAGATGCTGACGGAAAGCCTGCTGCTCGCCGCAGCCGGAGGCGCCGCCGGACTGGCGCTCGCCGACGTGTCGCTGGACGGCCTCGTGTCGTTTGCCGGCCGGCTGACGCCGCGGGCCGCCGAGGCGACCATCGACGTTCGCGTGCTGCTCTTCACGCTTGGCCTGACGATCTTCACGGGATTGACGTTCGGGATTATCCCCGCGCTCGGGACCCGCCGCGACACGGCGTCGTCGTTGAAGGACGCGGGCCGATCCACGGAACGGCGTCATTTCGTGCGATCGTCGCTCATCGTTGCGCAGGTCGCCATCTCGTTCATGCTGCTCATCGCGGCGGGATTGACGCTCCGCAGTGTGTTCAAGCTGCAGGAACTCGACCCCGGCTTTCGCGTCGACAACATCCTGACGATGCGCGTCGCGCTGAACTTCACGAAGTACCAGGACGCCAAAATCGGCCAGTTCTGGCGCACGTTCGAGCACGGCCTCGTTGCGCTCCCGGGCGTCATCGATGCCGCGGGCGGCGGCACGTTCCCGCTGAACAGCACGAAACTGTTCAACACGACGTTCGTCAGGGAGAACCATCCGCTCGCGCCGGGTGAGATCGCGCCTCGCGTCGACGTGCACGTCGCAACACCCGGCTATTTCCGCACGATCGGGCAGCCGCTCGTCGAAGGCCGCACGTTCACCGACACCGATGGCGTGGGCGATCGCGAGGTCGTGGTTATCAACCAGTCGATGAAGCGGCACTTCTGGCCCGACGTCGATCCGCTTGGCAGGCGCATCTCAGGCGATGACGGAAAAACCTGGGCGACGATCATCGGCGTCGTCCAGGATGCGCGGCAGCAGCTCGCCACGGCGCCCGCTGACCAGGTTTATGTGCCGCTGGCGGAAAACGGGCCGATGCTGACGATGAATTGGCTCGTGCACACGAATCTCCCCCCACCGGTCATGGAGCGTCAGATCAAGGCGCTGATGCGCACCATCGACCCCGACCAGCCGGTCGATGAGTTCCGAACCATGGACGAGGTCCGCGGAGAGAGCCTGCAGGCGCCTCGGACGGCGGCCACGCTGCTGGGAATTTTTGCTCTGCTGGCGCTGATTATTACGGCCGCCGGTCTCGCGGGCGTCATCGCGTACTGGGTCAACCAGCGGACCCAGGAGTTCGGTGTTCGAATGGCGCTGGGCGCTCCGAGAACCGGGGTGGTCAGCCTCGTCCTGCGGCAGGGGGTGCAGTTCGTCGTCATCGGCCTCGCCATCGGGCTTGCCGGGGCGCTCGTCCTCACCCGGTGGATCGCCTCTCTGCTGTTCGAAGTCCAGCCGACTGACGCGCTCACATTTCTTGGCGTTTCGGCGGTAATGCTGACCGTCGCGGTTCTCGCCTGCCTCATCCCTGCGCGCCGCGCTGCCGCCGTCGACCCCATCGTCGCCCTCCGCGCGCTGTAATGCGGGGTCAGACCCCGGCCGCCGCGCTTCCGGGGTCAGACCCCGGTCGTCGGATTACACACTTCGTCGAAGCGGCTGGGCTCACAGCAGCGGGCGCGGTTCTTGCCATGACGGGTGGCGGGGTGACTTATGGGACTCGCTACCACGCTTCTCGGATCCGCCAATCGTGCAAAACACTCCCGCACGACGCGTTTCGCTGCGGTGTGTGTAGTTGGCTTCACACTCGCCGGCGCCCAGGCGGCCGGGGTCGCGGCGGCTCCCAAAGACGACGTGGCCGCACGCGTTTATACCCCGTCGAAGGACCTCCGGGCATATCGCGCGATGCGGCGCATGCACGCCTGGAGCGATCGCCTGAATCAGGAAGCGTGGATGGACGCCATCACGACGCTGCGAAATGGCCACTTCGACTACGCGATCGTCAGCGAGCGCGGCTCCGACACGATCCGCAACAAGGTCCTGCGCACGATGCTGCAGCGCGAACAGGAACTCGTGAACAATGGCGAGGCCGATAAAGCCGACCTCACCGAGCAGAACTACGACTTCAAGCACCCCGAGACCGACGACGAGGGATCGACCGTCGTGCCGATTCAGGCGCGCCGCAAGGACGTGCTGCTCGTCAACGGGCAGATGGTGATCGATCCCGCGAGCGGGGATCTCGTCCGGGTCGAGGGGCGCCTCGCGAAAAACCCGTCGTTCTGGACGACGCTCGTCAACGTCGTCCGTCGCTACGCGAGGATCGGCGGCGTCCGCGTCCCGATCGCGACCGAGTCGACCGCGAAGATTCGTTTTGCGGGGACGTCGCAGCTCGAAGTGCGCTACGAGTACGAATCGATCAACGGGCAGCCGGTGAGCCTCACCGCCGGCCGGCGCTGAGGGCGCGCAGTTCCGCCCGCGCATAGCGCTGGGCGATCAGGTTCGTGAGCCGCTTGCCGGGCATCGACGAGACATCGATCGCGAGCGCCTGTTCCAGCAGCGATTTTCTTTCCGCAGCATCCGAGAGCGTCGCCGCGTACGCGACGTAGGCAAAGGCGGATTTCCCACTCGACAACTGGCGTGCGCGTTCGAAGTCCGCCCGCGCGGCTGCCGGTGATCCGCCGGCGAGCCGCGGCAGGCCGTCGAGCGCGATCATGGCCTCATAGATCGCGCCGGAGTCCCAGGCTTCGTCGAGGTCCCGCGCCCGCGTCAGCAACGCGCGGACGGACGGCACCTCGGCCACGCGGAGGAGCGGATTGGGCGCGACGGCCAGGTCGGCGGCCCAGGACGCCGCCGCCCAGTAGAGGAACGGAACGTCGGCGCGTGTCATGAACGACAAGCCGTCGGTGAGATGATCGGCCGACACGTTCGGATGCCGCGCGATCAACCCGCGGATGCAGTAGCGTCGGGCGCGCTGGTACATCTGCCCGGCGCGCGTTCGGAGATCGCGCGCCCGCGCATCGTCGGTCTCGTCGACTGCCGCCTGCACGTGAAGAAACGCGTACGAATACTCCGTGAATCCCCGGCAGGCGGTGAGCAGCAGTTGTTCGTTGCGCGGCGTCTGCTGCAGCAGCATCTCGACCGTCTTCAGCGTCGACGGGGCGGCGAGACGGACGAACTCGGGATCGTCGTCCGCTTCGTAGACATCGGCGCTCGATGCGAGGGCGGATGCCATCCGGTTCACCGCCACCTGATGCAGCGAGCAGCCGCCAAGGGCCGCAAGCAGGACCGGCGCGGCGAGCCGGCGCAGACTCGGAAGCATTGAAGGCGTCAACGATAGCATGCTGTGGCGCGCGCCTTGCTCGATCGAGCTGTATGGATGATGGAAAGCGATATCGGGACGAGCGCCTGCCGGTGACAGCCGAGGTCGGAGGAGAAGGCGGCAGCTTTGCCGATCCCACGTACCAACAATCCGCCGAGAAGCCGGACGGACTCAGGCGTGCCTCGGATACGAAACAGCCGAACGCCGCAGCCGACGTCGCGCAGTATGCGGAGCACGAAGAACAGATTGCTGACGGCGGCGTCGGGACCGCACCGGATCCCGACACGGGCATGAAGAAGTATCCCACTGAGAATTGAACATTGATGATTGCAGATTGAAGATTGAAGTCAGATTGCAGACTGCAGATTGAATGAGTGGGAGCGGCTGTTGGATGAATCTCGACAATGGGATGCTACGCTGCCGTCGTGCGAGCCGGTGTGGCGATCCTCCTCTTCCCCCTGCTCACCGCCTGTTCGGGATCGACACCGTCCACAGATACCCGCGATTCCCGGGTGACCCCAGAGGCGCGCGACGCATCGCTGGTGCGCGCGCACGTCTGGCGTGAGCCCGATCTTGCCATCGAGCGGGTCGACCTCTCGCGCAACCCGCCCGGCCCGTTTCGCGATGAGGACGACGTCACGTGCACGTTCCTCTTCGACGCTGTCGACGGGACCACGCCCAAGTTCCACTGCCGCACGCCGGACGGCAGCAATATCAGAGTGAAGTACGGACCGCAGAACCCGGAACTGCCGGCAGAAACGGCGGCGTCGCGGCTGATGTGGGCGCTCGGGTTTCCTGTGGATCACATCTTCCGTGTACACAGCGTCAGCTGTTTCGGGTGCCCGGCCGATCCGTTCAGCGCCCTGCAATGCCTGGATTCAGGCGGCGCGCGCGACCGGTGCCTTGCGGGCGCTCAAACGAATCGCGCCGTCACCTTTGATGAGCCCACCATCGAGCGCCGGAAGGAGGGGCACATCATCGAAAGCACTCCCGGACAGGGATGGTCGTGGTTCGAGCTGGACCGCATCGATCCTCATCTGGGCGGTGCGCCGCGCCGCGATGTCGACGCGCTCCGGCTGATGGCCGTGCTGCTGGCGCACTGGGACAACAAGGGACCAAACCAGCGTCTCCTCTGTCCGCCGGGTGTGCCCTACAGCGAGGGTGTGTGCGCGGCGCCGATCGCGATGGTCCAGGACCTCGGCGCGACGTTCGGCCCGCTCAAAGTCGATCTGCCGAACTGGCAACGCACACAGATCTGGGCCGACGCGAGATCCTGCATCGCCACGATGAAGGCGCTCCCCTACGACGGCGGCACGTTCGGCGAACATGTCATTTCTGAGGAGGGGCGGCAACTGGTGCTCCGGCTGCTGCGGCGCTTGAGCGTTGCGCAAGTCCGCAGCCTCTTCACCGGATCGGGCGTCACGCAACTGAATCAGGTGGTGGCCGCCGCGCACGACCCCGACGCATGGGCGCGCGCGTTCATGGACAAGGTGGAGCAGATCGAGACTGCCGGCCCCTGCCCCGACCGGTAACGTCTGCGGGTGCGCGCGTGTTCCCGCGCGTCACCCTCTCGTATGCCCGACTTCTACCGCGCGCGCCAGCCGAGCGCGACGCACTGCACGGAAATCTGGCCCCGCTTGGGCGCGAGCTGCACGGTGTCGATTTTCGCGGCGTCCGCGTCGTACCGCGCCTGGATCGCCTTGGTTTCGTCGGCAATCTGCGCATCGAGATCGTCGAGCTTCTTCTTCGTCTCGTCCACGTTCTCCTGCGCCCGGTGCACGTCGTCGGCCTCCTTCGACGCGCGACCGAACCCTCGCGCGGCGGTCGTGGCGCGGCCGAGCGTCCCGGCGCTGAACGCCTTTCGCCCGAACAACGCACCGACGACGGTCGCGCCGAGAGAGACGACGGTCTGCAGCTTCTGCTGCGACGCCTGCTCCTGCTCTTTGTCGACGGTCTGCTGCGCGCGACGCAGTTGATCCTCGAGGCGAGCGCGCTGCGACTCGAACTTCTTCCGCAAATCATCGACCTCGGCATCGCGCGCCTCGCGCTGCGCCGTCTGGACGCGGATGGCGAAATCACGTTCGGACTCGCCCGGTTTTGCCGTCAGCTTGGACGAGGCGTGGCGCTGCAATTGAAGCGTCTGCGATCCGGCGAGCCAGGTCGTGAAGACCTTCTGCCAGGCTGTGTAGTTCTTCGGCTGGGTGGCCGCTTTGGGGAGCGGCGCGAACGTTGCGGCGGCTTCCGGCGCGCTGGCGAGATCCGACGGGGCCATGTCCAGCACTTCCGCCGCGGTCCAATCGACAGGGACGGCACCCTCCCCGATCGGCGTCGCCGCGATGATGTCGCGGCTTTCTGAAATCTGCAGTTTCGTGTCGACGAACCCCACCTTCGCGATCCCGAGGGCCACCGCCTCATAGCGGGGGGACGGCGAGGCGGTGGGCAGGAAGTATTGCTGGATCGACGGCGGCAGCACGGGCGCGGAAGCCGTCACCTCCGCGGACGCTTCGGATGATGCGGGCTGGGGCGGCGCCGACGCTGCCGCTGCGGAGGGTCCCACCCCGCCAGCGGACGGTGCCGCCTTGACGGCCGCTGCGGAGGCGGCGGGATCCGCCACTCCGCTCATCAAGGTCTTGATCTGATCTTTCGACAGCGGACCGCGAAGATACGACATGGTCCAGCGCGTCTGGAACGTGATCGGACCGGCCGAGTGAACGTCGTGGAGCAGGAACACGCGTTTGCCGAGCGCCGACAGCGCCTTGTCCGCAGCATCGCGATCGAGCGAACCGGCCGCGGCGCCTTCGAGGCCGTCGAGCACGCGCGCCTTGTCGCGTTCGGTTTGCAGCCGGCCGAGGAACCACGTGCCGGTATTCGACAGCGCCTTGTAATCGAGGTCGACGGGATTCTGCGTCGCAAGGACGAGCCCGATCCCGAACGCGCGCGCCTGCTTCAGCAGCGTCATCATCGGCGCCTTGGATGGCGGCGCGGCGACGGGCGGCAGATATCCGGCAATTTCGTCCATGTAAACGATCGCTCGCAGGCTCGTGGTGCCCGTCTGCGTGCGCATCCACGCGACGACCTGGTTGAGCAGCAGCGAGACGAAAAACATGCGCTCGCTGTCGGCGAGGTGCGCGATCGAGATCACCGAAACCCGCGGTTTGCCCTTTGATCCATAGAGCAGCAGCCCGGGATCGAGGGGAGGTCCTTCGAGCCACTGCTCGAATCCGGGGGACGCGAGCACGTTGTTCAACTGCATCGCGAGCGAGAACCGCTCTTTCGCAGGAAAGAACGACTCGACGTCGAGCACACCGATCGTCTGCAGGGGCGGCGTCTGAATCTGCTGAATGAGCGACGCGAGATCGAGGTCGCGCCCGTTCTGCCATGCGTTCGCGAAGAGCGCCGACACGAACGTGTGCTCGCGACCCCGCGGTTCCGCGTCCGCGCCGGCGAGCGTGAGAATGCTGATGGCCGTGCTCGACGCGCGTTCGGTCATCGCCTCGCGATCGTCGCGAACGGATGCCGGAGGCGCAGCAAACGAAGACAGGATCGAAATCGGCAGGCCGGCACGGCTGGCCGGCGTGTAGATCGCGAAATCAGCGGCGGCTTTGAGCCGCTTGATGCGGTCGCCATCCTCGCCCCACTCGGCGAGGCCCTTCTTCCAGAGATCCGCCTGCTGCTGCGCGTAAGCGTCCGCGGTCGCACCGGCCAGCCGCGCATCGTCCTGGTTGATCCAGGGAGCGAACTCCTGCGCCGTGAGCGCCGGGAACGTGAGCAGCAGGTTCGAGAGGTCGCCCTTCGGATCAATGGCGATCACCGGGACGCCGTCGAGCGCAGCTTCCTCGATGATCGAAATACACAAACCTGTCTTGCCGCTGCCGGTCATCCCGACGCAGACCGCGTGGGTCACCAGATCGCGCGAATCGTAGAGAACGGGAGCGCCGGGGTGGCCGCCGGAGGGATCCGTCTGGCGACCGAGGTAGAAGACGCCAAGCTTCTCGAAGTCCTGCATGAGGCAATCGTATCGAGTTCCGCACGCCGTTAAAAAGAGATAACGTCGGCCCCGTGGCGTATCGCTACCACCCCGACGTGCTGGAGGCGTTGTCCCGACACGGCCTCGCTCCTACCGCCGGGACGCCGCCAGGGGCGGCGCGTCGCGCGCTCAGTGACCTGTACCGCTACGAGATCCGGAGGCTTCGAGATTCCCTGCTCGCGGGCCGCGTCGAGAAGGCGCACTACATCGATCACGTGCTCGATCTCCGCCGGAAGTACTGGCTGTTGTCGGTTCCCGTCGAGCGATGGGTGGACAGTGGATGAAATCCGCGCGCGATCACGAACTTGGGTGTAGCGCGGCGGCGCGATCCTGCTACTATTCGGCTGGGCTTGAGACCGCAGAGGCCGCCCTGGAGGTTCTATGGCAGACGAGCAGAATCAGCCGAACGACGACGTCCTGATGCCGGAAACCGGCGCCCCGGCTGGCGATACGGCGCAGACCACCACTGACACGGCAGGACCCGCCGCGTCCGCCGGGAGCGCCAGGCAGTCGGCGGGTTCGCGGCGCAAGACGTCCCGCAAGAGCGCGAGCGGCTCCCGCAGCACCAAAGGCTCCTCGCGGAAGTCGGCAAAGGGCGGGCGTAAAGCAGCGAAGGGCGGCTCGAGGTCCAGCAAGGGCGGCCGGGCTGCTGCCAAGGGCGGCCGGAGTGCGGCAAAGAGCAGTCGGGGTGCCGCGAAGGGCGGCCGTAAATCGGCCTCCAGCGCTAAGAAGTCCTCAAAGGGCGGACGGAAAAAACGTTAGCCGTTTGCCGTTGGCGCGACGTACTGGGTCAGTTTCCGAGCGGCGTCTCCAGACGGCGGCCACTGTCGGCTGAGACGCGCTGACGGCAATCACGTAGATCGCGAAGTCCCGAAGATCCCGAAATCGAAGCCTGTTTTGCTTCGGGTCCGTCGGGCTTTCGGGGCCTATGCGAGAAGCCGTCGGCTCGTGTCGCTGTTTAGAGGCTCGGATTTGTGATCGTAGGGCGGCCTTCTATGGGCCGCCGTTCTCGAGTAGTTGGTAGTTGCGCAGTTGTGTGGTTATCTTTTGTCTGCCGCCTGACCTCCCAGAAAAATCCCGTTGAACAGGAACTTGAACGTGCCGTGGGGCTGGCCGCGGAAGGTGATCTCAGGTCCGAACAGGAACAGGTGGCCCTTGCCGAGCGTCGCATCGACGCCGACAACTCCCCCGTCGAGGTAACCCTCTCCCCACGCCCAGCCGCTGCGAAGCGGCGTCGCGCTGTCGAACCAGCCGATCGGTTTGACGCCGTGCAGTTCCGCATCCGGATCCAGTTGGAACACCGGGTTGTTCTCGAAGAAGACGTCGACGTGATCCGCGAATCCCTGAGCGATCGGCGAACGATTGTCGACCGCCATGCGCAGCACGGACCCTGGCACGTAATACTTCTCGCGCGGGAGCGGCGTGACGTCGCCGTTCGGCGATCGCTCGACAAGGTGGTTGCCCATCGGCAAGCCGAGCGCTTCGCCGAGCTCGGACGAATTCCCCACGGCAACGATCGTCCCGCCGTCTTCGACGAATTTCCGAAGCTGGGTCAATGTCTGCGCCGTAATGGACCCGAGCTGATCCTGATACTCGGCCGGGATGTCGGCCGGCGGCTGCCCGCCGCGCCCCCCGGCGCCTCCGCGGCCTCCGCCGCGGCCGCCTCGACCGCCGCCTGCCAGTTGCGGCGGAATCATGTCGCTCGGAAACACGAGGACGTCGTACTTCGCAATCAGGTTGCCGGCGTCGAGCGTTTTCGGGAAGACGACGTCGAACGGGAATTCGAACTGCTCGAGCAGATACCGCGTCCACCCCGACGGCATCGACCCGCCATAGCGATCCGAGAGGCCGATGCGGAGCTTGCGCAGTTTGATGGCGTCCCCGGCGGGTTGCGCCGGCACGCCTTCGAAACCAACGCCGAGATCGGCGGCAATCTTCTCCACCGCGGCCCGTGTCGACGGCCTGGCGGCGACGAAGAACGTGCCGGCCTGCGGGCCGCCCGTGATCCAGGTCACGTCCTCACCCGCGGCGAGCAGCCGGTTGATCGCGGTGAAGGAGTCGTTGATGGCGTGGCTGAAGGTGTACCCGGCGGTCGCGGTACCGGTTACGGTCGCGGGCGCGGGCTTCTGCAGCCCGCTCACTTTCTCGAACGGCCCATCGAACCCGTCGAGCACGCGGTCGAACTGGACGCCCATTTGAAACGCGAGCGTGTAACCTGCGTTGTCGTACGGCGGCGTCGGCGGTCCACCCGGATACGGAATGTCGTTCGGGTGATCCTGCGGCTCGAACATGTCCATCACGTGCGGGCGGAAGGCCTGGGCCGTCTTCACGACGTACGATCCCGCGGGATAGTTCTTGCCGGCGACGGTGAACGCCGCCGTGGCGCGTTCGATCGTGACGCCGTTTTTGATCAGCGTGTTGATGAACTTCGTGGCCGTCGGGAAGTCGGGCTGATTTGCCGGCACGATAAACCCGCGCGGGTCGCGCTTGGCCGGATCGCGCAACAGCTTCTCGAACTGCTCGCGCGTGCCTGTCGCGTTTCCGCGGCCGAATCCTCCGCTCTGATCGGCGTTGGCGCCACCGCGCCGGCCGCCGGCCAGCGCCTCCTCCGCCGCGGCGATTTCGTGCGGCGTCGTCGTCCAGGTGTCGCGGCCGCCGCGCTCGATGGAGTTCCTGCCCATCCGGTAGATGTTGTAGAGGAAGTGTTCCTTCTGCCGCGACGCAATATCGAGCACGGCGCGGTTCGCGGTGATGGAGTAGTCAATGGATTGCCGGAAGTGCCACGGCTGCGGTTCGATCGGATAGTAGAGACTCGAATCCGGCAGTTGCTTCGACGGAATGAACGGGATGGAGACAGGCGTCGGGCTGCCGATTGTCTCCGTCAGCAGCCCGATCATGTTGTGGAAGTACACCTCGGTGCGAAGCCCGCCGTTCCACCAGGTCGAGTAACTCGATCCCTTCCGGGTCGTCACGCCAGGCTTCCCTTCGGCAATCATCCGCTCGTTCAGCGCGGCGCCGACAAGATCGATTTCGTTGGGGACCTGCGGATCGAAGTTGTAGTTGAAGGGATCCCGGAAGGGCGGGGCGAACATCACGGTGCCGGCGGGTCCGGTCTGATGGTGATTGTAGACAATCTGCGGAAACCACTCCTGATACATGATCCGGTTGATGTTGGTGGTCTCCGACAGGTTCGACATGTAGAAGTCGCGGTTGTCGTCGTGGCCGGCGTACTTGTTGTACAGGCGCGGCACGTTCGAGAGCGACCGCTGCTGCGGGTCCTTCTCGCGCATGTACCAGTTGGACACGAGTTCCATGCCGTCGGGATTGACGTTCGTGCAGAGCACGATGTCGTCGTCCAGGAACCGCATCGTCTCCGGGTCGGTGCGGCTGACCATCTGGTAAATCATCTCGGTGAGCTGCGCGGCGCCGAGTACCTCGGTCGCGTGCAGTCCGCCGTCGATCCAGACGACCGCCTTGCCTTCTTTCGCCAGCGCGTGTGCCTGATCGTCGGTCAGGCCGTCGGCCAGCGCGAGGCGGCGCGAGATGTCCTTGTACCGATCGAGTTTCTTGAAGTTTTCCGGGGACGTGATGATCGCCATCAGCATCGGGCGCCCTTCGGACGTCTTGCCGATCTCGACGATCTTCATCCGGTTCGTTTCCTTCTCGAGCTTCCGGATGTACTCGCTGTATTGCGTGTAGTTGAATAATTGATAGTCGTCGCCGACGCTGAAGCCGAAGAACTGCTTCGGTGTGGTGACGGATGAGGACTGCGCGGCGGGAACGGTCGCGACGGCAGCCAGGCACAACGCCGCGATCGCAAGCCCGCGGGAACGACGTACGGACATGAAGCCTCCCGGAATGGAGGCTAAAATATCACTTCAGCGACGCGCCGTGTGTGGCGGGACCCGACGGCGGCATGGAACCGTTGAACGTGACAGCATCCGAATAGATCGTGCCTTCGGCGTTCGTGCCATAGAACTGCGTGTTCGCCTTCGTATCGAGCGGATCCGCGGCTGCCGAATAACCGGGAGCACCCATCCCCGCCGCCAGGCCGTTGCAGCTCGCCGGCGTGCCGCCAACCGACGCCCCCGTCATCGTGAACGTGTAGCCGCTCCGGATGAACGAGGCTGCGGCACTTTCTTCCGGCCCGAGAAACGCCTGAAAGGAGCCGGGAGGCGCCGCGCCCAGCGTTTGCAGATCGGGGGAATAGAACCCGGACCCGCACGTCACGGCGTAACTCACCTGCGCGCTGTTGATGACGCGAAGCGTGGTGATCGCGGACGCCGCCTGCGCGACGTTCTTGGCGCGGAGCAGTCCGGGCATGGCCAGCGTCGACAGGAGCCCGATCAGCGCACACGTGAACATCATGTCGATGAGGGTGAACCCCGCCTCGGACTGACACTTTTCGTCGGCAATACCAATTCTGGCGCGCCACCCAATCCCTGACAGGATGGCCCTGCGCGCACGTCTTCGGAGGCAAGTCTCAGCGGACAAGCGGTTTACGGTCACTGGGTGCACTGCAATGACATGCTGCTGTGCAAACGCCCTGCCGACAGGCACTCGCATTGTCAACGACACAATCTCGCAACTACCAACTACTCAAGGCGTCAATTTCCAACCTCCTTGTGTGGTTGGGCGTTGCGCAGTTGCGTAGTTGATCTCCCGCTATCGCGTAAGCCTTCGGTACTTGATCCTGTGAGGCTGGTCTGCAGCGGTACCCAGGCGCCGCTTCCGATCGGCCTCGTAGTCCTGATAGTTCCCTTCGAACCAGACCACTCGGCTGTCTCCTTCGAACGCGAGCATGTGTGTCGCGATCCGATCGAGGAACCATCGATCGTGGCTGATGACGACCGCACAACCGGCGAACGCGAGCAGCGCCTCTTCGAGCGCCCGGAGCGTGTCGACGTCGAGATCGTTCGTCGGCTCGTCGAGCAGCAGCAGGTTCGAGCCCCCTCTGAGCAGCTTCGCGAGGTGCACACGATTGCGCTCGCCGCCTGAGAGGGAGCCAACCTTCCGCTGCTGATCGCGCCCCTTGAAATTGAACCAGGAGACATACGCGCGCGAGGCGACGGACCGTTTCCCAAGCTCCACGTCGTCGCGGCCGCCGGTGATTTCTTCCCACACCGTCTTGTCAGCGGCAAGCGCGTCTCGCGACTGGTCGACGTAGCCCACCTGCACTGTTTCCCCGAGCCGCAGCGTTCCACCGTCCGGCTGCTCCTTGCCGGTGATCATGCGGAACAGCGTCGTCTTGCCGGCGCCGTTGGGTCCGATCACGCCGACGATGCCGCCGCGCGGCAGCGTGAAGGTGACGTCGTCCATCAACAGCAGATCGCCGTACCCTTTTCGGAGTCCGCGGGCCTCGACGACGATGTCGCCAAGGCGCGGCCCTGGAGGAATATAGATTTCGACCTGCTCGATTCGCTGCGCGGTTTCCTGGCTGAGGAGCTCTTCGTAGGCGTTGAGACGCGCCTTCCCTTTCGCGTGCCGCGCGCGCGGCGACATCCGGATCCAATCCAGCTCGCGTTCGAGCGTCTGCTGACGGCGTGTTTCCGCCTTCTCCTCGATCGCGAGCCGCCGCTGCTTCTGCTCGAGCCACGACGAGTAGTTGCCCTCCCACGGAATCCCCGACCCGCGATCCAGTTCGAGGATCCAGCCGGCGACGTTGTCGAGGAAGTAGCGGTCATGCGTGACGGCCACGACGGTGCCCGCATAATCCTTGAGGAAGCGTTCGAGCCACGCGACCGACTCGGCATCGAGATGATTCGTCGGCTCGTCGAGCAACAGCAGATCCGGCGATTTGAGCAGCAGCCGGCAGAGGGCGACCCGACGACGCTCGCCGCCCGACAGCGTCGCGACGTCGGCATCGGGCGGAGGAAGGCGCAGCGCGTCCATCGCGAGTTCCAGCCGCGCGTCCAGGTCCCAGGCGTTCGCGGCTTCGATGCGGTCCTGCACCCGCGCCTGCTCCTCGAGCACCTGCTCCATCGCTTCCGGTGAGAGGTCGTCGGCGAACCGTGCATTGATTTCGTCGTACCGCGTGAGGAGCGCGCGCAATTCGGCAACGCCCTCTTCGGCGTTTCCGAGGACGGTCTTCCCGGCATCCAGTTGCGGCTCCTGCGGCAGATAGCCGACGGTGATGCCCTGTGCGGGAAACGCCTCGCCGACGAAATTCTGATCGACGCCCGCCATGATTTTGAGCAGCGTACTCTTGCCCGCGCCGTTCATGCCGAGGACGCCGATTTTCGCGCCGGGGAGGAACGACAGCCAGATGTCCTTCAGGACAACGTGATCCGGCTGGTGCACCTTGCCCAGCCCCTTCATGGTGTAGATGAATTGCATAGTCGATGTTCGATGACCGATGTTCGATGGACGATGGACGATGGACGATGGACGATGGACGATGGACGATTATGGTCGAGCATCGATCATCGAGCATCGAACATCGATCCCGATTCTACAGTGCGTCGTTCGAGCGGAGGGTGGATGGAACCTTGGCTTCCTCCCCTTTCGGGGTCGTGAAGTCCTCGCCGGGGTTGATGAACTGGTCGGATTCGAACTTGTACTGCTTGTCGTACAGGGTCCGGTAGCGTCCGCCGAGCGCGATGAGTTCAGCGTGGGTTCCGCGTTCGACGATTTCCCCGTGCTCGAGGACGAGAATCTGATCCGCGCTGCGGATCGTCGAGAGACGGTGCGCGATGACGAACGTGGTCCGTCCTCGGCGCAGCGATTTGAGGCCGTCCTGAATGAGCGCTTCGCTCTCGCTGTCGAGGCTGGAGGTCGCCTCGTCGAGCACCAGAATGCGCGGATCCGCGAGAATCGCCCGCGCGATGGAAATCCGCTGCCGCTGCCCGCCCGAGAGCTTCACCCCGCGTTCGCCGACGACCGTGTCGTAGCCCTGCTCGAATTGCTCGACGAATTCGTCCGCGTGCGCAATGCGGCTGACCCGCTTGACGTCATCGATGGTCGCGTTCGGCTGGCCGTATCGAATGTTGTCGGCGATCGTGCCGTCGAACAGGAAGTTGTCCTGCAGCACGACCCCGAGCTGCTCGCGGTAATCGCGAAGCCGAACGGTCGAGAGATCACGCCCGTCGATCAGCAGGCGGCCTTGCAGCGGCCGGTTGAACGCCATGACGAGGCTGATGAGCGTGCTCTTGCCGGAACCACTCGATCCGACGAGCGCCGTCGTCGTCCCGGCGGGGGCGCGAAAGCTGACGTCCTTCAGCACAGGGACGCCCGCGTTGTACTCGAACCAGACGTTCTGAAATTCGACCTCGCCGCGGATTTCCCCCAGCGGTGGATGCGACGCATCTTCTTCGTCCTCCGTCGACATCGCCATCAGTTCGCGGATGCGATCGAGCCCGGCGAACGCTTCGCTGATCTGCGTGCCGATCGACGCAATCTGAACGACTGGCGCAGCGAGCAGCCCCGTGAAGAGGATGTAGTTCAGCAGATCGCCGATCGTCATCTGATGCGCGAGAATGGCGCGGCCGCCGACGACGATGATGATGATGCCGATGACGCCGATGATGGCCGTGGAAAACGTGGTGATCGCGGAGACACCCGTGATCGACTGCGCGACGTTGCGGAACAGCCGGTGCACGCCCCGCGTGAACACCAGCTCCTCGCGCTTTTCGGCGGTATAGGTCTTGACGATGCGAATGCCGCCGAGCGTCTCGTTCAGCCGACCCGTGACGTCGGCGTTGATCTTGCCGCGTTCGCGGAAGAGCGGCCTCAGCCGCTTGAACGCCAGCGTCATCGCCCCGCCGAAGCTGGCGAGGGCGACGATGTTGATGCAGGTGAGCAGCCAGTTGAGATAGAAGAGGTACGCGAGCGCCAGAATCGCGGTGACGATCGAGCCCACGAGCTGCACGAGACCGTTCCCGACCAGATTCCGGATGCCTTCAGCGTCGGTCATGATCCGCGAAATCAAAATGCCGGATTTCGTGGAATCGAAATAGCGCACGGGCAGCCGCGCGACGTGCGCTTCCACGCGGCGGCGCATATCGGTGATGGCGCGCTGCGCCGCGACGCCGAGCACCTGCGACAGCGCGAAGGTCGTTCCCGCCTGCACCATCGTGGCCGCGCCCGCGGCGAAGGCGAGCGGCAGGAGCAAGTCAGCCCGGTTCTTGCCGATGACGTCGTCGATCAGATATTTCGACGTTGCCGGGAGGACCATGCCGGCAAGCCGGTTGACCAGCATCAACGCCAGTCCGAGGCTCAGCCGGCCCCGCCGTGCCAGGATGAGCGTCCGCGCTTCCTGCCAGGCGTTCGAGTAATCGACCTTTTTCTTGCGAGCGGGATCCTCGGTGCGCACGGCCACGCTGGAGCGTCCCGCCCCCTCGCGTCCGCCGCCGCGGATGCCGCCGCCGCGCATGGGCATCATCGTTCTATGGACGCGCTTCGGAGGATGTAGGTGCCAATGGCGGTCGCCACACCGGCCGCGTCGTTGGAGGGCACCATGGCCCACCCACGGTCGCGGAGCGCGGCCACCGCGTTCGACATGACGACAGGAACGCCGGCGAACTCGAGCATCGGCAGGTCGTTGAGGTTATCGCCGATGGCCATGACGTCCTCGCGCGGGATACCGCGTACGCGTGCCAGCTCGCGGAGCGCAGAGCCCTTGGAGCAACCCGCGCGGATGACGTCGACGAGCGCGAAGTCGCGCGACTCGTATTCGGTCAGCGTGATCGCGAAGGTCGCCGCGCCTGTTGCCACGAGTTGCTCGTGCAGCGCGCGCATGTCAGCGCACGTCCCCGTGAACATCACCTGCAGCGGGTCCTCGGTGAGCGCGCGCTCCAGCGGCTGGACGAGCGAAATGAACTGCCGGTTCGCTCGGAAGAATGCGCCGTGGCGGGGGTGCTCCCACTCCACGGTCTCGTAGACGATCTGGCCTTCGAGCGGCCGGTCGAACAGCACCGCCGCGCAACTGCGGTATGCGGGCGTCCGCGCGAGCACGTCCCGTGCGACGTCGCGAGGCAGCAGGTGCCGGACGATCGTCGTCCCGTCGCGGTTCTTGACGAGTGCACCGTTGCTGAGGATGAGCGTGAGCGGTGTGGGCAGCCGCTCGAAGATCGCCCGCGCGAACTCGTATCGGCGGCCGGTCGCGAGCACCACCTCGACGCCCGCCTCGATCGCGCGTGCCACCGCCTCGACGTTGGCCGGAGGAATGGCTCCGCGCGTATCGAGCAGCGTGCCGTCGATATCGATTGCGAGAAGCCGGATCACCGTAGCTAAAACTGCACGCGCAGTTCCCCGATCACCTGCCGCCGGAGAACGTCGCCGAACACGTGCTGTTGAATCTCCTGATTCGCGATATTGATCATCTTGACGGACGTCGTCAGCCGATTCGCGGCCCATTTCACGCCGAGGCCGCCGTTGATCAGCGTATACGCATCCGTCGTCCCGTGGTAGCGCGCGTCGAGCACATCCTGCCAGAAGGCCGTGCTGCTGTACGAGACGTTCAGATCGGCCAGCCAGCGCGAACGGCTGAAGTTGAAGCCGGCATTGAAGCGGTGCTTCGGCGGCAGATTGACCTCGGCGAGATCAAAGTTCACGCCGGGACGCGCCTGGAACGAGTAGTTCGCGAAGGCATTGACATAGCGGGTCGCGGGAGCCAGCACGCCAAGCTCGAGTCCCTTCTGCGTCGTCCGGCCGAAGTTCTGGTAGGTAAACGTCGCGGGGAGTCCGCCGGGGACGAGCGCGACCGTCGCCGGCGGCAGCGGCCAGCCGGGAGGCGGATTGAAGGGGGAGTACACGGCGGATTCCGTAAAGAGGATGTCGTCCTTCGTGCGATTCACGTAGAACGCCGCAGACACTGTGGCGTTGTGACCGACGACCCCCGTATACCCCACTTCATAGGCGTCCACCGATGTTTCTTTCAGGTCGGGATTCCCGACCGATTGGACCGGCAGCGGATAGACGCGGCCGGCGAGCCTCGGATCCAGCACGGCAAACGGCGTCAAATCGACAGGTTCCGCGATCGTCACGTCGAGGAAGTTGTTGATCACCGACGGCGACCGGTAGGCGCGGTTGTACGACACGCGGAACGTCTGGTTCTCGCGAGGCTTCACCATGAAGGTCACGCGCGGCGAAAAGACGACGTTGTCGAGATAATCGAAGCGATCCAGCCGCGCGCCGGCGACGAGCCGATAGCGATTGGAGAGGAACATCTCGTCCTGGACGTAACCGCCGCCTTCCGTGCGGTTGTCGGCATCGGGCGCAAGCGACAGGCCGAAGCCGTTGTAGCGAATGTTGCCGCCGTAGGTCACGACGTGGCGCGCCTGGAAGGTCTGCACGTTCGACGCTTCGAAATCGATCGTGCGCGTCGTGAAGTCGAACGTGATCGGCCGGCCGGACGGGCTGACCGTCAGCAGGTTCGTCGCAGTACCCGACAGCAGATTGGTGAAGAAGCCGACTCGAAGGCCCTGCTTCGCGTAGTCCGCTTTCGCGTAACCCATGACCGAGCCGCTGTCGATGTCGAACGGTCCGATGCCGGTGTGCATGATGCCGTCCGTGCCGGCCACGCCGCCCGATACCGTCACCTTCGCGCCGCCTGCCGCATCGTAATCCACCCGCCCATCGAACTTCGGCTGTGTCGTTCCCGTGTTGGTATATCCCGGATAAGGGTTGCGCGGAACGGTGCACACGGACGAAATCGTGCAGGGGATGACACCGACCGGGCGCGGCAGCGGGTCCTGCGTGTAACCGCCGCCGGAGACCTTGAACGCCCATCGATCGTTGATCGCCTGCGCGTGGGTCCCGCTGATGTAGAAAATCGACCCCGCGGATTGGTTCGGGAGCGCGGACGTGCTGCGGTCGAACCCGCCGACGCCGAGCACGGCGCTCGTGCCCTGCATCTCGCGCGGCGACTTCGTAATCACGTTCACCACGCCGTAGAGCGCGTTCGCGCCCCACACGGCGGACGCCGGCCCGCGGATGACTTCGATCTGCTTGATTTCGCCGAGGTTCACCGGCAGGAAGTCCCACATCACGAAGCCGAAAAAGTCCTGATAGATGCTGCGGCCGTCGATGAGCGCGAGCTGACCGGTCGCGAGCGTGCTGGTCGCCCCCCGCGACGTCACGTTGATGTCGCGCGCGGACACCTGCGTGACGTTCAGGCCGGGAACGCTGCGCAACAGCTCTGCGAAATTCTGGCTCGGCGCGTTCTCGATCATCTGCGGGCCGATGACGGTCATGGTCGCCGGCGCGTTGATCAACTTCTCCTCGGTTCGCGACGCCGACACGACGACGGTCTCCTCATATTTCTGCGGCTGGTCGGCTTGATTCGGCTGTTGGTTCGGCTGCTGCGCCGGCAGCTTTGGGGGCTGCTGACCCGTACTCTGCGCCGGCGTCCCCGTCCCGGCCGTTGCCGTCTGCGCGAGCGCAGGTATCGCTGTGAAACACGCCAGTGCGGCGATAACCGGGAAGCGATACACGCGCTTCATGACAAGACTCCTCTGGAAGGGGCGTCGGGATGGGCCGGATGCTGATTTGCGGTCTAGCGGGTATATCACACACGGGGCGCCGGACGAAATTGCATAGACTGTCTCGTCCCGCCGAGCCGATGGGCGATGGCCGATGCTCGATGGACGAGATGGGCGATGGGCGATGGACGATGCTCGATGGGCGATGGCCGATGCTCGATGAACGAGGGACGACGCAGCGAACGAGCACTGTGGGGAAAGATCCTGTTATCCCGATCGACGAGTGGGCCGCGTGGCCCGACGAGCGGCTGCTCGATGTGCGCATGTGTCAGCTCGGGGTGACAATCGAAGGGAGCCCGCTCGAAGCACGCATCGGGGAACTCGATAAGGAATTGCAGGAGCGCGGGCTCGCGGGATTCCATCCGTACTTCTGGCTGTCGGACGAGTGGTTCACGCCCGACGGTGTCCCGGGCGTTGCGATTCCGTTCTATCTCGCGCACCCGCGGCTGGAGAAGCTCGAACGCGCGCAGATGCTCGAGGTCGAGGGAGGTACGCCCGAGTGGTGCATGCAAATCCTCAGGCACGAAGCCGGGCACGCGATCGACAACGCGTACCGCCTGCGGCTCCGCCGGCGCCGACAGCAGATCTTCGGACCGTCCTACAAGGCGTATCCGGAGTACTACACGCCGAAGCCGTACAGCAAGAGCTTCGTGCTGCACCTCGATAGCTGGTACGCGCAGAGCCATCCCGACGAAGACTTCGCCGAAACCTTCGCCGTGTGGCTGTCACCCCACTCCGACTGGCGGGTGCGGTATGTCGAATGGCCGGCACTGAAGAAACTGGAATTCATGGACGCGCTGATGCGCGAATTGTCGGGCAAGCCGATGACCGTGCAGACGCATCGCCGCGTGGACCCGCTACCGTCCATCAAAAAGACGCTGCGCGTGCATTACGAGCGCAAGCGCCGGCATTACGGCCTGCTCCACCCGGACTTCTACGATCGCGATCTGCGGCGGCTCTTTTCCGATCGCCCGGAACACGCCGGCAACATGAAAGCTGCGCGGTTCATTGCGCGCGCGCGCAAGGACGTGCGGCGGATGGTGGCGTCCTGGACCGGCGAATACCAGTACACCATCGACCAGGTCGTCGAGGCGATGATGAGGCGCGCCAACGAACTGAATTTGCGGCTGAAGGAATCCGAGGAGCGCTCAAAGCTGGATTTTCTCGTGCTGCTGACGGTGCAGACGATGAACTACCTGCACAGCGGCCGTCACAGAGTGGCGCTCTGACGCGCGCGCAGGCCAAAGGCGCTTCGCAATAACTCCCAATTCCCAATTCCCAACTCCCAAGGCCCAAGGCCCAAGGGCGGCCGACGTCATTTCCCCAGCGAGCGGGTGATGTCCTCGAGTGACTCGCCGCGGAGGCGCGCGTACGCCCGCCGCTCGGCGCGGCCGCGATCGATGCCCCACGCCTGCAGGAGGTCCCGAACGGATTCACCGGGCTGCTGCGCGACGAACACGCGGTCGCCTTCGACCGCGCGCGCGATGAACGCGTGGGCCGGCCCCGGCCGCTCCGCGCAGAACGGACGAAGCCATCCGGCGACGATCTCATCGGTCCCTCCGGCCGGCGCATCGGCGGAATCGACGCCGACGGCCAGCACGCCTCGCTCGACATCCGGCAGAAACGCCCCAAGGGACCACCGCGTCAACTGCGTCCACTCCCCGGTGCCGGTCGGCGCACCGGCCGCACGCCAGTACCACGCAAAGCCGGTCGCGAGCATCGCTTCGACCGACGCGCGCGCGTCGTTCGTGAAAAGCGGCAGCTCGTACGCGATAGGGCCGTTCTCGCGCAGATAACAGACCAGCGGCGCGCGCCGCGTGCCGCGCGTCAGCTTCTGCCAGATGGAGGACACAGGGCGGCTCGCCATTATGGCACTACAATCCCCGACATGCGCTCTCTCGTGCTCCTCGCCATCCTCACGTTCGTCCCTGCGCAGTTTCCGCCGCCGTCCGTCGATACACCGACGCCGGACGCCCCGCAGTGGCTCACGCCATACCGCGAGCCCGCGTCGCGGCTGATCGGCGCGGCTCTCGCCTCCGATGAGGCCTGGCAGCGGCTCGCCTACATCGGCGACACCTTCGGGAATCGCCTGAGCGGATCACCCAACCTCGACGCCGCCATCGCCTGGGCTGTCGAGGAGATGAAACGGGACGGCCTCGAGAACGTGCACACCGAACCGGTGAAGGTGCCGCATTGGGTGCGCGGCCGCGAGAGCCTGCAGATCGTGGCGCCGACGCCGCAGCCACTAGTCATCCTCGGTCTCGGCAACAGCGTCGGCACGCCGCCCGACGGCGTCGAAGCCGACGTGCTCGTGCTCCACAGCTTTGACGAACTCGACGCCCGGAAAGATCACGTCAAAGGCCGCATCGTCCTCTTCAACGTTCCGTTCACCAATTACGGCGAGACCGTCCGTTACCGCACGGCAGGACCGTCGCGGGTCGCTGCACTTGGCGGGGTCGCTATGCTCGTGCGTTCCGTCGGGCCAGCGGGTCTCCGGACGCCGCACACGGGCACGCTCACGTACGTCGACGGGCAGCCCAAGATCCCCGCCGCCGCCGTCACGACCGAAGACGCGGCGCGCCTCCAGCGGATGACGGATCGGGGCGGTGCGGTTCGCGTCCGCCTCCAGATGGACGCGCACTTCGAACCCGACGCGGACTCGGCGAATGTGGTCGGCGAAATCCGCGGCCGGGAACGTCCCGACGAAGTCGTCGTCCTCGGCGGTCATTTCGACTCGTGGGACGTGGGCACCGGCTCGACGGATGACGGCGGCGGGTGCGTTGTGACGTGGGAAGCGCTCCGCCTGATGCATCGCCTGAACCTGCGCCCGCGGCGCACCGTCCGGGTCGTCCTCTGGACGAACGAAGAGAACGGCGGTCGCGGCGGCGCGGCGTACGAGGCGGCCCACCAGGCTGAACTCGCGAACCATGTCGCCATGATCGAATCGGACGGGGGCGTATTCACGCCAAAAGGTTTCGGATTTACCGGCAGCGACGCGGCCCGGGCGAAGATCCGGGACATCGCGACGCTGCTGCACGCGATCCAGGCGGACTGGGTCGGACCATCCGGCGGCGGCGCCGACATCGATCCGAGCGTCAAGGCCGGCAACATACCGTCCCTCGAACACGTGGTCGACGGCAACTACTTCCTGATCCATCACACGCCGGCGGACACGATCGACAAGATCGACGCGATGGATGTGTCCAGGAATGCGGCGGCCATCGCGGTGATGACATATGTGATTGCGGAGATGCCTGAACGACTGCAGGCTCGATAACAATTACACAACTACACAAGGCGTCAACTTCGAAGCGGGCGCTTTGTGTAGTTGGAGGTTGTGAACTTGAGTAGTTATCGTTCGGCTTTCAGAATATCGAGCCGCAGCTCTGCGAATCCGTCCTTCTCGTAGTACTCGACCGTGATGTGATGTTTGCCGCCTGTCAGGGGCGCCGTGTCCACGGCCGACTCGTGCGACGCCCAGTGATCGATGACGCGGGCGCCGTCGACGGTGACGCGCACGCCATCGTCTGAAATCGTGCGGATCGTGTAAGCGCCACCCGGCAACGTCACGTCAGCCTCGGCGAGCATCGCCAGATTGTCGGCGGGCACACCGTCGGCGATCGCGCGTCCCGACATGAAGTCGAGCCGATTTCGATGCTCCACTTTGATCGGCGCCCCGGTGATTTCTTCCTCACCTTCGTGCGCGTAGTACGTGACAGTCCAGTCGGCAGGAACGAAAAAGGACCGATAGCCGAAGGTATACGGCTCGCCTGCGCGCGTGACCTGACCGCGCGGGGTGACGACCCGGCCGCCGAGATACGCGAGCTCGATGTCGAAGTCTTCGGGGCAGCCATTGGTGCTGCAGCAGCCATCTGAGACGCGGCTGGCGCAGGGTGACGTGGGAGAGACGATGATCTCGCCTGGAATGCGGCCTTGACTGGCCGAGAGCGTTGCGCCGCGAATGCTCGAAACGCGCCACTTCCCCGAAGGTCCAAGTATTCGCAGTTTCAGGGGACGCGCATCCGAACGGCCGTCGGGCCAGAGTTTCGGCGACAGCCAGTCGTATGGCCCCCACTCATCGACAATGATCGAGTCGCGTCCCCGCCGTGGGGTCAGAGCCGGCACGGTCGGCGTCATTCCCGGGAACGGCCGCGGCGCCTCGAAGTGGATCGCCGGCAGCGGGTGACCCGGGACACTCCCGGAGGTGCCGTCCGGTGCGATACCTGAATCGGGGGTTTGCGAAACAACGGTCGTCACATTGACGAAGCGGTTGTCCGACGCAAACAGACGATCCACGCCGCCAAGCTGCATCGCGACCGTGTTTCCGCTGAACGTGTTGCGCACGACATCGTCGTCGCGGCTGCGCGTATCGTGGTGCTTCGGATATCCCCAGGTGGGGTCCTGCGATGGATTCCGCCACAGGTGAAGGGCCGTGCCGTCGCCGTCGAACGAGTTGCCGTCGATCCGGTTGCTCTGCCCGTGCTCGATGGCGACCGCTTCGACGTTGTTCACGAACCGGTTGCCGGCGATCAGCGAATCGTGACTGTAGCCGCCCCACACGCCATGCCAGTTCCCCTCGACGAGATTGTCCGCGAACACGTTCCGGCTGAACGTCGCTTCGATGCCGTTGGTCGGCGCGAAGCTGAAGTCGTTGAGGTAGACGATGTTGTCGTCCGCCCCACCCTGACCGGAATCCATGGTCGACTGCCCCGCCCAGAGAAAGAACCCGTCGCCGCTGTGGGTGACCGAGT
>Ga0310810_10001409_pt1 | contig 25174 bp, 22 predicted proteins | sample NCmetagenome_FD_207641 | JGI IMG/M metagenome (GOLD analysis project Ga0310810, IMG submission 207641) | Soil microbial communities from experimental microcosm in Duke University, North Carolina, United States - NC | ecosystem: Engineered > Artificial ecosystem > Soil microcosm > Unclassified ...
GAGATGGGCCAGGCCCAGTGGCAGGACCCGCACATGCGCTGCTTCGGGATGCTGCTCGACGGGCGCGGCCAGGAGAGCGGGATCAAGCGACAGGCGGGCGACGCGAGCCTGCTGCTGGTCATGAACTCCTACCACGACGTGGTGAAGTTCACCCTGCCCGCGCTGGTGGGTGGCTCGCGCTGGCTCTGCATGATCGACACCAACCAGCCGGAGCGCTCCGACACGCCCGCCTTCGACGTGGGGCAGGTCTACGACGTGACCGCGCGCTCCTTCCTCCTCTTCGCCGGCCTCACCGTGGGCAACACCGGCCGCGCCGTGCAGCGCATCGCGCTCGAGTTCGCCGCCCGCTCCGCCCGCGACTAATCAGAGGTACGGGCGCAGGTCGACGCGGCGGCCGGCGTGGGCGGAGAGATAGGCGCCGTAGATGACCGCGGTGACGTCGCGGGCGAGCGGGCCCCCGGACAGCGGCTCGCGGCCGAGGGCCACGCACTCCACGAAGTCCTGGATCTCCTGCGGGTACCCGGTGGTCCACTCCTCGTCGGGCTGGGGCGCGGTCCAGCCGGCCTTCGTCTCGATCTTCTCCACGATGTACTCGTCGCCGAACACGGACGCGTCGGGTGCGTAGGCCTGCACCACGTCGTTGGGATTGATGTTGCAGAGCACCACCGCCTTCGCCCCGTAGATTGCCATCGAGTTGCGGATGCCGCCCAGCACGGTGTCGGCGGCCGAGATCTGCGCCACCGTGCCGTCGTCGAAGGTGATCAGCATGCTCCCCCAGTCCTCGACGTCCGCCCCCTCCACGACGTTGAGGTAGCGCGGCGCCGAGGCCCGGAACGCGGCGGTCTCGGTCAGCTGGGCCACCTCCGCCATCACCGAGACCGGTCGCACCGGCGCGCCCCGCAGCCGCCGCCCCTCGTCGGCCTTGAGATAGAGCGCCCCGCCCAGCGGATGGCAGGCCTTGCCGATCAGCGAGCCGCCGCCCCCCGTCACCCAGCGCTTGTTCACCGGCGCGTGCGTGCCGGAGTGGCTCTCCTCGCCGATCATCCGCAGGATCGGCCCCCCGGAGGCCGCGAGCAGGCGCCGCGCCTTCTGGATGGGCGGCGCGTACACCCAGTTCTCCGCGTAGCAGAGCCGCACCCCCGCCGCGGCGGTCGCGGCCAGCACCTGGTCCGCGGCGGCGAGCGCCGCGCGGAGCATCTCCTCGCGCGGCGTGCTCGGCGGCCCGAAGAAGCCGGTGAGCGGCTTCTCCACGATCACGTGCTTGCCGGCCCGCGCGGCCTCGATCGCCATCGCGGCGTGGTGATGCGACGGCACGCACAGATCGACCAGATCCACCTCGGGATCGGCCAGCACCGCGCGGAAGTCGGCGACCACGCGCGCCACCCCGATCTGGCGTGCGTACGCCCGCGCGCGCTCGGGCCGCGCGGCGGTCACGCATGTCAGCTCGACGTCCACCCCGCGCACGTGGCGGTACGCGAGGCCATGGATGTGGGCGACGAAGCCCGCGCCCACGATGCCCACCCGCACTCTCGGCCGTGTCGCCATCTCGTTCTCCCTCGGTTCGCGGGCCCGGTCAGCGCGCCCGCAGCCGCCACCAGCCCAGCAGCAGCGCCACCCCGCCGAGCCCGATCGTGCCGTTGGTGGCGAGGGCGCGCTGCACGCCCCACCGCTCCGACATCGCCCCCACCAGGAACGCGCCGATCGGGAAGACGCCGCCCCACACCAGCGTGTAGATGCTCATCACCCGCCCCCGTAGCGCGTCGGTCGAGGCGAGCTGCATGGTGGTGTTGCAGCCGACCACCGCGATGACCCCGAAGAACCCGGTGAGGAACAGCATGGCCATCGCGGGCCAGAACGAGCGGGCCGTCGAGAGGCCGAGCAGCCCGCCGCAGGCGAGCGCGGCGGCCGTGAACATCAGCGGGCGCGGCGGCCGCGGCCCCGCCATGCCGAGCGAGAGCGCGCCCGACACCGCCCCGACCCCGAGCGAGGCCATCAGGAACCCGAATCCCTCCGCGCCGAGCCCCAGCACGGTGCGGACCACGAGCGGCACGTACACCGTGAAGTTGAAGACGCAGAAGCTCACCATGAAGCAGAGACCGAGCGACAGCATCATCTCCGGCGTGCGCCACACGTAGCGGAGCCCGATCAGGATCTCCTGGCCGACGCCCGCACCCGAGCCGGGCTGCGGGAGGCCGCGCGTCCGCAGGCTGGCCATCATGGCGATCGCGATCAGGAAGCCGACGCTGTTGGCCACGAAGGCGGGCGCGATGCCGTAGCGGGCGATGACCAGGCCGCCGATGCTCGGCCCGACGATGCGCGCGCTGTTGAAGCACGCCGAGTTGAGCGAGATCGCGCTGCTCACGTCCGAGCGGCCGACCATCTCCGCCACCAGCGACTGGCGGGCGGGACCGTCGAGCACGTTGGCCAGGCCGACCCCGGTGGCGAGCACCGCCACGTGCCAGTACTCCACGTGCCCCGCGTAGACGAGGGCGCCCAGCAGCAGCGCCTGGCCGCCCAGCACCGACTGGGTGAAGATGAGGAGCCGCTTCTTGGGCAGCCGATCGGCCAGCGCGCCCGACACGATCGAGAAGAGGAGGATCGGCCCGAACTGGAGCGTGCCGATCAGGCCCAGCTTGAGCGGCGAGTCGGTGAGCTGCAGCACGAGCCACGACTGGGCCACCGTCTGCATCCACGAGCCGATCTGGGCCACGAGCTGCGCGGCGAAGAAGCGCCGGAAGTCGGCATGGCGAAACGCGCGGAGCCCGGCGGGCAGTGCCATCGGCGGCCGATCAGCCGCCGACCACGCCCTGGGTGTTGACGAAGATCGAGTAGAGCGACTGACTCGCGGCCAGGAAGAGCCGGTTGCGCCGCAGGCCCCCGAAGCAGAGGTTGGCGCACCGCTCGGGGAGCAGGATGCGGCCGATCACCCGGCCGTCGGGATTGTAGACCGCGACGCCGTCGAGGCCCTCGCCCCCGCCCCATCCGCACCAGAGGTTGCCGTCGGTGTCGCAGCGCATGCCGTCCGGGATTCCGGCCCCCGCATTGATGAACACGCGGCCGTTGGCGAGCGCGGTGCCGTCCGCCACCACGTCGTAGACGCGGATCTCGCGCGGCATCGCCCCCGACACCACCACGTAGAGCCGGCTCTCGTCGGGGGAGAAGCAGAGGCCGTTGGGCCGTGGGACGTCGCCGGTGACCACGGCGGCCCGGCCGGTCTTCGGATCGAGGCGGTAGACGTTGGTGGGCAGCTCGACCGGGGCCACGTGGCCCTCGTAGTTGCCCAGGATGCCGAAGGGCGGATCGGTGAACCACACGCTGTCGTCCGACTTCACCACCACGTCGTTGGGCGAGTTGAGCGGCTTGCCCTCGAAGCGGTCCATCAGGACGCTGACGGTCCCGTCGTACTCGGTGCGGGTCACCCGCCGGCTGTCGTGCTCGCAGGTGACGAGCCGGCCCTGGCGATCGCGGGTGTTGCCGTTCGAGTGGTTCGACGGCTTGCGGAAGACCGACACCGCCCCGCTCTCCTCGTCCCAGCGCATGATCCGGTTGTTGGGGATGTCGCTCCAGAGCACGTAGCGCCCGTCCCCGAACCACACCGGCCCCTCGGCCCAGCGGAACCCGGTGGCGAGCCGCTCCACCGCCGCGTTGAAGATGCGGTACTTGGCGAAGCTCTCGTCGAGGATCTGGAACGCAGGATCGGGATAGCGCACCGGCGTGGTCGTCATGGCTTCCGGATCGTCGCCACTCCCGCGAGGGAAGTCAATGGCCTTGTGATAGAGTCACGCGTCGATGAGCAAGCCCGCGGTGCGGCATCTCTCCAAGGTGGACCCGACGATGCGCGCGCTCATCCACCGGGTCGGCCCCTGCGGCCTCGCGATCCGGAACCAGCAGCCGTTCGAGACCTTGGTCCGCGCCGTCGCGCACCAGCAGATCCACGGCCGCGCCGCGGAGGCCATCCTGGGCCGCTTCATCGCGCTGTTCCCGGGCCGGGGGTTCCCCAAGCCGGCCGCGGTCGCGGCGATGCCCGCGGCGAAGATGCGGCGCGCCGGGTTCTCGCGGGGGAAGATCCGTGCGATCAAGCACATCGCCCGCAAGGCCCGGGACGGCCGCGTGCCCACCCGGCGGGCCTGCCACGCGCTGACCGACGAGATCCTGATCGAGCGGCTCACCGAGCTGCACGGGGTCGGGCAGTGGACGGTGGAGATGCTGCTGATCTTCACGCTGGGGCGACCCGACGTGCTGCCGGTGGACGACTTCGGGGTCCGCGAGGGCTTCAAGATCGCCTACGGCCGGCGCACGCAGCCGACCCCGAAGCAGCTCCGGCGCTACGGGGTCAGGTGGAGCCCGTATCGCTCGATCGCGGCCTGGTATCTCTGGCGCGCGGCCGAGAAGGCGCTGCACCGCAAGATCGAGCCCGCGGTCACGTAGCCGAGCGTCACCGGGCCGGCGGGCGGGCCGCCATCTGCTCGGGGCTCATGCCGTAGAAGCTCCGCGCCCGCTCGCCCGCCCCCGGCCACGGGTGCGCGCGCAGGACCTCCTCGTTGATATCGGCGCCCCAGCCCGGACCCTCCGGCAGGAAGATGTGGCCGTCCTTCACCACCGGCGGCTTCGTCACCAGCTCGGCCTTCCACGCCACGTCGTCGATGTCGATCTCCATGATGCGCACGTTGGGGAGCACCGCGCAGAGGTGGAGCGAGTGGAGATCGGCCAGGTGGCTGTAATAGTTGTGCGGTGCGATGTTGATCTCGTAGGCCTCGGCCATGTGCCCGATCTGCACCGCCTGCGAGAAGCCGTTCCACGGCACGTCGATGATGGCCACGTCGACCGCGTGCAGCTCGAGGAACGGCCGGTACTGTCGCGTGGTCACCAGGCTCTCGAGCGAGGCGAGCCGGGTGGACGTCGACTGCTTGATCTGCAACAGGGCCTGCGGGTCCCAGTTGTCGTACTCGACCCACTGCATGTCGAACTGCTCGAGCAGCTTGGCGATCCGCAGCACACCCTCGGTCCGGAAGTTGTAGTTGAGGTCGAGGCAGAGGCCAACCTTGGGGCCCACCGCGTCTTGGAAGGTGCCGATGAGCCGCTCGATCGCGTCCAGGATCTCCACGCTGGGCGCGCCGTCGGTGGTGTTGATGCCGCTGCCGAAGCCGGGGAAGTACACGGTGGCCGGCTCGCCGGGGATCACCATGTTGGTCTTGAGCGCGGTGAAGCCGCGCGCGACCACCTCGCGGCCCAGCGCCGCGATGTCGTCGTAGGTGCGGAGCGGCGGCGTGCCCAGCACGTGGCCCATGCGCGCCCGCGTGGTCCCGCAGTGCGACCAGTACAGACGCATGCGGTCGCGCAGCGGCCCCCCGAAGAGCTCGTAGACGGGCACCCCGAGCGCCTTGGCCTTGATGTCCCAGAGCGCCAGCTCGATGCCGGCCATCGCCTTGTGAGTCACCCCGCCCAGGTTCTGCCGGGTGGCGCGGAGCATGTCCCAGTAGAGCCGCTCGACCGGCCGCGGGTCCTGCCCGAGCAGCAGCGGGGTCAGGTCCCGCACCGCGCCCGCGATGCCGTACGGGCTCCGGTTGTCGCTGCACTCGCCCCAGCCCACGAGCCCGTCGTCGGTCTCGACGCGGACGAAGGTCCAGGGCCGCCAGCCGCCGTCACAGTGGAGCGCCTCGATGCGTGCGATCTTCATGGCGAGAGACGATGCCACACCCGGCCGGCGCGGACAAGGCGCATCAATGCGCTCTCGTATCCGCTCGGCTCGCCCTCGGCGGCACCCAGGCGGCGGTGCCGCGCCGGAACTGCTCGAGGGTGAGGAGCCGGATCCGCGGATCGGCGGCCGCGGTGGCCCGCGCGGTCTCGGTGTTGTAGCCCCACGCGGCCAGGAACAGGGTCACGTCGTCCAGGTCGGGATGGGTCGTCACGTGCTGGAGCGTCTCGAGTCGGTCCTCGACGAAGACCAGGCGCGGCCGCCGCCCGTGAGCCGCGACCCACGCGTCGATGAGCCCGCGCAGGTTCAGGCACTTGTGCACGCCGGTCTCCTTGCCCTGCACGTCCGCGAGCCGCACGTTCCACCGCTCGAGGACGAGGCGGGCGAACTCGCCCTCCTTGGTGGTGACGAGCACCGCGCGGGCCGGCTCGGTCACGAGCCGCCGCAGGTCATCGAGGGCCCCGTACGGCGCGTGGAGGTCGAGCCAGCCGGCCGCATCCCGGGCGATCCACTCGCGCCGGACCCGGTCGAGGGTGCGCCCGATCAGCTCGATCAGCGCGGGCCCGAGCCCGCCCGCCACGACCTGCTCGCGGACCGTCTCCCAGCTGGCCAGGATCTCGGCCCGCGTGCGGCCGTGCGCGATCGCGCGCAGGAGCACCGGCATCTCCCAGCCGCTGTGGATCACCGGCCGCAGCGCCGCGAACGCGGCGAGGTGGTCGGCGGCCGGGATCGGCTCCGCGGCCCACACCTGGGCGTGGGTGTGCCGGCTCGTCTCGAAGTACTCGCGCATGCCGTCGCAGCAGACGCCGTCGAAGTCCAGCGCCAGGATGTCGGGGACCATCACGGCTCGACACCGGGGTGACGTCGTCGGGACGCGACGGGCGCCCGCCGACCAGCGTAACCGGCGGACTTTTCAGCCATCGGAGGCTGGCGTAGCTCTTGCTCGATACGAAGGCGCCATGAGCTCACCGGAGCGCAGGATTCGCGCGGTGCCGCCGCCCGACGCGGCTGAATCCGCCGACATGTCGGCGAGGATCGCGCATCTCGAGGCCGAGGCCCAAGAGCTGCGCGCGGAGGTGGCCATGCTGCAGGACGACCTCCGCGGGCTCGCGGGTCTCGAAGACGATATGGACGCCGAGCCCGGTTTCCTCTCCCGGGGCCGGCTCGCCGCCGGCTGGGTGCGGGCCTCCCTGGTCCTGGCCTCGGTCGGCATCGTCTCCCTCGTGTCGCTCCCGTACCTCTCGCACCTGCTCGATTCCTCCGCGGCTCCCGACCCCGTCCCGGTCGCCGCCGCGGAATCCGCGCCCGCGGTGATCCCGCCGCGGCCCGCACCGCCCTCCGCGCCGCGAGAAGAATACATCCCGGTCCCGGCGCACGTGCGCTCGACCGAGATCCCCCCGCCCGTCCGCGTGGGCCCCTCCGGACCGCCGCCGGTCCGGCCCGCGATCCGGCGAGAGCCCTCCCGCCTCCTCGAGCCATCGGCGGGCGGGACGGACGCACCGGCGCCGGTGCGCGGCGAGAGCCCCTAGCCGCCCTGCGGCTGCGGGACGCGGCTGGCCCACACCGACAGCGCGGCCACGGCCGCCGCCCCCGCCGCGATGGAGAACGCGATCGCGTAGCTCCCGGTCGCGTCGAAGATCCGCCCGGCCAGCCACGCGCCCAGCGCGCTGCCGAGCGCGCTCGCCACCTGGGTCGCCCCGAAGATCGCCCCGAAGTGCGGTCCGCGGAATCGATCGCTCATCATGGCCGGCACCACGAAGGCGGTGACCGAGTAGCCGATCCCGAACAGCACCCCGTAGCCCATCGCGAGCCAGGCGGACGGCGCCGCCGCGACCATCCACAGCACGCCGACGCCCCCGATCATCCCGACCATCCCGAGGGCGTAGACCGCCTCGCGCGGGAAGAGGTCCGAGACGAAGCCGCCGCCGGTCTTGCCCAGGATGCTGGCCGCTCCCACCACGCTGATCACCGACGCCGCGGTCATCGCGGGGAGACCGTGGTCGACGAGGAACGCGGCCTGGTGCACGTGGAGGGTCTGGCTACAGATGCTGCCGAGGAAGACCGCGAGCCCGATGAGCCGGAACGACGGGCTGGCGAGCGCGCGCTCGAGCGACTGCCCGCCCGTCTCGAGCGCGCTGCCCGGGGCAGGCGCGGCCGGCCGCGGCGCCGGCGCCACGTCACGAACGAAGAGCGCGGTCGCCGGCACGATCCAGAGGAGGGCGAGCACGCCGAGCCCCCGGAAGGCCCAGCGCCAGCCGAAGGCCTCGATGAGCGCCTGGCAGAGAGGGACGACCAGGAAGATGCCGAGGCCCACCCCGGAGCCCGCGATGCCGAGGGCCAGCCCGAGCCGCGCGCTCCATTGCCGCTGCACCATCACCACCGCGGGAGTCCAGCCGGCGGTCGCCACCCCGACCGCGGTGAGGAAGCCAAATGCCAGGTAGAGGTGCCAGGCGCGGGTGACGAGGCTGTCGGCCCAGAGCGACGCCGCGAGCAGCACGCCGCCGATCAGGATGAGCCGGCGCGGGCCGAACCGGTCGGCGAGCGCGCCCAGCACCGGGCCCGCCCCACCGCTCACCAGGGTGAAGACCGAGAACGCGCCCGCGAGGACCGAGCGGCTCCAGCCGAACTCCCGGAGAAGGGCCACGAGGAAGAGGCTGTAGGCGTACCAGACCCCGTAGGCCAGCGCGAGGGTGACGACGGTGACGGCGAGGGCGCGGTACGCCGGGAGGCGGGGGGCGGCGCCGGAATCGGGGCGCATGGGGCGTCGTGCGTCGTCTCGGGGATCTTGTAGCAGATCGGAAGCCCCGGACACAAGGCCCGGATGGAGAGCGCGCTCGGAGCGAGGCTCACCGGGCCATGGTCAGTACCACGCGAAACCGCGCTCTCCCGCTGATCATCTGATTGTACCTCCGCGCGGCGTCCTCGAGTGGGTAGCGCTCGATCATCGGGCGGACCCCGGTCAGCGCGCTCGTCAGTCCGGCTGGAAGGCGCTCGGGTCGGCGGCCACGCGCCGGCCGAGGAGGTCCCGCTCCTCGGTGAGGCTCGGATCGAGCCGCACCGCGGTCTGCAGCTCGCGCACCCCCTCGCCGTCTTGGCCCAGGCTCAGCAGGCTGCGGCCGAGGTACGCGTGGACGAAGGCGTCGTTCGGATTGATGCCGAGCGCGGCCCGGTAGGCGGGCACCGCCTCGTCGTATCGCCGCAGCGAGTAGAGGGCCAGGCCCAGGTTCACCCACGCACGGAAGTGATTGGGGTCGAGCCGGACCGCGGTCTGCAGCCACTCGAGGCCCAGTTCGGGCTCGTCCATGTCCATGTAGAGGCGGCCGAGGTTGGCGTGGGGCCACGAGAACTCCGGGTCCGCCGCGATGGCGCGCTGGAACACCGCCGCCGCGTCGCCCGGATCACCGAAGCGGTGCTGCAGGTTGTAGGCGGCGATGTTCAGCGACTCGGCGACCTTGGGCACGTCGCGGGCGGGTAGCCGCTCGCGCAGGAAGGCCAGCGCCTCGCGGCGCACCCGCGGGTCGGCCGAGTGACGGCTCCGGTCCAGCAGCACGAGCCGCGAGAGGCGCACGAGGCCGCCGTCGGTCAGGCGGCGGCCCAGCGGCAGGAGGCAGTCGGTCTGCTCGGGCGCGGCCAGCATCCCGACCAGCGCGCGCGTCTCGGCCGCGTCACCCTGGGCCCCGACGCAGTAGTCGGCGCCGGCCCGCACCCAGCCGCGGGCCCGCGCCAGCTCCAGCGCGCGGTCCGTCTCACCGGCCTCGAGCCGCGAGGTGAAGAGTGTGCCCGCGACCATGTCACGATCGAGCGCGGCGTGACTCAGGAGCAGGCGACTCACCGCGAGCGAGCGAAACAGCCAGTCGGGCAGCATGCGCGAGAGCCGCGAGCCGGCGAGCGTGGACGACAGGCCCTCGGCTGCGCGCTGGCCGGTCTGGGCCACCCGCTCGGAGCGGGTGGGGGGCGCGCCCAAGCTCGCGGTCAGGTAGTCGCCCGCCAGCCCGTGGTTGCCCATGCGCTCGGCCATCGCGCCGGCCCGGTAGTAGGTCAGCGCCGAGGGCTCGGTGCGGGCCGCCCGGCCGTAGGCCTCGAGCGCCTCGTCGAACTCGCCGAGGGCCTCGGCCATCGCGCCGCGTCGCGTCTGGGCCTCGAGCGAGGCCGGCTCCGCCACCGCCGCGGTGCGGTAATGGTTGAGCGCCTCGCGCAGGGCGTGCTGGCGGGCCGCGTCGTCGCCGGACTGGATCGCGCCCCGCACCCGGGCATCCGGGCCGCTGCAGCCGGCGAGCAGGACGCCGGCGGCGAGGGCGAGCCCGCCGATCGTCCGCGCGAGGTGTCGTCCGGGGCGCCGCATCGCGGCTTCCACGCGGCAACATCCTTGCCACCGGGAGCGCTCCGCTAACTACGTGGATTCATGGCGGCGAGGTCGGAGTGCCGACGAGGGACCATCCACCTGTTGACAGGGCCCGCGTCCGGTGTCGACCGGACACCGGCGCCCGAACGGGAGCCTGCCCGTCCGGGCAACGGGTTCGCGGTGGCGATCGAGAGGCGGGTGGCTGACCGCCTACTCGATCACCTGATCCGCCCGCAGCAGGAGCGACTGCGGGATCGTCAGGCCGAGGGTTCTGGCGGTCGGCTGCTCGATGGGAAGGTCGCCGGGCTTGGTCCCCTTGAGAATCTTGTCCACGTAGGCCGCGCCGCCTCGAAAGCTCTCTCGGGCGGACGGCCCGTAGTGAGACTGGCGGAGCCCGTTGCCCACCGGGTCGCCGACGCTGACCATGACGATCGGGATCGTCCGGGTGGCCTGCGTGGCGGCCAGGACGTTCTGCGCGGCGGGCGCCACGATGATGTCGACCTGGAGCCGGACCAGGTTGGCCGCCAGGGCCGGGAGTCTCTCGTACCGTCCCTCCGACGACAGGTGCTCGATCCGGATGTTCCGACCGTCCACGTAGCCGAGGTCCCGTAGCCCGTGGACAATTGCCCCAGAGCCTATGCGATAGACCCTGTCCGCTTGCTGCGCCTCGGCGGCGAGCGCCGCGGCGAGGAGGCCGCCCGCGATGGTCGCCATGAAGGCGCGTCGAGGCATCTCGGGCAAGCCGATAGAGCTCATCCGGTGCGTGTGAAATCGAACGTCTTACGACGCGATCAGGCGGAAGCGGATCCCGCAGATCAGGACGAGGCCGCGGCGACCCGGATCCGAGCAGTCGAGGTCGAGGCCGGCCAGCCCCTCGCCGCGGCCGTCGCTGGCCTCGGTGAAGCGAAGCGTCGCGTCATCGAGGGCGATCGTCCGCTGCCCGTCTCGCATCTCGACCGGGCGTTCGATGACGTCGCTCCAGCGGCGCGCGAGGCGGTCCGGGTCCTCGCTCTGCAGCTCGGCGGCGGTCATGGCCCGGATCAGGCTCGAGCGCTTGACGGGATGGGCACCGTCGAATGCGGCGGGATGCCAGGGTCCGCCCGGCGTCCGCGCTCCCTCCTGCCAGGAGAACGAGAGCATGGCCGCGCCGACGTCGCGCGGGTGCAGCTGCAGCTCTCGGTACTCGGGGTAGCCGATCTCGTTGGCGATCCGCACCCCGACCACCTCGCAGCGCTTGCGCCGGGTGGCCAGGTCGTCGCACTGCGTGATCACCATGTAGCCCCCGTCGCCGCCTCGACGGTCGAGGTAGCGGCCGGCGGTGGTGCCGTCGCGTACCGGCGCAACCACTTCCAGATAGCTGTCGCCCACCGGGAACAGCGCGTTCTCGAGGCCGAACTTGCCGACGCCCGGGTCGCGGTGGCACACCTCGAGCCCCAGCACCGAGCGGATCTCGTCCACCACCGGAGCCAGGCTCCTCGCCACCAGGCAGATCTGCCGCATCCGCAGGCTGCTCATGACCGACTCCCTGACTCGTTGGCCGCCTCGCTGGCCGCTTCCTTCGCCGCCATCTTGCGCTTCAGTTCCTCGGGAGTCAGTCGCACGATGTCCTCGTTCTGGTGGGAGTAGAGCTTGTGGCCCTCGGTGTCGAGCTGCTCGAGCTCGAGGCGGCCGGCGAGGACGTCGTCCTTCCAGCGCTGGTGGAGGGGCTCCCGGGCGTGGAACTCGGGCATGACCTCGCGGGCGAAGAGCTCGAGGCTGCCGCAGATGTCCTCGTGGCTCGTGCGCCCGGTCTGGTTGAGCAGGATGACCTGGTCCACGTTGGCCGCCTCGAACTCGGCGAGGCGCCGCCGGATCGTCTCCGGCGACCCGATCAGCCCGGCCTTCAAGGTCTCCTGGGCCTTCGCGGTGTGCCGCCACTCCTGGTAGAGCTTCCACATGTCGCCGCGGCCGGGCTCGGCCATGCCGTGGCGGCCGTAGTGGGAGAGGCAGAAGACGAAGAAGGTCCAGCCCGCCGCCTTCTCGCGCGCCTCCTCGTCGGTGGGGGCGCACATGAACGCGCTCACCATCGCGATGTTGGCGTTGACCGGATAGTCGGCGAGGCGCCGGAGATCGCGGGTGAGGCTCGTGTAGTAGCGGTTCACCCAGGCGCGTGCCGCCTCCGGCGAGACGAACTGGAAGCCGAGCGCGCCCATGCCCCACTGTCCCGCGCTGGCGATGGTGGCGATGTTCGAGCACGCGACCCAGAGCGGCGGGTGCGGCTTCTGCCGCGGCTTCGGGATCACGTTGCGGGCCGGGAAATCGAAGAACTGGCCGTGGTACTCCACCGCGTCCTGGGTGAAGCACGGCACCAGCACCCGCACCGCTTCCTCCCAGACCTCCCGCTTGTCCCGCACCCGGCGACCGAACGGATGGAGCTCGATCGGCCCCTGCCCTTCGCCGAGCCCCAGCTCGACGCGGCCCCCCGACAGCAGATCGAGCGTGGACACGCGCTCGGCCACCCGGATCGGATGATTGGTCGGGAGCTGGATGATCCCGTGGCCGAGCCGGATGCGGCTCGTGCGCTGGGTGGCCGCGCCGAGGAACACCTCCGGCGCCGACGAGTGCGAGTACTCCTCGAGGAAGTGGTGCTCGACCTCCCACGCGTAGTCGTAGCCCAGCCGGTCGGCCAGCTCGATCTGGGTGAGCGAGTCCTGCAGCAGGCGGTACTCGCTGTCCGGGCCCCACGGCCGCGGGAGCTGGTGCTCGTAGAAGATGCCGAACTTCATGTCGCGCGCAGGACCCGGCCCGGGCCTCTGCCGTCGGGGCGGTCGGGCATGCGTCCCTCCCGGATGACCGGGTGACCGTTCACGAACGACCACGCGATCCCGCTCGCCCGCTGCACGAGTCGCGGGCCCCCGCCGGGGAGGTCGTGGACCAGCTCCGGCTCGTGGTCCGCGATGGTGCGCGGGTCGAACACCGCGATGTCGGCGGCGAGCCCGGCCGCGAGCCGCCCCCGATCGCGCAGGCCGAAGAGCTCGGCCGGCATCGAGGTGATGCGGCGCACGCCCTCCTCGAGCGAGAGCGCGCCCCGGTCCCGCACCCAGTGGCCGAGCAGCCGGCTCGTCTGCCCCGCCTCGCAGAAGAGGGTCAGGTGCGCGCCCGCGTCGGAGAGGCCGATGAGCGAGCGTGGGTGGGTGAAGATCTCCGCCACCGAGGCCGCGTCGGTGTTCATGATCGCGACCGTGAACTGGGTCTGCAGGTCGTCCTCCAGCGCCAGGTCGAAGAAGGCGTCGATCACGTCCTGCCCGCGGCGCGCGGCGACCTCGCTGACCGGCAGGCCGACCAGGCTCTTGAAGCGATCGGCGCCCACCTGCTGGACGCGGAGCGGCGCGGTGTCGCCCTGGAAGAGCGGCGTGCGCCCGACCGAGTCGCGGAACTCCGCGCGGAAGCCGGCGTCGCGGAAGAGCGCGCGCCAGTCGCCGGCCGGGGCGTCGAGCACGCGCTTCCACACCGGGAAGCGGAAGAACACGAAGGCGCCCGACAGGTCGAAGGTGGCGGTGAGAGGCGACGTGGTCACCTGCGGGTAGATGGCGACGCCCTCCCGGGCGAGCGCCTCGATGCGGGCGAGGATCGCGCGATGCTCGTCCGGGTGCGACGGGTTGTGGCGCAGCGACACCAGAGTGACCGGACGGCCGGCCGCGCGGGCGAGCTCCGCGAAGCGCTCCACCTCCTCCAGCCGGTCGGGTCGCGTGCCGCCGATGGTCAGCTCGAGGATGCCGCGCCCCGACGCGCCCATGGTCCGCACCAGGCTCGTCAGCTCGTCCTCGTGGGCCAGCCGGCTCGGCACCGGCCGGCCGCGATCGCCCACGTGATTCTTGTTCGTGGTCGACGAGAGCCCGACCGCGCCCAGGCTCATCGCCTCGGTCACGAGGCCGCCCATGCGCGCGATCTCGTCGGCGGTGGCCTCGCGCGCCCAGGCCTCGTCGCCCATGACGTACTGGCGGATGGCGGAGTGGCCGATGAAGCAGCCCACGTTGGTCCACGGCCCCAGCCGCTCGACGCCGTCGAGGTACTGCCCGAACGTCTCCCAGCCCCAGCGGATGCCGCGGGTCAGGGCCTCGAGCGGCATGCCCTCCACGTAGGTGAGCATGCGCATCAGGGTTTCGCGGTCCGCCTCGCGGCAGGGGGCGAGGGTGAACCCGCAGTTGCCCATGACCACCGTGGTGACGCCATGCCAGGAGGAGCAGGAGGCGGACGGATCCCACGTGAGCTGGGCGTCGTAGTGGGTGTGCGGGTCGATGAAGCCGGGCGCGACGACCAACCCGTCGGCGTCGATCTCGCGCGCACCGCGACCGGCCACGGTCCCGACCTCGGCCAGCCGCCCTCCCTGCACCGCCACGTCGCCGCGGCGGCCCGGGGCGCCCGTGCCGTCGACGATCAGTCCACCGCGGATCACCAGGTCGTGGGTCGAGGTCGTCATGGGGCAGTACTGTACGGCAACTGCATGGTCCTTGACCACCCCACCGCCCGGCGCTACCCTCCCCACCACCATGATGAAACGAGCGACCGTCGAGTCCACCGCCGACGCCTATCTGGAGCTCCTGGCCGCGCGCGGAGTGGAGTACTTCTTCGCCAACGCGGGCACCGACTTCGCCCCGCTCATCGAGGCCTACGCGCGGCGCAGCGCGCAGGGCCAGGCGAGCCCGCGGCCCATCACGGTGCCGCACGAGGTGCCGGCGGTCGCGATGGCCCACGGCTACACCATGGTCACCGGCCGGGCCCAGGTCGTGATGGTCCACGTCATCGTGGGCGCGGGCAACGCGGCGGGCGGGGTGATCAACGCGGCGCGCTCGAACGTGCCGATGCTGTTCTCGGCCGGGCGCAACCCGATCACCGAGGCGGGCGACGCGGGTAGCCGGGACCGGCCCATCCACTGGGCGCAGGAGGCCTTCGACCAGGCGGGCATGCTGCGCGAGTTCGTCAAGTGGGACTACGAGCTCAAGCGCTTCGACCAGCTCGAGACGGTGGTGGACCGGGCGCTGACGCTCGCGCAGTCCGAGCCACGCGGGCCGGTGTACCTCACGCTGCCCCGCGAGGTCCTGGCCGAGCGGCACGACGCCATCGAGTACGCCGACCCCGCGCGCGCGGTCGTGCCGCCGGCCACCCTGCCGGATCCGGCCGCGGTGGAGGAGGTGGCGGGGATGCTGGCCGCCGCCCGCAACCCGATCATCATCACCAAGGCGGTGGGGCGCGATCCGGCCGCGGTGCCGGTGCTGGTGCGCCTCGCGGAGACCCTGGGCGCGCCGGTCTTCGACCAGTTCCACACCTACGTGAACTTCCCCCAGGATCACGCGCTCCACGGCGGCTTCGAGGCCGCGCCGCATCTGGAAGAGGCGGACGCGATCCTGGTCGTCGAGTCCGACGTGCCCTGGTTCCCGCAGCTGAAGCGCCCGAAGCCGGAGACCCGGGTGATCCACGTCGGGGTGGATCCGCTCTTCTCGCGCTACCCGGTGCGGGGCTTCCCGGCCGACGCGGCGCTGGCCGGCACGCCGCGGCTGACGCTGGCCGCGCTGGCCGACGCGGTGGCCCGGCGGGTGGACGCGACCGCGGTGCGGGAGCGGCGGCAGCGGTGGACGACGGCGGGCGCCAGGCGACGCGAGGCGGCGGCCACGAAGGGTCAGGCGGCCCGGGGCGACACGCCGATCGACATGCTCTGGCTCTCGCACGCGATCGGCGAGGTGGTGGACGACCGGACCATCGTGGTCAACGAGTACGACCTCGACGCCACCCAGTGCACGTTCACCCGGCCGGGCAGCTACTTCGCGGCGCCGCCGTCGGGCGGGCTCGGCTGGGGGCTCGGCGCCGCGCTCGGGGCCAAGCTGGCCTCGCCCGACCAGAGCGTGATCTGCTGCGTGGGCGACGGGGCCTACATCTTCGGCTCGCCGACCGCGTCGCACTTCGTCTCGCGGGCCTACAACCTGCCGGTGCTGTTCGTGGTCTTCAACAACCGCACCTGGAACGCGGTGAAGCGCGCGGTGCAGACCTACGCCCGCGACGGCTGGGCCGTCCGCACCGACGCGATGCCGCTCACCTCGCTCGAGCCTTCGCCCGACTACGAGATGCTCTGCCGGGCCTCGGGCGGCCACGGCGAGAAGGTCGAGGACCCGGGCGCGCTGCCCGACGCCCTCCGGCGCGGTCTGCGCATCGTCCGGGAGGAGAAGCGCCAGGTCGTCCTCAACGTGATCTGCAAGAAGCCGTGAAGATCCTCGCCTCGGGGCCCAGCGGACCGGCCGGCGAGCTCGATCCTCTCCGCGCCGCGGGCCACGAGGTCGTGATCGGGCGGCCGCTCGACCAGCCGGGACGGGCGGCGTACACCGAGGCCGACCTGGGCGCGGCGGCGCGCGACTGCCACGTCATCCTGGCCTCGCACCTCGACGCGATCACCCGCGGCGTCCTGGAGGCGGTCCCGTCCCTCCGGCTCGTGATCGTGCCCTTCATCGGGACCGACAAGATCGACATCCCGGCCGCCACCGCCCTCGGCGTCCTGGTGGCCAACAGCCCGACCCCGGAGAACTTCATCGCGGTGGCCGAGGCCACCGTCGGCCTGACCCTGCTGCTGCAGAAGCGCATCAAGCACAACGAGGCCAAGCTGCGCCGGGGAGAGTGGGCGCAGCGCGGCGACCGCGGCGAGTTCCTGTTCGGCAAGACGGTCGGCCTGGTGGGGCTCGGGCGCGTGGGCTCCCACGTGGCGCGCCGACTGGTCAACTGGGACGTGCGGCTCCTCGCCTGCGACCCCTACGTCTCCGAGGAGCGGGCCCGGTCGCTCGGGGCCACTCTCGTCGACCTGCCGACGCTGCTCGCGGAGAGCGACGTGGTGTCGCTCCACGCCTCGCTGACCGACGAGACGCGCAACCTGATCGGGGAGAAGGCGCTCCGCGCGATGAAGCCCACCGCGGTGCTGATCAACACCGCGCGGGGCGAGATCGCGGACGAGGAGGCGGTGGCGCGGGCGCTGACCGAGGGCTGGATCGCGGGCGCGGCGCTCGACGCCTTCACCCGCGAGCCCCTGCCCGCGGAGAGCCCGCTGCGCGCGGTCGATCCCGAGCGCCTGATCCTGACCCCGCACAACGTGAGCCACAGCGAGGCGGGCCGCCGGGCGAACCTCCGGCTCGCGCTCGACCAGATCCTGGCCGCCGGGCGCGGTGAGCCGCCCGCCCACTGCGTCAACCCGGACGCGATTCCGCGCTGGAGGAACCGATGAGCCAGCCCGCCCACGCCATCATCGACGCCGACGGCCACGTGACCGAGTCTCTCGAGCAGGTGGCCAAGTATCTCGACGCCCCGTACAACCGGCGCCCGCAGGCGTTCCCGTTCTATCCGTGGGACGGCTGGGACCGGCGAATGCTCGGCACGCTGGGCGACAGCGCGGGAACCGCGGAGCAGTGGCTGCGCGCGCTCGACCTGGGCGGCATGGAGCAGGCGGTGCTGTATCCGACCCTCGGGCTCTTCCTCTCGTTCCTCAAGGACCGCGAGTGGGCGGTGGCGCTCTGTCGCGCCTACAACACCTTCCTGCACGAGGAGTTCGTCAAGCAGTCCCCGCGGCTGCACGCGGTGGCCCTGCTGCCGGTGCAGGACCCGGACGCGGCCGCGCGCGAGCTGCGCCGCGCGGTGACCGAGCTCGGCCTGGTGGGCGCGATGCTGGCCGCCGACGGTAGCCATCTCCTGGGCGATGCGCGCTTCCTGCCGATCTACGAGGAGGCCGACCGCCTCGACGTGATGCTGGGGGTGCACGCCTCCGGCTCGCACCTCGGCGGCGGAGGCCTCGAGCTGTTCCCGCGCTTCATCCAAGCCCACACCTGCTCGCACGCCTTCGGGCAGATGCGGCAGATCACCTCGATGATCTTCGAGGGCATCCCGGAGCGCTTCCCGCGCCTGCGCATCGCGTACCTGGAAGCGGGCTGCGGCTGGGCTCCCTACTGGATGGAGCGGATGGACGACGAGTACGCCAAGCGCGCGGCCGAGGCTCCCACCCTCAAGCGCAAGCCGAGCGACTACGTGCGGAGCGGGTCCATCTTCTTCTCCTGCGAGGCCGACGAGTGGCTGCTGCCCCAGGCCCTGAAGCTGGTGGGCGAGAACCAGATCGTCTACGCCTCCGACTTCCCGCACTGGGACCACAGCTATCCCGCGTCGCTCGACGAGATCCGGGAGCGCGGCGACATCACCGACGTGCAGAAGCGCAAGCTGTTCGCCGACAACGCGCGGAGGCTCTACGGCCTCAAGGGATGAGGCCGGGGCGGACGCCCCGGCCGTAGCCCTCGTCGGCGCGCGCAAGCGCTACGGCCCCGTCGAGGCGCTGCGCGGCGTCGACCTCACCATCCGCGCGGGCGAGGTCGTCGCGATGCTCGGGCCCAACGGGGCGGGCAAGACCACCTCGATCAGCCTCATGCTCGGCCTGCGCCAGCCCACCGCGGGCCAGGTGCGCCTCTTCGGGCTGCCGCCCACCGACCGCCGCGCGCGGAGCCGCTGCGGGGTCATGCTGCAAGAGTCGGGCACCACCTCGGTCCTGACGGTGCGCGAGATCGTGGACGTCTTCCGCGTCTACTACCCCGCCCCGCTCCCGGCCGAGCGCGCCATCGCGATGGCCGGGCTCGCCGAGCAGGCCGGGATGCGGATCGGCGCGCTCTCGGGCGGCCAGCGCCAGCGGCTCTACTTCGCGCTCGCGATCTGCGGCGACCCCGACATCCTCTTCCTGGACGAGCCCACCGTGGGCATGGACGTGGAGGCCCGCCGCGGCTTCGTGGCCAGCATCCAGACCCTCGCCGCGGCGGGCAAGACCATCGTGTTCACCAGCCACTACCTGCGCGAGGCGGAAGAGTTGGCGCGGAGGATCATCGTGATCGACCACGGCACCGTCATCGCGGACGCGAGCCCGCAGGAGCTGAAGGCGCGCGTGCCCGGCAAGAAGATCACCCTCGTCGCGGGGCGGCCGTTCACCGGCAAGGATCTGGAGGGCCTGCCCGCCAGCGTGATCAGCGCCACCGGGGAGCGCGCGAGCCTGCTCAGCAACGAGCCGGCCGCGGTCCTGCGCGAGCTCTTCCGCCGCGGGGTGGACGTGGCGGATCTGGAGGTGACCGGCGCGGACCTGGAGGAGGCGTTCCTGGCGCTCACCCGGCGCGCGGAGCCGGCCGCTCCGTGAGCGCGGGGGCACCAGGGGGAACCCGGCGCGACACCGCGCCGCTCGGGCGCATGCTGGTGGTGCAGGCGCGGAGCGAGATGCGCATGCGCTGGCGCATCCCCGCGTTCAGCGTGACCATCGTGGCGCTGCCGGTGCTGTTCTTCACGTTCTTCGGCCTGCCCTACGTCAAGCAGACCCTGCCCAACGGGATCAACCTGGGCGCGTACCTCATCGCGTCCTTCGCGGCCTACAGCGTGGGGAGCGTGATGGTCTTCGGCTTCGGCATCGGGGTCGCCACCGAGCGGGGCCTCAAGGTGGACGTCCTCATGCGGGCGACCCCCCTGCCGCCGCTGATCGCCATTGCCGCCAAGGTGGTGAACGCGCTGGCCTACGCGCTGCTGTCGCTGGTCGTGCTGATCGTCTACGGCGTCATCGTGGGCGGCATCCGCCAGGACCTGCTCGTCTGGCTCGACGTGATCGCGCGGCTCCTGGCCGGCTCGGTGCCGTTCATCGCGCTGGGCTTCGCGATCGGCTACACGTGCGGGCCCAACGTGGCCCCCGCGGCGGCGAACCTGGTGTACCTGCCGCTCTCGTTCGCCTCCGGCCTCTTCCTGCCGCTCTCGCAGCTGCCGGGCTTCGTGCGCGCCGTCGCGCCCTACCTGCCCGCCTACCACTACGGCCAGCTCGCGTGGAGCGCGGTCGGGGCCGGCACCGAGCCGATGGCGGTCAGCCTGGCCTGGCTCGCCGCCTACACCGTGGCCTTCCTGGCGATCGCCTTCCGCGCCTACCGCCGCGAGGAATCCCGCAAGTTCGGCTAGGCGGTGGCCTTCTTCGCGCGGAGGGTCTCGATCTCGGCCGCGGAGTAGCCGAGGTCGGCGAGGATGGTGTCGGTGTGCTCGCCGCGGAGGGGCGCGGCGCGGCGGACGCCGGGAGACATCCGCGAGAAGTGGAGCGGGGTGCCGACGACCGGGATCTCACCCAGCTTGGGATGGGTCACCCGCTGCACGATACCGCGCTCGGCGGTCTGTGGATCGTTCATCACCTGGTCGACCGTGTTGACCGGGGTGGCCGGCACGTCGGCCTCCTCCAGGCGCTTGAGCAGCGGCTCGCGGTCGAGCGCGCCGATGGTCTGCTCGAGAATGCCCTCCAGCTCCCCGCGGTTCGCCACCCGCCCCTGGTTCTTCTCGAAGCGCGGGTCGGCGGCCAGGTCGCTCCGCCCGAGCGCCTTCGCGAGCTTCTGCCAGAAGCGGTCGTTGGCCGCCGCGATGAAGATCCACTGCCCGTCGCGGCACTTGAAGTTGCGATAGGGCGAGAGCGAGGGGTGCCCGGAGCCGAGCGCGCGCGGCAGCGCGCCGGTGAGCAGGTAGCCCTCGGCGTGGAACGCGAGCAGGCTCACCGCCGTCTCGAGGAGCGAGCCGTCGACCCGCTGGCCGAGGCCGGTGCGCCCGCGCTGGATGATCGCGTTGGAGACCCCGAGCGCGCACAGGATCCCGGTGGTGAGGTCGAGGAACGACACCCCCGCCCGCACCGGCTGGCCGCCCGGCTCGCCGGTGATGGACATGATCCCGCTGAAGGCCTGCATCAGCGCCTCGTAGCCCGGGCTGTCCTTGCGCGGCCCGGTGCGCCCGAAGGCGGAGACCGAGCAGTAGATGAGCCGCGGGTTGATCTGCGACAGCACGTGGTAGCCCAGGCCGAACGACTCCATCGTGCCGGTGCGGAAGTTCTCGATCACCACGTCGGCGTCCTTCACCAGCCGCTTGACCACCTCCACCGCCTCCGGCGTCTTCAGATCGAGCGCGATGCCGCGCTTGTTCCGGTTGAAGAGCAGGTACGCGGCGGCCTCGCCGTCCTTGTGGGGCGGCCAGGTCCGCGACTCGTCACCGGGGCCGGTGTCCTCCACCTTGATGACGTCGGCGCCCAGGTCCGCCAGCAGCGCCCCGCACCAGGGCCCGGCGATGACGCGCGAGAGATCGATGACACGGATGCCGTCGAGGGAGAGTGACGAGGTCGCGAAGGGGGAGGTCATGGCGCGTACTATACCGCCGTTGGCGGTGTATATTCACCCCTCGCCAGTCCAGGCCAGTCCACCTTCAGGAGGGTCCGCCCATGGAGCTGTACGACGTGATGACCACCACGTTCTCGGGCCGCGACTTCACCGACGAGCCGCTGCCCGACGAGACCCTGTTCAAGATCCTCGACCGCGCGCGCTTCGCCCCGAGCGGCGGCAACCGCCAGGGCTGGAAGGTGATCGTGGTGCGCGACCGCAAGACCCGCGAGGGCCTCGCCGCCGCCACCGAGCCCGCGGCCAAGCGCTACGCGGCCCAGGTGCAGGTCGGCGAGAGCCCGTGGAACACCATCGATCCGACCCGGGTGGACGCGGCCACCATCGAGCGGACCCCGCCGCCGCCCCGCCTGATCGAGCCGGTGCTCAAGGCCGCGGTGGTGCTGGTGATCGGGGTGGACCTCAGGGTGGTGGCCTCCATGGACTCCGAGCTCGAGCGGGTCGGCGTGATCAGCGGCGCGTCGATCTACCCGTTCGCGTGGAACATCCTGCTCGCCGCCCGCCACGAGGGCTTTGCCGGCACCATCACCACCCTGGCCGCCGCCCGGGAGCCCGCCGTGCAGGCGCTACTCGGCCTGCCCTCGCACGTGGCGCTCGCCGCGGTGATGCCGCTCGGTCGCCCGGTGAAGCGCCTCACGCGGCTCAAGCGCAAGCCGGTGGAGGAGTTCGCGATGCTCGAACGGTGGGGCGGCCCCCCACTCGTCGGCGGCCGATAGAGGCCCGTCGGCGTCGTTGGCGCCCTCGGCCGCCGACACGGGCGCGGGGGGTCAGCGCGGGCCGGGGGGCGCGTCCTCGGTCAGGAGCTGGAGGATTCGCTCGCCGGTGATCTCGCCGGGAATCAGCACGTGGTCCGCGCCCGCGCGCAGCAGGTCGACCGCGTCGCTCTTCTCCTCGCCGGTCATCACGATGACCGCGCGGGGCGCCAGGCGCCGCAGGTTGCCGACCAGCCGCCGGGTGCTGATGCCCTTGAGGAACGTATCCGAGATCGTCGTCACCACCACGCGCGCCTCCTCGATGCCCAGGTGCTCGAGGGCGTCGGGGTTGGCGAGGTCGCCGTACTCCCACCGGAAGCCGCGCGCGATCACCGCGTGGGCGCGGTTGGCGTCGTAGTCGATCAAGGTGATGCGCGCCTTCATGTCGGGAGCCTGCGCCTCCACGAGGTCGAGCACGGCCTGCGCGATGCGGAAATGCCCGAGCAGCACGATCTCGGGAGCCCCCCGCACCTCGCGCGGGACCGGTGCCGCCACCGCGACCCCGCGGCCGAAGGGCCGCACGAGCAGGCGCGCGATACGGTCGTTCCAGGTGATCAGGTACGGGGCGAGCAGCGAGGTCAGGATCATCGCGGTGAGGACCACCGCGCTCGCCCGCTCCGACACGTGGCCGTAGCCGGCCCCGAGGGTCAGGATGACCAGCGAGAACTCGCTGATCTGCGCCAGGTTGAGCGCGGTCACCATCCCCGCGTAGAGGCCGTCGCCCAGGAGCCGCGCGGTGGGCACCACCGACACCAGCCGGCTCACGAGCACGAAGAGCACGATCAGCACCGCCTGGCCGAGGACGTCGCCGGTGGGGATCGGGACCTTCATGCCGAGCGCCACGAAGAAGAGGGTGACGAAGAAGTCGCGCACCCCGGTGACCTTGGAGATCACGTCCGAGCCGTAGGGAAACGCGGAGATGCTCACCCCCGCGATCAGCGCGCCCATCTCCCGCGACAGGCCGAGCTGGTCCGCGAAGCCGGAGATGCCGAAGCACCACGCGACCGATGAGATCAACACCAGCTCCGGCCGGCTCGCCGAGATCTCGAGCAGCGGGGCCAGGATGAACCGGCTGGCCAGGAAGGCCACCCCGACGAGCACGCCACCCCCCGCGATGGACTGGGCGATGCGCACGACGCCCGGCTCGGCCAGGCTCGGCTGCACCGCCATGAAGAGGATGGCCCAGATGTCCTGCACCACCAGCACCCCCAGGGTGAGCCGCCCGGCGAGGATCTTGAGCTCGAACTTCTCGCGCAGCAGCTTGACCACGATCAGGGTCGAGCTGAGCGAGATCACGATCGCGAGGTAGACGAGATCGAAGCGGCCGTCCCCCACCCGGTAGCCGAGCCAGAAGAAGAAGGCGACGCCGAGCAGCGCGTTGACGACGAACTGGCCGACCCCCAGGGCCAGCATCGAGCGGCCGAGGCGCTGGAGCTCGCGCAGGTCGATCTCGAGCCCGATGATGAACAGGAGCAGGATCAGGCCGATCTCGGAGATCAGCTCGATGCTCTGGGGGTCGGTGACGAGGCCGAAGCCCATCTGGGAGCTGAGCAGGATGCCCCCCGCGATGTAGCCGAGGAGCAGCGGCTGGCGGAGGAGGCGAGCGGCGTGACCCAGCACCGCGGCGAAGATGATGCCGAGCGCGATGTCGCGGAGCAGGGTCACGTCGTGGACCACCGGTCGCCGGGGCCTCCGTCTTGGGATAGAATCGGTCGCCGTATCCTATCCAACTTTCTCGACTCGGAGGAGGATCTCGTGGAGCAGCGCACCCTCGGCAAGAGCGCACTGGCCGTCTCGGCCATCGGACTCGGCTGCATGTCCATGTCCAACGTCTACGGAAAGGGCGACGACACGGAGTCCATCGCGGTCGTCCACCACGCCCTCGACCTGGGCGTCAACTTCCTCGACTCCTCCGACATGTACGGCTGGGGACAGAACGAGGAGCTCCTGGGCCGGGCCCTGCGAGGCCGGCGCGACCGGGTGGTGCTGGCCACCAAGTTCGGCAACCTGCGCAAGCCGGACGGCACCGCCGGGGTCAACGGGCGGCCGGAGTACGTGCCCCAGGCCTGCGACGCGAGCCTCAAGCGCCTGGGCGTCGACACCATCGATCTCTACTACCAGCACCGGGTCGACCCGAGCGTGCCCATCGAGGAGACCGTCGGGGCCATGTCCCGCCTCGTCGAGCAGGGCAAGGTGCGCTTCCTCGGCCTCTCCGAGGCCTCCCCGGCCACGGTGCGCCGCGCCCACGCGGTGCACCCGATCGCCGCGCTCCAGTCCGAGTTCTCGCTGCTCTACCGGGTGGAGGCGGAGGAGACCCTGCCGACCCTCCGCGAGCTGGGGATCTCGTTCGTCGCCTACTCTCCGCTCGGCCGCAGCCTGCTGACCGGGAGCACCCGCACCGCGGCCGAGATCCCGGCCGACGACCGACGCCGGGATCATCCCCGCTTCCAGGACGAGAACCTCCAGAAGAACCTGGACCTCCTGAAGCCGCTGCTCGACATGGCCAAGCAGAAGGGCTGCACGCCGGGCCAGCTCGCGCTGGCGTGGCTGCTCGCGCGGGGCAAGGACATCGTGCCGATCCCGGGGACGAAGCGGCGGGCGCGCCTCGACGAGAACGTGGCCGCCGCCGCGGTGCCGCTCACCCCGGCGGAGGTCACCGCGCTGCAGGAGGCGGTGCCCGTCGGCGCCGCGGCCGGCACGCGCTACCCGGCGCCCGCGATGAAGTCGGTCTACATCTAGGCCGGCGCTCGTGGGGGACTGGCTCGAGACCTATCGCGGCACCGTCTTCCGCTGGGAAGTGGACCACAACGACCACTTCACGGTGGCGTACTACTTCGCGCGCATCGCCGACGCGGGCCTCGGGCTGCTCGCCGCCCTGGGCCTGGGCCCGCTCGACACCCACACCACCGACTGCTTCGTGCGCTACCAGCGCGAGCTGCGGGTCGGCGACATCATGCACGTGGAGAGCGGGGTGATCCACGCCGAGCCCCGCGCCCTCGTGCTCGGCCACAAGCTGTTCGACTCGGGCGCGGGCACGCTCTGCACCACGGTGGAGCAGCGGGTACGGGTGCCGGACCCGCTACCGCCCGAGAGCGCGCGGCGCGCCGAGGCGCGGCGCGTAGCCTGGGACGGCCCCGCCCGCGAGCGGCGGCCGCGCCCGACCGGCCTC
>Ga0310810_10001410_pt1 | contig 25171 bp, 26 predicted proteins | sample NCmetagenome_FD_207641 | JGI IMG/M metagenome (GOLD analysis project Ga0310810, IMG submission 207641) | Soil microbial communities from experimental microcosm in Duke University, North Carolina, United States - NC | ecosystem: Engineered > Artificial ecosystem > Soil microcosm > Unclassified ...
TGGCCACCATGAAGGACGGTGACGGGGTGCTGTTCTTCAACTACCGCAGCGATCGGATGCGCCAGATCGTAAGCGCGCTCGCGATCGACGGGTTCGACGACTTCGACCTTGGCCGCCGGCCCGAGCTATCCTGCGTCACCATGACGCAGTACGACCAGACCTTCCCGCTACCCCAGGCCTTTCCACCGTTCAGCCTGGCGCGGATCCTGGCGGAAGTCCTGGCGGAACAGGGCAAGACCCAGTTTCGCACCGCGGAGACCGAGAAGTACCCCCACGTCACCTACTTCTTCAACGGCGGCTACGAGCCACCCTACCCGGGCGAGGAGCGCTGCCTGATTCCCTCCCAGCGGGTCGCCACCTACGACCTGGCGCCGGAAATGAGCGCGGTGGGCATCACCGACGCGCTCTGCCGCACCATCGAGTCGGGCCGGCACGATTTTCTGCTCTGCAACTACGCCAACGCCGACATGGTTGGGCACACCGGCGTGCTGCCGGCGGTCATCCGGGCGGTCGAGACCGTGGATCGCTGCCTGGAGCGGGTCCTCGTCAGTGCGGACCGGGCCGGGTGCCGCGTCCTCATCACCGCCGACCACGGCAACTGCGAGATGATGATCGATTCGACCACCGGCGGAGTGCATACGGCCCACACCACCAATCCCGTGCCGCTGGTGGCGATGGGCGCCGGGTCGGAGCGGCTCCGCACCGGGGGCTCGCTCCGCGACGTGGCGCCGACCGTGCTTCGCCTGCTCGACATCGAGCCGCCCGCCGACATGACGGGTCGCGACCTGAGGGACTGCTGATGGGGACACGCGCGCGGCTCGCGGTGGTTCTGCTGCTCGCACTCGCCGGGGCGACCCCGGCGGCGGGCCAGGTCGGGCACGACCCCCGCTCGACACCCTATCATGACGTGGCCAAGGGCCACACCATCACGGCGATCGGCGGCTACCTCAGCGGCGACGGCGGCCGGTTCGGCATCGCGCCCCACAACGGCCCGTTCGGCGGCATCCGCTACGAGATCCGGAACTCCAGCTCCCTCGCGATGGCGTTGCAGGTCATCTACGGCGACTTCGACCGGCTGATCGTGGATCCGTTCGTGGAGCGGGTGAACCGAGTCAGCGGACCGGTGAAGCAGTCGGTCACCTTTACCGAGGCGAGCATCCAGTTCAACGTGACCGGCGGAAAGAGCTGGCACCGCCTGGCGCCGTTCCTCGGGGCCACGATCGGACTCAGCTTTCCCAGCAGCACGCCGCAGGACACCAGCGGCTTCGAGCTGGGACACAAGGTGACCCTGGCGCCGGGGGCGGGGTTCCGCCTGTTCCTGACCTCGCGGGTCCACCTGCGGGCCGAGGCCCGGGCAGTCTTCTGGAAGCTGAACTACCCGGCCAGCTTCACCCGGGAGCCGCCGAAGGACCCGGGCACGCCCGGCGACCCGCACGCGGTGATCACCGACGGCAACGTGAGCGAGTGGGACACCAGCGGCTGGTTCCAGGCCGGGCTGGGCTTCGCCTTCTCCCCCTGAAATGGCGATCGAGCTGACCCGCACGATCGGGTTCCGGGCGGTGCACCGGCTGTACCGGGCCGACTGGAGCCCGGAGCGGAACCGTGACGCGTTCGGTCCGCTGAGCGACCCTCCCGGGCACCCCCACGACTACACCTGCGCCGTCACCGTGACCGGTCCGCTGGACCGGGCGATGGGCATGGTGATGGACCTGGTGGAGCTCGACCGCATTCTGCGGGACGAGATCGTGACCCCCTTCGAGGGCCGGAACCTCAACCAGGACGTCGCCGAGTTCGCCTCGGGAACCCTTCCGACCTGCGAGTCGCTGGCCTCGCTGGTGTACCGGCGGGTTGCCCCTCGGCTGCCCGCCGGCGTGACCCTCGCCCGGGTGCGCGTGGCGGAGGACGCCACCCTGCACGCCGACTGCACCGGGCTCCCCTGAGTCTGCCCGGCAGCTTGGCCCCGCCTCCGACAGTGCTGTGTTGGCGCCGGGTCGGGAGGCCGTCTCCACGTTGCTAGAAGAACCACGGGACGTGGCGCACAGGTGGCCCCATATTGGGAGAGTTGATGCGCATCCGGAATCTCGCGGCCGCCCTGACCGGCGCGCTCACGACCCTGGCCGGACCTGCCTCGGCACAGCACACCGGAGACCAGGCCCGTCTGGTGTTCACGGTCTCGGCGGCGTACGTGGCCGGGGCCGATCTCTGGCACGTGCCCGACCAGCCGGTGCGGGGCGGCAGCCTGGACGTGGCCCGGGCGATCGAGGGCCGGGGGGGCGCCGCGATGGCGGCGACCTATTTCAAGGGAGAGAACTTCGGCCTCACCGCCGACGTCTTCATCTTCGAGCTGGCGTACGCCGACGCCTGCCGGCAGGTGCGCCCGGGCGATGACATCAACCGACTCGGCTGCATCGACATCGACGAGGCGGAGCACTCGGCGCTCGCGGCGGTGTTCAGCGTGGGCGCGATGTACAGGATCGCGAGCCGGGAGATCGTATCCCCGTACGTGCGGGTGGGCGCCGGGATCCTGGCCTCCAACCAAAGCTCGATCCTGACGTCGGGGCTCGCCATGCCGCCGGGCAATACCGGGCCGCCCGTGCTGCTCCAGGTCTACAACGACGACCGCAAGTCCCGGATCGGGGGGGCCCTCGGCCTGGGCGTGGGGCTCACCACCCCGATCAGCAACGGCTTCCAGTTCCGACTGGAGGTCCGGGACAATATCCTCGGCATCGAGAAGGTGGACGGCGCGTCGCCCGAGAACAACTTCAATCCGTCGCACAGCGTGGACTACAAGCACATGGTCGGGGTGATCGCCGGGATCGACCTGGTGCTGGAACGGCACCGGGGAAGGCGTTATTGAGTGCGGGCGGGCCGGTCCGCGGCGCCATTCTGGCCGGCGGCGGGGCCACCCGGTTCGGCGGCAGGCCGAAAGGCCTGGAGATCGTGGGCGGTGCGCGGATCCTGGACCGGGTGGCCGAGGTGCTCGCCTCGGCGCTGGGGACGCCTCCGCTCCTGGTCGCCAACGCCCCTGACGCGGGGTCCTGGCGTCCCGACCTCCGGGTGGTGCCCGACCTCCGGCCCGGGCTCGGCGCGCTGGGAGGGATCTACACCGCGGTGGTAGCATCCCCGGCGCCGGTCGTCTGCGTCGCCTGGGACATGCCGTTCGTCACCGCCGCCCTGGTGCGCCGGCTGGCCGACGGTCTCGACACGGCCGATGCCGTGCTGCCGCGGAGCACGGGCCCGCGAGAGGTCGAGCCCCTGTGCGCCGGGTACGGGGCGGCCTGCGGCGACGCCATCGCGAGCAGCCTGGACGCGGGCGATCTCAGGGCCGTCGGCTTCCATGCCCGCATCAGGGTCGGTATCCTCCCTCTCACCGAAGTCGCGCGCTGCGGCGATCCCGCGGCGCTGTTCTTCAACGTCAACACGGCCGAGGACCTGGAGCGAGCGGACGAGCTGTGGCGGCGACTCGCATCATCTCCATCATCGGACGCAAGAACGCCGGCAAGACCACGCTGACCGTCGCGCTCGCGGCGGAGCTGGCTCGCCGCGGCCGCCGCGTCATGACGATGAAGCACTCGGACCATCCGGCCGACCTCGACCGCCCGGGCACCGACAGCTGGCGCCACTTCCACGAGGGCCGGGCCGAGCGCACCCTCCTGGTGGGCCCCGACCTCCAGGTGCTGTTCCACCGCGGCGTCGACACCTACGATCCTATCGGGCTCGCACGCGAGCACCTCTCCGGCGCGGAAATCATTCTGGCCGAGGGGTTCAAGCGGGCCCCGCTGCCCAAGATCGAGGTCTTCCGCCCGTCGGTGGCTCCCGAGCCCATCTACGACGCCTCGCTTCCCAACGCCGCCGAATGGGCCGCCATCGTGACGGACGACCCGTTCTACGAGCCCGCCTGCCGAGTGGTTCGCTTCCAGGACACCATGTGGCTCCAGCTGCTCGCGGGCGTGACCCTGGAGCGGGCCATCCCGATCGCCGAGTGAGCGGGCCCATCTCGGCGGCCGAGGCGGCGCGGCGGATTCTGGCCGAGATCCCGCGCCAGCCGGCGCTCCGCATGCCCTTGGACGATGCCCTCGACGGAGTGCTGGCCGAGGATGTCGTGAGCCCGATCGACATCCCCGCCTGGACCAACTCGGCGATGGACGGATACGCGGTCCGAGGAGAGGATGTCGTGGGGGCCGGCGCCGAGCGCCCGGTCCGGCTCCGGGTGGTGGAGCAGATCCCGGCCGGCGCCTTCCCCTCCCGTCGCATCGGCCCCGGCGAAGCCTCCCGGATCTTCACCGGCGCGCCGGTGCCCGACGGGGCGGACAGCGTGATCCGGCAGGAGGACACCGACGAGGGCCGGGAAACCGTCACCATCGTGAAGGATCGCGACGTCGGGGTGAACCTGCGCCAGGCGGGCGAGGACATCCGGCGCGGATCCAGGGTCCTCTCCGCGGGCCGGACGTTGGGACCGGCGGAGCTCGGCGTGCTCGCCTCGCTCGCGGTGGCGCATCCGCTGGTCTACCGCCAGCCGCGGGTCGCCATCCTGGCCAGCGGTGACGAGATCGTGGACGTGGACCGTCCCGAGGAGATTCTGGGCGGCCGCAAGGTGGCGAGCAGCAACACCCATACGCTCAGCGCGCTGGTCCGGCGGGCCGGCGGAGTGCCGGTGAATCTCGGGATCGCCCGGGACACCCCCGAGAGCATACGGGAGCACCTCTCCCCGGCTCTCGAGGCCGATCTCCTCGTCACTACGGCGGGGATCAGCGTGGGGGAGCACGACTACCTGCGCGAAGTGCTGGCGGAGCTGGGGGCGGAGCAACGGTTCTGGAGGCTCAGGATGCGCCCTGGCGCGCCGGTCGGGTTCGGGATCCTGGGGCCGATCCCGTGGATCGGCCTGCCCGGGAATCCGGTGAGCACGATGGTCACCTTCGAGCTCTTCGTGCGGCCGGCAATCCGCCGGATGGCGGGCCACGGACTTCCGTTCCGCCGTTCGGTGCCGGTGCGACTGGGCCAGGCCGTGAGCCTCAAGCCCAGGCTGCAGCATTTCCTTCGGGTCACCCTGACCCACACCTCCGAGGGACCGGAGGCTCGGCTCACCGGCCCGCAGGGGTCCGGCATCCTCATGTCGATGGTGCTCGCCGACGCCCTGCTGATGATTCCCGAGGGCCAGCACGAGACTCCCGCGGGCGCGACGGCCCAGGCCCTCCGGCTGGACGAGCCGGCCCACCAGAGTGAGCCGGCCTTCTAGCGCGCCGCTCCAGAATCGCAAGTCGCCACACCACAATACGTTGCCCCCGGTGAGATCGGAGTGAGTTCGGAGTGACGGCGGCCCGTAGACTTGGCGCAGTCACTTCGGCGGCGGCACGACAGCCGCGCTCATTCCGGGACCCCAGCTTGGGAGGCAGCGATGACCACCACCGTCACTTTCGGCCTCGGCTCCGTGCTGCTTCTGCTGACGGCAGCCTTGACCCCGGTCGGCCCGGCCGGCGAGGAACGTTCAGCCTTCCTGGGCGAGGTGCACGGGGCGATGACCGCGACCCCCCGCGGTGACGCGACATTCGGGAGCGTCCCGGCGGTGGACGGCCGTCCCGGAACGTTCTCCCTGTCGCTCGGCGCGCGGGGGGACGACGGCGCGGTGCTGTTCAGCCGGGCGAGCGGCGCGCGGCTCAGCATCGGCACCTACCAGGTATCCGCCAATGACGAGGGCGGCGACGACATCCGAGCACTGGTGGTGACGGGCTCACCCACCCGGCCGACCGGCGTCTTCCAGGCCCAGAGCGGTGAGCTGGTGATCACCTCGGTGAGCGACAGCACGATCCGCGGCTTCTTCCGGCTGGAGGCCGCCGGCTTCCTGGCGACCGAGCCGGACCGCGAGGACCGGACGGTGAGCGCGGCCGGCACCTTCGCGGCGACCGGCCACTGAAGCCGGTGCCGGTCCGGGCGAAACGAGTCCACCGGAGGTTTGACGGCGGCTTGAGCTCCGCGGGGTAGAATGCGCGCGTCGCATTCCTCCGCGGAGCTCGCATGTGGTCGGCCGGACTGGTCCCTTGCACCCTTGTCGTGACGCTCCTCGCATTGAGCGGCTGCCGTTCGGCGGGTACCGACGGCGCCACCACGGCCCCGGTCGGCGAAGGGCAGATCGCCCTGAACAACGGCTCGCTGCGGGAAGCGTGGTACGCCTACACGCGCCGCTGCGGCGTGAGAGTCTGGGGCGAGGATGAGCTGGGACCGAGAGTAGTGCTCCACCCGGGACAGTCGGCCGCGTGGCGCGAGACCGTGGGATGCTACGACCTGCTGGTGCTGACCAATCCGCGGATCGAGCCCCGGCTCGAGGCCCGGTACGAGCGCCGCCTGGTCGTGGCCGACCAGCAGACCACCATCGCCATCGCCGACGCCGACTGGGCCCCGAGTGCCGCCGCCCCCGCGTCACCGGGTCCGATGCCGTAGCCGAGCTCCGCAGCCGCCGTTCCCACCACCCTGGCGCCCGATGGTCCGCGAGGATCGTCGGGCGCTCCTCCGTGGGCCTGCCTCCCCCGAGCGATGAGATCGAGATGAGATCGGGATGAACCCCGCCGCGTAACGTGCGGCCATCGAGAAGGACGGCACCCAACGCCACCCACTGGAGGTCACCATGTCCGCAGTCACGCTTCGCCGCTTCGTCGGCACCGCGCTCGCGTCGTTCGCCCTGGTCACCGCCGCGTGCGGCGGCGACTCCGACTCCACCGGCCCCGGCCCCGATCCGGTACCGGCCGACGTGAGCGGCTCCTACGCGCTCACCAGCCTCCGCACCCTGGGCAACCTGGGCGGCGGCGGGAACGGCCTCCCGGTGACCTTCCATGACGGCAGCGGCTCGACGCTGACCTTCAAGAGCGGCGAGCTGGTGCTGGCCGCCGACGGCAGCTACACGCTGGACGTCGAGGCGGAGTTCAACGGGGGCGACGTGACCCTGACCGACGAGGGGAACTACAGCACGGCCGGCGGCACGATCGACTTCACGCCGACCGGCAGCCCGGCCCGGATGAAGGACGGCACCATCAGCGGCAACAAGATCACCGCCGAGACCCAGTTCGGCGGGATCCCGTTCGAGATCAAGGTCGCGCGGTAACCTTGGCCGCGGCGGTGGTCGTCCACCCGGGCGGCCGCCGCCGGCGTCATGAGGAGGAAGGATGACCGAGTCTGTACGGGTCGCCCACTGGACGGTCGTGGGTCGCTACGAGCTGATGGGGGTGAACGGCAGCCTGCTTCCCGCCCCGATCGATCCCGAGCAGGCGCAGGACGGGGATCAGGATCTGCGCGCGAGCGTCGTCGCCGGCGAGCTTCGCCTCGGCGCCGAGGGCGAGTACCGCCTCAGCCTGACTGCGCGGTTCGACACGGCGGCGGGTGAGGGCTATACCCGCTCGCTCACCAGCCGCGGCGTCTGGCGTTTCCTGGCCTCCGCGCTGGATCCTACCTCTGGTGAGGTCCTCCTGATCCCGTCAGAGGGACCGACGACCAGCGCGGCGGTCACCGGGGTGTCACTGGTCCACCGGACCCGGAGTCCGGAGGCGGACGGCGACCGGAGGGAAGCGAACTGGATCTACGTTCGGCACTGGCAGACGCCGTGAGCGAGCCTCCCCGGGGGTGAAAATTGACCCCCGCGGCAGGGGCGGCTAAGTTTCCCCGCAGAAGGGGAGTAGCTCGTCCGCCGCAGGCGGATCGCCGATCGTCAAGACTGTCCGCCAACGGCGGGCACGGTCCGGCGGGGGTAGGGGAGGCACGATGCCCCCCATCAGAGCGAGACCTTCGTCCACGTGGGCGCCAGCGCGCCCGCGGAGCGGACGGGGTCTCGCTCTTTTTTGACCCCCGCGCGGCGGCGCGTCACCGCCACAGAGGGACCTATGAACAACCTGAAGACCTTCATCCTGATGGCCGGCCTGATGGGGCTCTTCCTGCTCGCCGGTCAGCTCCTGGGCGGCTCGCAGGGCCTGCTCCTGGCCGCCCTCTTCGGCTTCGCCTTCAACTTCGGGATGTACTTCTTCTCCGACCGGCTGGTCCTCCGGATGTACGGGGCCCAGGTAGTCACCGAGGCCCAGGCGCCGGAGCTGTACCGGATGGTGGACCGGCTGCGGCAGCGGGCCGGCCTGCCGATGCCGGTGGTGGCGGTGGCGCCCCACGAGCAGCCCAACGCCTTCGCCACGGGGCGGAATCCGTCGCACGCGGTGGTGGCGGTGACCACGGGCATCCTCAAGTACGTGCCCCAGGAGGAGCTCGAAGGCGTCATCGCGCACGAGCTGGCGCACGTGAAGAACCGCGACATGCTGATCTCGACGATCGCCGCGGGCATCGCCGGCGTGCTCAGCAACCTGCCGTATCTCCTTCTCTTCGGCGGCGGCCGGGACGAGGAGGGCGGGCATCCGTACGCCCAGCTGGGGCTGATGCTGCTCGCGCCCATCGGGGCGATGCTGATCCAGTTCGCGATCAGCCGCCAGCGCGAATTCGAGGCCGACCGGGTCGGCGCCCAGATTCTGGGGCGTCCGCTTCCGCTGGCGAACGCGCTTCGGCGGCTGGATGCCCTGGCCCACCGGATTCCGATGGAAGTCGCGCCCGCCGCGGCGCCGCTGGCGCAGGTCAACCCCCTGGCCGCGAGCGGCGGCGGGTTTCTGCGCCTGTTCCGCACGCACCCACCGACCGAGGAGCGTGTGGCGCGGCTCGAAGCGATGGCGGCGGGGCGCTGAGTGTTCGGCCACCATGGTCCGGTGGTCTGGCTGGGCTTCACCGCGCTGGTGGTGGCGCTGCTGGTTGTGGACCTGGGGGTGCTCAACCGGCGCTCCCATGTCCTGTCGTTCAAGGAGGCGATGAGCTGGAGCGGCGGGCTCATCGCCTTCGCGGGGCTGTTCGGCCTGTTCATCCTGTGGCGGGAGGGCGGGCAGTCGGCGCTGGAGTACTACACCGGCTACCTGATCGAGCTCTCGCTCAGCGTCGACAATCTCTTCGTCTTCATCCTCATCTTCAGCTACTTCGGGGTGCCCGCGGAGGCGCAGCCCAAGGTGCTCAAGTGGGGCATCCTCGGCGCGATCGTGATGCGGCTCCTCATGATCGCCCTGGGCGCGATCCTGCTCCAGCGGTTCGAATGGATCATCTACGTGTTCGGCGGGATCCTGGTGATCACCGGCGTCCGGATGATGCTCCAGAAGGACGGCCGGATCGAGCCGGAAAAGAATCCGGTGGTCCGGCTGGCCCGGCGCGTGCTGCCCTTCTCCGACTCCTACGACGGGGCGCACTTCCTCACCCGCACCGTCCGCGGCAAGGTACTCGCCACGCCGCTGCTGCTGGTCCTCCTGGTGATCGAGTGGTCCGACCTGGTGTTCGCCATCGACAGCATTCCGGCCATCTTCTCGGTGACCCGGGATCCGTTCCTGGTCTACAGCTCGAACGTCTTCGCCATTCTCGGGCTCCGGGCGCTCTTCTTCGTGCTGGCCGGGATGATGGACCGTTTCATCTACCTCAAGCCCGGCGTGGCGCTGATCCTCATCTTCGTGGGCGCCAAGATGACGCTGAGCCACTGGGTCCACCTCCCCATTACGTTGTCGCTCGCCGTCATTCTCCTCATCCTGAGCGGCGCCGTGGTGCTGAGCCTCCGGCGGACGGCGCCGCACGAGGAGATGCCGGCCTAGCGGTTGCCGGGGACGGCCGGGCTCCCGATCTTCCCCCGCTATGCCACGACCCTCCCTGCTCGCCCGGCTGGGACTCGACCGGCCCGAGCTCCGGGCCTGGGCGATGTTCGACTGGGCCACCTCCGCGGTGCAGACCACGGTCATGGTGGCCGTCTTCCCGATCTACTTCGTCAAGGTGGCCGGCGCCGGGCTGCCCGAGGGCGGCGCCACCCAGCGCCTGGCGACCGCCAACTCGATAGCTCTGGTGATCATCGCGGTGCTCTCGCCGGTGCTGGGCGCCGTCTCCGACTACAGCGCCGCCAAGAAGCGGTTCACCGCCGGGTTCATGATCCTGGGGGCCATCGCCACGGCGGCGCTCTGGACGGTGCACACCGGGGATATCGAGCGGGCGTCCTGGCTCTTCGTGCTGGTGCTGGTGGGCGCGGCGGGGTGCTTCGTCTTCTACGAGTCGCTCCTCCCCCACATCGCCGGTCCGCACGAGATCGACCGGGTCTCTACCGCGGGCTACGCCCTGGGCTACGTCGGCGGCGGGCTGCTCCTGGCGCTCAACCTGGCCTGGATTCAGAAGCCCGACTGGTTCGGGCTGCCGGCCGGTCCCGGACTCTCGGAGGCTCAGGCCACCCTGCCGGCCCGCCTCGCCTTCGTGTCGGTGGCGATCTGGTGGATCGTCTTCTCGCTCCCGCTGTTCCGGACGGTGCCGGAGCCGCCAGCACGGATCGAGAGCGACGAGCGCCGGGGCCAGAACCCGGTCCTGGTGGCGTTCGTCCGTCTGTTCGAGACCTTTCGCGAGCTCCGAGGGTACCGCCAGGCGTTCCTGATGCTGCTGGCGTTCCTGATCTACAACGACGGGATCCAGACCATCATCAAGATGGCCACCGCCTACGGCACCGAGATCGGGATCGGCCAGAGCGCCCTGATCGGCGCCATCCTGGTGGTGCAGTTCGTCGGCATTCCCTGCTCCTTCCTGTTCGGCATGGTGGCCGGGCGGATCGGCGCCAAGCGCGCCCTGTTCCTGGGACTCCTGGCCTACACCGCCATCAGCGTGCTGGGATACTACATGCGGACGGCGACGCACTTCTACGTGCTGGCCGGGCTCGTGGGGATGGTCCAGGGCGGAACCCAGGCGCTGAGCCGGAGCCTCTTCGCCTCCATGATTCCGCCCCACAAGTCGGGGGAGTTCTTCGGGTTCTTCAGCATCTTCGAGAAATTCGCCGGCATCTTCGGCCCGCTGATCTTCGCCGGCACGATCGCGGCGACCGGCTCGAGCCGGAACGCGATCCTGTCGGTCATCGGGTTCTTCGCGGTGGGGGCGGCTATTCTGGCGCTGGTAGATGTGGGAGAGGGTCAGCGCGCTGCAATCGAGGCTGAGGCTCGGATGGCTGGGGGAGCGGGAGATCGCAGCGCACCTTGAAGATGGTGCTCACGGTCTGCCCCAGCTGCACCACGAGGGTGCGGGGGTTTCGGCCCGCCACCACGCAGCGCCCCATGCTGGTGAGGCTCAGGGTGATGGGCCCCGCGGGAATCGCGCGGATGGTCAGGGTGTCTTTGGTCCCGATGTCCCGGTCGGGCGCGCCGGGGACCTCGAGCAGGTAGTCCCCGTCGGCCTCTCCGTAGGTCGAGGTCTGGACGAAGACCCGACCGGTGCCGGGAGCGTTGCAGGAGACGAGGAAGAGGGTCTGCGCCTTCTCGGCGGCCCGGGTGTGAATCACGCGGGGGTTGGCCCCACTGACCGTGCAGCCCGAGGCTACAGCGCTCAGCTCGAGCTGGTGGTCGCCGGGCTCGAGGCCGCTCAGCGCGATGGACCCGTCCACCGGGAGCGCGTGATCCTCGCCGTCGAGCCGGACGAGGTACCCGTCGGTCTCCAGAGGGTCGCCCGAGGTCCGGTTCACCACGGCGATCTCCGCGCTGCCCGTCGGTGCCGCCGGGCCGTCGTCTCCACAGGCCAGCAGCAACGTCCCGAGCGATATCGCACCGGCCACCCGTCCAGCGTGCATCCGGCGGCTCCCTTCCCGCGCGCGGCCCTGCGCCGACGCGCTCCTTCGATCTACGATGCGGTCCCATCGCGGTCAAGCGGTGTCGGAGGCGCACACCCCTCGCCGGCCCCCACTTGCCCCGGCTACGGCGGCTCCCCTACGTTAGACGCATGACGACCCCGATGACCCCCAGCATGAAGCGCCGCTCGCGCGGCGGCGGCCGGCCGGCCTAAGGGGCGTCACGACCTTCCCTCGACCTGGAGCCCCGCCGTGCCGCGTGCCGGCGGGGCCTTTGCGTTCATGGACGTATTCGAGCTTACCCGAGCGCTGGTGGCGCTGGAAACTCCGAGCGGCTCGGAGGGGCCGGCGATCGGCCTGCTCGAGGGCCTGCTGCGCGGTGCCGGCTACCGGGTCGTGCGCCAGCCGGTGTCCGCGGGCCGGGATAACCTCTACGCCTACGCCGGTCGCCCCGAGCTGGTCTTCTCGACCCACGTGGACACCGTGCCCCCGTACGTGCCGCTCAAGGAGGACGCCACCGCGCTGCACGGCCGAGGCACCTGCGATGCCAAGGGCATCGCGGCGGCCATGATTACCGCCGCCGAGCGGTTGCGGGCGCGCGGCGAGACGAGGATCGGGCTCCTCTTCCTGGTCGGGGAGGAGAACGGCTCGGACGGCGCCCGGGCCGCCGCCGACTTCGGGCCGCGTGGGCGGTTCCTGATCAACGGCGAGCCGACCGAGAACCAGCTCTCGGTGGGACAGAAGGGCTCCCTCCGGGTGACGCTCAACGCGACCGGCCGGTGGGCCCATTCGGGGTACCCCGAGGAAGGGGCGAGCGCCACCGAGGCCCTGCTCGACACGCTCGAGCGGATCCGCCGGCTGCCGCTCGCGTCGGACCCGCTGCTGGGTCAGTCCACCCTGAACATCGGGGTGCTCCAGGGCGGTGCCGCTCCCAACGTCATTCCGGGAGAGGCGTCGGCCCAGCTGCTCTTCCGGATCGTCGAGCCGACGGCGGAGTTGCGCCGGGCGGTGGAAGCGGCGGCGGCGCCCGGCGTGCAGGTGACCTTCGGGCTGGAGCTCCCTTACCACAAGAGCGAGCGGGTGCCCGACGGCTGGCCCACCACCGTGGTCAGTTACGGGAGTGATCTTCCGTTCCTGGGCACCTGGGGGGAGTGCTACCAGCTGGGTCCCGGGACGATCCGGGTCGCGCACAGCGACGGGGAGCACATCCGCAAGGACGACCTGCTGCGCGGCATCGACCTGTACGTCCGGCTGGCCTCGGACCTGCTGGCCGCGGAGAAGGCGACGTGACCTCCAAGATTCCGGTGTCCATCCTGGGCGCCACCGGCACGGTGGGCCAGAAGTTCGTCCGGCTGCTGGCCGATCACCCCTGGTTCGAGGTCGTGGCCGTGGCCGCGTCGTCGGCCAGCGCGGGCAGGGCCTACGGTGAGGCGGTGCGGTGGCGGGAGCAAACCGAGCTGCCGGAGCGGATCGCCGGCCTCACGGTGCAGCCCTGCACCCCGCCGCTGCCTGGGCCGATCGTCTTCAGCGCGCTGGACGCCGACGCCGCCGGGCCGATCGAGCAGGCCTTCGCGCGCGACGGTGCCTTCGTGGTCACCAACGCCCGCAACCACCGGATGGACCCCGATGTCCCCCTGCTGATCCCCGAGGCCAACGCCGATCACCTGGTCCTGATCGACCGGCAGCGGGACAATCGGGGATGGAAGGGGGCGATCCTGGCCAATCCGAACTGCTCGACCGCCGGGCTGGTCCTCGCGCTCGCGCCGCTGCACCAGGCGTTCGGCATCGAGAAGATCTTCGTCAGCACCATGCAGGCGGTATCCGGAGCCGGATACCCGGGTGTGCCGTCGCTCGACATCGTCGGCAACGTGATTCCGCACGTCGGGGGCGAGGAAGAGAAGATGGAGGGGGAGAGCCGGAAGATCCTCGGCCGGCTCAGCCCCGGCGGAGTGACGCCGGCGGATTTCCTGGTCAGCGCGCACACCAACCGGGTGGCGGTGGTGGAGGGCCACCTGGAGACCGTCTCGGTCGGGTTCCGCCGCCGGGTCAGTCCCGACGAAGCGATCGCGACCCTCCGGGCCTTCCGGGCATCGCCCTGCGTGGCGGACCTTCCCTCGTCGCCCACCCCGCCGGTGGAGGTTGACCTGCGGAGCGACCGGCCGCAGCCGCGGCTCGATCTCGAGCGCGGACGGGGCATGGCGGTGACCGTGGGCCGCGTCCGGCCCTGCCCCATTCTCGACCTCCGCATGGTGCTGCTGGGCCACAACACGGTACGCGGCGCCGCCGGTCAGGCGGTCCAGATCGCCGAGCTGCTGGTGGCCGACGGCCGGGTCGGAGCGCGCCCGTGATCGTCTGCAAGTTCGGCGGCACTTCGGTGGCCGACGCCGGGGCAATCGCGCGGCTGGTGGAGATCGTCCGCGCCCGCTCGGCGGAACGTCCCGTCGTGGTCGTCTCGGCGCTCGCGGGAGTGACCGACGCGCTGCTGGGCCTCGCCGAGCCGGTGCACGCCGGCGACGGCGCCGCGTTGGACGAGGCGGTGGACGCCCTGCTCCAGCGGCACGAGACCACCGCGCGGTCGCTCCCTGGTGGCGAGGCCGCGCTCGACCCGCTCCGGGCGGAGACCGCGGCGCTCCGAACCGCGCTCCGGGCCGCCCTCGGCCGGCGACTCCGCCCGGCCGAGGCCGATCGCCTCGCGGGATGCGGGGAGCTGTGGAGCTCGCGGCTCATCGCGGCGGCCATGGCGGGGGCTGGCGTGCCGGCGGCGTGGCTGGACGTCCGGCCCATCATGGTCACCGACGATCGCTTCGGCCGGGCCACGCCGTACACCCAGGTGCTGTACACCAGGGCGCGGGAATGTCTCCTGCCGCTGGCCCAGGCCGGGCAGGTTCCGGTCACCCAGGGATTCATCGGGGCGACGGCCGAGGGGACGCCGACCACGCTGGGTAGGGGCGGGTCGGACTTCAGCGCGGCGCTCCTCGGAGCCGCGGTGTCGGCCACGCGGGTGGAGATCTGGACCGACGTGAGCGGGCTCATGACCGCGGATCCCCGGATCGTGCCCGGCGCCCGCACGCTGGCGGCGGCGAGCTACGAGGAGGCCGCGGAGCTGGCGACGTTCGGCGCCAGGGTCCTCCATCCGGCCACGGCGATGCCGCTGGTGCGGGCGGGTATTCCGATCGTGGTGCTCAACTCCCGGCGGCCCGAGCAGGCGGGCACCACCATCGAACCTTCGGCGGAGCTGGAGCGGATGGGCGATTCCCCGATCCGATCGATTTCCTGGAAGCGCGGCATCACCGTGGTGAACGTGCGGGCTCCCCGCATGCTGGGCACCTACGGCTTTCTCCGGGCGATGTTCGAGGTATTCGAGCGGCACGAGGTCGTGGTGGACGTGCTGGCCAGCGGCGAGGTGAGCGTCTCGCTCACGGTGGAGGACCGGACCCGGCTGGATCCGGTGGTGCGCGAGCTGGCCGACCTGGGTGAGGTGTGGGTGGAGGACAACCGGGCCATCGTCGCGGTGGTGGGGATCGGGCTCCGGCACACGCCCGGGCTCGCGGCCCGGATCTTCCGCGCGGTGCAGCCGGCCAACGTGGAAGTGATCTCCCAGGGCGCCTCGGCGATCAACATGACGTTCGTGGTGCGGGAGGAGGACGGCCCCGAGGTAGTGCGACGGTTGCACGCGGAGTTCTTCGGGTCATGCTAGGCCGTCACGAAGCGGGCATCGGGTGAGCGCATGCGGCTGCTGATCGTCGGCGATGGCAAGATGGGCAGGGCCGTTGCTTCGCTGGCGGCCGGCCGAGGGCATCAAGTCGCGACGGTGAACCGGGAGGAGAACGTCGGCGGACGCGCCTTGACCCCGGAGAGCGTTCGAGGCCACGATGTCGCGATCGAGTTCACCCGCCCCGACGCCGCTCCCGCGAATGTCGAGCGGCTGATCGCCGCGGGAATCCCCGTCGTCACCGGCACCACCGGCTGGGATGCCGAGCTGCCGCGGATCACCGCCCTGGTCGAGGCGCGGAAGGGCGCGCTGCTCCATGCCGCCAACTTCTCCGTCGGCGTGCAGCTCTTCCTCCGGGCGGCGCGCGCGCTGGGCGCCGAGTTCGCGGGGCGCGAGGGATTCGACGGCTTTATACTGGAGGAGCATCACGCGGGCAAGCGCGACGCGCCGTCCGGAACCGCGCGCGTCCTCCGGCAGCGGCTGCGGGAAGCCGATCCGGCCCGGGAATACCCCATCACCTCGGTCCGCGCCGGCGCCATCCCCGGGACCCACACGGTGAGTCTCGACGGCCTCTTCGAGACGGTGACCCTGCAGCACACCGCCCGGAGCCGGGACGGCTTCGCGGCGGGCGCGCTCGCGGCGGCGGAATGGCTCCCCGGCCGTACCGGGGTCTACACCTTCGAGGCCATGCTCTTCGGAGACCGCCGATGACCCGGCTCCAGGGATGCGGCACGGCGCTGGTCACCCCGTTCACCGACGACGGTGCGGTGGACGTGCCGGCGCTCCGGGCGCTGGTCGAGTGGCAGGTCGCCGAAGGGATCGACTTCCTGGTGCCGTGCGGGTCCACCGGAGAAGCGCAGACCCTGGACGACGGCGAGCGGGAGCGGGTCGTGGCGACAACGGTGGAGGTCGCCGGAGGACGGGTCCCGGTGATGGCGGGCGCCACCAGCAACGATACCGCCCGCGCGGTGGCCGAGACCCGGCGAATGTGCAGCCTCGGCGTCGACTACATCCTCAGTGCCACTCCCTACTACAACAAGCCCGGCCAGACCGGCCTCGAGCGCCACTTCGGCGCGGTCGCGGACGCGGCCACCCGGCCGGTCGTGCTCTACAACGTCCCCGGCCGCACGGCGATCAACCTCGCTCCCCGGACCACGCTCCGCCTGGCGCGGCACGGAAACATCGTGGGCGTCAAGGAGGCGAGCGGCGACCTGCACCAGATCATGCTGATCCTGCAGGAGCGTCCTGACGCCTTCGCCGTCCTCTCGGGAGACGACTGGCTCGCCTTCCCCGTCGTCGCCGCGGGCGGGGACGGGCTCATCAGCGTGGTCTCGAACGAGGTCCCGGCGCAGATGACGGCCTTGGTCCGTCATGGTCTGGCGGGTGAGCTGGAGACCGCGCGGGAGTGGCAGTACCGTCTCCTGCCGCTGATGGACGCCAACTTCCTCGAGACCAACCCGACGCCGGTCAAGGCGGCGCTCGCCGCGATGGGGCGGATCCGGAACGTGCTCCGCCTTCCGCTGGTGTCCGCCTCGCCGGCCACCGAGGCCGCGCTCGCCGCGGCGCTGGAGCCGCTCGCGCCGGCACGCCGGCATGGCTGAGCTCGCCACCCTGCAGGCGGAGCTGGAGCGCTTCGCCCCGGGCGTGCCCCGGGGCGAGGAGCCCGCCGCCCTCGAGGCGTTTCGCCGGCTCAAGGCGGAGCTCAACGCGGGCACCGTGCGAGCCGCCGAGCGGGGCCCCGACGGCCGCTGGCGCGCCAACGCCTGGGTCAAGGCCGGCATCCTGCTCGGCTTCCGGCTGGGGCAGACCGGCCCCGCCGCCACGGGCGGACCGTTCCCCTTCTACGACAAGGACACCTACCCGTTGCGCGCGCTGGGAGCGGAAGACGGCGTCCGCCTGGTGCCGGGCGGCTCGGCGATCCGGGACGGCTGCTACGTCGCCCGCGGGGTGGTCTGCATGCCGCCGATGTACATCAACGTCGGCGCGTACGTGGACGAGGGGACGATGGTGGACTCGCATGCGCTGGTGGGCTCGTGCGCCCAGATCGGCCGGCGCGTCCACCTCTCGGCGGCGGCGCAGATCGGGGGCGTGCTCGAGCCGGCCGGCGCCCTGCCGGTGGTGATCGAGGACGAGGTGATGGTCGGGGGCAACTGCGGGGTCTACGAGGGCACGGTGGTGCGCGAGCGCGCCGTCCTGGCGCCGGGGACGCTGCTCACCGGCGGGACGGCGGTGTTCGACCTGGTGCACGACCGCGTCTACCGGCGCGAGGGCGACCGGCCGCTGGAGATCCCCGCGGGCGCCGTGGTCGTGCCGGGCACCCGGCCGGTGCGGTCCGGCCCCGGCCGCGAGGCGGGGATCGCGCTCTACGCGCCGGTCATCGTCAAGTACCGGGACGAGAAGACCGACATCGCGGTGCGCCTGGAGGACCTGCTCCGCTGACCCGCCCATGACCACCCACACCCACTATCTCTGGTTCGAGACCAGGAAGCGGCAGGAGATCATCGACATCACCGATGAGGTGTCGGAGCAGGTGCGGATCAGCGGCGTGCGGGAGGGGTTCGTCCTGGTGTCCGCCATGCACATCAGCGCGTCGGTGTTCGTCAACGATCACGAGTCCGGGCTCTGGCACGACATCCTGGCCTGGCTCGAGGGAACCATCGCGCCATGGGACCCCGATCGGTACCGGCACAACGAGACGGGCGAGGACAACGCCGCGGCGCACCTGCGCAGCCTGACCGTGGGTCACGAGGTCATCGTGCCGATCACGGCGGGCAAGCTCGATGTCGGGCCGTGGCAGCGGGTGTTCTACGGCGAGTGGGACGGCCAGCGCCGGAAGCGGGTGATCATCAAGGTCATGGGCGAGGCCGGCTGAGCGTCGCCGTCACCTTGGTGCCGGTCACCGACGCGACCAGCGGACTCCGCACCTTGGCCGCCGCGGCCCAGCGCACCTGCGCCCGACCCTCGCCATCGGTGGTGACCCGCGCCGGCTTGACCGATCCGGACCCGGTGCGCAGCGTCACCACCCGACCCGACACCGGATTGCCGTAGGAGTCGGTCAGCGACAAGGTCACCGGCAGCTGGGTCAGCCCGCCCCAGCGCCCGGGGCCCACCAGGGTAAGCGCGGTGGGCTCTCCCGCCGCGGCCCGCGCGGTGACGACCGCCGACGCGGTATCGTCCCGCAAGCGAATCACCAGGCGCTGGGCGCCGGCTTCTCCACCCAGTGTCCAGCGCAGGCGCGCCTTCCCGCTCGAGTCGGTCACCGCACCATCCAGCGCCGCGCCGGATCCGCTTGCTCGCACGAGGGGAACCTCGGGGACCGGGTTTCCGTAGCGGTCGAGGGCGCGAATCGCGATTGCCGCCTTGAGGGGTTTTCCGACGGTGCCGAGCTGTCCCGATCCCTCCGCCACCGCGACCGCCACGGCGGGTCCCGGCCGAGCCGATGCCGAGACCGGCATCGGCGGGAGACTCCTCGGATTGCCGGCCTGGATGCGGGCGCGCTGGCGTCCGGCCTTGCGCCCCAGGCGCCAGAGCGCCCGAGCCTCGCCCAGCGAGTCGGTACGCGGCGCGAGGGCGGTGAAACTACCTCCGTCGGCAGCGGTCCAGGTGACCGGAACGTCGGCGAGCGCGCGACCCAGGGAATCGGTCAGCCGGGCCACGACCGGGGACCGGATGGTATCGCCGACGGTGCCGACGAGCTCCGCCTCGGCCAGGTTCACACGGGTATTGCCCGGTACGGGATCGGCCTCGGCGGTGAGGACCGGTGCCGCGGCGACGCCCTCGACGGCGACGGTGATGCGCTGGCGCCCCGGCACGTCCGCAAGCGTCCAGACCGCCTGCGCCATGCCCTGCGCGTCGGTGGTATCCACCCCCGGCTCGACCGAGCCTCCGGTGAGCGGCTCGAAGCGCACCGCCACACCGCCGACTGGACGCCCGGAGCGGCTGACCACCTGCGCCGCCAGCGGCGACCCCAGCCGAGAGCCGGCCGGCGCGCGCTGTCCTTCGCCCGCGAGCACGGTGATGGATGAGGGCACCGGCAGCACGACGAGGCTGAGGGCGCCCTGCAGCCCGCCGGGAGCGGTAGCCGTGAGCTGGGTCTCGCCCGAGCTCACGGCGATGATGGCTCCGGTGCTGTCCACCGTCGCGATGGCGGGATCGCCACTGGTCCATGCCGGCTCGAGGCCGGCGATCGGCCGTCCTCGCGGATCCAGCACGCGGGCAACCGGATCGAGGCGTTCTCCCTCGTGGACCCGCGCCACCGTGTCGTCCACGACCAGCGCCGACGGCCGCTGGCGGACCACGACCCGGCGGCGTGCCTCCAGCTCACCCACCCGCACCACGACGACCGCGCTGCCCGAGCCCGCGGCGACCACGGTGCCGGCCTGGTCCACGGTGAGCACCGCCGGATCGGTGGTGGTCCACACCGGCTGCGTCCCGGTGACGGCGGCGCCGCGCTCGTCCGTGGCCAGCGCGGCGAGCTGGACGGTGTCGCCGATGGCGCCGGCGCTGTCAGGCGAGGGCGCCAACGCCAGCCGATGAGCCCTGGTACCCCCCGCCGCGGCATGGGACGAAGTGGTGTAGCTCAGGATGGAGACCAGCGCGGCGCCGGCGGAAATGGAGCCACCCGCGAGGCGCAGCGCGCCGAGCAACCACTCCCTCCGAGGCTTGGGCATGGCGACTCAGCGCATCCGATCGCAGAGCGGGACGCCGTCCTCCCCCGCCATTTCGCCGTCTCCCTCGGTCCGCGGCGAGTCCACGCCTTCGACTCGGCCGACGAAGATGACACAGCTCCGCCCCGGCCGAGACTGGTGTACCGCCCGGGCCTGCCAACCAGTGCCGGAGGCGGCGGTGACCTCGAGCCGGACCCCGGGCTCCGCCGGCAGCCGGAGCGGTGCGACCGTGCGCGCGTAGCCGCCCCGAGTTTCGCGATAGCGGGCCTGCGCCGCCACGAGCTCCCGGAGCGCGCTTTTGAGCTGCGCCGCCGGCGACGCCGACCACGCGGCCGCGGCGCTGGTCTGCGCGCGGGCCGGCGCCGGGAGCATGGCGAGGGCCAAGAGCAGCGCCGGCAGGTACCACCTGGGCGCGGAGGTCATGAAATCTCCTGAGACGAGCGTACCTCTACAGTGGGGCAGGACCGCGCGGGGGCACAATCCGCAACTTGCGGACAGTGTCAGGAATCTCGGCGGGACAATCGGTGCAGTGCGGTGGGGTCCGGCGGAAGTCACCGGGGAGGTGGTGATTAGCCGAGCGCGGAGGGTGTCATCTGCAAGTCATGTCACAGGGCCGTGTCGGTCACATGAGCCGATACTTGGGCCCGCTGCCGCCCTCGCGCGGCGTCCACCGAGGGCCCAGCACATCGGTCGCCTTGCAGTCCACGCAGTTGGGCGGATTGACCCGGAGCTCGTCACCGACCCGCTCGTACACGCCGGCGGGGCACAGGTGGCTGTAGAAGTCGGCGACTTCGGCGCTCACGTCGGGCCCGACCAGGAGATGCGAGGGAATGGTGTCCCGGGTCGCGTTCCCCGACTTGAAGACCGCGTCGAGCTTTCCCACCGTGAGCTTGCCGTCGGGCGCCATCGGCTCGGCCGGGGCGACGTGGCGGGGCGTGGCCGCGTCCTCGGGCATCTCGATCCGGGCGCTGGGGAATCGACCGCTGGTGAGGGTCATCAGTCCGGCCTTGAAGCCGCCGACGTAGAGCCCGTCCTTGAACGCCAGCCGCATGTTCCGGGTGCGGTGCAGGTCGGCCACGATGTAGCTCTCGTCCACCATGCGGTCGTAGGCGGCGAGTCCCGACCGGGACGTATCGCCCCGCTTGAGACCCTCGAAGATCGCCCGGGCGGCGTAGATCCCCGACTGCATCGCGTAGTGGATGCCCTTGAGCGAGGGCACGTCCACGAACCCCGCCGCGTCGCCGGTGACGAGCACCCCATCGCCGCAGCGACGCTCCGGGAGGGCGTAGTAGCCACCTTCGGGAATGGTCTTGGCTCCCCATTCGAGCAGCTGCCCGCCGTCGAGATACGGGCGGATGAGCGGATGGAGCTTGAAACGCTGGAGCAGGTCGTGCACGTCGAGCGCGGCCTCGTGGTAATCGAGGCCCACGACGAGCCCGATCGCCACCTGCCGCTCGCCCAGGGGATAGAAGAAGCTCCCGCCGAAGGCGTCGTGGGGCAACGGCCAGCCGAGAGTATGGATGACCCGGTCGAGCGGCCGCGCGCTCTCCCAGACCTCCTTCACGCCGAGGGCGAAGAGTGAGGGATTCTGCGAGCCCACCTGCTGCCACTGGCGCCAGGCCTGCGTCAACAGTCCGCGCGTTCCCTCGGCAAGCACGGTGACCCGGGCCGTGAGGTCGGTCGGCTCGGTGTAGTCGCCGGTGCGGCCGCCGTCGCGGGTGAGTCCGGACGGCGTGGTCCGCACGCCGCGCACCGCGGATCCTTCGACCAGGAGAGCGTCCACCGGGAAGCCGGCGAAGAGATTGACGCCCAGCTCCTCGGCCCGCTCGCCCAGCCAGCGCACGATTTCGCAGATCGAGGCCGTGTAGTAGCCCGCGTTGTGCATCGTCGGCGGGGTGGGCAGCCGCTGCGCCCGTCCTTCGGTCATGAAATACACCGCCTCCCCCGCCACCGGCTGGCGGAAGGGGAAGTCGCTCGGCGCGCGATCGGGAAAGAGCTCCCGCATGGCGCGGGGGTTCACCACCGCGCCGGAGAGGTTGTGCTCGCCCAGGCTTCCGGCCTTCTCCAGCACCGCGATGCCGACGTCGGGCATGCCGCCACCACTCTCCTGGTCGCGCTTGACCAGGCCGGCCAGCTCGATCGCACAGGCCAGACCTGCCGGGCCCCCGCCCACGATGACCACATCCATCTCGATCGCCTCGGCGCCGGGCGAGTCGCGCAGGATGATGCGATCGAGAGGGAGTGGGACCTGATGCCGGGCGGGCAGAATGGTCGACACGGCGGGCGGCTCCTCGAGACTCGGGAACGGGCGGCGGAAGCCGCGGTAATATAGCTTCAGCGCCTATGTCCACCCCACCCGGAATTCCGGCGTTCCGCCCGGTGCCCTTCACCGGAGTCATCTTCGTCATGGCCGAAGCGGGCCAGCGGGGCTACCGCTACGGTCATCCCGACTGGTGCAACCTGGGCCAGGGTCAGCCCGAGACCGGCCCGCTCCCCGGCGCGCCGGCCCGGATGCGCCGGATCGAGATCGGGGTCGACGACCAGGACTACGCGCCGGTGCCGGGCATCTGGGAGCTCCGGCGCGCGGTGGCGGAGCTGTACAACGGGCTCTACCGACAGGGCAAGCGCTCCCAGTACACCGAGCGGAACGTCTGCATCTGCGGCGGCGGGCGCGCCTCGCTCACCCGCGCGGTGGCGGCGCTGGGGCAAGTGAACCTGGGCCACTTCCTGCCCGATTACACCGCCTACGAAGAGCTGCTCGACATCTTCAAGCTCTTCACCTCGATTCCGATCCTGCTGGACGGGACCGCCGGCTATCGCTTCGGGCTCGACGACCTGGAGCGTGAGATCATGGGCCGCGGGCTCTCGGCGCTCCTGCTGTCGAACCCCTGCAATCCGACCGGGAAGGTGCTGGCGGGCGACGAGCTCGAGGGGTGGGTACGCCTGGCCAGGGAGCTGAGCTGCGCGCTCCTGATCGACGAGTTCTACTCCCACTACGTGTGGCGCGAGATGCCCGAAGCGGGCGGGATGGTATCCGCCGCCCGCTACGTGGACGATGTCGACACCGACCCCGTGGTGCTGTTCGACGGCCTCACCAAGAACTGGCGCTACCCCGGCTGGCGCTGCACCTGGATCGTGGGCCCCCAGCCGGTGATCCAGGCGGTGAGCAGCAGCGGCTCCTTCCTCGACGGCGGCGGGAGCAAGCCGGTGCAGCGCGCCGCGGTGCCGCTGCTCGCCCCGGAGGTGGTGGCCGCGGAAACGGGAGCGATCCGGGACGCGTTCCTGCCCAAGCGGCGGATCATGCTGGAAGGATTGCGCGAGGCGGGGGTGCGCTTCGACCTCGAGCCGGAGGGCACGTTCTACTGTTGGGGCGACATCTCCGGCCTGCCGAGCGCGATCGATGACGGGATGTCGTTCTTCCGCGCCGCGCTGGAGCGGCGGGTGATCTGCGTTCCCGGCGAGTTCTTCGACGTGAACCCGGGCAAGCGCCGGAGCGGCCGGCCGTCCCGGTTCCGCCACTACGTGCGATTCTCCTTCGGGCCCGACGAGGCAACCGTCGTCGAGGGCGTGAGGAGGATTCAGGAGATGGTGCGGGAGTATCGCTAGTCGTTGTCATCCTGAGCGAAGCGAAGGACCTGGCCCGGAGGTCGATCGGCCCCGAATCAGGTCCTTCGCGTCACTCAGGATGACAGCCTGCGGTCCGATCTCTCTGCCTACTGCGCGCTCCGCGCCTTGCGGACCTCGTCGGTGAGCCGGGGAACGATCTCGAACAAGTCGCCCACGATGCCGTAGTCGGCGATCTTGAAGATGGGCGCGTCCTTGTCCTTGTTGATCGCCACGATGGTGCGCGCCGTGCGCATACCGGCGAGATGCTGGATCGCGCCGCTGATGCCGACCGCGACGTAGAGCTCCGGGCTCACCACCCGGCCGGTCTGGCCGATCTGATCGGTCGCGGGCCGCCAGCCGTCGTCGGTCACCGCCCGCGTGGCGCCCACCGCCGCGTTGCCGAAGGCATCGGCCAGCTCTTCCACCAGACGGAAGTTCTCGGCGCCGCGGAGCCCCCGCCCGCCACTCACGATGACGGGCGCCTCACCCAGATCCATGCGCGCCGCCGCGCGCTGGGCCAGCTCGGTGACCACGACCTTGGCCGAGCCCGGGTCCACCGCCGGCGCGGCGGTCTCGACCCGCGCCGTGCGCGGCTGTTCGGCCGGCGACACCGCCCCGGGCCGGAGCGACACCAGCGCCGGGCTGCCGCTGAGCCGGAGGGTGACGATGACCTTGCCGGTGTACGCCGGGTGGGTCGCGGTCAGGGTGTCGCCGTGCAGCTCGAAGCCGGTCACGTCGGAGGCGAGACTCACGCCCAGGCGCGCCGCGACGCGCGGAGCCAGGTCCCGGCCTTCGGCCGACGCGGAAAAGAACGCGGCCCGGTAGCCGCCCGCCCGGATCCGCGCCGCCGCGGTCGCGGCGGCGGCTTCGGGGTTGTAGCGCTCGAACCCGGCGTGCTCCACGACCGTGACCAGGTCCGCGCCGTAGCGGCCCAGCTCCGCGGCCTTCGCGGCGACGCCGGGGGCGCCGACCAGCAGGGCGTGCACCTCCCCGCCCCCGCCGGCGTCGGCCGCCTGCCGGGCGGCGGTTACCGTTTCCAGCGCCACCTTGCGGAGCTGGCCACCCCGGGCCTCGGCATACGCGAACGTATCGGCCATCAGAGCACCTTCGCTTCGGTCCGGAGCAGCCGGACCAGCTCGGGGACCGCGTCGGCTCCCTCGCCGACGATGCGTCCGCCGGCGCGCTCGGGCGGCAGTGCCATGCCCTCGACCACCAGCGCAGGTGTGCCCAGCGCCGCCGGCTTCACCTCCAGCGGCTTCTTCTTGGCCGCCATGATGCCCTTGAGCGACGCGAGTCGTGGCCGGGCGATGCCTTCGTCGATCGAGAGCACCGCCGGCAGGGGGAAGGTCACCGTCTCTGCGGCGCCTTCGAGGTCGCGGCCGGCGGTGCCCCGTCCGCCCTCGATTTGCAACCGCGAGATCGCCGTCACGCAGGGGAGACCGAGCAGCTCGGCGACCATCGGACCGACGGTGCCGCTGGCGGTGTCGGTGGCCATGCGGCCGAAGAGGATCAGATCGTAGCCGCCGTCCTTGAGCTCGGCGGCCAGTGCCCGCG
>Ga0310810_10001411_pt1 | contig 25162 bp, 19 predicted proteins | sample NCmetagenome_FD_207641 | JGI IMG/M metagenome (GOLD analysis project Ga0310810, IMG submission 207641) | Soil microbial communities from experimental microcosm in Duke University, North Carolina, United States - NC | ecosystem: Engineered > Artificial ecosystem > Soil microcosm > Unclassified ...
ATTGTTCTTCTCATTCTCTCCGTCGGGGTAGGAACGTCGACGGCGATCTTCAGCGTCGTAAAGGCTGTGCTGCTCGAGCCCCTTCCCTACCCGAACTCCGAGCAGTTGGTCAGAATCGTCGAGACCGTCCCAGGGGGCGAAACCGTACGCGGCGTCGCCGAGGAACGCACGCTGATGGAGGAGCACCAGTTCTTCCGATGGCGCGGGCTAACCAGGACGCTCTCGCAGATGACCGTTTACGTCGCATCGTCAACCACAATCACAACGGCGGATGGGGCGTCGCGTGCCGTCATTGCCCGTGTCTCACCGACGATCTTTCCAATGCTTGGCGGCCGAACGCAGATGGGCCGGTTGCTCGTTGACTCGGATGAGCGCGGCGATTCGCACGTCGTCGTGATCAGCCCGGACGCGTGGAATGCCTACTTCCACTCGTCCGAGGATGTCATCGGCCGGACGGCGATCCTCGATGGAGTCGCGTACTCGGTGGTTGGGGTGCTTGCCGAGGAGCTCGATTTTCCGTCACGTCAGACACAGTTCTGGGTGCCATTCGTGGAAGGGTCCGGCGATGGCGGACAGAGGTTCGTCAACGTGCTTGCCCGATTGCGCGACGGCGTCTCGCTGGAGGAAGCGACCGTCGAGGCAAACGTGATCGGCGTGTCTGCGCAAGAGCGGCCGCCGTCGCAACCGCCGGTGCCATCTCAAATACCGCGGTACCGTCTGCAGCGCCTCCACGCGCAAATGACGGCGCCGGTGGCGCCTGCTTTGCGAGCCTTGACGGTGGCGGCGCTGCTCGTGATGCTCGTCGTCTCTGCGAACGTTGCAACCCTGTTGGTTTCGCGAAGTACACGTCACCGGCGGGACAGATTCATCCAGCGCGCGCTGGGCGCGAGCCGCAACCGCGTGATCCGTGAGGTGATGATCGAGGCGGTGATGTTCGGAGTCGCGGGGAGTGCCATGGGCGTGGCGCTCGCGTACGCGAGCGTAAGTGTGCTGAAAGCAATGGCCCGCGTCGACGTTCCCGAGCTCTTTCAACTCGCTGCGCGACAGCAGTCTGGGAGCGCTTCGGTGTTCCCTCGCGTCGAGCACATCGGCTTGGATATCAGCGCTCTGGTGTTCGCGGTTGCGATCGCCTTTCTCGCCGCCACCGCTTCCGGGCTGGGGCCGGCGCTGCAAATCATCGCTGACGAACGCCGGCCGTCCGGCACGAATGGTCTCGTCGCTGAGTTGGCCGGACAGCATCGGAGTAATTCTCGTCTTCGGAATGCGCTTGTGGTGGCGCAGGTTGTGGCCGCAACCACGCTGCTCGTGAGCGCTGCGCTCCTGATTCGAAGCTTCGTACAGATGTCGCACGTCCCCATGGGTTACGACCCGACGAACGTGCTTTCGTTTCAACTCGTGCTCCCGCAGGAGTACCCGGTGGCGCGCAAGCAGGCTCTGGCCCACGAACTCGCCTCTCGGCTGAGTGCGTTACCGCGGGTTGAAGCCGCGGGATTTGCCAGTCTTCCTCCACTCGCTGGTGGCGCGTTCGCCTATGGCGTGTTTCAGCCTCCGGGCAGAACGCTCCAGGAGATGCTCCGCGACCCGACAGCCCCACAGGCGCGATCCGTCAGTCAGCATTACCTGCGCGCGATGGGGGTGCGGCTGCTGGAAGGACGATGGCTCGACGAAGCGGATGACGCGAGCCACGAGCCGGTGTTGCTCGTTACGCGTGCAGTCACGCGCCGCTACTTTGGTCTAAGAAGTCCGGTCGGCGTCCAGGTTCGGCTGCTGCCGGTACAACGGCGCTGGACGATTGTCGGCGTTGTCGAGGACATCCACAACGGTGCACCCTGGGAAGAACCGTACTCACAGTTCTTCATCGATCCTCGTCAGGCGTTCGTTGCCATGCCGCATTTGCCCGAACGTATGCGCGAAACCGCAGCGCTCGGGTTTCTTTCCTACGCCGTCCGCGTGCAGGGCGATCCCGCCGAACTCATCGCCGATGTCCGTGCAGTCTTGCGCCAGATTGATCGAGTGGCGGCTCTTGATGGTGTGATGCCGCTACGAGAGATCGCCGCGGCGAGAGTGTCGCGCCCTCGGTTCTATGCCGTGTGGTCGGGCGTGTTTGCCTGTATCGCGGCAGTTCTCGGCATTGCTGGCGCATACGCCACGGTTGCGTACACGACGTCGCAACGAACGCGAGAAATCGGCATCCGGATGGCTCTTGGCGCGTCGCGTCCGGCGGTTTTGCGGCTAATCGTTTCTGACGGACTGGCGCTTTCGGCCGCCGGCACTGCCGGCGGTCTCTGCGGCGCCGCATGGCTCTCGAGGTATCTCGCAGGAATGCTCTTCGGAGTAACGTCGGCCGACCCGCTGACATATGCGGTCGTTGCCGTTTTCTTCTTCGCGATTGTGACCGCTGCCTCGTTGTTTCCTGCTCATCGCGCGACCTGTGTCGATCCGGTCGCCGCCATTCGTCACGAGTGATCTGATGTATACGCCACGAATATCGTGTTTCTTCTCGATCGTTATCGCAGTGGTCACGCTGGTCACCGTTCAGGTTATCGCCCAGACATCGCTCGACCAGCTGTACGACACGAGCAAACAGGTGACCGTGAAGGGAATGTTGATTGGAAGCGCGACACCACAACCGCCGCACTCAGTGTACTTGCTGATCTCGACAACGGATGCGAAGGGCAACGTCGTGCAGTGGGCGGTCGAAGGGGATTCGATCGCGGAGTTACACAAGCGCGGCCACAAAGACGATTCGCTACCGATGGGGGGAACCATGACGGTTGTTGGGTATCCGGCAAAAGCCGGCCAACACCCGGAAGAAAGGATGCCAAAGCCAATCCGTGGCGCTATCGAGCGAGCGTTCGACCTGGCCAAACAAGGCCGCTTGATCTATGGCACGCAGATCATCCTCGAAGATGGAACGAAGGTTCCCTTTGGAGCGATGTTGAAATAGTCGACAAGAGGCGGTGTCACAGCCGAGTACGACAGTGGCGAACGAGCGATGCCCCTGCGAGTGGTCACTTGGCGTACGTTTCCGCGCCGAGGAAGTGCAGCGAGACATAGCGCTGGTCGCCGACGACCCAACTATCGTGCGGTTCGCCGGGGATGTAGAACAGCGTGCCCGCCTTCAGTTCGAGGATCCGGCCATCGTCCATTGCGGCCACTGCCGTTCCCTCGAGAACCAGGCCCACATGCTCGACCGTGCACCGCGTCAACCCGAGTGACGGACCAACATGTGCGGACCACTTCCAGCCGGGCTCGTAGGTCGCGCGGCCGATCGTCAGACCGCCGACTCGCACGATCTCGAATCGTCCGCGCGTCAATTCCCGGGATTCATCGGGGGTCTCAAAAGTCTTCAGGATCGCTTCCAGGGCGGCCATCAGATACCTCGATGCTCGTTGAACGGTTCTACTACAGGTGAGCTTCGTCTCGCCTAACTGCGCAGCGCGATCACCGGGTTGATGCGGGTGGCGCGCCGGGCCGGGATCAAGGTGGCCAGCAACGCTACGGCAATGAGCCCCAGAGTCGCGCCGGCAAGCAGCAACGGATCCGAGGGGCTCACCTGGAACAGCAATCCACGGATCCACCGCATCAGCAGGACGCCGCCGGCAAGTCCGAGCACGCTTCCGATCGCGACGAGCGACCCGGCGACGGCTAAAACGCCGCGGAAGATGGTGCCCTGACGAGCGCCGAGCGCCATCCGAATGCCGATCTCACGGGTGCGTTCGGAGACGACGTACGAAAGAACGCCGAAGATTCCCACCGCGGCGAGGCACACCGACGTCAGCGCGAACGAGGACAACAGAAAGGTTCTGAACCGAGGTTCCGCGACAGACCGTTCGACCAGTGCGGAGACCGGTTGCAACTCGATCACGGGCGTGTTCGCATCCACCTGGCGCACCTGCGACCGGATCAGGCTGGCTGCTGCACTCAGATCGAGATCGGTCCGAACAACGAAGCTGATGCCGCGCGCCCAGGCGGTGAGGAAGTCCGTGTCCAGCTGCACCCACGGGAGCAATGCCTCGGGCCGCGCCTCGGTGGAGAGCGCACGATGCCTCACGTCGGCAACGACACCGACGACTGTCCGCCAGGTTCCGTCAGGACCGCCGACGGCGATGCGGCCGCCGATCGGGTCGCGGCCGGCAAAAAACCGCTTAGCGAAGGTTTCGTTGACCAGCGCCACTGGAGCACCACGTTGATCGTCGGCCGGCATCAGCGTGCGCCCGGCACGGATCGGAATCCCCATCGCGGCGGTATAACCCGGGCTGATACCACGAAGTGCGGCGACCGGCTCCTGGTCCGGCGAGGGCGCGGCGTATCCGTCGACCGCGAAACTGTTTTCCAGGTCCTGTCCGCTCAGCGGAAACGCCGTCGTCATCCCGACGCCGGCGAATTCCGGACGCGCGGCGATCGCGTCGAGCAGGCGTGCATTGAATGCGTGCATCGACGGCGCGTCGGGAAAGCGCGTCGCCGGCATGACGATGGTGAAGGTCAGGCGCCGTTCCGGATCGAAGCCCTTGTCGACGCGCTCGAGATTCAGCAGGGAACGCGCGACCAGGCTGGCGCCTGCGAGAAGGCAGAGTGCTACGGCGATTTGACCGACGACGATTACGGCGCGGACGCGCTGGTGCGAACGGTCGCTCGTCGCCGTGCGCGCGCCCATCCCTGACGCCGAAGCCCCGCGCGTTGCCTGCAGGGCTGGTAGAATCCCGAATACCAGCGCCGCCAACAGCGACGTCACACAGGTGAACGCCAGGACCGGCATGACGAGCCCGACGTCCGTGACGCGCGGCAGAACTCCGGGCCCTATCGTGCGCAGCAGATTCAGCAGCCACATCGCCAGCAACACGCCGCCGACAGTGCCAGCCGAATAGAGGACGAGCGTCTCGATGACGAATTGGCGGACCAATCGTCCGCGGCTGGCGCCGAGCGCTGTACGCACCAGCACTTCCGAGCGACGCATTGTGAAACGAGCCAGCAGCAGGCTGGCGACGTTGCTGCACGCGATCAAGAGCACGAGCAGGACCGCCGCGGATAACAGATTCAACGCATCGCGAACGCCGCCAACCGTTTCTTCAGTGAGCGACGATAAAATGAACGAGGTGTTCCTGTTCGTGTCGGACGAGGTCTGCGCGAACGCCGTGGCCAGCGATTGGAGTTCCGCCGCAGCGGCATCCCGAGATACACCCGGGTTCAGCTTCGCGAGCACTTGCACGAAGCGAGCAGTACGGTTGATCGGCAGCTTGTCGGGATTCGCGCCGCGAAACGGTAACGGCACCCAGAATTGGTATCGCGCGCCCTGGTATGAAAAGTCCGGTGGCATGACGCCGATCACCGTGAACGGCCGGCTGTTGGCGGTCACGATCCGGCCGACGATGTCGGGATCGCCGCCGAAGCGCCGTTGCCAGAATGCGTGGCTCAGCACGATCACGTCGTTCGTCCCTTCGTCCGCCGTTCCGAAGGTGCGTCCGAGCGCTGGCTTCGAGCCGAGCAGATCGAAGAACTCTCCGCTCACCAGATGCCCAATTGCGAGCTCCGGATCCCCGTGATCGGTGAAGGTGAATCCATTGCCGACCACGGCCGCGACCCGCATCGAACGGAGGTGAGCGTGGAGGTCGACGAAATCGAGCGGGGTGACGCGCGTCCGTCCGGCGCGCTCGCTGGTCTGGAACAGCATGTAGAGGCGATCGCCGTCTGCGTAAGGGAGCGGGCGGATCAGGACGCCAAAGACCACCGCGAACATTGCCGTCGTGACGCCGATGCCGATAGCGAGCGTCAGCGTCGCCGCGATGGTGAACAGCGGTGCGCGCCACAGGGTGCGGGCGGCGTACCGCGTGTCCTGCCATGCGGTCTCGAGCGCCACCCAGACGTCCGCCTCGCGTGTCCGATCGCGCAGCGACGAATCATTGCCCAGCAGTCGCCTGGCCTCGCGCTGCGCGGCCTCGGCCGACATGCCGGCGCGCTGAAGATCGGCGGCGCGCAGCTCGACGTGCGACCGCAGCTCATCGTCGATCGCGCGATCGAGCGTCCGTCGCCGAAGCGTGTTGAAGAGGCGTCGTCTCCAGGACATCGCTGATTCCCTCTACACGAACCGGAGCACACGCGAGACACCTTCGGCCACGCGTTCCCAGTTGCGTTCTTCCTCCGCGAGTTGCCGTCGCCCCTTGGCGGTCAGACCGTAGTACTTGGCGCGGCGGTTGTTGTCGGAGGTCATCCACTCCGACTTCAGCAGACCGCTCGTCTCGAGGCGATGAAGCGCTGGGTACAGCGACCCTTCTTCGATCCGCAGCAGGTTGTTGGACGCTTCGTGGATCTGCAGAAGGATTCCATAGCCGTGCCGCGGTCCGGCGGCCAGCGTCCGCAGCACGAGCAGATCGAGTGTGCCGTAGGGCAGCGACGGTGATGCTTTGCTCATACCCTGATCGCTAGGGTAACGCCTCAAGCCCTAGTTGTCTAGGGATATCGACTCCACTCCCTACTTCTGCTGACTGGGTCCGTCTGTTGGTCCACGAGAATCGGATTGCCATCCGGATCGATCAGGCAGTCCGGTGGAGTCTGGCGGGCGTGGCGCGCGCTCGCTCGGCGAGACGGCGGGCCAGTCCCATCGCCATGCCTCAGAGGTGGCGTCCTTGGTGTAGGCGATGCGCACGGGCATCGCGCTCAATCGATCGAACAGCCTCGCTTCCGCTCGAATCGGCCACCAGTCATAAAGAAACATTTCCATCGGCCGCCACATCGCGACCCACCCGCCGATGAGCAGGCTCTCCCGTAGTAACTCTCCAACGGTGTTGCGTAGCAGCGTTGCGGCGAAATCGCCGGCGATGAGCGAGAGTGCGAGCGACGTGATGCCGATGGTCAGGCTGGTCCGACCAACCCGGAATAGCCGACGAAGCCGCTGACGGGAGGCGGTCGCCCGCTGACCGAAATATTGGTGAATGGCGTCGCGCAGGATTCCGGCCTCTTCGGGACGGCCAGCGCCGCGGTCCAGATACACGAGCAGCGCCAGACGCGAGTCGCTGTGCAGATCCTGGGCCCACGACACGATGAACTCTTCGGCCTTCGGATCCAAATCCTTCTCGCGGAATGGTGACGGATCGATCGCGTTGAATAGTTGCTTCAGTTCAGCGACGTGGACCTCGATGACCTCGCATTTCGGAGGGATCGGATCGCCAGAAGATTGCTGTTCGCGATTCAAGCGCTACCTTCGATCGGTTGTCCGCCGTGTCACCTATTGCCGAGCCGACATCGACGCCGCCCAACCCAGCTCAGCCACAGTTCATCGGGAATTAGACGCCATTCACCGGTTCTGTGTCGAACAGCCGCATTGTCGATCGTCTACTTGGTAAATCACTCGTTTGACGTGCAAGACGCTGGTGCGGACCCCCGGCATCAACCGTGCGCCCAGCCCGCGCGTCTATCGTAACGATGGAGTCATGACCGTGATTCTGAAGCTTTGTCCCACACGAGCCCACATCGTCCGCGTCAAGAGTTCTCTTGGCATTCCCGGGAGCCGCGCGCTGCGTCATCGCGTCCGCGCGCTGCTTCGCCGCGGAGAACGTCGAATCGTGCTGGATCTTTCCGCGGTCTCGAGAATCGACGCCGCTGGCGTCGGCGAGCTGATCCGGGCGTTCAACATGACGGCTGCAGTCAATGGCGCGCTGCGGGTTGTCAATGCGACGGCATGGGTCCGCGAGATCCTGGAGCGTGCGCACGTTTTCGAAGTGCTGAGTGGCGAAACGACAGGCAACCGACAATTCGCCTGATACCGCGATGAACGCACATCTACCTGGCTAGGACCGGCGAATTTCCGACCTACGTGGAGCTCTCTGTGAGCCTCGAACCCTGGCCGGGGCAACAGAGGCCTTAGAGAAAGCACAGGATCCTCACCACAGAGCCAGCCGAGCAAACGGACCAAGCAATGATCGCTGCTAACTCCGTTCACTCGTGGTGAGCCACTCTCCGCTTTCTCTTTTGATTTCTCCGCTATCTCCTAACCCTCAACAACACTTCTTCGAGCAGCATCAAAATCTCTGGATGCCATCCCCGAATTTCGAGTGCCCGCGATGTTGCGGCCATGTCGTCTTTTCGCGACCGTTTCCGATATCTGGATCAGAGAGATGAATTCGCGTTTCTCGATGTTGAGGAGCACTCATATGAAGGTCGCACGATTCGTGAAGCTGTTCGTGTTCTCGCCGCTCGGCGCGCTCTTGTTCCTGAACCTGTCGTCGTCACTCGCCTTGGCGCAGGATCACAACCACCTGGTGATGTCACAGGCGCCGCAAACGGTCGAGCAGAAGAAACAGGACAACGACCTGGTCGCAACGGTCCGCGAGGTGACCGAGCGCTACCAGGACGTCTCGCAAGTAGGGCCTGACTTTTCGCTAGTCTTTGGCTGCGTCAGTGGCGGCGACTACGGAGCGATGGGACTCCATTTCGTGAACATGACCCGTGTCGGCGACGGGCAGATCGACGCGAGGATGCCAGAAATCCTGCTCTACGAGCCGACACCGCAGGGAGGCCTGCGTCTGACTGGTGCTGACTATCTGGTGCTGGCCGCGGATTGGAACAAGAATCACGCGCATGCGCCCGAACTGAACGGGCAGCTCTTTCATTTCTTCGATGCGCCGAACCGCTTCGGACTCCCGCCGTTCTACACGCTCCACGTGTGGGCCTGGAAGGACAACCCGCTCGGCACGTTCACGAACTGGAACCCGAACGTATCGTGCAATGGATTCAACGGCGCGACTCAGTGAGCCCGCCGGTGGTGTCAGGAAGTGAATCGTGAATGGGCGATGGAGTCCGGCGGTGAATCGTGAAGCAATCGCCAAGGACTCGTAGTCGCGAGCCGATCGTTGTCGAGCCGACGTTCACGATTTACTGCCTGACACCCCGGGTGCTGTCTGGGACGATTCCGCAATTGGCGGATCCGGCAGCGTGCGTGAGCGGCACGGATTCACGTCGGCGTTCTGGGACGTTCAGAGTTTCAGGCTCTTCAAGTACTGCAGGCTTTGCGGGATGTGGCCCCAGGGATCCGCGCTTTCGTCCTCGACGTAGTAAAGCGAAGCGCCTGCTTTCATTGCCGCGCGAAGCACGGCTGGCCAGTCGACTTGTCCTGTCCCGAGCGGTACATCTACATCTGGTGGCGCTGTCCCGCTTCCCTTCGTGACGACGACACCCTTCTTCAGATCTTTCAGATGAAGGCTCGTCACGCGGGTGGCGTAGCGGTTGATCAGGTCGATGGGGTTCGCACCGCCGTGGAGCGCGTGAAACACGTCGACCTGGAACAACACGCGTTTCGGGTCCGTGTTCTGCGCCAGCGTATCGAAGCGGGTACCCTCCGGTGATGGCAGCATTTCGTAGCCGTGACAGTGATACGCGAAGCGCAGGCCGGCGGCATCGGCGGCCGACGCGAACTTGTTCAAGGCCTCGGCGGCCTTCAACGCATCGTCGCGTGTGAATTCTTTGTCGTGTGGGATCCACGGGCAGACGACCCAGCTTGCCCCGAGGGCTTTGGCTTCGGCAAATGCGCCAGCCGCGTCGTCGCGCAGCCGTTCGAACTCCATGTGGGCGGACTGGCATCGGAGGCCGGCGGTGTCGAGTGCAGCCTTCAGCTCGGCCACCGTGTGCTTCCAAAGGCCGGCGCCCTCGACGTCGCGGAAGCCCATGGCGCGCACTTTGGCGAGCGTGCCGGGCAGATCCTTCGGCAGATAATCCCGCAGGCTCCACATCTGCAGGCCGACGGGGCCGTTCAGCGCCGTCTTGAGTTGTTCCTGCCGCGCGAGCCACGCGCGCGCGCCGCCCGGCAGGGCAAGTCCGGCGGCAACCGTACCGAGAAACGCTCGACGCGACCACATGACGACCTCCAGATCACAGCGGCTGACAGTCACAGCATAACGCGCCAACGCCTGACGCCGCCCGCCGGGACGTAGACAGAATATTAGCGCGGCGAGTAAACCCTTCGAGCCGCCACCCCGTCTCAGTGCCGTGGTGTATACCTGCAGGTATACACCACGGAGGACAGATGCCCCGATCCGCTCCAGAACCACCGCCGCTACCGCCGCACTGGTTCCAGATCCTGCTGGCGCTGGCCGATCGCGATCTGCATGGCCTCGGCGTGATGCACGAGGTCCTGGAACGCACTGGCGGGCACATGCGCCTGTGGCCGGGGATGCTCTATCGGAACCTGGAACGGCTGGTGACCGAGGCGCTCGTCGTCGAGATCGACCCGCCGCGCTCGGCCGAGCCGGGCGGCGGCCGGCCGCGGTATTTCCGCATCACGCCCGCAGGACGGCGCGCCTGTGCCGCCGAGGCGCGGCGGCTCGCCGCGCTCGTCGAAGTGGCGCGGCAGAAGAAGCTGTTGAAGGCCTGACTGCGATGGACCTGTCACGTCTGCTCTCGCGCGCGATTCTTCTCCTCTATCCGCGCGACGTCCGCCGCCGAACCGGCGACGATCTCGAGGCGGCGTTCACGTACTGCGTAGCGCGCGAGCGCGAGCGCCACGGCATCCCCGGCGTCGTCTACGCGTGGGCGCACCTCGTCATCGACGCGATCGGGGCATCGCTACAGATGCGCCGCGATGCGCGGCGCGCGCGGCGCATTGCCCGACCACACACGTTCATCACCACACGAAAGGACGGAATCATGAACCGCCTGTCGCAGGACATTCGCTCTGCCGCGCGCAGCATGAGACGCGCGCCGCTGTTCAGCACGGTCGTCGTGCTGACCCTCGGGCTCGCCATCGGCGCGACGACCGCGGTCTTCACGATCGTCAACGCCGTGCTGCTGCGGTCGCTCCCCTACCGCGACCCAGGACGTCTCATGTTGTTCCATGAGCGGATTGGGACGATGCCTCCGGCCGGCTTCTCGGCCCCCGACTACATCGCCTTTCGTGACCGTGTAACCAGCCTCGACTCGATCGCGGTGTACCGGAATCGTGAGTACGAGTTGTCGGGTGTCGAAACACCGGAACGGATCATCGCCCTCCGTGCGTCGGCTTCACTGTTCAACGTTCTCGGCGTGAGCCCCGTCATCGGGCGCACGTTCACGCAGGAAGAAGATGAGGGGGCGGCGCTGGTCGCCATCCTCTCCACGCGGCTCTGGACGCGGGCCTTCGGTAGGGATCCGGCCATCATCGGCCGGGCTGTGATGCTCGACCGCCAACCTTATTCCATCATCGGTGTCCTGCCCGAAACATTCATCTTTCCCAGCCGTGGTCCCCTCAACAACAACGTACCCGCCGACGTGTTCATCCCAATCAGCTTCAGGGCGGCGGAGCGGAGCGGGTTCGGCAGCAGTTACAACAGCAGCGTCATCGGGCGGTTGAAGCAGGGCGTCACGAGTGAGCGGGCCGACGCCGAGGCTCGCGAACTCGTCCACGCAAACGCGGTGGAGCTGTACCCGGCGAGCCTTAACGGGCTCGCGAACGTCATCAGCGTATCGGCGGCCCCCCTGCGTGACGAAGTTGTCGGCCGCGCGCGCACCCTGCTGCTCATCGTTTTTGCGGCGGTTGGCCTGGTGTTGCTGATTGCGTGCGCCGACATCGCCAGCCTGATGCTGACGCGTGCCTTGTCACGCCAGCGCGAGATGGCCGTACGGGCTGCGCTCGGCGCCAGCCGCCTCCGCGTCGTCGTGCAGCTGCTGGTGGAGGCGAGCGTGCTGGCGCTCGCAGGTGGTGCCCTCGGCCTTGTCCTCGCGCAGGCGCTCGCTCGCGTATTGGTGTCGATGGCGCCGCCGTCGATTCCCCAGCTCGGCGACCTCACGATCGACGGGCGCATTCTCGCATTCAGCGCCGCGCTGTCGCTGCTGACCGCGGTGCTCTGCGGCCTGCTGCCCGCCGTCGAGCTCTCGCGGCCGGCGGCCGCGGACGCGCTCAAGGAAGGTGGTCGTACCAGCTCACCCGGTCGTCGTCAGCGCCGGATGTTTGGTGCACTGGTAGCGCTGCAGGTCGCCGTCGCGGTCGTGCTGCTCGTGGGAGGCGCCCTGCTCTTTCGGAGCTTTTCACGACTGATGGCTGTCGATCCCGGGTTTCGCGGCGAGCGGACGCTGACGCTTGCGACCAGCCTGCCGGCTGCCGGGTATCGAACTGGCGCCGATGTCCGCGGCTTCTATACGCGGCTGATGGAGCGTCTCGCCAGCATTCCAGGGGTCGCGGCGGCCGGCGCCTCGACCGATCTGCCGCTCAGCGTCCGGGAACGCCGCGCGTCTACGATCGAGAACGAGCGCGACGCGACGCGCGACCTATCACACGCCGTAGCGAACGAATGGGTGATCGGCCAGTATTTTGATGCCCTTGGCATCCCGCTGAAACGCGGCCGCGTGTTCACGCCGCAGGACGACAGCGGCGCCGAGCCGGTCGTACTGATCAACGAAACACTGGCTCGGCGTTTCTGGACCGACGACGACCCGATTGGGCAGCGTCTCGCGTGGGGAAACCCTGTGCAGCACGGCCGATGGATGAGGATCATCGGTGTGGTCGGTGATGTGAAGCAGGGCCCCCTCGATACTGAAACCGTCCCACAGGTGTACACAGCCTGGTCCCAGCTGGATGATCGGATGCTCGGCGAGAACGTCCTGGGCATCTACCGGTCGCTGCGCCTCGTGGTCAAGACGCAGCTCGAGCCCTCGACGATGGCGTCGACGGTCCATCAGGCAGTGCGCGCGATCGATCCCGCCCTGCCGGTGACCGCCGTCCAGACGATGGCCGATGTCGTTCGCACGTCGGCGGCGACGCCAAGATTCAATACGCTGCTCGTGGGTGCATTCGCGTTGCTGGCGCTGCTGCTCGCTGGTATTGGCATTGCCGGCGTGCTGGCGACGTCGGTGTCACGCCGCACGCAGGAGATCGGTGTGCGGCTTGCGCTCGGTGCGCGGCCGCGAACGCTGGTGACGATGATCCTGCGTGAAGGGCTGGCGCTCGCCGCGATTGGGCTTGCCGTGGGATGGCCGGTTGCGTGGATGTTGTCGCGAGTGATGCAATCGCTGCTGTTCGAAGTCCAGCCCCGCGATCCTCTCGCCTTCGCCGGAGCGGCAGCGCTGATGAGCATTGTCGCGGTCGCGGCGAGCGGTATCCCCGCATGGAGGGCCACTCGCGTGGAGCCGATCGCCGCGCTTCGCAACGAGTGATCAATGTCGATCTTGGCGCGTCATGACGACATTTCGCGGAGTTCACCAAAGCGAGTAAAGAGGCAGCGCTATCGCAAGAAGGTCTCGTCTTCCTTATTCTTCGTTGAAGAAACGCGACGGCCGCGTCTCCTGGGCGACCATTAGAGACGGCTAGAGATATGACCTTTTGAGATCCGCGGCCCTTTTCCGCTCGCTTGCAAGGAGGGCGGCAGCTTCTCTAGTGCCCGTCGTGACTGGTCTGCTGATACGCAGAGCAGCCGCGCGGCAAGAAAGCAGATCGTCACGCCCGAGGAGTCGATCGCCGCCAGCATGCCGAAGTCTCAGGCGCCTCTTGTATCAATTCCATCTCGCGAACGCGCCGCGCCCCCTTTTGTTGGCCATCAACTATTGCGCTGCGCCTGCCAGCGTTCATGGTTACGTGGACGCATCAGCTCGCCTCGACTAGGCCCGTACCAACTTGACTCGCGCGCAAAAGACATGGCTCAGCAAACTTGACTTGTCTTGTACCGCGGTTCACAATTCGCGCGCCTTCGTCTGAGCTTCATTCACTACTCGATGGACCCACGAAATGCGCCCATCTTTTGGTCGCGGGTCTGGATTGACCAGCGATCTCACGCGTGACTCGGCGACCGAGGCGATTCGCCACGCACAACGAATCTTTATCTGCTACGCGCACGCGGATCTGCGGGTTGCCCGGTGGATTCGATCGCGCGTAGTCCGGCTCCGACGTCCACGGCCGCCGGAGTCTGTGTTTCTCGATCAGGACAGCCTCGTGCCGGGAACGGTCGTTACGCCAGACGTCATTGACGCAGCACTGTCGGGATCGGATCTCATGCTGCTGTTATGTGGCTCTGCGACTGCCTCGCGTCAGGAGGTTCGACGGGAGCTCAAGATTGCTCTCGAACTCTATCGGATAGGACGGCTTAGACTGATCCCGATAATGATCAAACCGCATGTGCCGCTGCCTGCCGGGGTGGACTACACGATTCAAGGCATCTTCTTAAATCGTCTGTTTCCCGAGCGCACGTACGCACAGGCCGCGATCGTAAGCCTTCTTCTCATGCTGGCTCTGTCACTGAGTGTGGGTACGTACTGGGGTCTGCCTCGCTGGAAATACGAGCGAGCCGTCGCCGCACTAAAGCAGTACGGCGCCGAGGTGAACCAGGTTGATGATGGATTGAAGGTTGTCTTTTTTGCTGGAACGCAGTTTAAGGACGCTGCAGTTAACGAACTGGCGGGACTCCAGAACCTCCGCGAAGTCGATCTGTCGGAAAGCACAGTGACGGACGATGGACTGCAGGGCTTGCGGTCGCTGTCTTCAGTGCGCATTCTGAATCTAGCCGAGACGTCCATCACCGACGCTGGCTGGAAACACTTGGTCGCGATGTCTGGTTTGCGTTCTTTGACCGTGAGTGATTGTCACCGCCTCACACCGCTCGGCTTCATGCAACTCGGATCACTCACGAATCTGACGACATTGATCGCAGACGATACGGCCTTCTCTGATGATGACGTGCAAATCGTGGCATCCCTTCCGGCGCTGGTCGTGCTCTCACTCGAACGAACCGAACTCACGGACACCGGGTTGGCGGAGCTTACCAGCGCAAAGAAACTGCAGCAGATTTTTCTAGACGGAACCGGCGTGACCGATGCAGGGCTGGTCCGGCTGTCGTCTCTTTCAGCACTACGGGTGCTGTCGTTGAGTCGAACGAAGGTGCAAGGCCCGGGCTTGTCCCGGTTGGTGACGCTCCCGAATCTCCGAGAGTTGAGGCTCCGCGGCGCGCCGCTTCAGGAGAGCGTGGGAACGCATTTGCTGCAGCTGCCCAACCTGCGCGATCTCGATCTTTCCGAAACGCCTGTGTCTGAAGCGACCGTGCGAGACATTAGCCGGATCAAGGCACTGACCGCCCTGTATCTAATCGATGTCCGCGGCGTCACTGATAAGAGCGTTGTCGCGCTGAGATCACTGGGACAACTGCGGGAACTGTATATCGGCGGCACTGCCGTGGGTGATGTCGGGCTCGCTGTGCTCGCGAAAATGCCGTCACTGCGTACGCTGTGGGTCATTGCGAACCCCATTACGGATGCAGGGCTGGACGCAATTCTTGCCGCAGGTACGCAGTTGCGAGAATTGAACGTCAACGACACTGCCGTGACGGACGCAGCTATGGCTAAAGCGAACAAAGCCGGCACACTACGTGTGATCAAACAGCAGCCCGGCTAACACGGAAGTTATTCGCACGTCAGCGGCGACGGCCAAGATTCAATACGCTGCTCGTGGGTGCATTCGCGTTGCTGGCGCTGCTGCTCGCTGGTATTGGCATTGCCGGCGTGCTGGCGACGTCGGTGTCACGCCGCACGCAGGAGATCGGTGTGCGGCTTGCGCTCGGTGCGCGGCCGCGAACGCTGGTGACGATGATCCTGCGTCAAGGGCTGGCGCTCGCCGCGATTGGGCTTGCCGTGGGATGGCCGGTTGCGTGGATGTTGTCGCGAGTGATGCAATCGCTGCTGTTCGAAGTCCAGCCCCGCGATCCTCGCCTTCGCCGGAGCGGCAGCGCTGATGAGCATTGTCGCGGTCGCGGCGAGCGGTATCCCCGCATGGAGGGCCACTCGCGTGGAGCCGATCGCCGCGCTTCGCAACGAGTAACGAAGCCGGACGAAACCGCGAAGCTGGTCTCGCTGTGGATGCCGCCGCTGGCTGATAAGCTATGTCTGCCGTCTTTATGAGTGTTCCGGCAGCCGAGCGCCTCTTCTCGATGTCGTCAAAGGCGCGGCTGACCGAGCGCGACCTGGGGCGCTTCCCCGGCGATACGGTGTTCGAACGGCTGGCACGCGCGGTCTGCCGTGCAGGCTGTCTGCCCCGGAAGGAGCTCTACGAGGCCTGGGAAATGGGGCGCCGTATCCGCCGGCGCTTCCGCGGCGGACGCATCGTCGATTTCGCGGCCGGACACGGCCTGCTGTCACACGTCCTCTTGATCCTGGACGACTCCTCGCCAGGCGCGCTCCTCGTCGAGACTGTGCTGCCGAAGTCCGCGGCACGGCTGCACGCCGTGCTTGTCGAGGTGTGGCCGCGGCTGGACGGCCGGATCACGACCGCGGACCAGCCGCTCGAGTCAGCACCGCTCATCGCGGGGGACTTGGTCGTGTCGAGCCACGCCTGCGGACGGTTGACCGATCTGGTGCTGGACAGCGCGGCAACGGCCCGTGCCCGCGTCGCGGTGCTCCCGTGCTGTCAGGACCTCGCGGTGAACCACGGCGGCTCGTTATCAGGATGGATGGACGAGTCGCTCGCGGTTGACGTGATGCGCGCGGTGCGGCTCGAGCAGCGCGGATACCGCGTCTGGACCCAGACGATTCCGGCGGCGATCACGCCGAAGAATCGTCTGCTTCTTGGGGAACCGTTGTGACGAGCGGGTGTAAGGACCTTTCCCGGGTCACGTGGTTGTCGCCGCGTGCCACCGTCGACCTCTCGCCGGCATGGTCAATGGCGTGAAATTGTGTCGAGGGCTATGACCTCGCTCGACACAAGCGCGTCGTAGGAACGCAATTGGTCCAGAGCTCCCGGTTCGCGCAAGACGATGCGCAGCAGAGTCGAAGTGTCGATGTGCGCGTTCATCGCCGGCGCCGTTCTTCGAGCAGGACGGCTACGCTATCGGTGCGCTCGGCCGGCTCGGGTGGAAGCTTCAGATCGCGGACACGCCGTTGCGCCTTGCGGATCTCGAGCGGTGTCGTGACTATAAATGGTCGCTTTGTCGAGACTCTGGACTTCGTCCCGGCGCGTCATTCGACAGATGAGAAAGAGAACTTTCCGTTATCGGGCAGGTACCGTCGATGATGGTTCCAAACGCTGCGGCTGCGGGACAAACTTGTCATACCGTGTTCGCGCAAAGACGATCGCCATGATCGCTGCAAGAATTGCGACACCCACGTAAGTGACGAGACGGCGCCTCCAAGGGCGCGGCGCATTCGCCGACCGAGCCTCGGGCCTGGCGGTCACAGGTTCGATGAACCGATAACCCCGCCGCGGCACAGTCTCGATAAACCGAGGGCTTTGTCCCCTGTCGCCAAGAACCGTTCGGAGGCGGCTGACGACGACGTCAAGACTGTGGTGAAAGTTGACGTTCGTCTCGGGCCATAGCCTGTGTTCAATCTCCTCACGAGTAATTAGCTCGCCGGGCCGCTCTAGCAGCAGACAAAGCAGGTCGATGGCCTGTCCGCTGAGCCTGACCGGCTGCCCTCGAGCCCTGAGGCACCTTCGCCGATCGTCAAACTCAAAGTCTCCGAACGTCTTCACCACGGCAGAACTCCCTTCCGGGCCGATCGCGGCTCGGATCCTACATCCATGACGCTTTGCGAGGACGAATTGAGGTTTTGTGAGCTGAATCCGCGCGCGCTGGATCGTCCAATGACCTGCACACGATTGCCCGAGCCAAACGCAATCTCGGTTGGAGGCCACAAAGATGACCAGACTTCGCAGGATAGCGGTGTGGGCCGGCGCCATTTTCTTGGCGGTGGCCTTTGTCTCGGTCGGCGTCTCAAAACTGGAAGGCGCCTCGGCTATGCGATGGACGGAGAGGTTCGCGCATTGGGGCTACCCCGCGAACGCCCGTTACGTCGTCGGGGCGTTCGAAATTCTCGGTGGCCTCGGTGTGTTGATTCCACGGTGGAGGGGAGCCGCCTCGCTGATTCTCGGTGCCCTCATGACGGGCGCGTTCTGCACGCACGTCGTGAACGCCGAATTCCCGCGCGTCATTCCGCCGCTTGTCCTTGGGGGACTCGCGTTTCTGATGTGGTCACACGGTCGGCCGGCAAGGAGAACAGAGGATCGCACCAGTTGAGGTCGAGGCCATCGCGGCTACGACGCGTAACCGGACCTCCTCGCATGAGTCGCCACATGGTCGAGGAATGCGATGAGGTCCGAGATGCTCGATAATGGGTGCTTGTCCGTCATGCCTCACGCGATGATTACGCCGGCCGCCATCCCCCCGACGCGCATCCGGGGCCGTCGCGCGCGCCGCTCGGCGGCCTCGCGCCTGGGACGACGCGCGTTCCTGACCATCCGGGTCGCCCCGCTGGCCGTCCGGATAATCGTGGGGATCGTCCTGCTGGTGGCCGTCTGGGCGGCCGTGAACTGGATAGTGCAGGTCGTCCGCAAGCCTACCGAGGTGTTCGTCGCGGTCAGCGGCTCGCTTGCCAAGGTGCCGGCGCAGACCTGGCGGCAATACGGCCCGCTCTTCGAAGAGCACTCCACGGCGGTCATCACACCGGAATTGCTGGCCGCGCTGGCCCAGGTGGAGAGCAGTGGCAACCCGGTCGCACGGACCTACTGGCGGTGGCGCTTCAGCTGGAACCCGTTCGAGCTATACGTACCAGCCTCGAGCGCCGTCGGGATGTTTCAGATCACCGCTGGAACATTCGCAGAGGCCCCGCGCTATTGCATCCAGGATCACGTCGTAGTGGAGGACGGCCCCTGGCACGACGCGCACTCGTGCTGGTTCAACGCGCTCTACACACGTGTGCTGCCCGCTCATGCGGTGGAGATGACCGCCGCGTTACTGGATCGCACAGTCGCACGCATCCTCGCCCGCAACCGCATTACGACCGCCTCGCTGCAGCAGCAGCAAAACCTCGCGGCGATCATCCACCTGTGCGGAGACGGCGCCGGTGACGGATACGCGCGCCGGGGCTTCCGATTCAGAGGCGGCCAGCAATGCGGCGACCACGACCCCCGTCGCTACCTTGCACAGGTCAACGCGCTGAAGCGCCAATTCGCTCGTCTGGCTGTGGCTGACTGACGTTAGGAAACATCTGTTCCCATCGCAGCGCTCCTGTGGTTTCATGGGGCGCGCGCGACGCCGCTGAGCTCGGCGATTTCCCGCGGAGCGATTGGGGACCCGATGAAGCGAACGTCTGTCTGGATGGCGGCCATTTCATTCGGCGCGATCGGCGTCTCGGCACACTGGTCGGCTCCGCCGCAGTCGACGAGTGACGTGCCCAAACGAGTCATTGCGCCACCAGGACCGAAGCCAGTGGGGCCATACAGTCCTGGGATCATGGCCGGCGATTTCCTGTACGTCTCCGGGCAGGGCGCACGCGACCGCGACGGGCGACTGCCTGAGACGGTCGAGGCGCAGGTCAAGCAGACGCTCGAGAACGTCAAGACGATTGTCGAAGCCGCCGGGCTGACGTTGGACCACGTGGTCTACAGCCAGGTCTACCTCGCCAGCATGTCGAGCCACGACACGATGGATCGGGTCTGGCGCGAATACTTTCCGAAACAGCCGCCGGCACGAGCCGTCCTCGGTGTCCACCGGATGCCCACCGACACCCCGGTCGAGATCAATGCCGTCGCGTTTCGCGATCTCTCCCGCAGAAAGTCCATCGTCCCTGCCGGATATCCGCCGAATGCGCCAGCGCCTGCCGGCGTGATGGCGGGTGACCGGCTCTACTTGTCCGGATCGTTTGGCGCCGACATCGGAAGCGGCAACGTGCCCGCGGATCCGGCCGCTCAGGTGCAACTCGCGCTGGACAACATGAAACAGATCTTAATGGCGGCGGGCATGGATTTCCGCCACGTGGTGTTCGTCAACCCGTACCTGACGGACACGGCGTCAGGACAGATGAACGCCATCTACGCGAAGCAGTTCGAATTCGGGAACACGCCCGCGCGCGCGACGATTCGGGTCGCCAGTTTGCCGGGCGGCAACACGATCGAATTCACCGGTGTCGCCGTCGCCGATCTCTCGAAGCGCGTCGCGGTTCGGCCGAAGAATATGCGGCCGAGCGCCACCGCAAGCCCGTGTGTCTTCGCCGGCGATACCTACTTCTGTTCGGCGAAGGGCCCTTTCACGCCGGGGCCCGACAAGGTGCAGGGCATCTATGCGGCGACCGTCGAGGCGCAGGTGCGGCAGTCGATGCGCAACCTCCTCGATGGTCTCGAGGAGGCGGGGCTGACCTTGGCCAACGTGGTCGCAACTAATGTTTACTTGGACGACATCGACGACTTTCCGAAAATGAACCGTGTCTACGCGCAATACTTCCCGGAGATGTTTCCGACGCGCACAACAATTGCGACGCTTCCGCCGATCGATCGGAAGCCAGTGAACGAGGACGTCTATCCCGGCCTCGAACAGATTTCTCTCGTCGCGGTGAAGTAGAAGACGATTGCTACGGCGAGGCACGGGCTTGCGACGGAAGACGGGAGCGAGCGAAGCGATGCGAGCCACGGGAGCGGGGCGTGGGGGTGAATTGGTGAATTGGTGAATTGGTGAATTGAGCTTCGCACACGCTACCGCGCGTGCTGTTAGAGCGCGGCGGTAGCCGCGCGATGCAAATTCACAAATTCACGAATTCACCAATCCACCAATCGACCTGGTAGCCGCGCCATGCAAATTCACAAATTCACAAATTCACCAATTCACCAATTGACTCGAAGGAGGACAAAGTGGACGCCAATGGTCTCACCCGGCGCGAGTTGTTCCTGATGGGCAATGCCGTCGCGCTGCCGACTCTGTTCGGCCGCCTGGACGCGCCGGTAGAGGCTGCTGCGGCTGCCGGACCACTGGTGGCGGGACCGCAGATCTATCAGTCGATCGGCGTCGAGCCAGTGATCAATTGCCGTGGCACCTTCACCATCATCGGCGGTTCGGTGGAGCGGCCGGAAGTCCGCGCGGCGATGGATGCGGCGTCGAGGTACTTCGTCCAGATCGACGAGCTCGCCGAGGCGGTCGGCCGTCGTTTCGCCGAGCTGACCGGAGCCGAGTGGGGAATGGTCTCTGCCGGATGCGCGGCAGGACTAAAGCACGTCACGGTCGCCTGCGTCACTGGCGGCAATCCGGAAAAGCTCATTCGCATCCCGGATCTATCCGGTCTCGACAAGACTGAGGTCATCGTCCCGCGATCGTCGCGAAACGTCTATGACCATGCGATTCGCAACGTCGGCGTCCGAATGGTGACCGTCGAGTCGATCGAAGAGCTCGAGCGTGCGATCAATCCGCGCACGGCGATGATCTATCTCATGGCGGACAGCGGGCCCAATGCCATGCTCGAAGCGGTGGCACGGATCGCCGCACCAAAGAACATCCCGATCCTCGTCGATGCGGCCGCCGAAGTGCTGACGATTCCCAACGTGCACCTGCAGCGCGGCGCCACCATCGTCGCGTACAGCGGCGGCAAGGCCATTTGCGGTCCGCAATGCGCGGGACTGCTGCTCGGACGGAAGGACATCCTGCAGTCCGCCTGGCAGGCCAGTGCGCCGCATCACGGCCCGGGACGCGACAACAAAGTGGGACGGGAGGAGACGCTCGGTATGGTGGCGGCGGTCGAAGCGTGGGTGAAGCGCGATCACGCGGCCGAATGGAAAACCTGGCTCGGCTGGCTGGACACGATCTCGAAGCGCGTCGCGGCCATCGACGGCGTGAAGACGGCTGTACGCGAGCCCACCGATCTGTCGAACAAGAGTCCGTCGCTGGCGATCACGTGGGACGTCGCGGCGCTGAACGTCACCGGCGACGATGTGGCTGAGGAGTTGGCGACGACGAAGCCTCGAATTGCCGTCGGCGCCGGCACGGGCGGTGGCCGAGCGGCGCAGGCCGCCCCGGGCACGACCGGCATCACGATCACCGCATGGCAGATGCAGCCTGGCGACGACAAGATCGTGGCGGAGCGCGTCCAGGCGGTGCTGTCGCGCAAACGTCCGCCGCGAACCACGACGATGCCACCGCCGGCTGCCGACGTCAGCGGCCGCTGGGACGTCGATGTCGAGTTCTTCAGCAGCCGCAGCCAGCACACGCTGCAAATCGAACAGGACGGCAACTGGATCCAGGGCTCGCATCGCGGCGATTTCTCTACGCGTGAGTTGGTCGGCATGGTTGAAGGAGACAAAGTGACGCTGCGCAGCGTCGATCAGCGCCCCGGCAATTCGATCACCTTCATCTTCGCGGGCACGCTGGCCAACGGTACGATCTCGGGGCCGATCCACCTCGGCGAGTACCTGACGGCCAAATTCACGGCCAAGCGCCACACGTACACAACGACCCGCACACGCATCCGTGTTCCGAGCGGGCCGCCGCTCGCGACGTGAAAGGCCGGCCTCGCTGCCTCGCGACGAACATCTTCGTTGGCGCCCGTTATTGCTTCGTCAGGGCACAGCCGATCGAGGATGTACAATCGTTCCCTCCATGGACCTTCTCGCGGCACGCCCAAGTTCCCTGGCCGGGCCCTGCTCGGTCGTTGAAAAGCTCGACGAAGGCGGCCCGAGTCGCTGCCGCCAATCAGGGGCGAGACGATGAAGTCCGGCGACACCGTTGGGCCGTACTCAATCGTCGAGAAGCTTGGCGAAGGCGGAATGGGCCAGGTCTATCGCGCCCGCGATACGCGGCTCGATCGACCCGTCGCCATCAAGATTCTGCCACCGGCGCTCGCCGCTGATCCCATCTTCCGCGAACGCTTCGAGCGCGAAGCCAGGACGCTCTCGGGGCTGAGCCATCCGAACATCTGCACCGTCCACGACGTCGGGCGGCAGGCGGGGACGGACTACCTCGTGATGGAGTATCTCGAGGGCAGGACCCTTGCCGATCTGCTCGAGCGGGGCCCCATGTCTCCAGGCGATGCACTCCGCATCGCCGGGCAAGTTGCAGACGCCCTCATCATCGCCCATCGTCACGGCATCGTTCATCGCGATCTGAAGCCTGCGAACGTGATGATCGTCCGCGGCACGGCAGGGACAGGGACGGCGAAGCTGCTGGATTTCGGGGTCGCCAAGCGCGCGGCGATTTCGGCGACCGCGGTTACCGGCGTGCGCGCGCCTGAAGATGCGACCCGCGCGCAGCCGCTCACAGGTGCGGGCACTATTCTCGGCACATTTGATTACATGGCGCCCGAACAGATCGAAGGGCGCGAGGTCGATGCGCGCGCGGACATCTGGGCGTTCGGATGCCTGCTTTATGAAATGCTGGCCGGTCGCCGCGCATTCCAGGCTCCTACGCCGGCGGGCCTGATTGCGGCGATCCTGGAGCGGCAGCCCGCACCGCTCGAACTTCCGGACGCGACACTCGGACCCGCGCTGACCCGCGTTGTCGCCGCCTGCCTGGAGAAGAACCCGGACGAACGGTTTCAGTCGATGCGCGATGTGCAGCGCGAACTGCAGTGGATACCTCGGACAGTCGCCGCGCCGGCGACCGTCCTTGAGCGGCGCACGCGCTGGCCAGTCCTGGCGGCGACTGCATTCGCCGGCATTGTCCTCATCGCCGCAACTGCGTTCGTCATGCGCCGGCTGGAGGTGGTGCCTCACGAACCGCCGCCGTCCATGTTCAGCGTAGGACTCGATTCGACCAGCTACATGGTTGGTCCATCAGCGTCCTTCGGCGGAGCAGGGTCGGGGACGCCGGCCGTATCGCCAGACGGTCGGCGCGTCGCGTTCCTCGCACACAACGCGGCCGACACTTCGATCTGGCTGCGGGATCTCTCGAAACTGGAGGCGCAGGAAGTCGCCGGGACGAGCGGCGCCCGCGGTCTCTTTTGGGCACCGGACGGCCGATCCCTCGGATTTTTTGCCAACGGCAAACTGAAGACGATCGATCTGGTGACCAGTCGCGTGGAAATCGTCTGCGATGCACCGCTCGCGTTCGGGGGCACGTGGGCAGCTGACGGAACGATCCTCTTCAGCCCGGAGGAGCGTTCTCCGATCTACAAGGTCAACGTGCAAGGGGGAACACCGACGGCGGTGACCTCGCTCGTCGCTGGCCGCCAGCAGGCGCACCGCTGGCCGCAGTTCCTCCCGGACGGTCGCCACTTTCTTTACATGCCGTGGACGGATGGGTCCACAACGCGAGAAGTGACGCTTGCGTCGCTGGACGGTACGGCGCCAAGGGTCCTATTCGAATCGCAGTCGGCCGCGGTGCTGGCGGGCGACCTGATCGTCTATGTCGTCGACACCCCGGCACGGCTCATGGCTCGTCCGTTCGATACGACGTCGCTGCAATTGAGCGGTGCGCCGTTCCCGCTCGTGCCGGACAACAATGTCGACTACCAATGGTTCACGGGTGAACCGAATGTCTCCGCGGGCGGCACGACGCTCACATACACCACGGGCAAGTACCGGCAGAACCAGCTCACGTGGGTGAATCGCGCCGGCCGGCCGCTGGGAACGCTCGGCGAGACAGGCGTGTACTTCGATCCGATTGCATCGTCTGACGGCGCGATGCTCGCGCTCGAACGGCACGATTTCGGCCGCGGGTCAGGCGACATCTGGACTGTCGATCTCGCACGCGGCACCTTTTCGCGACTGACCTCTGCGTCCGGCTACGAAACGACGCCGGTCTGGTCGCCCGACGGCCGCGTCGCGTATGCGTCCGACCAGGGCACGGCCCCGAGCCTCTATGTCAACACGGCGAGCGGCGCGGGCGCCGAGTCGCTTCTGCTCACGCCGCCTTCGCGATCGTTTCCGCTGGACTGGTCGTCCGACGGCCGCTACGTGGTGTTCATGCTCAATGGCGGCCCGACGCGCAACGACATCTGGACCTACGATCTCCAGCGCCGCGCGTCGGCGCCGCTTCTCGCATCTACCTTCAACGAAGGATGGGCGCGGCTTTCACCGGACGGACATTGGATCGCGTACGTGTCGGACGAAAGTACGCAGCGCGAGGTCTACGTGCGATCGTTCCCGGCAGGCACCGTCAAGGTGCAGATTTCCACTGCGGGAGGCGGCCAGCCGCAATGGCGGCGCGACGGCAAGGAGCTTTTCTATATGGCTCCCGACAACACCATCATGTCAGTCGAGATCCGCTCGGCCGCCAATCGTGTGGAGGCATCGAAGCCTCAGAGCCTTTTTACCGCGAACGTCGATCAGAACAAATCAATTCGAAATCAGTACGCCGCGGCACCCGACGGCGAGCGGTTCCTCATCCTGTCGCTCGTCGATCGCAATCGGTCGCCGATTGTCGCCGTGTTGAACTGGCGCGGCCTTCTCAGACAGTAGCTTTATCGAGGAATTAACTCTCCGCCTTCGCACCTCGGCTTCGATGGCGCTATTGGAGCGCGGTGGGAC
>Ga0310810_10001412_pt1 | contig 25157 bp, 23 predicted proteins | sample NCmetagenome_FD_207641 | JGI IMG/M metagenome (GOLD analysis project Ga0310810, IMG submission 207641) | Soil microbial communities from experimental microcosm in Duke University, North Carolina, United States - NC | ecosystem: Engineered > Artificial ecosystem > Soil microcosm > Unclassified ...
GTATCTCGTCGCCGAGGACGACACGTTCACGCCCCTCGACGGCATGCACGAACTCTACGAGCGAACTCCGGCGACGAAGCGCATGTTCATCCTCCGCCACGCCGACCACTGCCACTTCATGGACCACGTCGAAGAATCGCACGAAGCCGTGCGCGCGATGCCCGCGATCGGCGAACTGTCATGGATCGCGCGCGACGTGCGCCCGATCGGCGAGCTGTGCTCGGGCGATGAGGCGCAGCGGTTCGTGTGCGGGCTCACGCTCGCGCACGTGGATGCGACGCTGCGAGGCCTCGCCGAGGCGCGGCGCTTCTGGGAGCAGGACATCGTGGCCGCTCTGGCGGCGCGCGGAGTCGATGCGCGGGCTGCCGGCCAATTGAGATAGGCTCCCGCCCGTCCGAGTGGGGCGTCCGTATGGACTCGATCAGCGGGAGGGGCCGTGTATCCACGAGACGGGCAATTGGGGCATGTGACTCGCCGAGTCAGAGGATACGCGGTGGCATCCACGCTCCTCCTCTGCGCAACGGCGACGTTGGGCACGACGAGCGCGCGCGCCAACCAGAACTTCGCAATCACGAGCAATGCGCCGCAGGTCAGGGTCGATCACCCCAAGTTCCAAGTGCAACTGACGTTCACTCCGAGCGAGGCGATGCGCCTCGACAGCGTCAACGTCATCCCACCGATCGGCTTCACTTATGTGGACGCTAATCCACCGCTCCCGCCGACGCTCGCAGCAGGCAGCAGCTTCAAGACGGTCTACGTGATCACAGTTCCCAAGGACAGGTTTACGGAGTCCAAGCAGATCACCCATGAGATCGTGTTCGACATCACGTACCGGGAAGGCACGGACCCTGGGGCCCAGACGATGCGCCAGTCGTTGAGCCTGCCATTTGAGGTCGTGCAGTCACGCACGGAGTACATCCTGTGGTCACTGAGCGGCGTATTGATCGGCGCCGTCGTCAAGCTCATTGGCAGCCCGCGCTCCGACGCGTCCACTGGCTCACCTTCGGCTCGTGCGGATGCGCAGGCACCTGCACAGGTGCCGGAGCGGCGGTTCCTTCGCGTCACGCGGCACAGATGGATGAGCGTCCTGACGACACTCCTGGTGGGCTTCGTCGTCATCATGGGCTTGTCGAAGGACAAGCTGCCGACCAAGGCGTACTACGATTCGATCGCACTGGGCGCCGCGATCGGCGTCCTCTCCGATGACAAGTTGTTGAGTCGACTGGGAGGACCGTTTAGCTAGGCCGCGCTGAGCGCGACGATCGCAGCAGTCGGAAGCCGTGCCACGTCGCGATCGACCACACGAGCGTGATGATGGCGCCCGCGATGATCGGATGATCGCGGAGCGCCGCTCCCAGCGCCGTGCCTGCCAGCAATGTGGCGCCGAGCCACAACGTGAGCGGCAGGTGGCACGGGCAGATCACGAACGCGCCGAAGACCCACGCGAGGCCGCGCCGCTCCCGGCGCTTTATGGCTGCTTGGTCTTCTGGTCGGCGCTCTCCGGGCGCTTGCGCATCAACACCAGGGTCACAACGATCGCAAGTGACACTACCGCGGCCAGACACAGCAGCATGATCGAATTCATCGCGGGTGCTCCTTGGGGCTGAGGTCGAATCCTGCGGCATACGCACCTCCACGTCGCGCGAACGGTCGGGCGTCTGCTCCCGAATACGCCGGAGTTCCGGGCAAGGTTGCAGCCCGAGAGCCTCGCCGTCCGCCTACCCTGCCGTCGCTTCCGTCGCCACGCCCGCCACCTCCGCGGGCTTCGCCCCCCGGATCAGCAGCCACAGCACGAGCGCGATCTCTCCGAGCCGCGCGGGCTTCGAGTACGTGAACACCTGATCCGCGTATTGCGGCAGGAGCACGCCGGTGAGGCTGATGACCATGTAGGTGATGCCGTTGATCATGAGCCAGACGCCAAGCCATCGCGGCAGGAAGCGCGAGCGGTACACGAGGAGCGCGAGCGGCACGAGCCACAGCCCCCACAGGATCTCGGCGGCCGTGTTCTGGTAGTCGTGCATGCGGATGAAGAGATACGCCAGCGCGTCGCGCTGCGGCTTGTCGAACGCGTTCAGGAAATCGGCGCCGCGCACGAGCATCAGCGTGCCCAGGTCGGTCGTCACGTTGACGAAGTAGAGAAGCGCCGGCATCACGCCGCCGAAGATCACGACCTGCACGGCCAGGCTCTTGTCCACGCCCTTGAACAGGTGATAGAACGCCAGCGTCATGAGCACGAGAACGACCGCGCCGATCAAGTCGCCGGCGATCGCGACGCGAAACAGCGTTTCGTGGGCCAGGATGTTGCTGGCCGTCGTCGTCGCGTTCCCGTCCACAAAGAGTTTCGTGGGGACATAGATGAGGCGCAGCGGTCCGACGATGACGAGCAGCAGATACCACAGCCCTGCGACTCTCCCGGGATTGCGGGGCAAACTCACGTTCCCTCCTCTAGAGGACCGAGCCAAGATACGGCATGGGCCGTCAGAAGGTTTCGCTGCCCGAGCAAACGGGATGACCCGCTGCTCGCGCACGGGCTACACTGCCGCCGGCTCACGGCGTGTGCCGCGCTAAGGCGGCCGGCGTAGATTGTCCGCGCGAATGTCGGCCGCGCAGCGCACTCGCACCTGGAGGGCCTCATGCAACAGGTCGTACTGAACAATGGCGTTTCAATGCCGCTGCTTGGCTTTGGTGTGTTCCAGATTACGGACGCCGCAGCCTGTGAGCAGAGCGTGGTCGACGCGATCGACACCGGCTATCGCTTGATCGATACGGCCGCCTCTTATCTCAACGAGGCCGCTGTTGGTCGAGGGATCCAGCGGAGCGGCATCGCGCGGGAAGAGCTGTTTGTCACCACGAAGCTCTGGATTCAGAGAGACGGCTACGAAGGCACGCTGGCAGCCTTCGACCGGTCCATGAAGCGCCTGCAGTTGGACTATCTGGATCTCTATCTCATTCATCAACCATTCGGCGACGTGTATGGCGAATGGCGCGCCATGGAAGCCTTATACAACCAGGGCAAAGTCAGGGCGATTGGCGTCGCCAACTTTCACTCCGACCGCATCATGGACCTCATGCTGCATAACGACGTGACCCCCGCTGTCAATCAGATCGAGGTGAATCCGTTCCTTCAGCAGAACGAGAGCGAGCGGTTCTTGCAGGCCAATAAGGTTCAGACGGAGGCTTGGGCCCCGTTCGCGGAGGGGCGCAATCACATCTTCGAGAATCCCGTCTTGCGGGCAATCGCGACCAAGCACAACAAGAGCGTTGCCCAGGTGATACTCCGCTGGTTGTCGCAACGCGGCATCGTGGTCTTGTCCAAGTCGGTTCGCAAGGAACGCATGGCGGAGAACTTCAACGTGCTCGACTTTGACCTGAACACGGATGATGTTGCCGCCATCGCAACGCTGGACACGGGAACCAGTAGTTTCTTCGACCATCGTGACCCGGAGAAGGTGAAATGGCTGGGCTCGAGGGAAATCGATGTGTAGCGGCGGCGTTGTGCACCCTCGTCAGCCGACATGCGCGTCGCCCAATCACGCGAGCGGCGCGTTGCGCGCCTGAATGCTCACCCCGCATAGTGCGCTGATGACCTGACCACCTTGCCGCCTGTGCCGAACTCACACCACTCCGAGACAATGGCTCCGTCGTTCCGATGGTAGTGAATAACGATGCTGTTGACGCCCCGATGCGCGGCATCGAGCGTCATCACGAGATTGGGAAGACCCGCCAGTGCTTTTGACCAGTAAGCACCGACGGCTTGCTTGCCACGCAGAATGCCGGAAGGCTCCCCCACGACCCGCACGATGACCGGAGAGGCAAACTCAAAGTCATCGGTGTAGTGCGCCAGAACGCGGTCGAGGCTGCGGCTGTTCCAAGCGGCGATCCATTCAGTCGCGAAGTGCTCTGCAAAGGACTTGTCGATCATGGTGCTCCCTCCTTCTCGTTGACTATCGCGTCCCCCGGGCGGTCGGGGCGCGCTCGAGGGAACCCTACTTCTCCCCCAGCGCCCTCACCATCACGCCTCTCAGCCACGCCAGCCCCGCATCGTGCCCGCGGCGCTCGTGCCACACCATCGTGAGCGGCAGCGCGGGCATGGCGATCGGGAGTTCGAGCACGCGTAGCGCGCCGCCGCGCGCCCACTGCCGGGCGAGGCGCTCCGGCGCGATGCCGAGCAGGTCGGACGTCTCGACGATCGCGGGCACGGGCACGAAGTTCGTCACAGTCAGCGCCACGTAGCGCTCATGGCCGCGGCTCTTCAGCAGCGAGTCGATCATCCCGGAGCGCGCGTCGCCCGGATACAGGATGCGGATCTGCGGGAGCTGAACGAACTGGCGCAGCGTGAGCTTGCGGCCGATGCCGGGTCGCCGCGCGCGCACGATCGCGACCATGCGCTCCTGGTAGAGCGGTTGCGCGAGCAGCTCGGAGCGCGGCTGGATCGCGTCGCGGAACAGCCCGAGCGCCACGTCCATCTCGCCCATCAGCAGGCTGTCGGCGGGCGGCGCGAACACGTACTCGGGCCGCATCGTGCGCAGCGCGACACCGGGCGCTTCGGCGTGGACCGCACGCATCAGCGGGCCCATTAGCAACGCCTCCACGTAATCCGTCGCGCCAATCGTGAACTCGTGCGTCGAATGCTTGGCCTCGAAGCGCGCGCCGGGCTCGAGCGCTTCGCGCAGCCGCGCGATCGCCTCGCTGATCGGCGCCACGAGCAGCCGCGCGCGCGGCGTTGGCTGCATCTCGCCCGCGGCGCGCACGAACAGGCGGTCGCCGAACAGCGCGCGCAGCCGCGACAGCGAGCCGCTCATGGCGGGCTGGCTGACGTTGAGGCGCGCTGCGGCGCGCGTCACGTTGCGCTCGGTGGCGAGCACGTCGAACGCGAGCAGCAGGTTGAGATCGATCGAGTCGAGCTTCATAACGTGGGCTGATGGTACGCATCGCATGATCGGATTTCCAGATTGTGTTTCGGGGCCGTACCGTGACGGCCATGCGTCGCCTCCTGCCCAACGAGCTTCGTCGGACGCCCTGACTCCGTGCGGCTTCGGCCGCCCTCTCCTTGAAGGAGCCCCTATGAAGCGCTCTCCCCTCCCGCTGATCGCGCTGCTCGTGCTGGTGGCGGGCGCCGCGGCCGCGGCCATCGCGGGCGCCGTGCTCACGGTCGCCCTGCTCGCCACGCCGGACATCGCGCTCGCGGCGCCTGCGCCGGCGGCCAGCGCCAAGTCGAGCACGGCCCCCCTCATCCCCCGCGCCGTCCTCTTCGCCGGCGCGACGCGCTACCTCCCGCGCATGTCGCCCGACGGGAGTCAGATCTCGTGGGTCGCGCCCGGCGACAGCGGCGTGTTCAACGTGTGGGCGCGGCCGGCCGGCGTCGACAAGCCGCAGCCGGTCACGCACGAGACGCATCGCCCGATCTTCTTCTACGCGTGGGTCGGCGACGGGCAGCACCTTTTGTACCTGCACGACAACGGTGGCGACGAGAACAACCATCTGTTCCTCGCCGACCTCAAGACCGGCACGACGCGCGACCTGACGCCGTATCCCGGCGTCAAGGCGCAGGACGTCCAGCAGGACGACCAGCATCCCGACCACGTGCTCGTGGCGCTAAACAAGCGCGACCCGCGCGTGTTCGACATGTATCGCGTCGACATCGCGACCGGCAACGTCACGATGGAAGCGCAGAATCCGGGCGACGTGCTCAGCTGGAGCACGGACTGGAACTTCGCGATCCGCGCCGCGACCGCGTTCGACCCGAAGACCGGCAACACGATCATCCGCATTCGCGACGGCGTCGATCAGCCGTGGCGCGATCTCGTGACCATGCCGTTCGAGCGCGCGCTGTTCCAGGGCCAGGTCGTGAACGGCTCGCTGATCGCGTGCTTCGACTCCGACAATCGCGGGCTCATCATTCATTCGGCGCTGCATTCCAACTACGGGCGCCTCGTGCACGTCGACGCCCAGACCGGCGAAGAGCTGGAAGTGCTCGCCGAGGATCCGCACTCGGACATCGCCGACGGCGGCGGCCAATCGCCGATCGTCATGCTCGACGGCAAGGCCAGGAAAGTCGCCGCGGTCCAGTTCGACCCCGGCATGCCGTACTGGAAGTGCCTCGACCCGACGTACGCCGCGGACTTCGCGCTCATCGAGAAGCAGGCCGTCGGCTTCCCCAACGTGATCAGCGCGGACAAGGACAATCGCAACTGGATCGTGTCCACGCAGGCCAGCAACACGCCGGCCACCTACTACCGCTACGACCGCACGACGCACGCGCTGACGAAACTCTTCACCGACAATCCCCAGCTCGCCAAGTACGAGCTCGCCGAGGCGAAAGTCGTGAGCATTCCCGCGCGCGATGGCTTGCAGCTCGTGAGCTACCTCCTGCTGCCGCCCGGCAGCTCGGGCAAGAACCTGCCGCTCGTGCTCGAGATCCACGGCGGCCCGTGGTTCCGCGACGACGCGACGTACGACCCGCAGGCGCAGCTCCTCACGAATCGCGGCTACGCGGTGCTGCAGGTGAACTATCGCGGCTCGACCGGATTCGGGCTCGAGTACTTGAACGCGAGCACGCACCAATGGGGCCGCGGCACGCAGGAGGACTTGTACGACGCCGTGAAGTGGGCGGTCGCTCAGGGCATCGCCGATCCCAAGCGCGTCGCCGCGCTCGGTTGGTCGGGCGGCGGCTACGCGACGCTGCGCGCGTTGTCGCAGCGGCCGGATCTGTTCGCGTGCGGCGTGGACGGCGTCGGCCCCGCCGACATCGCGACGCTGTTCAAGTCGTTCCCCACTTACTGGGACGGCATCCTGACGCGCTGGCGGCGCCGCGTCGGCGACGTCGAGCATGATGATTCGCTCAACCGCGCGATCTCGCCGCTCTATCACGTCGACGCGATCCGCGCGCCGCTGCTGATCGGCCAGGGCAAGAACGACCCGCGCGTGAAGGTGGCGCAGGCCGACGCGATGGTGAAGGCGTTGCGCGACGCCGGGCGCCAGGTGACGTACATCCAGTACCCCGACGAGGGCCACGGCTTCGCGCGGCCCGAGAACAACCTCGATTTCTACGGCCGCGTCGAGGAGTTCCTCGCCAAGAACCTCGGCGGCCGCGCCGAGCCATGGAAGAAGATCGACGGCAGCACGGCGCAGGTGCTGTGAGGGGGCTGGTCGGGGCGGCTGTGCGGGCGAGGGCGATGGTGACGCCGCGGGCGATCGTGCTCGCTGCCGGGGTCGGGCTCGTGGCGAGCGGCGCGGCGTTCGCGGCAGCGCCGGCGCGCGCGGCGGACGCTCCGGCGATTTCGGCGGCTGCGTCGGCGCGCTGCGCCGCCGCCGTCGCCGAGGCGCGCGCGTGGCGGCGGGCGCACGAGCGCGAGATCCTCGCCGAGTTCGCGACGCTGCTCGCGATCCCGAACGTGGCGAACGACAGCGCGAACATCGAGCGCAACGCCGCCGTGCTCGTGCCCATGCTCGAGAAGCGCGGGCTCAAGGTGCGGGTGCTGAGGCTCGCGGGGGCGCCGCCGATGGTGATCGGCGATCTCGCGGCGGGCGGCGGCACGGCCGCCGGCGCCAAGCTCGGCGCGCCGCGCACCCTCGCCTTCTACGCTCACTACGACGGCCAGCCGTGCGACACCGCGAGCTGGAACGGTCTCCCGTGGACGCCCGTGCTGCGCGCGACCAACGGGCACGAGCTGCCGCTCGCGGCGAGTGGCGCGGTTGATCCCGAGGCGCGGCTCTTCGCGAGGAGCGCAGGCGACGACAAGGCGCCGATCATCGCCATGCTCGTCGCGCTCGACGCGCTGCGCGCGAACAAGCGAGCGCTCGCGTTCAACCTGCGGCTCGTGTTCGAGGGCGAGGAGGAAGCCGGCTCGCCGCACATGGCCGAGTACCTGGCGAAGTACCCCGACGTGCTGCGCCCCGACGCGTGGATCATCTGCGATGGGCCCGTCCATCAGAGCGGGCGCATGGAGCTGGCGTTCGGCGCGCGCGGCATGATCAGCGTCGACATGACCGTGTACGGGCCCGTGAAGGGCCTGCACGACGGGCACTACGGCAACTGGGTGCCCAATCCGATCGTGCGCCTCACGCATTTGATCGACTCCATGCGCGACGAAGACGGGCGCATCCTGATCGCCGGGTTCGATGACGACGTGAAGCCGACGACACCCGCCGAGCTGGCCGCGCTGCACGCGGTGCCCGATGTGGAGACAGCGCTCAAGAGCGAGTTCGCGATCTCCGGCACCGAGGGCCGCGGGCGGCCGCTCAACGAGACGCTGATGGCGCCCGCGCTCAACGTGCGCGGCATCCAGTCGGGCAGAGTCGGCGAGCGCGCGACGAACACGATCCAGACGGAAGCGACTGCGTCGATCGACTTTCGCCTGGTGCCGGTGCAGACGCCCGAGGCCGTGCGCGCGAAGGTCGAGCGCCATCTCGCGGGATTGGGCTATACGATCGTCGACCACGCCCCCGACACCGCGACGCGCGAGGCGCACGACAAGCTGGTGCGGCTCGTGTGGGGCCCCGGCTATCCCGCGGCGCGCACGCCGCTGGACCTGCCGCTATCTCGAGAGATCACCGCGCTGCTGACGGCCGCCGGGCACGAGCCGGTGAGGCTGCCGACGTTGGGCGGGAGTGTGCCGATGTACTTGTTTCAGCGGGCGGGGTCGGGCGCGGCGCGGGCCGCGAGCGACGCGCACGGCGCAAGCTCCGACACGCCCGTGCTGATCCTCCCGATCGCGAACCATGACGACAACCAGCATGCGGCGAACGAGAACCTCAGGATCGGGAACCTGTGGGATGGGGTCGAGGTGTTTGCGGGGGTGTGGAGCGGGGCCGAACGCTGACGGCGTGGCGACCAGTCACGCAATCGCCACGCCGCTGCGCTCTGTACCAGCTCGACCTCGCGCACCTCACCGGTAGATCGTCTTCACCGCTCCCCAGCTCCGATGCGTCACGGGCGTCGAGACATCGATCGTGATCGCGGGGAATGAGACCGCTCGCCCGACGTTCCCTCCCGCGTCCGTCACCGTCACTCGGAAGTAAGCGTCCTGCGTAGTCGGACCCGTGACGGTCCAGGCGAAGGAGCTTTGGACCGCGCCGGCCTTGCTCGGCACCACGGTGCCAGCGCCAGTTGCCGAGGCGGGGCCGCTGATCTGAGCGATCGACTCCCATGGACCGCCCGGCCCGCTCCGTGACACCTCGATCGACGTCGACGTGATGTTCCCCACGAGCGCGGTCGGCAACCAGATGATGTTGGAAGACTGCCCGACGTAGATCGTCTGCCCGCCAACAGACGGATCGATTCTCACCGTCGAGGCCGGCTCGTACTCGACGAAGAAGCCGTCGCCCAGGTGCATGTAGCAAGCGCCACAGATCTGGCCGGGAAAGCTCGTGAAGGAGCCCTCCTCCTCGTGAGCCCAGTACGACTTGTTCCCGCCGAGGATCCGCGAGAACGGCGCGCACTGCGGCGGGTCCGTTCCCCCGGACAGACCGTCGCTGAAGCCGCCGTAGAAGACGACGGGAGTGCCCGCGTTCGGTCCAACCATCCACGCGTAAGGTCCGCGGTTGCCTCCGAACGCCCCGAGTATGCCGCGCATCGCGATGCCGTCGTGCTCGCCCTGCGACTCCACGGTGAGCAAGTGTCCGGGCCAGCCGTTGTACGTCTGCGCGTCGGCCCAGTTGAGCACGTCCTGCGCCGTGATGTGGCGGCAGCCGCCCTCACTCATGGTCGCAATCTCGTAGTAGTGACCGCCGGGGCCGATCTGCGGAAGCCCGTGGACGAAGTCGGCGTGAGCGACAGAGGTTCCGACCAGGAGAAGCGCGACCAGAGCAACAGCGTTTCGAACGATCATGGTGAACACTCCGCGTAGGAAGAAGACGGCGTGCAGGCGCACCGGCGGCCGCGAGTCCTAGTAAGGCAGGAAGACGTCGAATCGACCGTAGTCGTAGTTCCAGCCGAGCAAGTAGTAGCCGCCACTGTTCAGGTTGTAGTCCGCGCGCGCCGTGCCACCGCCGTCGAGATTCGTGTCGATGATCAGTTCCGCCGCGTTCGAGTACGTGCTGCGCATTCCGGACGGCAACGTGAACTGAGTCCACTGTCCATAGGCGGGGCGCAGGAGGAACACCAGCGGGATGTCGCTGATGTTCTCGATCGTGATCTCCGTCCTGCCGTACATTGGATAGGCTGGCCTTTGGTAGTAGGACGGACCGCCTCCCACGCCCGAGCCGATGCCGGTCGCGCTCGGCCTTGGCGCCGAGGGCGACGTGCCGACCGGCGCGGTCGATGCCGGCGCGTACATCGGGCGCGCGTACTTGGGGCCCATCTGTCGCGGGCTCGACGTCGGACGCCGCGTCGGACCTGCCGGCGCGGCGATCACCACGGTCGCCGCGAACAACAGCGCGAGCATCGTCTGATAAACGATCCACAGATTGCGCTGCATGGCTCTACGCTCCTTCCTCGTCGGGACGCGCGCCCCGCGCACGCGCCACGGTTTCCTTGCCCAGGAGATAGCCGGCGACCGTGCCGAAAAGGCCGGTGGCAGGCGCGATTTGCTGCGGGCTGAAGCCCGCCGTGATGCAGAACAGCGCGCCGATGATGATCGTCGTGACGCCGATCGCTCGGAGAATGCTCTCGGCGCTCAGGTGCGTGCGTGATCCGCGCAGCAGCAGAAACTCGAGGCCGAGCACGAGACATCCGAACGTGAGGATCAGGATCGAGAGCCACACTTCGACGGTCGGCGCCCAGCTCGAGACGGCGGCTTCGGCCTCCGGCGTGGCGGTTTCGCTCTCGCCGGCCGGCAGCGGGGCAGGCGTCGTGAGCTGAATGGTGGCGGCCTTCGACGAGTCGCGTGCTTGGCGCATCGCCGGATTCGCACGGTTTGCCTGGATCGGAGCCAGCTTGACCGGGTGGGTGATGATCGCCCGCGCGGGATCCGCGATCGCGCCCAAGGCGAGGGCGAGTGCAATGCCTGCTGCTTGTGACGCCAGTCTCATAGGCGACCTCGTCGTTGGTTCGTGCCGTGATCGACGGGGCAGCCACGCGCCGCCCCACGGATTGAGGTCGTGGGAGGCGGGGCGGTGTGACAGGGCTACTCGAGTCGTGGGTTGCGGGCAGCCCGGCGTGGCGACCGGACGATCTCGACGCCTACCTCGCGCGCGCGGCCGAGGTGCTGGTGGCGATCCACGCGGTGCGCGTGCCGCGCGAGGTGGAGCTTCCGCGCTACGCCCCCTACCGTGAGGGGGAGCCCATCGTCTCGCCGCCCCACTCGACGCGGCCCGGCTTGTGGGAGCGCGTCGCGAAGGTGCTCGAGGGGCCGCGGCCTGAGCATCGCGAGACGTTCATCCATCGCGACTACCATCCGGGCAACGCCCTGTGGGACGGCGCGCGCGTGACGGTGGTCGATTGGGCGACGGCGGCGTGGGGTCCCCCGGGCATCGACCTGGCGCGGATGCGGCTGAACCTCGCGGCGCATCACGGGCGCGGCGTGGCGGATCGATTCGTCGAGGCGTACGTCGCGGCGGGCGGCGATGCGACGGCGCGGGATGCGTACTGGGATCTGCTCGATGCGGCGGATCTGCTGCCGGGGTTGATTGAGGCGGAGATTGATGGAGGCGGGGCGTTGGAGAGGTTCGAGGAGTGGGTGGAGGCGGTGTGGTGAAGGCCGTCGACGCTACGACGTGCTGGGCGAATTGACGCACGCTTAGGGGGCCCTAGGGACGGGGCCTCACGGTTCGTCGTACTCGACGACTACCCCGCGGCGTTTCAGGCGGAAGAAGCGGAGCAGAGAGCCGCTCGTGGATGGCAAACAAGAATTCAACCCGTTCACGATCGCTCCCAAACTGCTCCGGTCTGTAGGCTCGCTCGACTGCGCGGTCGAGGGCTTCGTGCGTGCGGAGCAAGGCACTTGGCATGGTCAAAGGATCATAGAGGTCCGCCAGACTCGCCTCGCCATGTGGCGGTAAGAACGGTGACCGAGCCGCGACGATGGCACGTGCAGCATCCTCAATTCTTGTTACGACGGTGGACGATGGGTGCTCGGGCCAAGGGAAGTTGTTGTAGACAAGTTCACTTGAATAGCGGTAGTCCGACTTAATGCGGCCACAGACCGCACGCATCCAGGCCATGTGCATCGACGACGAGATGACCCCGAGGTGATACATCGTGGCGTTGGGGATCGCCGCGCACGAGTCAGCCACTATTTCCTCTGGGCCGCAATAGCCGAACGGCACGTACTTCCGGCGTTCAGATGAGTGACGCGGGACAAGAATGAATTCCGTTGTGGGCTGCCTGATTTCGCCAAAGAGCGACGGCGTGTCAGCCAACCGCCTGGTCGCCTCACGCTTGCTCACGAGACGGTACGCTCGGACGGCCTCTACTCGTCTCAGAACCTCTGGCAGCTGTCGGAGTCGCGCCGGATCAGCTCCCTGCAGCCATAAGCACCAGCGCCGCTCCCCGCTGAAATATTCCTTGGCGCTGACGAAGCGCCGAATGAACTCGGTTGCACCAGGTTCTGCAACTACCAGTTCCGTTCTTCCTTCCTCTGTAAGAAGAAAGTTGCCGTCGTCGTTCGGCATATTGCCGTACGTCATCTCAGGAGTGTTTGAAAGAGGGTGCCCTCGATTCGACAGCGCGGTGTCTCGCCCCTCTACCAAATAAGGGCTGATGTTCGTGACAGGTACCACAGTTGGCCGCTCCGAGGCTTCATCGTAGTCAACGATGTACTTGTGGGGCACGTCATAGGCCCCGATGCCCACTATGACCACATGCACATGTGCAGCTCCGGTGGCCTCGCTCTGCCACGCAAAGGTGCGATGGGCGAAATGGATCTTCGCGTGCCAGCGGCCGAAACACTCTTGCCACAGGATCCCCGCTTGCTCACCCTGGGTGATCGAATTCGTCGAGACAAACGCGATTGGAATGTGCCGCCCATTAGCATATTGGAGCGCCTTACGATACCAGCAGGTGACGTAGTCTAAAGTGCCGGCGGACGAGACCCCATCCCATATGATAGCCATGTCCTGCCGCTGCTCCTCGTTCCGAGCTTTCTTTCCGACGAAGGGTGGATTGCCAAGAATGTGCGTGCACTCACTCGCGGCAATGACACTGTCCCAGTCGAGTCGAAGCGCGTTAGCGTGGGTGATATGAGGCGTGGTTCTTAGCGGCAGACGCTGATAACTATGTCCAAAACGCTCGGACGCATGTTGGTTCATCTGATGGTCCATTAGCCACATGGCCACCTCCGCGATGCGTGTCGGCCATTCACCAATCTCAATGCCATAGAATTGATCGACGTCGACTCTCAACAGGCTGCGAATGTCAAGAACCTGCTGAGGTGCATCATTCTGCAGTGCGGTGATGAGTTGCATTTCCAGCAGACGGAGCTCGCGATACGCGAGCACAAGAAAGTTGCCGCAACCACACGCAGGATCGAGGATGCGCAACCGTCTGAGAGATGCTTGGAACTCTTCTAGGCGCGCTCGACGACGCGTGCTCCGATCCGCCTTGATCTGCTCGAGTTCCTCATGGAGCCGATCCAAGAACAGGGAGCGAAGGACCTTGAGTATGTTCGGCTCGGTTGTGTAGTGGGCGCCAACCTGACGGCGTTCGGCCGGCTTCATTACTCCCTGAAAGAGGGACCCAAAAACGGCGGGCGAAATTCGGGCCCAGTGGAACTCGCATGCCTCCAGCAATGAATCCCGCATCGAGCGCGTGAAGGTGGCAAACCCGAGTCGATCAAGAAACAGGCCGCCGTTGACGTAGGGCAAGGCGGCCAGCTCGTCGCTTAGAGCCGGGGCGCGCCTTGAGGGCTCGGTGTTCAGGATTTCGAAGAGCTCATTGAGGCGCGCTCCAAGATCAGAACCATCGCCGCGTGTGTTCGCGCGAACAAAGCTCTGAAACGCGTTTGGTTCGAAGATCCCCGTATCCTCGGCGAAGAGGCAAAAGAGAATACGTACTAGGAGCTTCTCAAGGTCTGGTTCTGTGTATCCGCTGGCCTCAACTGCGTCGTGAAGCCGACACATGAGCTCGTAGGCCTTACGGTTTGCGGGGTCCTCGGGGTTGAGCTTGACGCTCCGCTCGCCGCGAAGGAACGCGAAGTGACGGACATTGCGGGACAGTTCCTCGAGAGGAAATGTGAGGACCGAGTACGGACGGCCGGCGAAGAGTGGGAGCGTTTCGCCTTCGGGTGGTTCAAGATCGTAAAGGGCAACCCGGGCGAAGTCCGAGACGATCACGAAGCGGGGAATCTCGTCGCCGCGCCCCTCTCGTGCGAGGTCTTGAATGTACTCAAACGCCTGTGATTCGGCCGCATCGAGGCTCTTGCCGGCACTCTTGTGCTCGACGAGCACAACCCCCTTCCAAAAGAGGTCGATGAAACCGTAACGCCCACTGATGCCGCGAACAGGCTCTTCGAAGCTGGCCACGGCTCGGCGCCGAAGGCCAAATAGCTGGAAGAACTCGTTCCAAAATGTCTGGCTCTCCGCGGATTCGTTCTTTGCCCCTCGCCATTCACTGGAATAGGCGAGGGCTCGTTCCCGGACTTCGTTCCAAGACACTTCAGACACAGAGCTTCCTCCGGACGCGACGTCCCTATGCGTCGAGCGCACCCGCCCACGATCCGACGCTAGCGGACTAAGGGCTGGTCACGCAATCATCGGAAGAGAGCCAGGCCCTCACCCGCTCACCAACACACACTTCCCCACCGTCCCCCTTCCCTCAATCGCCTGATGCGCCTCGCTCGCCTCTCCCAGCGCAAACCTCCGCCCCACCGTGATCCTCAGCTCCCCGCTCTCGAGCATCCCCACCAGTTCCCGCCGCGCCTCCTCCGCCCCACCAACATCCGCCTCCATATCCAACCCGAACGCCCCCACCCGTAGCGATCGCCCATACAGCGCATCCACGTCGATCGGCTCCGGCAATCCGCTCGCGTCGCCGTAGTAGAGGAGCAGCCCGTAGCGCGCGAGCGCCGCGAAGCTCGCCTCTTGCGTGGCGCGGCCCACCGAGTCGAACACCACGTCGACGCCCTTCCCTTTCGTCCGCGCGCGCGCCGCCTCGGCCAGCCCCTCGTAGCCCACGATCACCTCGGCGCCGAGCGCAGCGACCGCGCCCTGCTTCGCCGCGCTCGACACCGCGCCGATCACGCGCGCTCCCGCGCGCCGCGCAAGCTGCACCAGGATCTGCCCCACGCCGCCCGCCGCCGCGAGCACGAGCACCGTCTGCCCCGCCTGGACCGCCGCGTGGCGCAGCACGCCGTGCGCGGTCAGCCCCTGGGACGGCAGCGCCGCCATCACCTCGAACGGCAGCTCGCGCGAGAAGCGAAAGAGATCGCTCGCCGGCACCGTCGCGAACTCGGCATACGAGCCGCTCGCGCGCGGCGAGAAGTACGCGACGCGCTCCCCCACGAGCGCCGCATCGACGCCGGGCCCGACCGCCTCGACCACGCCCACCGCCTCGCGCCCGGGGATCCACGGCAGCGGCGGCTTCAGGTACACGCCCCGCCGCCGCTCGGTGTCCGCGAAGTTGACGCCGACCGCCGCGATCTTGACGAGCACCTCGCCCGCCGCCGGCACAGGCACCGGCGCCTCGCCGATCTGGAGGACCTCGGGACCACCGAGAGAATGGACGACGATGGCGCGCATCAGTTGGGCCCGCCCGCCTTGTCGAGCTTGAACCAGCCGCGCAGGCCGACCGCGAACACATCCCACGGCAGCAGCGACCGCAGCACCGGGAAGAGCTTCGCCTCGCGCGTGATGGTCGTGCGCAGCCGCGGGTGCTCGCTGTTCACCATCCGCGCGAACGCCTCGGCCACGACCTCGGGCCCGGGCCCGACCTTCTCGAAGCCGCGCATGCTCTCGAAGAACCGATCGCGACACGGCGAATACTCCTTCATCGCCACCGCTTCGGGCGCCGCGTAGAACGGAGTCCGGATCATCCCCGGCTCCACCATCGCGACGTGCACGCCGAAGGGCTTCAGTTCGTTGCGCAGCGATTCCATCAAGCCTTCGACCGCGAACTTGCTGGCGGCGTAGTGTCCCCAGAACGGTAGCGGCACGAGGCCGGCGAGTGAACTCGTCGCCGCGATGAGGCCGCTCTTCTGCGCGCGCATCGCCGGCAACACGGCTCGCACCATCCGCACGACGCCGAAGAAATTAGTCTCGAACTGCGCGCGCGCCTGATCGAGCGTCACTTCTTCGACGGCGCCGCTTTGCAGATAGCCGGCGTTGTTGATGAGCACATCGATCCGACCGGCTCTTTCGAGGAAGGTGCGCACGCACGCTTGGACCGACGCGTCCGACGTGACGTCCAGCTCGAGCATCGCGCTGCCGTCGGGATTCTTGGGGCCGGGCTTGCGCGAGGTGCCGACCACGCGATGGCCGTCCCTCGCCAACCTCGCGACCACCGCCGCGCCGATTCCCGAAGACGCGCCGGTGACGAGGATCGATTTATTCGTTGCCATGATTTGTGGCCTCCCCTGGCTCTGCGGCAAGATCCGAACGCAGTATTGATGATCCCGCCGCGCTGCGCGATGCGAGGCGAGACGCGCCTGGCGGGCCGGCGCCGGTTTCGGGGAGGCCATTGATGCCGCTTGTCCACCTGCGCCCGCCTCTGGCCGGCGACGCCGAGGCGCTGTTCCCGCTGATCTATCGCACGACCGTCACCGACACGATCGCCTGGGACGGGCCCGAGTCGCTCGAGGCGTACCGCGCGTGGTTCGACGACCGCGCGGCTCAGGTCGCGTCGGGCCAGTCTCATTTCCGAGTCATCGTCGTAGTCGACAGCGGCCGGCCGATCGGAAGCGCGGGGCTGCGCCCGGAAGGGGGCGGCGCGCGCGGGGACTTCGGCCTCTGGATCGGCGTGCCCTACCAAGGGCGTGGCTACGGCGCCGAGGTCGTGCGCCTGTTGCTCGAAGAGGGGTTCACGGTGCTCGAAATGGCGGAGATCCACGCCACCGTCACCGTGGGCAACATCGCCTCGCGCCGCGTCATGGAGCGGAACGGCATGGTGCTCGACGCGATGCTGCCGGGCGCGCTGATCAAGCGCGGGACGCCGGTCGATCTGTGGCGTTTCTCGATCACTCGCGACGAATGGGCGGCGCAGGCCGGACGCTAGGTGGCGTATCATCCCGGTCTCGCGAGACCACCGAGCCACGCCGAACCGCGACTGGCCGCGCCATCGCGATCTCCTCTTCCGAAGGAGGGTCGCTCTCATGACCTCTCGCCTACGCATCGCGATCACGCTCGCGCTTCTCGGCCTCGCCTCCTTCCTGCCCGCGACGGCCGGGGCCGACCCGCCGAGCTATCTCACGCAGTGGGGATCGGCGGGGAGCGGCAACGGGCAGTTCAGCGGTCCCTTTCGAGTCGCGACGGACGGGTCGGGCAACGTCTACGTCGTGGACCTCGGCAACAACCGCATCCAGAAGTTCACCGGCACGGGCGCGTACCTGACGCAGTGGGGCTCGCCGGGGAGCGGCGACGGACAGTTCTTCAATCCGTCGGGCGTGGCGATCGACGGCTCGGGCAACGTCTACGTGTCGGATCAGGGCAACTTCCGCGTGCAGAAGTTCACGAGCGGCGGGACCTACCTAGCGCAGTGGGGCTCGCCCGGCAGCGGCGTCGGGCAATTCGATAATCCCGTCGCCGTGGCGACGGATGGCGCCGGCAACGTCTACGTCTCGGAACTCGGCAACAACCGCATCCAGAAATTCACGGGCGCGGGTGCCTACGTGACGCAGTGGGGTTCGTCGGGCAGCGGCAACGGACAGTTCTCGAGCCCCGACGGCGTGGCCACGGACATCGCCGGCAACGTGTACGTCGTGGACCGCGGCAACAATCGCGTGCAGAAGTTCACGAGCGCGGGCGCGTACCTGACGCAGTTCGGCTCGAACGGTGGCGGCGACGGGCAGTTCTTCAATCCCGGCGGCATCGCGGTCGACGCCGCGGGCGACGTGTACGTCGCGGATAGCAACAACCAGCGCATCGAGAAGTTCACGGGCGCGGGCGGCTACCTCACGCAATGGGGCACGTTCGGCAGCGGCAACGGGCAGTTCGGCTACCCGTACGGAGTCGCGACGGACGCGGACGGCAGCGTCTTCGTCGCCGACTACGAGAACAGCCGCATCCAGAAGTTCGGCGACGCGGCGACGGTCGTGACGGCCGCGACTTGGGGAAGGCTGAAGCGGCTGTACCGGTGAGACCGTGTGCGCGCGGTCAGGCCTCGGCGATCGCGGCGATCGAGACCTTGAGGCCGGGCACCTTGACCGGCAGCTTCGCGCCCTGACGCGCCGGCGGATCCGAGGGGAACCAGCGCAGCCACTCCTCGTTCATGCCGGCGAACTCGTCTTCGTCCGCGAGCACGATGGTCGCGCTCACGATTCTGTCGAGCGAACTGCCCGCCGCTTCCAGGATCGCGGCGATGTTCGTCAGACACTGGCGCGTCTGCTCCTGAATCGTCGCGCCCTTGATCTGCCCGGTCGCGGGATCGTTCGGAGCCGTCCCCGATACGAACACGAGTCCCGCCGCCTTGACGGCCTGGCTGTACGTCGCGGGAGGCTTGGCGGCGTTGGGGGTGTAGACGATTCGGCGAGGCATGAGGGCTCCTTCAAGGTTGTTGGCGATGGATCGGGCGTGGCAGTGCCGACAGTGGATGCGCCGCGGGCGGGCGCGGATTCGGCCGGCTATGCGGCGGGGCGGCGCTTGGTGCGCATTTCGCGTGCGATCTGGTCGATCGTGACGCCGGCGGCGAAGAGGGCGCGGAAGAGAAGGTCGAGCGTGACGCCACCGGCGCCCAACTCGAGCTTCGCGACGCGCGACTGGCTGGACCCCAGACGCTTGGCAAGGGCGTGCTGCGTGAGGTGCTTGCGCACTCGGTGCCGCTTGAGGCTTCGGCTCAGCACCACCTTCATCTCGACGAGCATGGCCTCCTCCTCAGACAGTCCGAGGAAGTCCGCGACAGAGCCGATTCTCCAACCTGCCGCTTCGAGTCGTCGTTTCGTGGCCTGATTCATTGCTGGCTCCTACCTATTCTGGTGAGCGTGCCGCTACGTATTCCATGAGGCGCCGCCTGCATGTGTCGATTACTCGCGACGGCGTCGTCCGCGTCTTCTTCTCGAACACATCGAGAACCAAGATTGCAGTCGCGCCAACGAAGTAGACGACACGCCAACTCGCGTTGCTGTCCTCGATCCGAAGCTCATGACAGCCCGGGCCGATGCTTGGCATCGGCCTCGAGCGAGGCATGGACAGCTTGTCGCCAAGTTGCACGTGACGAAGCAGAGCCCCCACTTCAATCCGTGCGAGAAGCGAAAACGGGGGTGATTTCACCTCTCCATGGAGCCAAACTATCGGCTTCGCGCCCGCATCCATCGGGATGCCTCAACCCCTGTCGGCTTACTCGGGGCGAGGGGGCAACGAAACGCATCATATGTCGGATCGGACATAACGTCAACGGCAGTCACGACCCATTCGGCACGACGCTAGGCAACTCGCGGGCCGCCCAATTCCTCGTCGCGGTGCTCGTCACTGTGCACTCGCGCTCCACGGCGGCACCCGCTACCATCCCCCCATGACCCTATCCGACCTGAACACCTCGCCCTATCTGGCTTCGGCCTACGACAACGATCGCGCTCACGTCTTCCACTCGTGGTCCGCTCAGGGGCTGCTGGCTCCGACGGTCATCGCGGGGGCCAAGGGCTCTCGCATGTGGGACGACAAGGGCAACACGTGGCTCGACTTCTCGAGCCAGCTCGTCAACGTCAACATCGGGCACCAGCACCCGAAGCTCGTCGCCGCGATTCAGGAGCAGGCGGGGCGCCTGTGCACGATCGCCCCGTTCCATGCGAACGACATGCGTTCGGAGGCCGCGCGGCTCATCACTGAGTTGGCGCCGGGCGATCTCGACATGGTGTTCTTCACGAACGGCGGCACCGAGGCGATCGAGAACGCGGTGCGTCTGGCGCGCGGCCACACGGGGCGCCACAAGGTGCTGTCGGCGTACCGCAGCTATCACGGCGCGACGGGCACGTCGATCGTGCTGACGGGCGATCCGCGGCGCTGGGGCAACGAGCCGGGCGCGGCGGGCGCGGTCAAGTTCTGGGGACCGTATCCGTATCGCTCCGCGTTCCATTCCAAGGACGCGGCCGAAGAGTCGGAGCGCGCGCTCGAGCACTTGAGCAGCGTGCTGATGGTCGAAGGCCCGCACACGGTCGCGGCCATCGTGCTCGAAACGGTCGTCGGCACGAACGGCATCCTCGTGCCGCCGGACGGCTACCTCGCCGGCGTGCGCGAGCTGTGCACGAAGCACGGCATCATGATGATCTGCGACGAAGTCATGGCCGGCTTCGGGCGCTGCGGCGAGTGGTTCGCGGTCGACCGCTGGAAGATCACGCCGGATCTCATCACGTTCGCCAAGGGCTCGAACTCGGGCTACATCCCGGTCGGCGGCGTGATCATTAGCCGCAAGATCGCCGACACGTACAAAGAGCGCGTGTTCCCGGGCGGCCTCACGTACTCGGGGCATCCGCTGGCGTGCGCGTCGATCGTGGCGAGCATCGGCATCTTCAAGGAAGAGAAGATCGTCGAGAACGCGCGGCGGCTCGGCACCGACGTGATCGGGCCCGAGCTGCAGAAGATCGCGGCCAAGCATCCGAGCGTCGGCGAAGTGCGGGGCTTGGGCGTCTTCTGGTGCATCGAGCTGGTGCGCGATCGCAAGACACGCGAGCCCCTCGTGCCGTTCAACGCGTCGGGCGCCGACGCGAAGCCGATGGGTGAAGTCATGGCCGCGTGCAAGGCCGGCGGCGTGTGGCCGTTCGCACACTTCAATCGCCTGCAGGTCACGCCGCCGTGCACGACGACCGACGCCGAAGCGCGCGAAGGTCTCGCCGCGATCGACAAGGCGCTCGAGGCGGCGGACAAGTACGCGAAGGGGTAGAGACTCGAGGCGCGGACTCGATCGGGCGGCGCAGCGAAAGTTGTAGTAGAGGCCGGGCCCTCTGGGCTCGGCCTCTGTTCTTGCCGGCCCCGGCTTTCGGACCTCCGACAATCCCACGCTCGTAGCCACACCCATCGCCCCCAAATCTGTCCATAGAGGCCAATGTTTCGCTTGAGCGGCCGAAATGCGCGCTGTAGCTTCCGCCAGCCAAGAGCGGGCTGGTCGTAGCGGACGGAACCCTCCCCAGCGAGCGCCACAGCACATCTCTCCTTAGACGAGTTCGCGAACTCGTCGCGCCGCGAGGGGGCCGCCGTGTCACATGTCGTCGGTACGGTTCAGACGATCGCGCCTGTCATCATCGGCCCCGACTCGGGTCAGCCGCCGAGCGCGCCCAACACTTGGTCCTTCGACCTGACCCCCGCGGCGCCGCCCGTCGACAAGACCAAGTACGTCATCCTCCACTTCACGAACATCTCCCTCCCCGCGAACAACTACGTCGAGGTCGACCTCGGCTACGACACGGACCAGTTCACGTCCGCCGACGGCGCGGACTTCTGGACGCGGCCGATCGACATCTCGAAGTTCGGCGGCAAGGCGACCGTCCGCTACGTCACGAGCGGCGCCGCGAACGGCGGCGTCACGCTCGACAAGTACGGACGCGGCGAGCGCCACGCGGGCATCCAGGATCCGACGGCGTTGTCCAACTGCGATCCGTTCCTGCTCGACGATCCGTACGTCGATCCCAAGTACGACCCGTTCTGGTTCTGCAGCACGCCGCCGAACGTGCCGCCCAACTGGGAGAACGTCCGCTGCATCGCGCCGGCGAACGACGGGCGCGCCACGGTCGCGCGCAGCGTGGGCATGATCCTGCACGTCGACGGCGACAATCTGTCCACGTGCTCGGTCACGCTCGTCGGCACCGACCTCGTCATCACCGCCGGCCACTGTATGACGGACCCGATCGAGAACGCGAAGAGCGGCTCGGTCATCTTCAACTACGAGACCGAGTGCAACAAAGCGCGGCCGGCCGGGTATGCGCCGTACTTCTTCAAAGTGAAGAAGACCGTGCGCCAGAAGTACAACGGCCCGGGAACGACCGACTACTGCTTGTTCCAGCTCAAGGTGCCGATCGGCGGCACGGGGCTCCCGGCGATCCAGATGCGGTCCAATCTGCCCGCGGTCGGCGAGATCGTGTTCGGCCTCCACCACCCGAACGGCGCCGTGAAGAAGCTGTCGATCCCGCACCCGAACTACCAGACGGTCATGTCCTCCAGCATGTCCGGCATCGGCGTCAACCTCGACGTGTCGGGCGGCAGCTCGGGCTCGGGGCTGTTCGATTTCGCGGGCGGCATCCTCGGCGTGCTGTCGAACGGCGGACCGTGCGGGCTCATTTACTGGCCGATGGCCGCGATCCTGCAGGACCTGGCCACGCCGCCTGGGCCGCAGATCGCGCGCGACGTGATGATGGTGTTCGATCGTTCGGGCAGCATGTCGATGGACGGCGGCGGCGGTCAGTCGAAGATCGACGAGGCGCGCGACGCCGCGGCGCTGTTCGTTTCGCTGGTGCGCGCGGGCGGCGCGAATCGCCTGGGGCTGGTTTCGTTCAGCACGCAGGCGAGCAATCCGGTCGACTTCGCGATCGCCGGGGTCACGGCCGCGAACAAGACGACGCTCATCGGCCCGCCGCTCCCCGGGAGCATCGTCGGCAACCTCGTGGCCGACGGCTTCACGACGATCGGCGGCGGACTCAAGGCCGGCGCGGAGCAGATGATTCCGGCGGGCGCGAATCCGCGCTCGATCCTGCTCATGACGGACGGGCTGCAGAACACGCCGCCGATGATCGAGTACGCGGACGTGCAAGGGGCGCTCTCCGGCATCGACGTCAACGCGATCGGCTTCGGCACCGAAGCGAGCCTCGACGGCGCGCTGCTGACGCAGGTCGCCGAGCAGCACAACGGGCTCTACACGCGCGCCGGCGACGGGCTCGCGCTCAAGAAGTACTTCGCGCTGGCGTTCGGCAACATCTTCGAAGCGGGCGCGCTGATGGATCCGGAGTTCGACCTGCCGCGCGATCAGAAAGCCGGCGCCGCGATTCCCTTCCGCGTGTGCGGTGAAGAGACCATCACCATCGTGATCGGCTGGGACAACCCGGGCGCCGTGCTCCTCGCGCAGCTCACCACGCCGGGCGGCGCGACGGTCAATGGCGCGTCGCCGGCCGTCGAGCAGGCGATCGGCCGCACGTGGTCGTTCCTGCGCGTGCCACTGCCGTTCGCCGGCCAGCGCGACGGCTTGTGGAAGGTCACCGTGGTGCGCCCGGGCGCGGTCGACGTCGAGTTCGCGCCACCGTCGCCGGCCGCGCACGGATTCGTGAACGTGATCGCGAACGGCGGACCGCGGCTGCTGCGCGGGCCGTGGCGCTCGCGCTACTACACCGGCCAGGCTTTCAATCCGCTCGTGATGCTGAAGTACGCGGACAGCGGGATTCCCGACAACGCGAAGGTGCGCGTCACCGTGAAACGTCCCAGCGCGAGCCTCGGCAACATCCTCTCGCAGGCCAAGCTCAAGTCACCGGTCGTGCTCGGCGGCGACACGATTCCCGCGCGGCAGGCCACGCTCATGGCCATCGAGACGGCGACCGGCAGGCCGGTCGTGGATTATGCGGAGACGGCGTTCGATCTGGCCAGCGATCCCGAGAGCGCGGGCGGCGTGTTCGAGACCGACGGCGTGTTCGGCAGCGTGCGCAAGGATCTCCTGACCGTCGAAGGCCACTACACGTTCCACTTCGTCGCCACGTACGGCACGAGCTGCGTCTCGACGCGCGAGCTGCAGTGCTCGCTCACGGTGCACCCCAGCATCGATCCCGGGCGCACCGGCGTCACCACGAAGGACGACGGCGCGCGCCCCGACGGCCAGCACACCGGCACGGTGACGCTCACGCCGCGCGATCCGTACGGCAACTACGTGGGACCGGGACGCGGCGGCGAGATCACGGTGAGCGGCGTGCCCGGAACGACCGTGAGCGGTCAGGTGACGGACAACGGCGACGGCACGTACACAGTGCCCGTCGTGTGGGACTCGGGCACGGGCGGACCGGGCGTCGTCGTCACGCAGCCAGGGCGCCCGCCGGTCGTCGTGGCGCCGTCGTCGAAGGCGCCGGGCAAGGGCTGCTGGTGGTGGATCCTGCTCGTCGCGCTGATCGTGCTCGTGATCGCGTTGTTCCTGATGTGGCTGTTCAAGTAGCGAACGCGGTTCATTCTTGACGCGCGCCCGCGCGTCCCCATACATTCAACCACATGGTAGAGCATCGCTCCTTGAATGGCGTGTTCGCCGCGATCTCCGACCCCACGCGACGCGCCATCCTCACGCACCTCGGGCGCCGTCCGGCGCGCGTCACCGACATCGCGCGACGATTCCCCATGTCGCTGAACGCGGTCTCCAAGCACCTGATCGTGCTCGAGCGCGCGGGACTCATCGAGCGCGAGGCGCAGGGCCGCGAGCGCATCTGCCGCCTGAACGCGCGGCGCTTCCGCGAGGCGACGCTGTGGATGGACGGGATGCGCGAGTTCTGGGAAGCGCGCTTCGACGCGCTGGAGGCGCACATCGCGCGCAAGCGGAAGGCGCGGCCGTGAGCCCGGACGGCGTGACGCCACCGCTCGTCGTGCGCCGCACGTTCGCCGGCACGCGCGAGGAACTGTTCGACGAGTGGACCGATCCCGAAGGCATGGCCGCGTGGATGTGCCCCGGCGACATCGTGTCGTCCGACGTGCAACTCGATCTCCGGCTGGGCGGCGCGCTGCGCATCACCATGCGCGGGCCGAAGGCCGCGTACGAACACCGCGGGGAGATCACCGCGCTCGAGCGGCCATCCAAGATCGCGTTCACGTGGATCGCGAAGGCCACCGACGATCGGCCGACGCTCGTCACCGTCGAGTTCTTCGCGCGCGGCAGGAACCAGTGCGAGGTCGTACTCACCCACGAGAACTTCCCGCGACCCGAGGCGCGCCAGCAGTACGAGGGCGGCTGGGCGCGGATCCTGGAGCGGTTGGCGGATGACCGAGACGCACGCCAGGGCTAGGCGCGGCGATTCGCGCGGCCCGGCCCACGCGGCACGATCGCCGCGAAACACGCACCCAAGGAGGAGCCCATGAAGTCCAGCACGACCGATCTGATCGTGATCGCCAGCGCGAAGGCCAAGCCCGGCAAGGAGGCCGACCTCGAGCAGGCGCTGCGCGAGGCCGCCGGCCCCACGCGCCAG
>Ga0310810_10001413_pt1 | contig 25153 bp, 22 predicted proteins | sample NCmetagenome_FD_207641 | JGI IMG/M metagenome (GOLD analysis project Ga0310810, IMG submission 207641) | Soil microbial communities from experimental microcosm in Duke University, North Carolina, United States - NC | ecosystem: Engineered > Artificial ecosystem > Soil microcosm > Unclassified ...
CGCTCAATATCTTCAGGTCTTCTTCGGCCACGCCGCCACCGTCGCATGGTCGAGGGCTGTCGTGTGTTTTGGGTCCGCGCCGCCGGGGCGGCCCCAGCCGGTCACGTTGGGGCCGAAGAACTCGGCGTTGATGGCGATCCAAGGTTTCAGCTCATCGGGCAGGCGATCGTCGGCGTGGATCGCGGCGACCGGGCATACGGTTTCGCACAGCCCGCAGTCGATGCATTCGTCGGGCTGGATGTAGAGCGTGCGCCCGCCCTCGTAGATGCAGTCGACCGGGCACGCATCGAGGCAGGTTTTGTCCTTCACGTCGATGCAGGCGTCGGTGATCACGTAGGGCATTTATTTGCCCTTCCACACCGGCTTGCGCTTTTCGATGAAGGCACGCACGCCCTCCTGAGAATCTTCCGACTGCAAGGCTTCGGCAAGCGCCGGCAGCAATTGCCCGCGCGCCTCCGTGGCGGAGAGCTGCGCGGTGCGGCGCACCACCTGCTTGATCGCGCGCACCGACAGCGGCGCGCAAACAAGCACGTCGTCGACCCAGCGCTGCACCGCCGCGTCGAGCTCCGCGCGCGGCACCACCTCGTTGACGAGCCCGATGCGGAAGGCTTCCGCGGCCGAGATTCGCTTGCCGGTGAGCAGCACGCCCATCGCGAGATGAAACGGCACCTGACGCTGCAGCAGCGTCATGCCGCCGTCGAGCGGCAGCCGGCCGACGCGCGCCTCCGGGAGGCCGAAGGTCGCGCTGTCCGCCGCCACGATGACGTCGCAACCGAGCACCATCTCGAAACCGCCCCCGACCGCATGCCCATTGACGCGCGCGATCACCGGCACGTCGAGTGTCTCGCGCAGCGCAATGCCGCCGAAGCCGCCAGTGCGCGGCAGCGCCCAGTACTCGAGCCCGCTCGCGCCGCTCCCGCCCTTCATGTCGGCGCCGGTCGAGAACGCGCGCTCGCCCGAGCCGGTCAGCACGACGCAGCGCACGTCGCGATTGCTCTCGATCTCGCTCCAGATCTTCTGCAGCTCGCGCTCGGAAGCCGCGTCGATCGCGTTCAGCACATCAGGCCGGTCGATGGTGACGCGGGCGACGTGATCCTTGAGCTCATAGAGGATTGGCATCACTCGGCCGCGGTCGCCCGTGCCTGCGCCACTTCCGCCAGCACCTCTTTCGTGTGCTGACCCAGCGTTGCCGGCGGAATGCGGATCGTCACCGGCGCATCCGCCATGTGGATCGGCGAGCCGACGCACTTCACGGTCTCGACCACGCCGGGTCCTTCCAGCAGCATGCCGTTGATCGTCGCCTGCTCGTCGGCGAGCGCCTCGGCGATGGTGCGCACCGGCGCGCACAGCAAATCCTGCTCTTCGAGCTTGCCGATCCAGTGTGCGGTCGTGTTGGTCCTGAAGCGCTCCGTGAACAGCGCCTGCAGCGCCGCCTTGTTCTGCATGCGCAGCGCGTGGGTCTTGAAGCGCCAGTCGTCTTCGAGACCGGGAATGCCGAGGGCCGTGCCGATGTCCTTCACCGGATCGAGCTTGAAGGCGCCCACCATCACCAGCGCGCCGTCCGCCGTCTCGAACACGCCAGAGAGCGGCATCGCGCCCCAGTTGAGCTCGGTGCCGCGCATGAGGTGAGTCGTCGCCTCCTGGGTTTGCGCCGCAATCATCGAGTCGAGCAGCGACACGGAAAACTGCTGTCCGCGGCCCGTCTTCTCTCGCTGCAGCAACGCAAGCAGCACGCCCTGCACCAGATGCATGCCGGCCGAATAGTCCGCGAAGGTCGTCGCGTTCACGATCATCGGATCGCTTTCGCGCGAGCGGCGCGCCATCACACCGGACATCGCCTGCGCCAGCACGTCCTGCCCACCCTTGTGTGCGTAAGGGCCGGTGAGGCCGAAGCCGGTCCCGACCCCGTAGATCAGGCGCGGATTGATCTTGTTCAGTTCGTCGTAGCCAAGCCCCATGCGCTCCATCACGCCAGCGCGGAAGTTGTTCACCACCACGTCGGCGCTGCGGATCAGATCCATCAGGGCGGCGCGCTCTTCCGGCTTCTTCAGGTCGAGCACGATCGAGCGCTTGTTGCGGTTGAGCGAGCAGTAGACCGGGCCGACGAGGCCTGCCGGATCGTCCGGGATCGAAGTGCGCGAGAGGTCGCCGGTCGGCGGGCGCTCGATCTTGATCACGTCGGCGCCGTAGTCGCCGAGCATCTGCGTGGCGACCGGGCCCATCATGACTTGCGTGAAGTCGATGACCCGGATGCCGGCGAGCGGCAGTTCACTGGCTGCGGTCACGCGGCATGCTCCATCAGCTTGGCGTTGGCGGAGGGCCGGTCGCCCGGATCGCCGCCCTGTGCGCGCACCTTCGCACAGATTGCGCGCGACTCGACCCGGCGCAGCGGCACGGTGCCGGATAGCGCAAGCGCGGCCGCGACGCCGGCCGACTGGCCCATCGACATGCAGGGTGGGATCTCGCGCGACATCTTCTGCGCGGGCTCGGTCGCCGAGTAATGGCGGCCGGCGACGATCAGGCCCTCGACCTCCTTCGGCAGCATCGAGCGATAGGGCGTGTAGTAGTCGCGGCCGCGCGCCACCGTGTCTGGAAACCAGACGCGCTCCATCACGTCGTCCTTGGTGACGACATACTCGCCTTCGAGCAGGCGTGTCTGGCGGATGCCGAGCTGCGGCGCGACATCCACGACGTAGCAATCCTTGAAGCCTGGCATGTTGCCGCGGACGAAATCGAGGAGCGCATAAATTCTCTTGCGGCCTTCGAAATCGGCGCGAGTCAGATCCTCGACCTTGAGGCCGTCGTAGCCGGTCATGTGCGGGCAATTGCACCACACGATGCCGGGGAGCGGCGTTTTCAGCCACCAGTGCTCCCACGAGCCGCCCATGGTGCGCTTCGCCTGGCGGTCGAGCTTGGCGAATGCCTCGGGCTCGGCCGCGGCGAAGCGCTCTGCTTCCTCGGTATCGACGTTACCCAGCCGGAACACCGTGGTGACGATGTAGGCACCTTCGATGAACTTCGCGCCCGCCGCAGCCGCAACATCGAGATCGCCGGTGGTGTCGATCACCGCATCGGCCATGATCGCCTCGCGCCCGCCTTTCGTCTCGCAGATGACGCCACGGATGCGGCCATCCTGAACGATGGCTTTTGAGAACCAGGAGTGAAGCCGGACGTTCACGCCGGCCTCCGCGATCATCTCGTTCGAGATGCGCTTCCAGCCATCCGGATCGAACGCGGCGGCGAACACGATCGGCTGCGGCTTCACCTGCGCGCGGAAATCATGGCAGCCCCAGCGCGCCCACTTCCTGAACTTCTCCCAACTTTGCCCGCGCTCTTCGGGGGGCGGATAGACCGCAGCGCCGACTTTGGCCATGCGCTCGATCATTTCCATGCACAACCCTGTGACGGTGATCTCCTCGCCGTTGTGCATGTCGTCGAGCACCAGCACCATGCCGCCGGACGCGAGCCCGCCGAGATAGGGATAGCGCTCGATCAATGTAACCGAGCAGCCCTCGCGCTTTGCCGCGATGGCAGCGGCGAGTCCCGCCGGGCCGCCGCCGACCACCAGCACATCGGTGCGCGCGACCACGCGGGCGGAGCCAGGTGCTTCTTCGATGCGGTCCATTTTGGATTCCCTTAATGCGCCACCGGCGCCTGCCAGCGTACGACCATGCGCTCGGCAACCGAGATCACGAGGAAGAACACGACCGAGAACACCGAGCCGACGATCACGGTCGCATAGAGCATGGCCGAGTCGAAATTGTACATCGCCTGAATGATGAGCGCGCCGATGCCGTAGGTCGAGCCGATCCACTCGCCTACGATGGCGCCGATCACGGCGGTCGAGGCGGCGATCTTCAACGCGGAGAAGAGATACGGCAGCGAGTTATAGAGGCGCAGCTTGAAGAACACTTCGCGCTTCGAGGCGGAGAGCACGCGCATCAGCTCCATCGCCTGCGGGTTCACGGACTCGAGCCCGCGTACCATGTTCACCAGCGTCGGAAAGAAACAGATCAGCGCCGCGATCGCGATCTTCGGCTCCATGCCATTGCCGAGCAGCAGCACCAGGATCGGCGCCTTGGCGACCACCGGAATCGTGTTGATGACCACGACTACAGGAAAAAACGCTTCCTCCATGGTCTTCTTATGCACGAACACCGTAGCGATCAGAATCGCGGTGAGGTTTCCAAGCAGGAAGCCCGACACCGCCTCGATCGCGGTCGGCACGAGGTTCATCATCAGCACGTCGATCTTGCCGTAGAGCGTCTGGGCGACCAGCAGGGGCGACGGCGCAATGAAGGGCGGCACCTTGAGGCCGTACACGAGGGCTGCCCAGATCAGCAGCGCTGCGCCAATCCCAACCGCGGGAAGCAAGCGGCGACGCCATACTTCCCGTTGGCGCGCGCGGTGAAAGGCGGCCTCGGCGGCCGCGATGTCGAGCGAGAGATCGGGCGCGAGTGTCGTCATTGCGTGCCCCGCCCGAGCACATTGCGCAGCTTCGTGGCAATGCGGGTGAAGGGCTCGGTCTCGCGGATCGAGAGATCCCGCTCGCGCGGCAGATCGATCGGCACGATCTCGCTCACCCGGCCTGGGTTGGCCGACATCACCAGCACCTCTTCGCCCAGATACATCGCTTCATAAACGGAATGGGTGACAAACAGGATCGTCGTGCCCGTCTCCTGCCAGATGCGGCGCAGCTCCTCGTTGAGCCGGTCGCGCGTGATCTCGTCGAGCGCGCCGAACGGCTCGTCCATCAAGAGCAGACGCGGACCGCCGAGTAGCGCGCGCGCAATCGAGACGCGCTGGCGCATTCCGCCCGAGAGTTCATGCGGAAAATTCTGCTCCCAGCCTTCGAGGCCGACGAGCTTGAGCAACTCGCGCGGTGTCGGCGCGCCGGACGGCAGGCCCGCGAAGCCGCCGACTTCGGCGGGAAGCTCGACGTTTTGCAAGGCGGTGCGCCAAGGCAGCAGTGCCGCGTCCTGGAACACGAAGCCGAGCGAGCGCTTCTGGCGTGCCTCCTGCGGCGACACGCCGAAGACGGAGATATTGCCGGCGGTCGGCGCCACCAGGTCGGCGACGATGCGCAGCAGCGTGGACTTGCCGCAGCCGGAGGGGCCGAGGAGGCTCAGGAATCCGCCGCGCTCCACCGAGAACGAGATGTTCTCCAGGGCCGTGACGGTACGGCGGTCCGTAATGAACCGCATCGATACGTTGCGGCAGGACACTGCGCTCGCTTCGGCCACGGCCGGCGAGCGCGCAGACGCGACGGCGTCCTGCGCCAGCATCTACCCGATCTTCGGCCGGGCGTCGGCAGTCATCTTGAGGATGTCGAGCGTCATGACTTCCTCCAACTTCGGCACGCGCTTGGAGAACTGGCCAAGCTCCGCATAGGTGTTGATCTGGTCCTGCCAGATCGCTGGATCCATCGTGCCCCACCCCTCGGTCTTGGTGCGCGGCGAGAACGAGAATTTCAGCATCGCATCGAGCGCTTCGCGCTCGTCCTTGGCGTTGAGGTTGGGAAATTCCTTCACCAGCATCTCGACGGCCTTGTCGCGGTTTGCAGGTTGATAGGCGAACCCCCAACCTTTCGCGGATGCCCTCAGATACTTCGCCAGGATGTCGCCGCGCGTTTTGATCGTGTTCGCGGTCGCGTAATAGGGCAGCGCATAGAGCTTCACGCCCGTGTCCCACAGGCGCATCGCGACCATGTCCGGTCCAAGCACCTTCATGGCGCTGGTGTTCGTCAGCCAGCCGGTCACGCAATCGACCTGACCGGTGAGCACCGGCGACATGTCGGCGCCGAGCGTGACGATCTGCACGTCCTTTTCCGGGATCTTGTTTTTCGCGAGCAGTGCGCGCAGCAGGATGACGCCGGTTGCCTGGATGCCGACTTTCTTGCCGATCAGGTCCTTCGGCTCGCGGATGGGATTCTTCTTCACCGAGAAGAACGCATAAGGGTGCTCCTGCGCCCCGGTCGCAAAGCACACCACCGGAATATCCTGCGAGGCGGCGAGCATCAGCGAGGGGCTCGAGGAGACCTGCCCGACCTCGAAGCGTCCGGCCGCCACGACCGCGACGCCGTCGATGTTCGGGCCGCCCGCCTGGAAGCGCAGCTCGATGCCTTCCTGATCGTAGTAGCCGAGCTGCTTGGCGCAGACCTCGCCGATCTGGTTGCCGGACAAGAGCCAGCCGAGCTGCATGTTGATGACCGGCTTGGCCTGGCTGTGCGCATCCACACTGAGAAAAGATGCTGCCGCGGCCGAGCCACAACCTTTCAGAAGAGTCCGGCGGTCGAAATGGGTCATCACAGTCCCCGTCTGCGCAAGGAATTCGTGCAAGGCTCTTGGCTCGTTCCAAGGATTTGACGCGATTAGAGCACGTTTGGGAACGGGCTCAAGCCCGGTTTTGGGTTCAACTATTCCTAGTGTGAAGCCCCTTGGTTCGGCTCTCGATCCCTCGCTAGACTGAGGATGATTGATTGGATCAGCCGTATGTCGGAAGCACGTTATCGCGTCGGCCTCGATATCGGGGGCACATTCACGGACTTCGTCCTCTACGACGCGAACAACCGCCGCATTTCGCTTTACAAGTGCCTCACGACACCGCGCGACCCCTCGGCCGCCGCGCTGGAGGGCTTAAGCGCGCTCGTCGAGGAGGCAAACCTCAAGATCGCCGACATCGGCGAGATCGTTCATGGCACGACGCTCGTCACCAATGCGCTCATCGAACGTCGCGGTGCGCGCCTTGGTCTGCTCACCACAAGGGGTTTCCGCGACTCCCTCGAAATGGGCACGGAACAGCGCTACGACATCTACGATCTGTTCCTGGGCTTTCCCGAGCCGCTCGTTCCACGCCGTCATCGACTGGAGATCGGCGAGCGGCTCGATCGTACGGGCCGCGTCGTCGTGCCGCTCGATGGGGATGAAGTGCGCAACGTGGTGCGCCAGTTCGTCGAGGAGGGAATCGAGGCTGTGGCAGTCTGCTTCCTGCATGCCTACGCAAATCCGGCGCACGAGCAGGCGGCGCGCGAGCTGATCGAGCGGGAATTCCCGGGCCTGTGCGTTTCTCTTTCCAGCGAGGTCGTGGCCGAGCTGCGCGAATATCCGCGCGCGGTTACCACCTGCGCGAATGCTTACGTGCAGCCGTTGATGGACCGCTATCTGGCGAATCTCGAAAGTGAGCTTGCCACGCGTGGCTTCCGCGGCACGCTGCGGCTGATGCATTCGGCCGGCGGTCTTGTCGCGCCCGCTGCCGCACGAAAATTCCCGATCCGGCTCCTGGAGTCGGGACCCGCTGGAGGCGGCTTGGCCAGCGCGCTCTTCGGTGAGCTCGCTGGAGAGCGCAGCGTCATCTCGTTCGACATGGGCGGTACCACCGCCAAGGCTTGCCTGATCGAGAACGGGCAGATCGACGTCGCCTCGATGATGGAGGCCGCGCGCGTGCATCGCTTCAAGCGCGGCTCCGGACTGCCGATCAAGGCGCCGGTTATCGACATGATCGAGATCGGCGCCGGCGGCGGCTCGATCGCTGCGATCGACGAAGTCGGCCTTCTGCGCGTCGGCCCGCGTTCGGCGGGCGCCGATCCGGGCCCCGCCTGTTATGGGCGAGGCGGCACTGAGGCGACCGTCACCGACGCCAATCTGGTGCTCGGATTCTACGATCCGGCATTCTTCCTTGGTGGCCGCATGACGCTTGACCGCAAGGCAGCCATGACGGCCGTCGCAAGGCTCGGTGACGAGCTTGGCATGTCGGCGGTCGAAGCGGCGTACGGCATCCACAAGGTTGTGACCGAGAGCATGGCGGCCGCTGCGCGCATCCACTTGGTCGAGAAGGGCAAGGACCCCCGCGCATATGCGATGGTCGGCTTTGGTGGCGCGGGACCGGCACATGCGGCGGGCGTCGCGCGTATTCTCGGCATCCGCGAAGTCATTATCCCGACCGCATCCGGCGCGGCATCGTGTCTCGGCTTCCTCGTCGCGCCGCTCAGTTTCGAGCGCGTGCGCTCCAATCCGGTCCGCATCGGCGCGGGCTTCGACGCCGTCACGATCAACCGCATCCTGAACGAGCTGGAGGCGGAGGGGCGCGCGCTGCTGGCCGAGGCTGGCGTCACCGCGGCGCAGGTCACGGTCGAGCGCTCGGCTGACATGCGCCTCGTCGGACAGATGCACGAGATCAACGTTCCATTGCCCGCAGGTCCTGTTGATCAAGGTTCGCTCGACGCAATCCGCGCGGCTTTCGCCGAGGTCTACACCCGCCGCTACACCTCGCTCTATGCGGGAGCCACCATCGAGGCGATCAGCTTCCGGGTGCGCGTGCTGGGTGCCGCGCCCGCGCTTTCGCTGAATCAGCCGGGCAGGCAACCCGCCGGCAAGAAGCGCAAGGGCGCCCGGCAGGTGTGGTTCGGAGAGGGCTTCGTCGAGGCGCCCGTATTCGACCGCTATGCGCTCTTGCCGGGCGATACCATCGCCGGCCCGGCCATCGTGGAGGAACGCGAGGCAACAACCGTCGTGCCGCCCGGCGACAGTCTGCGCGTTGATGAGAATCTCAACCTGCGTCTCACCATCGGCGTCGCGGCGCGGCCGCAAGCGCTGGTCACCAGCGCCATGTCGCTGGCGGACGCCGTCGCGCGCATCGAGTCGGATCCCATCTCGCTCGAGATCATGTGGAGCCGCCTCGTCACCGTGGTGGACGAGATGTGGCTCACCGTGATCCGCACGGCGTTCTCGCTGATCATCTCGGAGGCGCAGGACTTCGCCTGCGAGCTGCTCGACGCCAAGGGCGAGCCGCTGGTGCATTCGCCGCGTGCGATGCCGGTGTTCAATCTGTGCCTGCCGCGCGCCGTGAAGGCCCTGTTGGCAAAATTTCCACCCGAGACGCTGGTGCCGGGTGACGTGCTGGTGACGAACGATCCGTGGCTTTGCGCCGGGCACCTGTTCGACATCGCGGTGCTGACGCCGGTGTTTCGCGCGGGCCGTCTCGTCGGCCTAGTCGGCACGGTGGGCCATGTCAGCGACATTGGCGGCACCAAGGACTCGCTGAAAGCGCGCGAGATCTTCGAGGAGGGCATCCAGATCCCGCCGATGAAGCTGTTCCGCGCGGGCGTGCCGAACGAGGACATCTTCACGCTGCTGGCCGAGAACGTGCGCAATCCCGCGCAGGTGCTAGGCGACGTGCATTCGTTCATCGCCGCGAACGCGGTCGGTGCGGAGCGGCTCTCCGCCTTCATGGATGAGTACGGCATCCACAATCTCGAAGCGCTCGCCGCCGTGCTGCAGGGCCGCTCCGAGAAGGCGATGCGCGAGGCGATCGCCGCGATCCCGGACGGCGTCTACACCTCGGAAGTCTGGAACAACCCGTTGGGCACGCCACTTCGTTATCCGGTGAAGCTCACGGTCAAGGGCGACACGATCGAGGTCGACTTCGAGGGTGCGCCGCCCCAGCAGCCGCAGGGCGGATTCAATTGCACGCTGAACTACACGGCGTCGCATGCGACCTATCCGCTCAAATGCATGCTGACGCCGAACGTGCGCGGCAATGCCGGGTGCTATCGGGCTTTCATCGTGAAGGCGCCGGAGCGGAGCGTGTTGAATTGCGACAAGCCGATGGCGGTGAACCTGCGCACACGCACCGGCTGGTACATCGCTCCGAACATCTTCATGGCGCTGGCCAAGGCGGCGCCTGGGCGCGTGCAGGCCGCGACCGGCCTGCCGGTCGCCATCAATATTTACGGACGAGACGGCGCGGGGCAGATCTATTCGGATCACCTGTTCATGGGCGGTGGACAGGGCGGCTCGGAGGCGGGTGATGGCGTCTCCGCGCTGCTGTGGCCGACCTCGGCGGCGAACACCTCGGTCGAACTGTTCGAGCAGCGGGTGCCGGTGCTGGTCACGGAGAAAGCCTATGTGCCGGACTCCGGCGGGCCCGGCCGCCATCGCGGCGGCCTTGGCCAGCGCGTGTCAGTGCGCAAGCTCGGCAATGATGGATTGCCGACACTCGCCTCGGTTTATCCGGAGGGTGTCGGCATCGAGGTGGAGGGTCTGTTCGGCGGCAAGGCCGGCCGTTCGGCGCGCGGCGTGGTGTGCGATCCTTCCGGCGCGATCATCCGGGATTGCGGCACCGGTCAGCTCGTTTCCACCACCACCGACCGGGAGATCGTGGAAGTGTGCCTTTCGGGCGGCTCTGGGTTTGGCTCGCCTCACGAGAGGCCGCTCGCGGCGATCGCGCGCGATCTCGCCGAAGGCTACATCACGGTTGAGGCGGCCGCGCGCGACTACGGCGTCGTGATCGGGCCAGATGGCAAGCTCGACATGGCGCAGAGCGAGAAGCGCCGCGAGCCCGGCACAGCAGCGGAGTAGCTGATGGTGCTGCAGACGAGGAGCTTATTGCTGTGCCCTCTCCCCGCAAGCGGGGAGAGGGCCGCGCTACCGCATCAACGGTCTCGATTGGGTGAGGGGCTGGGTCTTGCCCCTCACCCGACTACGCGCGTGGAAGCGCAAGCGAAGCCCTCTCCTCGCAGGCGGGGAGAGGGCGCAGTAACGACCGTCGTGCTCGCGGCAGCGGCGTAAGATGAGTATCAAGCGCCCCCGCATTTCCCCCATCGCCTGGGGCATTGCCCCGGCCGCGCTGCTGTTCGTCCTCTTCTTCATCCTGCCGTTCGGCGTGATGGCGCTGCTCAGCGTGCTGTCCGGCAACCCGGTCAGCAATCCGAACGTCACCTTCACCTGGCGCCATTACAATCGCCTGTTCGACAGCGATCTCTATTTCGATGCGCTGGTCGCGACGATGCGCATCGGCGCGGTCACGACGGTCATCTCGCTGCTGATAGGTTACCCGCTGGCGCACTGGATGGCGCGAATGCGCTCGCGCCTCGGGCACGCGGCTCTCCTGATGGCGGTGATCGCGCCGCTGCTCACCGGCATCGTGGTGCGGACCTTTGCGTGGATGACGCTCCTGTCCGATCGCGGCGTGATCAACACCACCCTGCAATGGCTCGGATTTGCGCCGCTGCCGCTGATGTACAACGAGTTCGGCGTCATCGTCGGCCTGGTGCACATCTATGTGCCGTTCATGGTGCTGACGCTGGTGGGCGTTATCGGGCGTATCGACCGCACGCTCGAGGAGGCCGCGAGCGGGCTCGGTGCAGGGCGCTTCAGGACATTTTTAGAAGTGACGCTGCCGCTCAGCCTGCCTGGCATTCTGGCCGGCTCGCTGCTCGTGTTTGCGCTCGCGATCAGCGCCTACGTGACGCCGGTCGTGCTCGGCGGGAATAACGTGCTGACCTTGCCGATGCTGATCTATCAGCAGGTGAGCGCGAGCTTCAATCTGGGGTTTGCCGGTGCGCTCGGAGTTGTGCTGCTCGCAGTGTCCCTGGCACTGGTGTTTGCCTACAATGCCGTCCTGGGCCGCCTGACCGGCGAGAGGCAGATCGCATGAGCAAGCGCTTTGGCGGAGCGCATGCCGCATACCTGACGCTGAACGGCGCGATCGTCGCGTTCCTGCTGCTGCCGATCGCGATCGTGCTCGTGTTCGCGCTCAATCCGACGCCCTACATCGCGTTTCCGCCGGTCGGCGTCACGCTGCGCTGGTTCGTGAAGTTCTTCTCCAGCCCGGAGTTCATGAATGCGCTGTGGTTGTCGATTTATGTCGCCGTGATCGTCGTCATTCTTTCGACGGTGATCGGTGCGCTGTGCGCGCTCGCGATTGCACGCGGCAATCTGCCGGGCTTCCGATTGCTGACGACTGTGTTTCTCTCGCCGCTGATGCTGCCTGCGATCCTCACCGGTCTTGCGCTGTTTCAGCTGTTCATGCTCGCTGGCCTCGGCCGCCCGGTGTGGGGACTGGTGGTCGGGCACACACTGGTCGCCGTCCCCTACGTGCTGCGCACCACGTTGGCGGTATTGCAGAATTTCGACCGACGCGTCGAGGAAGCCGCCGCCATGCTCGGCGCCTCGCCGTCGCGCGTGTTCTTCGAGGTGACGCTGCCGCTGATCCGGCCGGGGGTGATCGCGGGCGGCATCTTCGCGTTCATCGTCTCCTTCGATCAGCTTCCGATCTCGCTTTTTCTGGTGGTGCCGAGCGGGGAGACGTTGCCGGTCGTGCTGCTCAACTACATTCGATTCGACCTCGATGGGGCGATCGCCGCCGCCTCGATGGTATCGATCGTTCTTGCGCTCACCGCCGTCCTGCTGCTCGAGCGCATCATCGGCTTGCGGGCTTATGTGAGACTATGAATCAGGGGAGAGACACATGACCAAGTGGACGTTTTCGCGGCGCACCTTCCTGCAAGGCACAGCTGCGGCTGCCGCAACCATCGCCGCACCGGCCGTGCATGCGCAAACCCCGGTGCTCAAGACCACCGCTTGGGGCGGCAAGTGGGGCGAGGTGCTGAAGGGGCAGGTCATTCCGGCCTTCGAGAAGGAACACAAATGCAAGGTCGAGACCGACTCGGCCTTTCCATATTACCCCAAACTGCAGGCGACCCCGAAGAATGCACCGCTTTATGACGTGCTGCACACCAACACCAGCGAGCAGTGGCAGGCGGTGGTCGAGGGCCTCGTGGAGCCGAAGCTGTCCGCCAAGGATATCCCAAACCTCGCCGACCTCTACCCCTATGCGACGAGCGACAAGATCTGCGGCGTGTCGGCGTTCACCAGCGCGATCGGCTTCGGCTACCGCACCGATAAGGGGCTCTCCGAGCCGAAATCCTGGAAGGATCTCGCCGACCCGAAATTCGCCGGCGCGCGCGGCAGCTACATCATCCCGGTGAACAGCCTCGGCCAGATGCACCTGATGATGCTGGGCAAGATCTATGGCAAGGGGCTGACCGACCTCGACGCGGCCTACAAGGCGCTGGAGCAGCTGAAACCGATCAAGATGTACGACTTCACGGGCGGCATGGAGAAGGCGCTGCTTTCCGCCGAGGTGAACATCGGCGTGCTGCACGACAGCGGCATCTATCGATACGACGGGCAGAACCAGCCGATCGCCTTTGCGGCGCCGTCGGAGGGCGTGCTGTCGCTCGAACAGGTCTGGAACATCACGCCCGGCACGAAGATGCGCGAACTCGCCAATCAGTACATCAACTTCATCCTCAGCCCCGACGTGCAGAAGACGCTGTGCGAAGCGGTCTGGTACTCGCCTTCGAACAAGAAGGTGAAGCTTGGCGCGAATTACGACGCCAAGCTCTACAACACCGAGGCGAAAGTCGCGCAGCTGATCCAGGTCGACTGGAAATGGTACAACGAGCGCAAGGACGATATCGATGCGCGCGTGACGCGCATCTTGCGCGGTTGATCTTCGCGGCGCGCCGCAATGAACGACAGGCCGCGCGCCGCCGACGTTTGCCTCGATCGTGTCGAGAAGAGCTTCGACGGCACGACGCGCGCGGTCGACCGCGTCGATTTGACGATCGAGCCAGGCGAGTTCTTCGCGCTGCTCGGCCCCTCGGGCTGCGGTAAGACCACGACGCTGCGCATGATCGCGGGCTTTGAGGAACCGGATGCCGGCCGCATCCTCATCGCCGGCGATGACGTGACGCAGATGGCTGCGCACCGGCGCGATCTCGGCATGATCTTTCAGTCCTATGCGTTGTTTCCGCACCGTACGGTGGCCGAAAACGTCGGATTCGGGCTGCGGATGCGCAACCTTGCGAAGAATGAGATCAAGGCGCGGGTCGCGCAGGCGCTGCGCCAGGTCGCGCTCGAAGGATACGACGATCGCCGTCCGGCGCAGCTTTCCGGGGGGCAGCAACAACGGGTGGCGCTGGCGCGCGCCATCGTCATTCGGCCGCGCGTGTTGTTGTGCGACGAGCCGCTCGCCGCGCTCGATCGCAAGCTGCGGCAGAGCATGCAGCTCGAGCTCAAGGGCCTGCAGCAGCAGCTCGGCATCACGACCGTCTTCGTGACGCACGATCAGGAAGAGGCGATGACGATCTCGGACCGGATCGCCGTGATGAATGCCGGCAGGATCGAGCAGATCGGGACACCACGCGAGATCTATGATCGTCCCCGGACACGCTTTGTTTGCGACTTCATCGGCGAGACCAATCTCTTTACCGGCGAGTGGCGCGACGGCGCGTTCATCGTCAACGGGAAGGCGGTGCCGGCGCCGAGCAATGCGGGCTCGGGCTTGGCGACGATTGCAATTCGCCCCGAGCGCATCCGCCTCACAGCAGCTAATGAAGCTGCGATGACCGGGCGGGTGCAAACGAGCAGCTTTGTGTCGGGGCAGATGAATTACCGCATCGCGCTGGATGGCAGCCACACAATCCTTGCAAAGGAAGCATCCGCAAGCCTTGAACGTTCCGTCGGAGACGCCGTCGGTGTTTGCTGGAACGCGAACGACGTGGTGGTCCTGGCCGGTTGATCGCTGCCGCGGCGCTACAAAGCCGGCCGCGTCGAATAATCCGAAAACGCAAGCCACAGCATGATCGCGAGCCAGAAGAAGCCTGCGCTGGCGAACGCGATGGTGAGGGCGTTGTGCTCGCGCAGCTCCATGAAAACAGCTGCAATCAGCAAAGCCTTGCAGGACGCAATGGCAAGGGCGATCGGCGTATTGAATGCGCCGAGCGACTGATAGGCCGTAAACACGGTGAGGCCGAGCAGCCCAAGCAGGCCTAGCCAGGAGAATACGAGCGCGCGCGGCGGATACCAGCTCATGAGGTTCTCCCCGGCAGATAGATGAGTGCGAACAGAAACACCCAGACGAGATCGACGAAGTGCCAGTAGAGACCCGCCACGGTGACCGGCGCGTGATAGCGCGCCGAATATGCGCCGCACCTTGCCTTCAGGGCGATGAAGATCAGCACCATGATGCCGATTGCGACATGAAGCGCATGGATGGCCGTCGCCACGAAATAGAAGGAAAAGAACAGCCATGCGGATGTGGCGTTCGGTCCGCCGAAGGTGAAGAAGTATCCCGGAACGAGATGCTCGTCGTATTCGACCTTGTATTCGATGCCTTTCAGAACGAGGAAGACGCAGCCGAGCGCGGCCGCTGCGGCGAGCAGGATCGCGGCGACGCGGTCGGCGCCCAGCCGCACGATCGACACCGCCCAGGCGACGAAAAAGCTGCTGGTGAGCAGGATCGCGGTATTGGCAGAGCCGATTGCGATCTGCGTATGCCGCGCGGCGTCGGCGAACCCCTCCGGGTACATGAAACGATAGACACTGTAGCCGAGGATCAGTCCGCCGAAAAACAGCACCTCGGTTGCCAGGAACACCCACATGCCGAGCTGCGCCACCTCGTGCTGCTGGCGCAGATCGACGAATTGAAATGCGGGGGTCTCAGGCATTTTGCGGGCGAGCCTCGCCGCCGAGTGTGTATTCATAGGGCGGCCGCGTTACCGCTGGCGTTGTTTCGAAGTTATGCTTGGGCGGCGGCGATGGCGTGAGCCACTCGAGGCCGGTCGCGCCCCACGGGTTTGCCGGCGCGCGCGCACCGTAGAACATCGACCAGATGAGATAAAACAGCGGCAACAGGTACGCGATCGCGAGGATCGATGCGCCGGCCGACGAGAGGACATGCCAGACCTGAAATTCGGGCGGGTAGACGTGATAGCGGCGCGGCATTCCGAGCACGCCGAGAATGAACTGTGGGAAGAACGTCAGGTTGAAACCGAAGAAGATCAGGATGGCGGCGGCGCGCGCCCAGTATTCGGGGTACATGCGGCCGGTGATCTTCGGCCACCAGTAATGTAGCCCGCCGAAGTAAGCCGTCACCATGCCGCCGACCATGATGTAGTGGAAATGCGCGATGACGAAATAAGTATCGGTCACGTAGACGTCATAGGCGAGGCAGGCGAGGAACAGCCCGGTCAGCCCGCCCATCGTGAACAGCCCGATGAAGGCAAGCGCATAAAGCATCGGCGCATCGAAGCGCACCCACCCCTTGTGCAGCGTGGCGGTCCAGTTGAAGACTTTGATGGCGGACGGCACTGCGACGATGAAGCTCATGAACGAGAACACGAGGCCGGCGAACACGGATTGCCCGCTCACGAACATGTGGTGGCCCCAGACGAAGAAGCCGACCACCGCGATGGCAATCGCCGACCAGGCGACGAACTTGTAACCGAACACGGCCTTGCGCGAGAACACCGCGACCAGCTCGCTGACAACGCCCATGCCGGGTAGGATCATGATGTAGACGGCCGGGTGCGAGTAGAACCAGAACAGGTGCTGGAACAGCAGCGGGTCGCCGCCGCGATCGGGATCGAAAATGCCCACCCCGAACACGCGGTCGAGCGCGACAAGCAGCAGTGTCATTGCGAGCACGGGCGTCGCCAGCACCAGAATGACCGAGGTCGCATAGAGCGACCACAGAAACAGCGGCAGCCGATACCAGGTCAGCCCCGGCGCGCGCAGGCGATGGATCGTGACGATGAAGTTGAGACCGGTCAGAATCGAGGAGAAGCCGGCGATGAACACGCCGACGGCCGCGAGCACGACATGACCGTTCGAATACATGGTCGAGAACGGCGCGTAGAAGGTCCAGCCCGTGTCGACCCCGCCGGCGAACACCGCATAGAGGGTCACGCATCCGCCGAGCATGAACAGATAAAAGCTCGTCAGGTTGAGGCGCGGGAACGCGAGGTCGCGCGCGCCGATCATCAGCGGCACGATGAAGTTGCCGAGCGTGGAGGGGATGGACGGGATTAGAAAGAACCAGACCATCACGACGCCGTGGATCGTGAACAGCCGGTTGTAGACGTCCGAGGTGACGAAACGGCCTTGCGGCGAAACCAGCTCGAGCCGGATCATGGTCGCGGCCGCGCCGCCGACGAAAAAGAACAGCGTGATCGCGGCGAAGAACAGAATCGCGATGCGCTTGTGGTCCGTGGTGAAAAGCCACGAGATGATGCGCGTGTCTTCGGTGAGGTAGTTGCGTTCGGTCATGGCCGTTTCGCCTTTTCGGCCAGCGATTTGATGTAGGCGACGACGGCGATCAGTTCGTCCTCGCTGATCTTGCCTTCGTAGGAGGGCATCAGCGGCTCGTAACCCGCGACGATCTTCGCGCGCGGCTTGACGATGGAGTCGCGCAGATAAGCTTCGTCCGCGATGCCAATCGTGCCGTCGCTGAGCGGCACCGGCTTACCGTAAAGGCCTTCCAGTTTCGGCGCGCGCACCGGGCCGTTGCCGTGGCAGCCGCCGCAGCCGAGCTGGCGGTAGACACGCTCGCCTTGTGCGGCGAGCGTGCCGGTCACATCTTGGCTCGAGAGCCAGCGGTTGAAGTCGTTTTCCTGCATCACGACGATGCGCCCGGTCATTCGCGCGTGATCAGTGCCGCAATACTCGGCGCAGAATAGGTGAAACACGCCCGCGCGCAGCGGCCGAAAGGAAAGATCCGTCGCCCGGCCCGGCACCACGTCACGCTTGATGCGGAACGCCGGCATGAAGAACGAGTGAATGACGTCCTGCGAGGACATGATGAGGCGAACGGTGTGGCTGAGCGGAACATGCAGCTCGTTGATCTCGCGCTGGCCGCCGAGGTGCTGCGCTTTCCACATCCACTGCTTGGCGACGACGTAAACCGTGAGACCGCTTTTTCCGGCGCCGAAAAGCTCGACGTACTGCTGCGCGCCCCACACGAACAGGCCAAGGAAGGCTACCAGTGTCGCGGTCGTCCACGTGACTTCCCAATGCCAGCTCTTCCTGATGCGGTGACTGCGGTCGGCGGACGCGTTCCCCGCGCGATAGTGGATCGCGAAACGGAGCAGCAGGAAGAATAACAGTGCGAGAACAAGCGCCGTGGTCGCCAGCAATCCCATGAACAGAAGATCGACGGCGCGTGCATGCGAAGTCTCGGAGGGCCACCAGGTCGACATCGAAGGAAGCAATGGGTCACCTTGAGGACTGGGCGGCCGCCGAAGGCCAGCCGTCCAACCCGCGTTCGGCAATAAGCTGCATGGCACGCTCGATCGGAATGCGCACGACTCGACCATCCCTATTGATCTGGCCATAGCCTTCGAGCAGCGCATCTTCGCGCGCGCGTTGCGTCTGCAATGTTAACTTGGGTTTGACCTCCAGAACGGGCGGCGCGGGTTGCGGCAAGTCGCGCTCGATCCCCGCGATACGCGTGGCGGAAGGATAAATGACGCGCAGCAGCACCGGCGAGGCAGCAAGGAAGACTGCAATCCCTGCCGCGAGTGCTGCGATCAAGCGCGGATCCGCATCGGAGCGCTCGACGTCGTCCGGATGAGGTGCTGCGTCCATGTGCCCGAACCGGCAACGTCGCCCGAGCCGCTAACGGGAATTTGCCGTCGAGAGTTCCCTCTCGCTGTACAAAATGTTCCAGGCTCTGGAACCCCGGTAGGCGGTGCGCTGTTCTCGTTCCGGGCGGCACCACAACGACACCGGCGCATGGCGCAGATCTTTTCACCGGCCGCCGACGCGTGGCTGCGCCTGTTTTTGATCGGGGCTGTCTCACTTTCCGTGGGCAGTATCGTGTTCGCGATCGGATTCGCGCGATCCGAATGGGTGACCGGCGCGCGCATTCATCCGCCGAAACAGCCGGTGCCGTTCAGCCACCGTCACCATGCGGGCGAACTCGGCATCGACTGCCGGCACTGCCACACCTCGGTTGCGTCGAGCCCGCGCGCCGGCCTGCCTCCGACCCACACTTGCATGACCTGCCACTCGCAGATCTGGACCAGCGCGCCGATGCTGGCGCCGGTGCGCGCAAGTCTTGCCGACAATCGCTCGCTCGACTGGCAGCGCGTCGCGCTCCTCCCCGATTACGTCTACTTCCGTCACGACGTTCACATTGCGAAAGGTGTCGGCTGTGCGGAGTGCCATGGGTCCATCGAAAAAATGGCGCTTACCTATCGCGCGGTGCCGCTCACCATGCAGTTCTGCCTCGATTGTCACCGCGATCCGGCGCCGCATCTGCGCCCACGCGATCAGGTGACCAACATGGCCTGGCAGCCGCCGAATGACGGGGGCGCGCAGGGCCGCGCGCTAGTGGCCCAATACGGCGTTCGTGTCGGTCAGCTCACCTACTGCACGGTCTGCCACCGATGAGCGCGCCCCGCTTTGATCTTGCCCGCGCGCGCGAATTGACGCGCAGCTCGAAGCGATTCTGGTCGAGCCTTGACGAGCTGCTCGATGAGGAGGGCTTCCGCCGCACGTTGCAGGCGGAGTTTCCGGCGGCAGCATCGATGTTCGACGACCCGGGGAGACGTCAGTTTCTCAAGCTGATGGGCGCGTCGTTGCTGCTGTCAGGCCTGACCGCCTGCAATGAGACGCGCTCCGATCGTGCCTTGCCCTATGTGAATCAACCTGACGGCATCACCCCCGGCCTGCCGCGGCGTTACGCGACCGCCGTGTTGTTCGAGGGTTACGCGCAGCCCGTCATTGCGATGACCTATGCGGGTCGTCCAACCAAGCTCGACGGCAACCCGGATCATCCGGTGACGCGCGGCGCGAGCGACATCTTCATGCAGTCGGCGCTCTTCGGTCTGTACGATCCGGAGCGCTCGAAGACCCCGCGCCGCAATGGCGTGCCGGCGACATGGGGCGCGTTCGATGCTGCGTTGGCCGGTTTGCGCACGCGCTGGCGCGAGCGCCAAGGCGAAGGCTTGCGCATCCTGACTGGTGCGACCACGTCGCCGACCTTGATCCGCCAGTTCGGCGAGCTCGCCAAGATTTATCCAAAGATGCGCTGGCATCGCCACGAGCCGATCGGGTCGCAGCGCCGCGACGAGGCAATGACCCTCGCGTTCGGCCGGCCGGTCACGCCGCACTGCCGGCTCGACCGGTGCGACGTGATCGTCAGCCTCGACGACGATCTGCTCGGCCCCGGTCCGCGTCAGGTCATGCATGCCGCCCATTGGGCCAAGCGGCGCGGCGAGACCGCGCCCGGGCAGGGCAGGGTACGCATGCACGTTGCCGAAAGCTTGCCCAGTCTGACCGGCACCGTCGCGTCACATCGTTTGCCGTGTGACCCGACGCGGCTCGGCGGGCTCATCCGGGCGCTCGGCGCGCACTTCGGGCTGACCGGGTGGGATCGGCCCGAGTTGACCGCGCAAGAGCAGGCTTGGCTCTATCACACGATCAAGGAACTCATGGCGCACCGTGGCGCCTCGCTAGTGACGGTCGGCGCGCACCTCGATCCCGCCTTGCAGGCTGTTGCGCCTGCGGTGAACCAGCAGCTCGGCAATGCCGGCACGACGGTGTGGTACAGCGAACCGATGGAGCTCGTCGGCGAGCAAAACCAGTCGCTCTCTGCGCTCGTTGATGACATGCGAGAAGGTGCGCTCGAGACGCTTGTGATCGTCGACTGCAATCCCGCTTACAGCGCACCCGGCGCACTGGAATTTTCGAAGTACCTCGCGCGTGTGCCCAATCGAATTCACGCCGGGCTGTATGTCGATGAGACCGCCCTGCAGTGCCAGTGGCACATCGCGCTATCGCATGCCCTCGAGAGCTGGAGCGACGCGCGCGCGGTCGACGGGATGGCATCGATCATCCAGCCGATGATCGCGCCGCTCTACACCTCGCGCAGTGTGCACCAGATCGCCGACATGCTGCTCGGGTCGGTCGATCCAGCGGCCGATACTGCGGTACGCGCCACATGGGGTGCTGCGTTTGGCAATGATTTCGATGCGCGATGGGCGCAGGCGCTGCACGACGGGTTTGTGCAGGACACGGCCGCGAAGCCCGTTGCGATCTCGCCGAAAGCACCGGCGCCGCCTGCGGCGAATGCCAGCAAGTCGAGCGAAGTTGACATCGTCTTTCTTCCCGACTCGACGGTCTGGGACGGGCGCTTCGCCAACGTTGCGTGGCTGCAGGAGCTGCCCAAACCCATCACCAAAATCACGTGGGACAATGTGATCACGGTCAGCCCCGCGCTCGCTTCCGCCAAGGGATTCTCCAATACCGACATCGCCGAGGTGATGGTCGGAGATCGGACGGTGCGCGGCGCGATCTGGGTCGTTCCCGGACAGGCGCCGAATACGATCGGGCTGACGTTCGGGTATGGGCGGCGCGCGGGCGGAGATATCGCGATCGGCAGCGGCTACGACGCTTTCGCAGTCATGCCTGGTGAACGCGGTTTCATCGCACGCGGCGCCATCGCGCGCATCGCCGGGCAATATCCCGTCGCCACCACCCAGGCTCACCATCGCATGGATGGTTTCGACCTGGTCCGCGAAGTCTCCAGGGATCAACCGCGCACGCCGCCTCCGAAGGACAACACGACACTCTATCCGGACTGGAATAAGCCAGACCCGGGCGTCAACAACATCCCCGATCACGCCTGGGGCATGGTGATCGATCTCGATCTCTGCATCGGCTGCAATGCGTGCATCTCGGCCTGCAATGTCGAGAACAACGTGCTCGTCGTCGGCAAGGACCAGGTGGCGCGCGGGCGCGAGATGCTGTGGCTGCGCGTCGATCATTACTACAGCGGCGACGTCGCGGAGCCGCGCGGCGTTTTCCAGCCGGTGCCGTGCATGCATTGCGAGAAGGCGCCGTGCGAAATGGGCTGTCCGGTGCATGCGACCGTGCATTCGCCGGAAGGCCTCAACCAGATGGTCTACAATCGCTGTATCGGCACGCGCACCTGCTCGAGCTACTGCCCCTACAAGGTGCGCCGCTTCAATTGGTACGACTACCGCCGTTTTGCCGAGGCCGAGCGCGCCGGGAAGAACCCGGAGGTGACCGTCCGTTCCCGCGGCGTGATGGAGAAGTGCACCTATTGCGTTCAACGCATCGAAAATGCGCGAGCCGACGCCGACAAGGAAGGGCGGGGCCTTCGCCGTGACGAGGTCGTCACCGCGTGCCAGCAGGCTTGTCCGACCAAAGCGATCGTTTTCGGCGACCTGAAGGATGATGGCTCGGCCGTCGCGAAGCGGCGGCAGAGCGGCCGCCATTACGCATTGCTCGAAGAACTCGGCACGCGGCCGCGCACGACGTATCTGGCGCGCTGGAACGACCACGACGAGGGCGACGCATGAGCAATGCCGAAGCCGCGCACCCGATCATTCCGCCGCAGCAGACCTATGCGGATGTCACCGACCAGCTTGCCGGCATCCCGTTGCATTTCCCGACGCGCCGCAGCTGGCTGATAGCGCTGTTTCTCTCGTCGCTGCTGCTGGGTCTTCTGTTCGTTTCGGCCATCGTCCTGTTCGGCGAGGGCGTCGGGATCTGGGGGCTGAACATCCCGGTCAACTGGGCCTTCGCGATCCACAATTACGTGTGGTGGCTCGGCATCGGCCACGCCGGCACGCTGATCTCGGCGCTGCTGCTGCTGCTGGGACGCGAGTGGCGCAATTCGCTCAATCGCTTTGCCGAAACGATGACGCTGTTCGCGGTCGTCTGCGCCGGCATTTACCCGATCCTGCATCTCGGCCGGCCGTGGTTCGTCTACTGGATGTTTCCCTATCCGGCGACAATGAGTGTCTGGCCGCAATTCCGCTCGCCGCTCGAGTGGGACATCTGGGCGGTCCTCACCTATCTAACCGTCTCCATCGTGTTCTGGTACATCGGGCTTGTCCCCGACCTCGCGGCCGCGCGCGACCGGGCGCGGCGCCGCGGCTGGCAGGTGTTCTTCGGCGTGCTCTCGCTCGGCTGGCGCGGCTCGGCGCTGCACTGGATGCGCTGGAACCAGGCGTACCGCCTGCTTGCCGCGCTGGCCGTTCCGCTTGTCGTGTCGGTGCACAGCGAGGTCTCCCTGCTGTTCGCGGCCGGCACCATTCCGGGCTGGCACTCGACGATTTTCCCGCCGTACTTCGTGATGGGCGCGGCGTTCTCTGGCTTCGCCGTCGTCGCGATGATCGCGATCGCGCTGCGATCGCTCTTCTCTCTCCACAATCTCGTCACCGACGATCACCTCGACGTTCTCGGCAAGGTGCTGCTCGCCACCGGCTTGATGACGGCGTACGGGTACGTGTTCGAGATATTCGATGCGCTGTATTCCGGCGGTGTCCACGAAATGCAGACTCTGAAGGACCGGCTCGCCGGCGAGTACGCCTGGAGTTACTGGGGCGCGGTCACTTGCAACTTCGTGGTTCTTCAGCCGTTGTGGTGGCGCGCCGTGCGGCGCTCGCCCGGGATGCTGTTTGCAATCGCGACATCAGTCGCAGTCGGGATGTGGCTCGAGCGCTACATGATCCTGGTGACGAGCCTCTATCGCGATTTCCTCGTCTCCTCGTGGGGGCACTACACGCCGACTTTCTGGGACTGGTCGATCTATTTCGGCACCATCGGTCTCTTCCTGTTCCCGTTCCTGATCATCGTCAGGGTGTTGCCGGTGATCTCGATCTTCGAAACCAAGGAGGTGCTGCACGAAGAGCATGAGGAAGTTAGCCATGCCTGAGGCCTTCGGTCTGCTTGCCGAATTCGAAACGCCCGAGGCGCTGGTCGCGGCAGCGCGCGAGACACGTGCGCGAGGCTATCGCAGCCTCGACGCGTTCACGCCGTTTCCGGTCCCTGAGCTCTACAGCGTGCTGCGGCTGCGCGATGATCGCGTGCTGTGGCTCGGGCTCTTCGGCGGCATCTTCGGCTTCGCGCTCGCGCTCGGAATGCAGCTTTTCACCAATTTCGATTATCCGATCAATGTCGGGGGCCGCCCGCTCTATGCGCTGTCGGCATTCGCCGTGGTCGCCTTCGAGCTCACCGTGCTGTTCGCCGCGCTGTTCCCGGCGATCGGCATGCTGGCGCTCAACGGGCTGCCGCGGCTCAGCCATCCGGTGTTTGCGGCGCGAGCGTTTTCACGCGCCTCGAAGGACCGGTTCTTCCTGTGCGTGCTCGCGAACGACGGCCAATTCGATTCGCGCGAGACGGCGCGTTTTCTGCGAACGCTCGATCCGACATCCGTCGAACTGGTGCGGTCGTGAGGCGATTCGTACCTTTCTTGTTTTGTCTGCTTGCCGCCTGCACGCGCTCCAACATGGATTCGCAGCCGAAGTATCACGAGTATGAGCCGTCCGACCTGTTTCCCGACCGCCGCGTGCTGCAGGCGCCGGTGCCCGGTACGGTCGCGCGCGATGATCTTGCGCGCGCGCAAGAAACCGCGAACAAGCCTCCCGTCACGGCGCAGTTGCTCGCACGCGGACGCGAACAATACGACGTGTTCTGCTCGCCTTGCCACGATCGCGCCGGAACTGGCGCCGGCATCATCGTGCAGGGCGGGTTTCCGCGGCCTCCCAGTCTGCACGAGGATCGCCTGCGCCGCGTCGACGATCGGCACTTCATCGATGCGATCACGCGTGGTTACGGCGCGATGTACGCGTTCGCGGACCGCATTGAGCCGCGCGATCGCTGGGCGATCGTCGCCTACATCCGCGCGCTGCAATTGAGCCAGCACGCTGCGCTCGACGACGTTCCGGCGGAGGCGCGCGCCGCGTTGGAGCATGCGCGATGAGTAGGCGAGCCCTCCTGATTTGCCCCGGGACCGGCTTCATCGTTTGCGCGGCCGGGTTGCTGGTCGATCCGCGAGCCGCGCTGGCGGGCTACCTCACGGCCTGGTTTGCCGTGAGTGCGATTCCGATCGGCGCGCTCGGCGTTCTCTTCACCACCTACTTGGTGCGTGGCGGGTGGACCTGGGACCTGCACGAGCCGCTATCCCGCGCCGCGCTCACGGTTCCGGTCGCGGGCTTGCTGTTCATCCCGGTGCTCTTCGGGATGGCGATCATTTATCCTTGGGCTGCGAGCAATACTGATCTGCCGGCGTTCAAGTCGGCTTGGCTCGCGCCGCTTTTCTTCTGCCTTCGCACAGTTTTCTACTTTGCGATCTGGACCGTGCTAGCCCTCTGGGCGCGTCGTGCCTACGGCGACCGCGCGCGGATGGAGCGTTCCGCGGCGGCCGCCTTGATCGTATGGTCGCTCACCCTTTCATTGGCCGGCATCGACTGGGTCGAGTCGATCGAGCCGAAATTCCATTCCTCGGTCTACGGTCTTCTCGCCCTGAGCTTCACGCTCGTTGCCGGCTTTGCATTCGGGTTGCTCGCCGTCCTCGTGCGGGCGCGTCCGCGGCGGATGGCGAACACCGGGTACGCGGGCGTGCTCCTCTCCGTGCTGCTGCTCTGGGCCTATCTGCACGCCATGCAGTACATCATCATCTGGGCTGGAAACATTCCGGACGAGGTCACCTGGTACGTCGTGCGCTCGGAAGGCGGCTGGGGTCTCGCGTTGTGGGTGCTGTTTCTCGGTCAATT
>Ga0310810_10001414_pt1 | contig 25152 bp, 20 predicted proteins | sample NCmetagenome_FD_207641 | JGI IMG/M metagenome (GOLD analysis project Ga0310810, IMG submission 207641) | Soil microbial communities from experimental microcosm in Duke University, North Carolina, United States - NC | ecosystem: Engineered > Artificial ecosystem > Soil microcosm > Unclassified ...
TGCGATGGTGCGATGTGCGGCGGTGCGAAAGTGCGTCCGAAAGTGCGATGTGCGAACGTTCCGGGATTCGCCGCACTATCGCACCGTCGCACCCTCGGACGCACCACCGCACCTTCGCACGGCTCGCACCATCGCACCTCAGTCAAACGTGAACACCCGCCCCTTCGTTTCCGGCCCAAACCAAATCACCGTCGCGACGGTGATGCCAGCGGTGGCGATGACAAGCGCCATCGCATCGCCGAGCGACATGCCTCGCTGCTGCAGATATCCGATGAACGTGGGAGTTACCGATCCGATCGCCGCGCCAGCGTGATACGCGAGCCCAGGCCCGACGCCGCGCACGATCGTGGGGAAGCGCTCGGTCAGATACGTGGGCGCCATTCCCCAGATGCCGATGCCGCAGATGCCCATGACGACGGCGCCAGCCCACATCAGCGAGGCGCTCGTCGTCAGCGTGAAGAGCGGCACGGCCGCGATGCCGAGCAGCGCCGCGACCGTGATTGCGCCGCGGCGGCCGAGACGTCGATCGGAGATCGCGCCCCAAACGGGGTTGCCGAGCGCCTGACCGAGATTCAGCGTCACGAGATACGCGAGCGGCTCGATGCCGCGCGAGCGGAGCAGCGTCGCATACCAGAACGTGATCGCGTAGTAGGAGAACATGAAGGCCGTCATCAGCGCCGCACACTGCAACGTCGTCGCGATCAGATCACGCTGGAACAGCCTGACGAAGGGCGTCTGCTCCTCCTGATTGTTTGCGGCGATGTGCCGGCGCCGCTCGAGCCAGATCGGACTTTCCGCTACGCGCGCGCGAATCCACGGCACGAGGAGAATCGGCACGATGCCGATGCTCAACATCACGCGCCATCCGACCGCGACATCGAACAGCGGATAGACGAAGCGGAAGGCAAACGCCGCCAGGATGAAGCCCCACGCGAAGCCGCCTTGCAGCAGCCCTGACGCCGTGCCGCGCAGGTGCACCGGCCAGTGCTCGAGCGTCAGCGGCATTCCTGCCGCCCATACGCCGCCCATGCCGATGCCGAAAAGCGCGCGCAGCGCGAAGAGCATCGCGTACGACGAGGAGAACCCGCTCAGCAACGCGAAGATCGAGAGCCACATGATCGACAGCATCAGCGGCAGCTTGCGCCCGTATCGATCCGCCATCGCTCCCGACATCACGCCACCAACCAGGCGCATGACCAGCGTGACCGTGCCGAGCGCGCCGGCGAGCACCGCATCGATGGCGAACGTCTTCTGAATGTCGATCAGGATGAAGGTGAGGACCGTGAAGTCGAAGCCGTCGAACATCCATCCGAGGAACGTCGCGACGAACGCGCGCTTCTGGTCGCGCGTCAGTTCCCGGGTAGAATGCAAAATCCTCGATGGCATTTTTTACGTGGCTACAAGACACATCATTTGCGCACTGGGTGGCAAGTGATCCCTCGCTGCTGGCCTACCCGACGATCCTCACGCTCCACACCGTCGGCATGGCCATCGTCGTCGGCACCTGCGTGGTCATGGATCTGCGACTGCTCGGCATCGCCACTGAAGTGCCGCTCACCGCGCTGAGACAGGCCCCGCGGCTGGTCTGGACCGGCTTCATCATCAACGCCGCCACTGGCATCGCGCTGTTCACCACCGACGCCGAACACAAGGCGACGCAAACCGTATTCTTCGTCAAGCTGTCGCTCATCTTTCTCGCGCTCGCCGTCTACGCGCGCATCCGCACACTCGTGTTCCGGCGCCCCGGCGCGATGACGATGCCGCTCGCCCGCGAGGCGAAGGCGCTGGCGATTCTCTCGCTGATTCTCTGGACGGGCGCAACTGTTGCCGGCCGTCTCATGGCCTACCTGTTATGACCGTTCCCGCGCTGGATCCTTTCGTCGAATTCATCCGCAGCACACGCATGTCGCAGGTCTTTCGCAACGAGGTGGCCTGGCTGTGGCCGCTATGCGAGAGCCTGCACTTCCTCGGTCTCATCCTGCTGATTGGCGCCGCCGGCTTCTTCGATCTCCGTCTCATGGGATTCATGAAGGGCGTATCGCTGCGATCGGCGAAGAAATTTGTGCCGTGGGCGATGATGGGCTTCGCCGTAAATCTGCTGACGGGCCTGATCTTCTTCATCTCTCAGCCGCAGCAGTACGCGACAAACCTCGCCATGTGGCTGAAGGTGGTGTTCCTACTGGTAGCGGGTATCAACGCCATGCTGTTCGAAACCTCGTTCAGCGATCGGCTGATGGCGCTCGATGCGGGTGCCGATACGCCGATGTCGGCCAAGGTGATTGGCGCCGTTTCTCTGATGTCGTGGTTTGCGGTTTTGTATTTCGGGCGGATGCTGCCGTACCTCGACCCGAATCCGCGCTCCGGCGTGTAGAATAGTTCGCCGCAGTCGTCAGGAGGTTTATTTCTATGATGCGTAAGCTTTTGGCTGGTCTGGCGGTCGCCAGCGTTCTGGCGATCGCAGCCCCGCGCATCGCTATCGCGCACCACGCGATGCAGGCGGAGTTCGACCAGAACAACGTGGTCGTGATCTCGGGCGTGCTCAAGAAAGTGAACTGGGTGAACCCGCACGTGAACTTCCTGTTGGACGTCACCGAGCCGGACGGCAAGCTGACGACCTGGACGCTGGTGCATGCGGGCCCGAACCAGTTGCGCGCGGCCGGTCTCAGCGATCGCGACTTCTTCCAGGTCGGCAAAACGTACACGGCCAGTCTCGCGCTGGCGCGTAATGGATCACCGCGCGGCTACGTCTTCACGATCAAGACCCCGGACGACAAGTACATCTATCTGACCTTCGGCGCCGTCGGTTCCGATCCCTTGAACAAGGACGGCAAGGGCGGTCTCGGCAACGGCCACCCGACCTCCTTCCAGAACTAGGAGCGACTGCGATGAAGCGCCACGCACTCGGCCTGGCGGTTGCGGCAATATCGGCGATGGTGTGGACGGCGACAGCCGCCGCGCAATACGGCGGTGGCGGCGGTCGCGCCAATGACGATGCGAAGCTGGCAGCGATGCCGACGCCGAAGTTGGCGGACGGTCATGTGGATCTGAGCGGCCGCTGGGGCGGCGGCGGGTTCGGCGGCGGCGGGGCGCAGCGCTTCGACGCGAAGGGGAACTATCACAACCTTCGCAACGATCGGAAGGGCAGCCCGGTCAATCAGGAGCGCGACTCGGGACTCGATCAGCGCTTCCTCGACAACCTGCCGCCGTACAAACCGGAGTTCTGGGACAAGGTCGATTATCTGGACGTGAACGGCAACGTCGAGGACACGAACTTCCACTGTTTCCCGGCTGGTGTGCCACGCATGGGACCGCCGACCAAGATCATGGCGACGCCGACCGAAGTCGTATTCCTCTACAACCAGAAGAACACCTGGCGTCTCATTCCAATCAACCGCCCGCACGATCCGATCAACTCGAAGGATCAGACTTATATGGGCGATTCGGTGGGCAAGTGGGAAGGCGACACGCTGGTCGTCGATGTCACCGGCTTCAATGATGAGACGTGGCTCGCCTGGCCCGGCTATTTCCACACGAACAAGATGCGCGTGGTCGAAAAACTTCGGCGGGAGGGCAACCTGCTGTACTACCAGGCGACGGTTTACGATCCCGACGTGCTCACCGAGCCGTGGGTGATGGAGGAGCGCGTGATGCGCCTCAACAGCCAGCCGATGGTGCAGATCGAGGATCCGCCGTGCGTCGAGAGCGACGGGGCGAATCTCTACACGAAAGAGCGCGGATAGCGTCAATTCACCGCGAAGCAGTAGAGGAGCCCATCGCCTCCTGTTGACTTCAATTCGTCCTGACTGCAGCCGGCCGTATCGTGCGCCGAGTTCCACGACGAGTTGGTCGGCGAATCGTTGCCGTTCTTGTCGAAGTGACCGACGCGCGCCTTGCCGGACATCGGGAAGTAGCGCACCCAGTTGCCGCACGTCGTATTCGCCGAGTCCGATCCTGGATACGCGGTGCCGTCCGGCTGCGATCCGGTCAGGATGTCGTGCTTGTTCGGCGTATCGCCGCGACCCGGCAGCGCTTCGCCTTTCTCGGTGAGCGCCGTCATCTTGTTGATGTTGTTCTTGTCGCTGTGGAGATCCGCAACGTTGTTCGCGATGAGCACGCCCTTCGCGTTGTACCAGGGACCGTTGCCGATGCGATCGCGTGCGTTGACTGCCGGATGGCCGGCCGAGCCGTTTTCGCTCAGATACGCATGCCACGTTTTGTTGCCGGCGCCTGCCGCCATTGCCAGCATCTGGCAGTGACGATCGGCGCCGATGAGTCCGCCGAGGTTGGCGCCCTTGCCCGGGCCGACGCTCGATACGAAGAAACTCATGGAGGTGGCGCCCTGCTGGGCAGCCGCGGGCGAGACGGCGAACGCCGCGAACAGGCTCATGGCAAACAGGATACGGACGGCTTGCATCTCAATCTCCTCCTGAAACCGGAAAGAAAGTGTAAATGAAACCCGGTTTGACAAGGTATTCGATGTGCAACCGGGTTTCTTGTTAGGATCCCTCTGCGCAACGGTCTTCTGAGGAGGAGACATGTCGAAGATTTCGCTCGGAATCCTGGCTGCGGCCACGATGTTCATGTGCACGATCGCGCCGACTGCCGGTCAGCGAAACGGCGGCGCCGCCGATCTGCCCGACGGTCCCGGCAAGGAGGCGGTCGCGCAGGAGTGCACCAAGTGCCACGGCATTAACAACATCACCCAGTCGTGGGGCTTCAGCGAGAAGGACTGGCGCGACACGTTCACCTCGATGGTGAAGCTGCCGGACGACCGGGTGCAGATCATTGCTGCGTATCTCGCAAAGAACTTCCCGGAGAAACCGGATCGGCCGAAGACCGTCGTCGTCCCCGGCGATCTGAAGGTGAACATCAAGGAATGGGTCGCGCCGACGCTCGGCTCGCGGCCGCACGATCCGTACGCCGCGCCTGACGGCACCATCTACTGGGCGGGCATGTGGGCCGACGTGATCGGCCACGTCGATCCGAAGACCAACGCCATCAAGGAATACCCGCTGCCGACGAAGAGAACCGGTCCGCACGGCCTGACGATGGACAAGGAAGGAAACATCTGGTACGCAGGCAACTTCGGCGGCCTCATCGGCAAGCTGAATCCCAAGACCGGCGAGGTCAAGGAATACAAGATGCCCGATCCGATGGCGCGCGATCCGCACACGCCGCTCTTCGACAAGAAGGGGATGCTCTGGTTCACGCTGCAGAACTCGAACATGGTCGGCCGCCTGAACCCGGCCACCGGCGAGATCAAGCTCGTGACGATGCCGAAGCCCCGCTCGCAGCCGTACGGCATGGTGATGATGTCCGACGGCAGCCCCTTCATCTGCGAGTTCGGCGCGAACCGCCTCGCGAAGTTCGATCTCGACACGATGGCGATCACCGAATACGAGCTGCCGAATGCCGAATCGCGTCCGCGTCGCCTGACCATCACGGCCGACGACGTGGTCTACTACGCGGACTACTCGCGCGGCTATCTGGGGATGTACAACCCGAAGACCAAGGCGTCGAAGGAGTGGCCATCGCCGAGCGGTCCGAAGTCACAGCCCTACGGCATCGTGCAGGTGAACGGGGTCATCTGGTACAACGAGTCGGCGATCCGGCCCAACACGATCGTGCGCTTCGACCCGAAGACGGAGAAGTTCCAGAGCTGGATCATCCCGGGTGGCGGCGGAGTCGTCCGCAACATGAGCGTGTTCGCGAACGGCGACATCGCCATGGCCGAGAGCGGCGTCAACCGCGTGGCCTATGTGCAGACGCCGAAGACCACGCAGCGTGGAACGAAATAGGGTTCAACGGGTTCAGAGGGTTCAATAGGTTCATAGGGTTCGCGGGTGCGTGGGTCCAGGCCTGCGCGCCCGCGATTTTTTTTGAGCACCGATGGCTAAGAAATCGAAAGCACGACGCGTGAAGAGCGCGCCACTGCAGGAAACGTACGTAGTTCGTTCGACACCCAATTGGCCGCTGCTCGCCTTGAGCATCGTCGGCATGCTGCTGACGGCGTACTTGACGTGGGCGAAGTTCAGCGGCGGCGCCCTCCAGGGCTGCGCGGTTGGCGGAGGATGCGACGTCGTCCTCTCGAGCCGCTGGGCCACGCTGCTGGGCCTGCCGACGTCGCTATGGGGATTCCTCGGCTACGCCGCGCTGGCGGCGATCGCATTCGTGCGGCGCGCGGATCGACAGTGGTCGTTGGCGTGGACCGTCGCACTCGTCGGCGTCTGTTACAGCGCCTACCTCACGGTCGTGTCGCTGACGATGCTCCAGTCGGCATGTCCGTACTGTCTCACGTCGCTGGCGCTGATGACGTCGATTCTCGCCGTGGTCATCGCTCAGCGACCAACCGAAATGGCGCAGCGCTCGTGGCTGTGGCTCGCCGCCGGGCGCGTCGCGGCAGCGGCGTTAGTGATCCTCGTCGTGCACGGCAACAACATCAAAGCGGTGGAGGAGCCGAGCGGCCCTGAAGACCCGCAGGTGCGTGCACTGGCGGAGCACCTGGCCGACAAAGGTGTGTTGTTCTACGGCGCGTCGTGGTGCCCGCACTGTCAGGAACAGAAGCGGATGTTCGGCGCATCGGCAAAGCGCCTGCCGTATATCGAATGCAATCTCGCCGGGCCTACCGCTCCGCAGGCGTCAGCCTGCACCGTGGCCGGCGTGGATACGTATCCCACGTGGGTAATCAACGGCCGCCGCTACGTCGGTCAGGTGATGACGCTCGCCGAGCTCGCCGATGCGACCGGCTTCCCAGACGCCGCGAGATTCAGGAACCCGTAGGTCAGGCCTCCGCCTCCAGAGCGACCGCTGGCGCGCTGCCTGGTTCTTCGACGTTCGCGCGCACCGGCCGCGGCCGGCGCCGCGTCAGCCACATCCGCGCGTTCTCGATATACACGTAGTAAACGGGCGTGATGTAGAGCGTCAGCAGCTGCGAGACGATCAAGCCGCCGACCACCGCCAGTCCCAGCGGACGCCGCGACTCCGCGCCCGCGCCCAGTCCGAGCGCGATTGGCAGCGTTCCCACGAGCGCAGCCATCGTCGTCATCATGATCGGACGGAAGCGGACGAGACACGCCTCGTGGATCGCCTCGCGCGGCGTGAGCCCACGCTCGCGCTGCGCCGCGACCGCGAAGTCCACCATCATGATGCCGTTCTTCTTCACCAGGCCGATGAGCATGATGATGCCGACAAACGCGTAGAGACTGAGCTCCGCCTTGAACAGCAGCAGCGTCAGCAGCGCGCCGAACCCGGCGGCCGGCAGCCCCGAGAGAATCGTGAGCGGATGCGTGAAGCTCTCGTAGAGCACGCCGAGCACGATGTAGATGACGACGATGGCCATGGCGAGAATCAGGCCGAGCCCGCGCAGCGAATCCTGGAATGCCTGCGCGGCACCCTGGAAGCTGGTCGTGATCGTGGACGGGAGCGTCGCCGCGGCCGTCGACTGAATCTCGGCCACCGCGTCGCCGAGCGCCACTCCGGGTTTCAGGTTGAAGGAGATCGTGACCGAGGGAAGCTGGCCGGTGTGCGCCACGTTCAGCGGCCCAACATCCGTGGACACCGTCGCCAGCGTGTCGAGCGGAATCAGCCGGCCGCCCGATGCCCGCACATAGAGCATTGACAGAGCCGCGGGATCGCGCTGGAACTCGGGCGCGACCTGCATCACCACCTGATACTGGTTGTTCGGTGCGTAAATCTGCGAGACCTGCCGTGTGCCGTAGGCGTTGTTCAACGCCGTCTCCACCTGGTTCACGGTGAGCCCGAGCGCGGCGATGCGGTCGCGGTTCATCTGCACGCGCACCTGCGGATTCTTCACCTGCAGGTCGCTGCTGACGTCCTCGAGCCCGGCAATCGCGCGGAGCTTGTCCTCCAGCACCGGCGCCCAGCGATAAAGCTCCGTCGTATCGGTGTCCTGCAGCGTGAACTGATACGGGCTGCGCGCGCCTTGCTGCCCGCCGAGATTGATCTGCTGCGGCATGTTGATGAACACGCGCAGGCCGGGCACCTGCGTGACGAGCGGGCGGAGGGATGTGATGACCTCCTGCGCAGTCTGCGTACGTTCGTCGCGCGGCTTGAGATCGATGTTGACGTTGCCGCGGTTGCCGAACACGAAATTCGACAGGCCGTTGATGCTCTGGTTGCGGCCGATAATCTCGGCGATCTGCTGCTCTTTGCGCACCATGTCGTCGAAGCCGATGCCTTGGATGGCCTCGGTGGTGACATTGATACGTCCCACGTCCTCGTTCGGCAGGAAGCCCTTCGGAACGAGCGTGAACAAGTAGGCAGTCGCGGCGATGAGCGCGATCGAAATCGCCATCGTGGCGGCATGGAAGCGAAGGCTCTGTCGCAGCGTCACGTCGTAGAGCCGCCGCCACGCATCGAACATCTTTTCCGTCGCGTTGTAGAACCAGCCGTGATGCTGGGCCTCGGGCGGCGTCAGAAAGCGGCTGCACAGCATCGGGGTCAGGCTGATGGAGACGAATCCGGAGACAAGAATCGCCACCGCAATCGTCACCGCGAACTCGTTGAGCAGACGGCCGACGATACCGCCCATGAACAGCACGGGAATGAACACTGCAACGAGCGCGAGCGTCATCGACACGATGGTGAACGCAATCTCCTTCGACCCTTCCATCGCGGCGCGCATCGGGCTCTTGCCTAATTCCATGTGTCGAACGATGTTTTCGAGGATGACGATGGTGTTGTCGACGATGAAGGCGACCGACAGGATGAGCGCCAACAGCGACAGGTTGTCGAGGCTGTAATTCAGCTCGTACATCACCGCGAAAGTCGCCACCAGGGACACGGGCAGCGTCAGGCTGGGAATGATCGTCGCCGAGATGTTGCGCAGGAACAGGAAAATGACCAGCACCGCCAGCGCGATCGTCAGCAGCAGGGTGATCTTGATGTCCCGTACCGATTCGCGGATGGCGATCGACCGGTCGCTGCGGATGTCGAGCGTGATCGACGGCGGCAGCTGCGCGCGGAACTCCGGCAGCAGCGCCTTCACCGCGTCGACGACGGCCACGACGTTGGTGCCCGGCTGCTTCTGCACCGACAGTGAGATGGCGCGCTCCCCATTGAACCAGAACGGCGACTTGTCGTTCTCGATGCCGTCGTAGACGTGGGCAATGGCGTCGAGGCGGACGGGGTTGCCGTTGCGATAGGCGACGATCGTCGACGCGTACTCACGGGCGCGCAGCATCTGCCCGTTCGCGAGGATGGTGTAGGTGTGATCCGCGCCGTAGATGGTGCCTGTCGGCAGGTTGACGTTGGCCGCCTGAATCGCCGTTGCCGCCTCGTCGATGCCAATGCCGTGCGCCGACAGGTTGCGCGGATCGAGATCGACCCGCACCGCGTACTTCGCCGCGCCGCCGACCTGCACCTGAGCCACGCCCGGCACCGTCGAGATGCGCTGCGCGATCGTCGACTCGGCGTACTCGTCCACCTGTGACGCAGGCAGCGTGGACGAATACAGCACGAGCTGCATCACCGCATCATCACCGGGATTGACCTTCTGATAGGACGGCGGCGCAGGCATCTGCGTCGGCAGCTGCCGTGACGTCCGCGCGATCATCGATTGCACGTCGGCCGCCGCGGCGTCGATGTCGCGACTCAGGTTGAACTGCAGAACGATATTCGTATTGCCGAGCGAGCTCGTCGAATTGATGGAGTCGAGGCCGGGAATGGTGGCGAACTGTTTCTCCAGCGGCAACGCCACCGCCGCGGCCATCGTCTCGGGGCTCGCGCCCGGCAGGTTCGCCTGCACGCGGATCGTTGGGAAGTCGATGGTGGGGAGGTCGCTCACCGGCAGCTGCCGGTACGCCATCGCTCCGAACACCATCATGCCGAGCACGACCAGCGTCGTGGCGATCGGACGTTTGATGAAAAGCGCGGAGAGATTCATCGCGTCGCCACCTGCGACCCATTGGGCTGCGAGGCGTCCGATTTCACCTTGATGCGGCTGCCGGCCACCAGCCGCAGCTGGCCGTCGGTGATGACCGTCTCGCCCGGCTTGAGGCCGTCCTTGACGACGCTCTCGGTACCGGCGGTGCGGTCGACGGTCACGGTTCGCAGGTCTACTGTTTGATCTGGTTTGACGACAAACGCGAAGTCGCCCTGCTGACCGGCCTGGATGGCCACCGTCGGCACGACGACGGCCGCTGGCTCGGTCTTCAGCGTCACGATGACATTGACGAACTGTCCCGGCCAGAGCCGCCGGTCTTCATTGGCAAACGATCCCTTGACCTTGATCGTGCCGGTGGTCGGATCCACCGCGTTGTCGATGAAGGTGATGTGGCCCATCGAGGGTATCGTCTCAGACGGCGCGTTCGCCTCGACACGCAGCGTCCGCTCGGCGAGGTAGCGCTTGAACGCCGGAAGCTGGCCTTCGGGAATGCCGAACGAGACATTGATCGGGGCGATGCGGTTGATGACGACGAGCGGCGTTGCGTCGTTGGCGCGTACGAGGTTGCCGGGATGAACGATGAGGGCACCGGTGCGGCCGGCGATCGGCGCCTTGATGGTGGCGTAATCGAGCTGCACAGCAGCGTTTTCGACCGCCGCGCGATCCGCTTGCACTGTCGCGTCGAGCGCCGCCGCTGCTGTTGACTTCGCCTGCACCTCCTGTCCCGACACAAGACCGCGGCCGGCGAGCGTCTGATACCGCGACGCCTGCGTCCTGGCGTCCTCCGCCTGGGCGAGGTCGCGCGCGAGGTTTGCCTGCACCTGCTGCAGCGTCGCCTCCAGCGGGCGCCGATCCAGCGTGAACAGCACCTGTCCTTGCTGTACGTCGTCGCCCTCGGTGAAGTTCACGGACGTGATCGCGCCGGTGATCTGCGCATGCACCGCCACCGTGGATTCGGCTTCGGCCGTGCCGATCACGCGGATCTCGAGCGGCATCGCCTTTTTCACGACCGGCGCGACGGTGACGAGCACGGCGTTGTCATCCGCCGATGTGCGCGCCGCCTGCACCGGCGTGGAGGCTTTGGAACAATTCGCCGCGATAATCGCGGTCAGCAAAACGAGCTCACGCCGCCGTAATGGCATTCTTCCCCTGCTCCTCGATGGTCGGCCTCACGGCCTCAGATTGATCGGCGCCGCCCTGCGCCTGCAGCGGCAATTCGAGCACGACGACAAAGCCTCCGCCCTCGGCGTTGGCGGCAGTCGCCGTCCCTCCATGTACTTCAAAGACCCGGCGCGTAATGGCGAGGCCCAGCCCTGTCCCGTTCTGGTTGTTGTCGGCGTGTGGCCCGCGATAGAACGGCACGAAAAGGCTCGGCACGATCTTCTCGGGCACGCCAGCGCCATGGTCACGCACGTTGATGACCACCGTGCCCGGCATCTTCTCGTCGCGCCGCTCCAGGAAAATCTCCACCGGCGTGCCGTCCGCCGCGTGGCGTACCGCGTTGCGGACAACGTTCTCGATGGCGCCGCGAATCATGTCGGCAGCGCCCGACACCATGCAGTTGCGTGCGCCGGACACCTCGACGACGCAGCGACGCGCGCGCGCTTCGTAGTCGGCGTCCATTGCCACCTCGTCGACGATTGCCGCCACGTCGAAGACGACTCGCGGCTCGAGGCCGATGCCGCTGTCCACACGCGCCATCGTCAGCAGCTGGCCGATCAGTGTGTTGAGCCTCTCGGTCTCGAGCTCGATACGATCGAGATGCTCGCGCGCGCCAGGCGCGCTGTGGCGGCGCGCCAGCCCGAGCGCGACGTTGAGGCGCGCCAGCGGCGAACGGAGCGCATGCGAAACGTCCGCGAGCAGGTGGCGCTGCGCGGTGACCAGCGTCTCGATGCGGTCGGCCATGCCGTTGAAGTCGCGTCCGAGGGCCGCAATCTCGTCACCGCGATTGAGCACGCCGCGATCGATCCTCGTCTGCAGCTGCTGGTGGGCAATCTTCTTCGTCGCCGAGCGGAGACGATCGATGGGGGCTGCGATGTGCCGCGCGAGCACGAAGCAGAAGATGCCGGCAACGCCGACGACGACGGTGAGGCGGAGGAGGGACGCGCGCGTCGGACGTCCGTCGCTGAAGTCGGCAGCCAACAGATCCACGAGCGATCGCGACAGGACCGACGGTGCCGGGAAATCGACGACCACGACGTACGGATTGCCCTTGGCGTCGATGACTCGCTCGGCAATGATGCGCTCTGCCGCGTCCACGCCCTGCGTCCATCCGGAGGACTGCATCAGTCCGTCCACCATCTTCAGCACCGGCGGCGATGCGGTGCGATTGAAGACCTCGCGACCGCTGGCGTCGAACATGAAGTTCGTGACACCGGGATCCGCCTGGAACGAGCCGACGTACGCTTCGAGCGCGGCCGGTCCTTCCGTCCGCAGGATGTGCGTTTCCTGGCGCGCCCAGAGATCCACGCGCGGCCCGTATTTTTCGCGCCACAAGCGGTCATCCTGCACGCGCGAATGGGTCAGCTCCGTCAAGCCAATCAGCGTGCCGCTGACGACCACGACGCCGAGCCAGAACCAGAGAAACACCTTGATGTGCAGGCGCATCTATTTCTCCACGCCTCTGGGCGCATGACGAAGGGTGTACTGGTAGCCGATGCCGCGGACCGATTTGATGCGGTCAAGGCCGTCAGCACCAGGACCGAGCTTGCGCCGGAGGTTGCTGACGTGCGTGTCGATGCTGCGGTCGAACGGCGAGAACGGCCGGTTCAGCACCGTGCGCACGAGCTCGTCGCGCGGAATAACCCGGCCGGCTGCGCGCAACAGCGCCTCCAGCAGATCGAATTCGACCGTCGTGAGATCGAGCGGTTCCGGGCCGCGGCGCACCATGCGCGACGCTTTGTTCATCGTCACGTCATCAACTGCGAGCTCGCCGGCGCGTGCGTCGACGGTGCGGCGGTCTCCCGACCGCCTGAGAATTGCTTCGATGCGGGCGGACAGCTCGCGCGGATTGAACGGCTTCGCAAGATAGTCGTCGGCACCCATTTCGAGGCCGAGGATGCGGTCCTGCTCGTTGCCGCGCGCGGTGAGCATCAGGACCGGCATACGCGAGCGGGCGCGCAGCTGCCGCAGCACCTCGAAGCCGCGTACATCCGGAAGCATCACGTCGAGCACGACGAGCGCGTGGTCGCCCGAGAGCGCGCGCTCGACGCCTTCGGTGCCGTTATGCACCGCCTCGACGTCGTAGCCTTCAGGCATCAGGTATTCGGATAACAACTGGCAGAGCTCGGCATCGTCGTCTACGACGAGCAGATGGCGCGTCATGGGCGTCACAGTGGTATTAGACGGAGATGGAACTGCATTGTTTACGTGCGCTTGGACGCGGACCGAAAGGCGAGTATCGGTCGCCGCGGCGGCGCCGGATGTCAAGATTTGTCAAGCGCTTACGCCGCGCGCCCACAAATCTTAACGTGCGAAGACAAAACTAATCATCCGCGGAGAACGCGCCGGAACAAAGTGAAACGGCGTGTCCCGTCTTACGGTTCTGATCGCGGCAGCTCTGCTGGTCGCGGGCGCGTCGCACCGCGCCGCGACGCAGGCACTCTTCCAAGCAGGTGTGGATCTGGTGGCGATCGACATCTGCGCGACCGATCGCGCCGGCCAGCCCGTGAACATCGAGCCCAAGGACGTCGCGATTTTCGACAATGGCGTTCGTCAGCAGATCGAGCTGTTATCGCCAGGCGACCGCGTCCCGCTTGCCGTCACCCTACTGGTAGACAGTAGCGAGAGCATGCAGGGGCGGTTGCTCGAGCGCGCCGGTCGCGCCGCCGCCGCGCTGGTGAATCACCTGCCCGACAGCGCGCTGGTCGAGGTGATGGCGTTCAACACACAGCCAAGCGTGTTGTACTCGATGGGCCGAGATCATGGCCTTGCGGTGGAGGCGCTCGCGCGGCTGTCGCCCGGCGGCGGCACCGCGCTTTACAACGCCATCATGGTGGCGCTTGGCGAGCAGCAGCGCGCCGCGCGTCATCGCGCGGATACGTACCGTGAGGTGATTGTGCTGCTGACCGATGGTGAGAATACCGAAGGTCGCATCGAGTTCGACGTCGTACTCGATGAGGCCCGCCGCAGCGGCGTGCTCGTCTACCCGGTCGTGCTGCCCCCCTACGATGCTCCATCAAGCGGACCGCCGTGGACGATGACGCAGCTCGCTCTCGATAGTGGCGGCAAGGTCGTCGCAGCCCGCAGCAGCGACGATCTGACCGCGATTTACGAACAGCTGGCGTCAGACCTCCGCAACCTCTACCGGGTCGGATACGTACCGTCGGCGCTCGCGCGCGACGGGGCGTGGCACGAGGTGCAGGTGCGCGCCGTCGGCAGGGACATCGTCCTCAGGACGCGAAGCGGATACTTCGCTCCCGGGTCCTGACGTGATGTAACGCGATGGCGGCCGCGAACAGCACGAGTCCAGCAATGTCGGACACCGGGTCTGCATAGAACAGCAGCAAGCCGCCAACCGTGGCGAGCGCTCGCTCGGCCATGTTCGCGGTCGTGCGCAGCCATCCGCCCAGACCGGCGCTCAGCGCCAGGATACCGATCACCGCGGTGCCCGTTGACATCAACACATCGGTGAGCGGCGCCTGCAGCAGCAGACCCATCCCCTGCTTGCTCAACGTGAAGGCAAACGGGAAGACGAAAGCCGGCAGCGTGTACTTCCACGTCAGCATCATCGTGGGCACCGGCCTGGCGCCCGTGATTGCAGCTGCGGCGAAGGGCGAGAGTGCTGTAGGCGGACTCACTTCCGAGAGCACTGCGTAATAGAAGATGAACATGTGGGCCGCGAGATCCGGCACGCCCACCTTTGTCATCGCAGGCGCGACCATCACCGCCGCAATGATGTACGAGGCGGTGACGGGCACCGCGAGCCCGAGCATCCAAATCGCCAGCGCCGAGTAGAACACGGTCAGGAACAGATGACCGCCGGCCAGATCCACGATCAGCCCCGAGATTTTCAGCCCAAGACCCGTCAGCGTGACGGTGCCGACGATGATGCCTGCGGTCGCGGTGGTCGATGCGACGGGCAGCACGCTGCGCGCGCCGGTGTGCAAGGCCCGGAGAAGACGAGGCGGCCACAGCGCGTTCTCGCGATCGACGAAGCTGAGGGCGATGGCAACCAGCATCGAATAGAACACCGCTCGGAACGGTGATGCGCCGCGAATCAACATGATGGGGATCAGCACCACGGCGAGGAAGTGGTAGCCGTGACGCTTTGTCAGCGTCCACACGGATGGCCCGGCAATCGATACCGGTCGTGCGCCCGCGCGCCGCGTGTCGGCTTCGATCATCAGGAAGATTGAAAAGAAGTAGAGCAATGCTGGAATCGCGGCCATCACGATCACCTTCAGATAGGTGATGTGTAGGAACTCGGCGATGATGAACGCCGCCGCGCCCAGCGCTGGCGGACAGATGATGGCGCCAATGCCGGCGGCCGACAGAATTGCGCCGCCCATGTCCGGCTTGTAGCCGGCGCGCTTCAGCATCGGCCACGCCACCGACCCGAGCGTGACCGTGTTCGCTACGCCGCTGCCGGACACGGTTCCGAGCAGAAGGCCGGCGACCGTCACCGCGCGGCCAGGTCCCGCGCCGCCGCCGGATTTTCCAACCGCCGCCATCGACCATTCAAGGAAGAACTTGCCGGCGCCTGATGCGCCAAGCACGGCGCCGTATATCGAGAAGAGGATGATGTAGCTCGCCGCCACATCCAGTGGCACGCCGAAGATCCCCTCCAGCGTCATGTAAATCGTGCCGACGATGCGCGCCAGGTCGTAGCCGCGGTGGGCGATGATGCCCAGTCCGATCAGATCGAGCAATGGACCATAGAAGGTGTAGAGGATGAAGCACGTTGCGGTGACCGGCAGCACCCATCCGGCCGTGCGGCGCGTTGCCTCGAGCACGAGCAGAATGCAGAGAGCGCCGAGTGCCATGTCCGTGCGGGTCGGATCCGCAGCGCGATAAATAAAGTTGTCGAAATCGATCAGCGGCCAGGCCAGCGAAAGGGCCGCGAGCGCCACGAACAGCCAATCGAGCGGCGAGACGTGCGCGCGCGCACGCGGCGTATCAGCTCCGGGATAGAGCAGAAAGCTGAGCACGAGCACGATCAGCAGGAAGCTCGCGCGATAGACGAGCGGCTGCACGATGCCGACGACCCAATAGAGCGAATAGAGTGCAAGGCCGGTAGCGACGACCGTCGCGAACCGCGCCGTCCAGCCGGTCAGTGTTCGTGTTGGTGATTCGAGCTCGTCGTCTGGTGCGGTGGTTGGAACAGGAGCGTCAGGCGTTACGGTTTCCACGCCCCGCGCTCCTGGTAGTAGCGAATGGCGCCCGGATGAAACGGGGCGGGCGATCCGGCAACGGCGGTGGCGACGTTCAGCTTCTTCGCTTCCGGATGGATAGCCGCCAGATCAGGCTGGCGGTCGAAGAGCACCTTCGTCAGTTCGTAGGCCAGCTCGTCGGTCATTGTGTCCTTGACGACAAGTGCGTTGGCGACACCGACGGAGCCGCTGTCGTAATTCACTCCGGGATATGTGCCCTTCGGAATTACGAGCCGGAAGTAGAGACCCGGTGTGTACTGCTGTTGCAGCTGCGGAAGCACCTCGTCGTTGGCAATCAGCTTCGCCGTGGCGCCGACGGTACTCGCCAGGTCCAGCAGCGACGCGGTTGGCAACCCGCCGCTCCAGAAGAACGCATCGATCTTCCCGTCCTTCAGCGCGTCCACCGACGCGTTCACCGTCAGGCTCTGCTTGTGGATGTCGCTGTCGGGATCGATTCCGGCGGCGCGCAGCACGCGGAATGCGATGACCTCGGTGCCGCTGCCCGGCGATCCTGTGGAGACGACGCGGCCGCGGAGATCAGCGAGGCGGTTGATGCCTTTGCCCTCGATCGTGCCCACCTGCGTGTAGTTCGGATAGAGCACGGCGAGCGTTCGCGCCTTCACTGGCATCTTCGCGAACGGTCCTCGTCCATGAATCGCGTCGTCCAGCGTGTCGGTGAGGACGAAGGCGATGTCCGCCTTCCCAAGCTGAATCAACTTCAGATTGTCGACGGATGCGGCCGTCACTTCTGCGGTGGCATCGACGTGCGGCACCGACTGGCTGATCACGCGCGCGAGGCCGCCGCCGTACGGGTAATACACACCACCGGTATTCCCCGTAGCGATCGACAGCCGCATCGTGCCGCCATGCTTGCGGGAGAACTCGCGAGGATCGAATCCGGAGGCTGCCAGTGCGATGGCGAAGAGCACGATGGCGCCGAAAACGATGGCAGGGACTCGCGATCGCACGGCCGGCATTCTACATCCCTGACGAGCTATAATCTGGCGCTTTTGCTGCCTTCAATCACCAGGAGTACGCGATGGTGCGATCCCTCCGGCTTCTCTGTGGAATCGGTGTGTCCGTTTTCCTCGCAGCTGCCAGCAGCGATGCTGCGGACACGCTGCAGCTGCGCGTGCTTTCGAGCCGGCCCGAGATGGTGAGCGGCGGCGACGCGCTCGTTCGCGTGGAGCTGCCCGCGGGTGTTACGCCTGCGGACGTGAAGCTCACCGTAAACGGCGCTGATGCGACGAAGCGACTGAAGGTCGATGCGTCGGGCGCGTCGCTGACAGGGCTCGTCACAGGGCTGACGAATGGATCCAACACGTTGACGGCTGCGGCCGCGAAGAAAGGCTCCGCCAGGCTGACCGTCATCAATCATCCGATCACCGGGCCAATCTTTTCCGGACCACAGGAGCAGCCGTTTGTCTGCATGACCAACCAGTTCAAGCTGCAGGGCGGCGGCACGCTTGGCCCTCCACTCGACGCGAACTGCTCGGTAGCGACGCGCGTGGACGTCGTGGAGATTCCACATCCGCAAACCAAAGCGCCGATGAAGGTCCGCATCGAAACCGGAACCGTCAACCGTGGCATCTACCAGATTGCGATGGTTGAAGGCGCGTGGAACGGCCGGCTGATCTACACCTTCGGCGGCGGCTGCGAGCCGGGGTGGTTCCAGCAGGGAAATGACACAGGTGGCGTAACCGATCCGGTCATGCTCTCGCTCGGCTACGCGGTCGCGTCGAATTCGCTGAACGTGCAGGGCAACAACTGCGGCGACGTCAGCAACGCCGAGACGATGATGATGACGAAGGAGCGGTTCATCGAGGCATACGGCGTGCCGGCGTTTACGATCGGGTGGGGTTCGTCCGGCGGGTCGACGCAGCAGCATGCGATCGCGGAAAACTATCCCGGCCTGCTCGACGGCCTGATGACCGGCCGCAGCTTTGCTGATGGCACATTTGCCAGCAGCACGAGCAGCGGCGAGGGGCGTCTGTTCGAGCGCTACTTCGACAAGCTTGCGCCCGGGCAGTACACGCCGGAGCAGGTGATGGCCGTCACCGGCTTCCCGGTGCCGAACACGATTCACAATCTCTCGCGCGTGCGGGCGCCGCGGTTCAGCGCCACAGAGGCTTGCCCCGAGGAACTGCCGAAGGACGTGCGCTACGACGCGAAGAGCAATCCAAAGGGCGCGCGCTGCGATCTCTGGGATCACAGCGCGAATGTCTACGGCCGCGATGCGAAGACCGGCTTCACCCGCCGGCCTCTCGATAACGTCGGCATCCAGTACGGCCTCGGCGCACTCAACGCGGGCACGATCACGGTCGCCCAGTTCCTCGACATCAACGAGAAGATCGGCGGCTTCGACATCGACGGCAACATGATCGCCGAGCGCATGGTCGCCGACTCGCAGGCCGTGCGCGCGGCGTATCGCACCGGCCGCATCAACCAGGCCCAGGGCGGCATGGGCGAGGTGCCGATCATCGACTACCGCAGCTACTACGACGACCTGCCCGCGGGTGACGTGCACATGCGTTTTCAGACGTTCACGACCGACGCGCGCCTGATGAAGGCGAAGGGGACCACCGACAATCGCGTGATGCTGACGCAGGACCGGCAGTACGGCGATTTCCGGCTCGCCAGCCCGCAGCTGCGCGAGGCGCTCGGCCAGATGGACGCGTGGTTGACCGCGTTGAAGAAAGACGGGTCGGCCGACGCGGCGATTGTCAAGATTCGGCGGGCGAAGCCGGCGGGCCTCGTCGACGCCTGCTGGACGAAAGACGGTCAGAAGATCGCCGAGAAGCAGCAGTTCATGGCCGGCAGGTGCAACGAGCTGTATCCGTCGCACACGTTCCCGCGTTTCGTCGCTGGCGCGCCAATCACCAACGACGTCATCAAGTGCCAGCTCAAATCCATCAGCGCATCCGACTACAAGGTGACCTTCTCGGCCGACGACATGGCCCGGCTGAAGAGGATCTTCCCGGGCGGCGTGTGCGACTGGAACAAGCCTGGCGTCGAGCAGCAACCTCTTGCGGGCACGTGGCAGACCTTCAACACGGAGCGAGGAACGAACTGAAATGCGCCTGGGAAGTTGGGGTGTGGGATTTGCGATTTGGGTTTTGGGATTTGCGCTTGTCGCCTCCGCGCAGGGGCGCGGGGGCCGCGGCGCGGGCGCCGGCGGCGCGGACAATCAACTCAAACAGACGCTCTATGACATGGCGGACTCCATCGGCATGCTGCGCAACGCGAACGAGGTTGACCGCATCGGCAGCATGAACTACTGGGCGACCGGTACGATCGTGTCAGGCGGCCAGACCTGCAAAGTCGTCGATTACAAAGCGAGCGTGAACTGGATCCTGAAAGGGATGCGCGTCGACTACAAGTGCGAGGGGTCGCCGCAGCGCCACGTCGAAGTGATGAAAGACACCTTCGCCTGGAACGAAACCGAACCCGGCAAGGGCGGTAGGGCTGCGGCGGCTACATACAACGACCGCGCGCTGATGCTCTGGACGCTGCCGGCCGGCGCCATCAAGGCCGCTAACGACGCCGGGGCGGCGGCAAAGGTCGGCACCGAAAACGGCAAGACGACCGTGAGCTATCCGATCGCCTCGCTCAAGGCGGATGTGAAGCTGACGCTGAACAAGGACAACCGGATCGAACAGGTCGAATCGCGGATGAATGGCGTGACCACCGTGACGACCTACGAGGAGTACGGCGACTGGAACGGTGCCGACTATCTCAGCGACGTGATGTTCCCGAAGCACATCGTCCAGAAGCGCGGGAGCATGACGATTACCGACCTGACCGTCACCAAGACCAACACCTACAACCCGTACGTCATCATGCCCGTTCCCGACAACGTGAAAGGGTCGCGGCAGTAACTCGGTAGGCCGGGCCCTTTTGGACCCGGCAGTTTGTTCAACATCCAGGAGGAACTGATGCAACGGATCGCTCGGTTCGGGACACTCCTCGTGCTCCTCGCATTCGTCAGCGCGGCGCCCGCGGCGGCCCAGAACACCAGCGGTGCCATCGCCGGCACCATCACCGATACGCAGGGCGGCGTGCTGCCCGGGGTGACGCTGACCGTCACCAACACCGATACCGGCGTTGCCCGTACCGCCGTGACGGAAGCGGATGGTAGGTACCGCTTCGCCGGTTTACAGCCAGGCCGCTACGCGTTGAAAGCGGAGCTGCAGGGCTTCGGCTCCGTTGAAGTCAAAGACATCGCCTTGACGATCGGCCTCGAATATCCGAAAGACATCCAGATGGGCGTGCAGACGCTGCAGGAATCGGTGACGGTCACCGGCGAAGCGCCTGTCGTCGAGACGACGAGGACCGAGGTCGGGGCGGTGGTCACGCAGGAGCAGATCTCCGTGCTCCCCGTGCAGGATCGATCGGTGGTGAACCTCACGCTGCTCGTGCCGGCAACAGGTCAGGACACGGCGCGCGTGAAGCGGCCGAACGCATCGGTGGGCGCCGCCATTGGCACCGCATCTACGAACTTCCTTGTGGACGGTGTGCCGAACGTGACCGCGAAGACGGCGGAGCCGCGCAGCGACATTCCGCAGGCCGGCGTCCGCGAGTTCGCGGTGCACACATCGCAGCAGCCGGCGCAGTACGGCTGGCGTCCCGGCGGCACGGTGTCGATTGTCACCAAGAGCGGCACCAACACTTTCTCTGGCGAAGCGTTCGAGTTCTTCCGCAATCAGGCGATGAATCGGCTCGACAAGTTCGCGCAGGCGGCGGTCGACGCGGGGACGGGCACCAAGCCGAAGTACAGCCGCAACCAGTGGGGCGGCGCGCTTGGCGGTCCGATCATCCACAACAAACTGCACTTCTTCGGCACGTATGAGCGCACCGACGAGCACGCCTACTTCACGGTGAGCGCGCTGCCGCAGTTCTATTCCGCGTTCAACGGCTCATATCGCGGCGGCTTCAGCCAGAACCTCGAGATGTTCCGCTTCGACTATCAGGTCACGCCGAACCAGAACCTGATGTTCCGCTACCTCAACGAGCACACGCTCTTCTTCTGCAACGGCTGCGGCGGCTCGGCGTCCAACTTCGGCGCCGGTGACGAGTTCATCCCGCGCTACACGTCGGCCGGCACCCACACGTGGGTGATCAACAGCCACATGGTCAACGAGGTGAACTGGCAGTGGGCGCGTCAGACGGACACGACGCGCATGAGCAACGACTACACGCCGGCCAACTGCAACGCTGTTCAGACGGTGCTCGGCGGCCAGACGAAAGGTTGCACGCGCTATACGTTCCCCAGTGGCTTCCAGTGGGGCTACGCGGAATGCCTGCCGCCGTGCTTGCAGAACCCGGGCACGACGACGCCGTTCAAAGACATCTATGAGGCGTTGTCGATCAGCATGGGCAACCACAACTACAAAGTGGGCGGCGCCTACAGCAACTACAAGACGCACGAGGACGCGGCGCCGAACCCGCTCGGCACGTGGACGTTCAGCGTTGATCAGTACTTCAACCCGAGCGATCCCAACTTCGATTTCCGGAAGCTGACGGGTGCGCGCCAGTTCCAGATGACGTGGCCGGTGGTGTTCCGCGACATCCCCGATCACCTCTACACCGCGTACGCGCAGGACGAGTGGAAGATCAAGCGGCAGCTGACGTTGAATCTCGGCCTCCGTCTCGATTACCAGACGATGGCGTGGGATGAATGGGTGACGATGGACCGCTATCCGAAGCCGCTGCCGTACGTCGATTTCGCCAGCCGCGGCGGCAAGCCTTTGTGGCAGCCGCGCATCGGCTTCGCCTACGACCTGAAGGGTGACGGCAAGTCGGTCGCCCGCGGCGGATTCGGCACGGCCTATCAGGTGTTCTTCAATGGCAACCAGGGCAACGAGCTGGTGGCGCTGCTGCAGAACAACATCAACATCACCAACCCGTCGTATCCCGATCCGTTCGGCGGCCGTGATCCGATCTCCTTCATCTCCACGGCGCCGCCGAACGTCGGCATCATGGCGAACGACCTGAAGAATGCGCCGACGACGACGGGCAGCGTCGGGTTCTCGCAGCAGCTGATGGCGGACACCGCGGTAAACATCGACGGCGTCGTCCAGCACACGTCGAACCTGCCCCTGACCTACAACATCAATCAGCCGGTCACGCCGACCAGCCCGCGGCCGCTGCCGGAGTGGGGACAGATCACGATCACCAAAACGATCGGCAACTACGACTACAAGGCGTTCCTCGTCCGCCTGGAGAAGCGCCTGTCGCATCGCTATCAGTACCAGGTGGCGTATACCCTGTCGAAGCAGGACACCGACTTCGGCTGGACCGACGCCTACGTGCACACGCAGGACGTCGGGCCGTCGAGCAGCGATCGCCGTCATCAGCTCGTCATGAGCAGCGGCATCCAACTGCCAGCCGATGTCGTGGCCGGCGTGATTTTCAGCTACCGGACGCCGACGCCGTTCACCGCCGGCGCCGGCATCGATCTGAACAACGACGGATCGACCAACGACGCCGTGCCGGGCACGCACCGCGGTCAGGGTAATCGCGACAACGCGGCCATGCTCGCGGCGGTCAACGCGTATCGCGCATCGCGCACTCCGGCGCTGCCGCCGATCTCGGAGTCGCAAATCGACACGAATCGTCTCAGCCGCCTCGACCTGCGGGTCACGAAGGGGTTCGCTTTCGGAGGCCGCAAGATCGAGTTGGTTGGACAGGTCTTCAACCTGTTTGGTACCGATAACCTGGGCGGCATCGGCAGCAGCCAGGTGGGCAACGCCACCGCGCAGAACTTCGGTCAGATTCCGAGCGCGCAACCGCGCCAGCAGGGCGAGATCGCTATCCGTTACGTGTTCTAGAAATCTGTAATGTGGGGGCGGGTGTGCAACACCTGCCCCTGCACTGCAGAGAGCTCACCGAATCACAATCCGTCCACCAAAGCCGTGATGATCATGCTCGGTGTGATCGTGGTACTCGCACGTACGCGCCACGGGCAGTGGATCGGTCGATCGGCTCTGGCCCGGCGTCAGGAAGCTGACCTTATCGATTTCGGGACAATCGCGGTGATCCGGATCGGGACCGCCTTGAATGTCGTGCGGGACGATGTCGTTGTTGGTGAACGTGACGCGGCCGCCGACGGCGACCGTTGCTTCAAACGGGATGATTCCGAACGGCGTAATCGACACGCTTGCCGAACTGGAAGGGGGTGAGGGCGCCGGCTCTGGCGACGGCGATGGTGATGGCGCAGAAGTTTGTAGCGCCGGCGCAGGCAGCGCGGAGGGGGCGGGAGCGCTGGACGAGCCGCAGCCCGAGAGGGTCACGACGACGGCGAGCAGGCACGACCCGCGAACTCGCATGGTTCGCGGATCGTACCGTACGTGACTAGCCGATCTTCAAGTTGTTGACGACGCGCTTCACGCCCTTGCTGTTGCGCGCGATCGTCATCGCCTTCTGCGATTCGGCCTTCGACTTGACCATGCCGCTCAGGGTCACCACGCCGTTGTTCGTATCGACGTTGATGTTCAGCCCCGAGACACCCGGCTCGGCGAGGAATTTCGTCTTCACTTCCGAGGTGATGGCGGCGTCGCTCAGTGCGTCGCCCGTCTTGTCGGCCGCACGCTCCGCCTTCACTTTCGCGTCGTGCGCCGTGTCCTCGGTCTTCACCTTGGTGTCGTGCGCCTTGGCCTCGGATTTTTCCTTCGCGTCGTGCGCCGTCTGCTTCGCCTCCGCGCTGTAGTCGCGGTCGTGATCGGCGTCGTACTTGCCTGACGTCGCCACCGGTCCAACCGTCAGGTCGTCGATGACGTTGGTCACGCCCTTCGTGTCGCGGGCGATCGTCACGGCGTGCTCTTTCTCGAGCGCCGAACCGACCGTGCCGTTCAGAGTCACCACATGATTGTGCGTGTCGACGTTGATCTCCGACGCTTTCACCGTGTCATCGGAGGCGAACTTCGACTTCACCGCGGTCGTGATACCGGCGTCTGTCTGTGAGCAGGCCACGCTGAAGGCAAGGCCCGCCGCCGATATCAGAATCGCAAACCTCTGCTGCATATCAGTCCTCCTGGGCAGATACGCTGCCCTCACAAAAGAGGAGCATCCGCCGTACCACCCGCCTTGGCCAGAGGGCTCCGGCGGGCACGAGCTGGTGTATCGTTCAGCCATGCGCGTGCTCCTGTTATCGATGCCGGATTCGTTCGAGCACACGCCAACGCTGGCGATCCGCATACCGAACGGGGCGCTGACCTCGCTCGCCGGCAATATCGACGAGCATCACGAATGCGCGATCGCCGACCTCGTGCTTGCGCAGTCAACCGTTCGCGCAACGGTCGAGCGGCTGTTGACGGACCACCGGCCCGATATCGTCGGGCTGTCGGTCATGACCTTCCAGCGCGCCACCGCGCGGCGCATCATTGCGCTCATCCGCGCACGGCAACCCGAGGCGTTCATCGTCGTCGGTGGCTACGACGCGAGCCTTGCGCCGGAGGCGTGGACGCATCCCGCCATTGGTGTCGATGCGATCGTGCGTGGTGAAGGTGAGCTGACGTTCCGCGAGCTGGTGCGTGCGCTCGAGCGGAAGGGGCCACTGTCCGAGGTCAAGGGGCTCTGCTATCGCGCACGCGGCGGGTTCGTTCAGACGCCGCCCCGGCCGATCGTCGCCATCGAAGACGATTCGATCAGGCCGCCGAAGCGCGACGCACGGGTGCTGACCGGCTACACGATGCTCGGCCGCGGCATTGACGTCGTCGAAACCTCGCGCGGATGCACGTTCGACTGCAGCTTCTGCTCGATCATCGAGATGCGCGGCCGCAACTTCCACCGGTTTCCGATGGCGCGCGTGATCGACGACATTGCGGATGCCAGGCGCCGAGGTGCCGGAGTCGTTTTCATCGTCGACGACAACATCAC
>Ga0310810_10001415_pt1 | contig 25151 bp, 24 predicted proteins | sample NCmetagenome_FD_207641 | JGI IMG/M metagenome (GOLD analysis project Ga0310810, IMG submission 207641) | Soil microbial communities from experimental microcosm in Duke University, North Carolina, United States - NC | ecosystem: Engineered > Artificial ecosystem > Soil microcosm > Unclassified ...
AGGACCCTCGATCGGCGGTTCTCTAAGTTCGGCGACCACGGCCGCGATGATGGTGGGCCACCCTGCACTATGCCGGTCAACGCCATAGGCAATGAGCCAGTCGCGCTCAGCAGCCCGGAGCAGGTTTACGAGTAGCAGTTCTCTCCGCTTCAACCACGCTAGGGTGCGGCCCTTAGCAGCACCTCGAAGCCATCCAATTTGTGGCGGAGTGTTTTCCTGACCGGTCTTTTCCTGCAGCTTGGCCCGCACGTCGGCGCCGAAATCTTCGATGCGATCTATCGCATCTGCCGCCATCGCGCCGAGTGGCCGGCCTTCGGCGTCGTGAGTCAGCTCTTCAAGGCGCACCGCCTCGCGGAAACGATCCACGGCTCCCGCTACGTCTTCGGCCGCCCGTTTGCTCGGTCTCCTCTTGAAAACCGCCACCACTGTGTCGAGCAGCTTGCTGTATTCACTTGCAACAGCTCGATACCAGTCCGCGGGGTACTCGGCGCCTGTCTCGCCCATGCGCTCCATCCCTGTAGAGCGCCCTGAGGGATCACGGGGCAGGCCGTCAGGGTAGCCGGCCGTTCGGGCTGCAGACCCTAGCCCCGCAAGCTGACATTACATCGTGCGCAGCCGTTGCCACTCCGTTGCCATTGACCGGGTAGTTTCGAGGTAGATTCCGCGTTTTTCTGTGGCGTCACTCGCGACGTTCAAATGCGAGTGATGCCGTGGAAAGTGCGGAGAAATTGGTGGTGACCCCGGCGGGATTCGAACCCGCGATCTCAACCTTGAAAGGGTCGTGTCCTGGGCCTGGCTAGACGACGGGGTCAGCCGACGCAGTATACTCCGGAAGTGGTGGGTGCGAGCATCGACGCGACCACCGGCGTGAGAGCGGATCGTCGCGTCGGAGTCATCGGCTCGTCGCAGTCGAGGCCCACCATCAGCGGCCATGGCCTACGACTACGATCTCCTCTGCATCGGTAGTGGCCCGGCCGGGCAGCGGGCCGCCGTGCAGGCGGCCAAGCTCGGCAAGCGCGCGGCGGTCATCGAGAAGAGTCGGTGCGTGGGGGGCATCTGCCTCGATACCGGCACCATCCCCAGCAAGACCCTGCGCGAGGCGGTCATCGCCTACACCAACGTGGCCGAAAAGGGCGAGCGGCTGCCCTGGGCGCGCGTGGACGCGCGGCCTACCGCCCAGCAGCTCCTGGCCGGCATCGACCACGTGGTCAAGCGCGAGGTCGACATCATCGAGCACCAGCTCCGTCGTAACGACGTCGCGGTGCTGTCCGGCACGGCGCACTTCGTCGATCCTCACACCGTGGAGATCACCGCCGAAAGCGGGGTGCGGCGCGTCAGTGCCGAGAACATCGTCATCGCGGTCGGCACCGAGCCGGCGCCGCCGCCCGGCACCCAGGCCGACGGCGAGGTCATCCTCACCACCAACCACGTGGTCACGCTCTCGCACCTGCCCCGCTCCATGGCCGTCGTCGGTGCCGGCGTCATCGGCATCGAGTACGCATCCATCTTCGCGGCCGCCGGGGTGTCGGTCACGCTGGTGGAGAAGCGCGAGACGGCGCTGGATTTCCTCGATCGCGAGATCGTCGACGAGCTGATCCACCAGATGCGCAGCAGCAACGTCACCCTGCGCTTCGGCGAAACCGTGGCCTCGCTGGCCGTCAGCGGCGATACACCGCGCCGGGCCGTGCTGAACCTCGAATCGGGCAAGCGCATCGTGGCCGATGCGGTGCTGTTCTCGGCTGGCCGCATCGCTGCCACCGAGCCACTGAACCTGGCCGCCGCCGGCCTGGCCAACGACGCGCGCGGACGGCTCGCGGTGGATGCGCAGTTCCGCACGGCGGTGCCGCACATCTTCGCGGCCGGTGACGTCATTGGCTATCCGAGCCTGGCCGCGACCTCCTCGGAGCAGGGCCGGCTGGCCGCCTGCGCGGCCTTCGGCGTCGATGCCGGGCCGCTGGAGAGCCACTTCCCCATCGGCATCTACGCCATCCCCGAGATCTCGATGGTCGGCGCGCCCGAGCACGAGCTGACGGCCAAGCGCATACCCTACGAGACGGGCGTGGCCCGCTACCGCGAGATCGCGCGCGGCCAGATCCTCGGCGACCACAGCGGCATGTTCAAGATGCTGTTCCATCGCGAGGACCGGAAGCTGCTCGGCATCCACTGCATCGGCACCGGCGCGACGGAGCTGATCCACATCGGCCAGGCGGTCCTGGGGCTGGGCGGCGGGCTCGACTACTTCCTCAAGACGGTCTTCAACTACCCGACCCTCGCCGAGTGCTACAAGGTGGCCGCGCTCGACGCCTCCAACAAGCTCCGCGCCTGATCCGCGGCGCGCCGCTCAGCTCAGCGCGTACCGGGCCTCGGAGCTCTCGCGCAGCAGCGCCGCCAGCCGCCGGCGAATGCCCGGAGCCCGGAAGAGCGAGGCGGCCGAGTGCTTGGCGATGTCGCGCAGCACCGTCGACGGCTCGAAGTACGCGGTGGCGTTCTCGAGGGAGACCACGAAGGGCGGCCGCCCCTCTCGCAGCAGGATGTAGCTCATCACCAGGCATCCGGTGCGGTGGTTGCCCTCGATGAAGAGCTGCGGCTTGCTGAGCATGCGTACGTAGACACCGGCGGCCCGCATCCATACCGGCTCGTCGGCGTGGCGCGCGTGCCAGTCCACCACGTCCTCGATGCCGGCCTCGCGCTCCTCGTAGAAGCGCCGCTCGGTTGCGGCCCGGTGGCCGGCGTGGGCGGCGCGCCGCACGGCGCTGAGCCCGCACAGCACCAGGGTGTTCAGCTCCAGCAGCTGCCGCACCTGTCCGTAGGCGAAGACGTCCGTGCCCGACGCCGCCAGCTCGTCGACGAACGTGTAGCCGGCCAGCATGTTGTCGACGACCCGATCGTCGAGCGGATCGCGATGCGCGCTCAGCCCCGCCGTGAGGCCGCCGAACCCCGCCTGCAGCTGGCGCAGCGAAGCCTCGATTGCCGCCAGGTTCACCCGGGCCGGGGTCCGGACCGCCGTGCGACTCACGCGATCTCGACCGTCAGCTGAACTGGCCCGAGACGTATTCCTTGGTGAGCTGCTCGCGCGGATTCTCGAAGACGGCCCTGGTCGGGCCGGCCTCCACCAGATAGCCGGTGCGGCTACCTCTGGAGATGTCGACCGAGAAGAACGCGGTCACGTCGGCCACCCGTACCGCTTGCTGCATGTTGTGAGTGACGATCGCGATCGTGTAGTTCTGCTTGAGCTCCACCATCAGCTCCTCGATGCGCCGCGTGGCGATCGGGTCCAGCGCCGAGCACGGCTCGTCCATCAGCAGCACGCTCGGCTCGGTGGCCACCGCCCGGGCGATGCAGAGCCGCTGCTGCTGGCCCCCCGAGAGCGACAGGCCGCTGTTCTTGAGCTTGTCCTTCACCTCGTCCCACAGCGCGGCCTGGCGCAGCGCCCGCTCCACCCGCTCGGCCACGTTTCCGCGAAAGCGGTTCAGGCGTAGGCCGAACGCCACGTTGTCGAAGATGCTCATCGAGAACGGGTTGGGCTGCTGGAAGACCATGCCGATGTAGCGACGCACGGCCACGGGATCGATGCCGCGCTCGTAGACGTTGCGCCCATGGAAGTGCACGTGGCCCTCGAACCGGAAGCCGTGGATGAGGTCGTTCATCCGGTTCAAGCTGCGCAGCACCGTGCTCTTGCCGCAGCCGGACGGGCCGATGAAGCCGGTGATCTTCCCCCGCTCGATCTCCACGTGGCTGTCCCGGACAGCCAGGAAGCTGCCGTAGTACACCTGATCGAGCTTGCAGTCGATCACCACCGAGGTGTGCGCCGCCGCGCCGTTGCTGGTGGACGTGCGAACGTCGGTCTTCATCATCACACTCATCGGGCGCTCTCCCTGTCCGTCAGACCCGCCGCTGACCCAGCAGGCGACTGGCGACGTTGATCATCAACACCATGAGGACCAGGACCAGCGACGCCGCCCAGGCCAGCTCGATCTGGTTGTCGAACGGCATGCCGGAGAAGTTGTAGATGAGCACGGCCAGCGAGGCGGTCGGCTGCATCAGCTTGAGGTGACCGCCCTCGAACAGCCAGAAGTTGCTGAACAGCGCGGTGAAGAGCAACGGCGCCGTCTCGCCGGCGGCCCGGGCCACCGCCAGCATGACGCCGGTCAGGATGCCGGGCAGCGCCGTCGGCAGCAGCACCTTCCAGATGACCTGGCTGCGCGTGCAACCCATCCCGAAGGCGGCGTCCCGCGTGATCTTCGGCACGGCCTTGATCGCGGACTCGGCGGTGAGGATCACCGTGGGCACCATCAGCACGGCCAGCGCCAGGCCGCCGGCCGGCGCCGAGTACGTCCCGGTGGCCAGCACCACGACCGCGTAAGCGAACACACCGGCCAGGATCGAGGGCATCCCGGTCAGGGTCTTCGTCGCGAAGCGCGCCACCTGCGACAGCCGGCTGCGCGGGCCGAGCTCGGCGAGATAGACCGCGGCGAGCACGCCCAGCGGGATGGCGAGCAGCCCGCCGATGCCGACGGTCACCAGGGTGCCGACGATGGCATTGCCGTAGCCGCCGCCCATCTCGAAGCCGGCCGGCGGCAGCGCCGTCAAGGTCTCGATCCCGAGGCGAGTCCCACCGCGGACGATCAGCATGTAGAGGACGGACACGAGCGGGATGCCGGCGATGATCGCCGCCGCCCATGCCCCGGCGGTGAGCAGCCCGCTGCGGAACGCGCGGGGCTCGAAGGCCGAGCGATGGAGCCGGACCGTCGCGACGTCGGGCGTGGGGCTCATGCCCGCGCCTTGCGCGACGAGACGGCCATGATCGCCTCGCCCACGATGTTCACGACCAGGGTGATCGCCAGCAACACCAGGGCGGCATACATCAGCACCTCCACCTCGCGCTTGCCGGCCTCTGGGAAGTTCAGCGCCAGCAGCGCGGCCAGCGTGTTGGCCGGCGAGAAGAGCGAGAGGCTGATCTGGTTGGAGTTGCCGATCAGCATCGCCAGCGCCATCGTCTCGCCGAGCGCACGGCCGAAGCCGAGCACGAGCCCGCCGAAGATTCCGGTCGCCGCCGTCGGCAGCATCACCTTGAGGATCGCCTCCCAGCGCGTGGTGCCCATGCCGTACGCGGCTTCCTTCACGCGATATGGCACCAGCCGCAGCGCGTCCTGGGAGATCGCGGCCACCGTCGGCAGGATCATGATCGCCAGCACCAGCGAGGCCGGCGCCAACCCCGGGCCGCTCAGGGTCGTGCCGAAGAACGGCACCCAGCCGAGGTGGCCGAACAGCCAGCTCGCCAGCGGCCGCATCGCCGGCACCACCACGAACAGCCCCCACAGCCCGTACACGACGCTGGGGATCGCGGCCAGCAGCTCCACGATCGTGCGGAAGACCAGCGCGAGCTGGGGCGGCAGGAAGTCCTGGGTGAGGAAGATCGCCATTACCACGCCGAAGAAGCCGCCGATGGCCAGCGCTAGCAGCGAGCTGTAGAGCGTGCCCCAGATGTGCGGCAGGATCCCGAACTGCTGATGCGCGACGTCCCACGTCGTCGAGGTGACGAAGCTCAGGCCGTAATCCTTGATGCCGACGCTGGCCTTGCCACCGATCTCCCACAGGATCAGCGCCAGCAGGCCCAGCACCAGCCACGCGCCGGCCTGGGCCAGCGCGCGGAAGCCGGTGTCGGCGACGTAGTCCCACCGCGTCGGCGGTCGCGAGACGCGATCGGCGGTCGTCGCGATCGCGAACGGCAGGCGGATGACGCTCACTGGATGCTCCCCGACGCCTTCTTGACGGCCGCGACCACGTTGCCGGGCAGCGGGATGTAACCCATCTGCGCGCTCAGCTTCTGGCCCTCGTCGAGGCAGTACTCGACCAGCTGGCGGATGGCCGCCGCCTTCTTCGGATCCTTGTTCTCCCTGTAGAAGAGCATCCACGTGTAGGTCGCGATCGGGTACGCCTTGGCGTCCTGCGGATCCGTCACCCAGGCCCGCAGGTCGGCGGGCAGCTGGGTCCCGGCCAGGGCGGCCGGGCCACCCTCGCCGCCGGCGGCGACGTACTGTCCGGCCTTGTTCTGGAGCAGCGCGGTCTCCAGCTTGGCGAACTTGGTGAACGAGTACTCGAGGTAGCCGATGGCGCCGGGCGTCTGCTTGATCGTCGCGCTCACGCCGTCGTTCTTGGGCGAGGCCACGAACTTGTCGCTCTTGGGCCAGTTCACGGTGGTGCCCGACCCCGGCCCCTTCGCCCACGCCTCGCTGATCGCGGCCAGGTGGTTCGTGAAGACGAACGTCGTCCCGCTGGCGTCGGCGCGCCGCACCACGGTGATGTCGAGGTCGGGCAGGCTCACGCCGGGGTTCGCCGCCTTGATCATCGCATCGCTCCACTTCGTGATCTTGCCCAGGAAGATCTCGGGATAGACGTCGCGCGGCAGCTTGAGGCTCCTGGGATTGCCGGGCAGGTTGTAGCCGAGGACGATCTCGCCGCCGGTCATCGGCAAGAGCTGCACGCCGCCCGGCACCTTGGAGATCTCCTCGTCGGTCATCGCCGCGTCGCTGGCCGCGAAGTCAACGGTGTGGTTGATGAAGTCGCGAATGCCGGCGCCGCTGCCCTTGCCCTGGTAGTCGACGGTGACCGACTTCTTGGCCCCGCCGAAGGCCTTGAACCAGGCGGCGTAGAGCGGGAACGGAAACGTGGCGCCGGAGCCGGTGAGCCGCAGCGAGTCCTGAGCCGCCGCCGGCGTGATCAGCAACGCCACCACCAGCACGGCCAGAGCGAGCGTGGTCGACGGACGCCTCACGAGGTGACCTCCATCATGTGGGAGCTTCGTGTGAGTGGTTCTCGGACGGTTGCTGTCCTCATCCGGTGCACGCACGACGGCGGGATACTAGCCTCCGGCACCATTACGCCGTCGTGACAAGATCGCTGCGACGACGCTACCGCGCGCGCCGCCCGTTCACGCGTCATCGGCCGCGGCCAGCAGCGCGCCGATGACGATGTCGGCGGTGGCGACGTTGGTGGCGACCGGAACGTTGTGAACGTTGCACACGCGCAGCAGCGCACGGATGTCGGGATCGTGGGGCTGCGCCTCCAGCGGATCGACGAAGAAGAACACCGCGTCGACGCCGCGGATGGCGACGCGCGCGGCAATCTGCGCATCGCCCCCCTCGGGACCACTCAGCAGCTCCTCCACCTCCAGCCCCACCTTCTGCTGCAGGAGCCGGGCGCTGTGGCAGGTGGCCGCGAGCTGGAAGCGCATCAGTGCGTCGCGGTTGTAGGTCGCCCACGCGATCAGGTCGACCTTCTTGTTGTCGTGCGCGATGAGCGCCAGATGCTTGCTCATGGGCAGGGACGGTACGCGCGCCGCATTGCCGGCGCGTCACGCCCCCGTGAAGCTACCGTTCCAGGTATGATCCGCGGCGGGCCTGCCCGGCCGCGCGCCTGGGCGGCCGAGCAGGTGTAGGATGAAGCGAGTCATGGCCGGGGCGGATGGGGCGGATCTCCTCGCGTACGCCGACACGCTCTACAACCTCGCCCGCTATCTCACCCAGAACACCGCCGACGCCGAGGAACTGGTGCAGGAGACCTACGCCCGGGCGCTGCGAGGCGCGGACCGCTTCGAGGCCGGCACCAACCTCAAGGCCTGGCTCTTCCGCATCCTGCGCAACACGTGGATCAGCGCCTATCGCCGGCGCCGGGCCAATCCCGTGGTGGGCGGCCTCGACACCGTCGCGCCGGTGCTGGACGGCGCGAGCGAGACCTGGCTGCGTGACGACGCCGAGCTGGATCGGCTGCGCAAGCTGGTGGCCGAGGACATCGAGCGGGCCATGGCCAGCCTCACCGAGGAAGCCCGCACGGTCATCCTGCTCGACATGGAGGGCCTCACCGAGACGGAGGCCGCCGGCGTGCTCGGGTGCGCCGTCGGCACGGTGAAGTCGCGGCTGTCGCGGGCGCGGGCGGCACTGCGCCGCCAGCTGAAGGACTACGCTCGATGACCCGCGACCTCGACTGCACCCACGCCCGTCCGCTGCTGCTCGACGAGCAGCGCGGCCGGCTCGATGCCCCCACGGCCACCGCCCTGGCCGCGCACCTGGACACCTGCGCCGACTGCCGCCACGAGGACGAGGTGGAGCGCGTGCTCACCGAGCAGCTCGAGCAGCGCATGCCCCAGCACGCCGCCCCGCTGGCGCTGAAGCGCCGCCTGGCCGCCACGGTCTCTGCTTCCGGCGCGCGGGTCGCCGCGCCGTCGCGCCGCCGGAGCTGGGCGCTCGCCGCGAGCGTGCTCGCCGCCTCGCTGGCCGGCGTCACGCTACTCTTCTCGCTGTTCGCATCGCCGCGCGTGCCGGCGACGCTCGTCGCCGAGGCCGTCAACGATCACCTGCGCGTGCTCTCCCGCCCGCTCGAGATGCCGAGCACCGAGGTCCACCAGGTCCGGCCATGGTTCGCGGGCCGCCTCGACTTCGCGCCGGTGATCGCCTTCGCCGGCGACGCGGAGTTTCCGCTGCGCGGCGCGACGGTCGAGTACTTCGGCGATCGCAAGGCCGCGGTGGTCGTCTACGGCCGGCGCCTGCACACGATCACCCTGCTCGTCTTCCGTCCTGACGGGCTGGCCTGGGCGCGGAGCGCGCAGGCGCTGAGCACGCGCGAGCGCGGCTTCAACGTGCGCCTGTGGCAGGCCAGCGGCCTCGGCTACGCGCTCGTCTCCGACGCCGACCCCGAGGACCTGGCCCACCTCGCGGAGCGCCTGGGCGGCTGATCGACGCCGTCGCCACCCGGGCGACGGCACGGCACGCGGCATCACACGGGCACGCGCGCTCCCCGGCCCCGCCTCGTCACGCACGTGTGTCGGCCCGTCATGGAGTCGACAAGCGCCGCTCACGAGATCGTCGTGGGCACCCTGACGGTCCTCGAGGGCGAGGACTTCACGCAGACGCCGCAGGACGTGTTCCTGTGGGATGCGGCAACCCAGCGCTACGCGCCCGGCACCACGGTGTGGGAGCGTCACTGCTCGGCCGACCTGCCGCGGCGCAGCTGCTTCTTCCACAACGGCAAGGGCACGCTGGAACGCATCTGCATGAACGGCGAGGAAGTGAGCCAGGGCCGGGCCTGGGCGCGCGTGGCCACGGGACAGCACGCCGGCGAGGCCTGGCAGCTGCCGCGCTTCGGCAAGATGTCGTACGAGAACTCGGTCGCCTGCCCGCACCCTCAGGACAGGACGATCGTGATGCTCACCGACGACAGTGCGCTGAGCACCGCGCCGGTGGCGAGCAGCTTCCCGAGCGAGGTCTACGTCTACGTCGGCACCAAGACGCGGCAGGGGCACCCCGTCGAGCAGGCCGGCCTCACCAACGGCACGCTGTACGGCCTGAAGGTCTCGGTGAATGGCCAGGCGGTGGCCGAGGAGAGCAACGACTTCGGCCTCGGCACGGCCGGGACGGGCTTCGTCGGCTCCGGCCGCTTCAGCATCGTGAGCCTGGGCGACGTGTCGAGCCTCGACGGCCTCGCCCTCGAGCAGGCGTCGATCACCGCCGGGGTCATGCGCTTTCAGCGGCCCGAGGACGGCGCGTGGGATCCGCGCGGGGCCGGCGCGACAACCACTACTTCGTCACCACCGCCAGCCTCACCGCCAACTGCCGGCTCTGGCACCTGGACTTCGACGACATCGAGCGGCCGGAGCGCGGTGGCACGATCGAGATCCTCCTGAAGGGCGACGAGGGCCACGGCATGCTCGACAACGTGACCATCGACCTGCTGGGGCGCATCGTGATGGACGAGGACCCGGGCAACAGCGCCCGCGTGTCGAAGATCTGGCTCTATCAGATCGGCACCGGCGAGTTCATGCAGGTCGCCGCCCACAACCCGAAGTTCTTCGACCCGACGATCCCGAGCTGGTCGAGGGTGGCCAGCTCCTGGCGATGTACATCGATCCCTCGATCGGACCTCCCCGCGCCGGGATCGCATCGAGGCGGACGACGACGACTTCTAGCGCCGCGCGAGGGCGGCCGATCGAGCAGACCAGCTCGACGGCCGCCCGTTGTATTCTTGGTCGCATGACCCCTCGGACGATCTACGAGACCCCGCGCCCCGCCCCGGCCCCCGGCGAGACCATCTACACGAGCACCTGCGGTCACAACTGCGGCGGGCGGTGCGTGGTCAACGCGCACGTGCGCGAGGGTCGGATCGTCAAGATCAGCACGGATCCCCGCAAGTGGACGCCGGAGCTACCGCCGCTGCACGCGTGCGTGCGCGGCTTCGGCCAGGGCGAGCGCGTCAACCATCCCGACCGGCTGCGGCAGCCGTTGCGGCGCGTCGGGCCTCGCGGCAGCGGCCAGTTCGAGCCGATCGGCTGGGACGAGGCGCTCGACGAGGTGGCCGCCCAGCTCCGCCGGGTGCGCGACACCTACGGCCCCGCCGCCATCCTCGACTGCTCACGCACCGGCAGCCTCTCGCTCCTGCACGGCCGCGGTCCCACCCAGCGCATGCTGCACATGCTGGGCGGCTGCACCGAGCTGTGGACGAACATCTCCGCCGAGGCCGAGGTCTTCGCGGTGCGCGCCACCTATGGCGCCAAGGCCGAGTACAAGAGCGCCGGCCGCGAGCCGAGCGACTACGTGAACTCCCGGCTCATCCTCATGTGGGGCTGGAGCCCGGCCGACGGCACGTTCGGCACCGGCACCCATCAGTATCTGAAGCTTGCCCGGCAGCGCGGCGTGCGCATCGTCTGCGTCGATCCGCGCCGCACTCGCACCAGCCACGAGCTGGCCGACGAGCACATCTTCATCCGTCCCTCGACGGACACTGCCGCGCTCGTGGCGATGGCCTACGTGATCGCCAGCGAAGGGCTGCAGGATGCGCCCTACCTCGACCGCCACGTGCTCGGCTTCGACGAGGCGCACCTGCCACCGGACGCGCCGGCCGGCTCGTCGTACCGCGCGTACCTGATGGGCCACGTCGACGGCGTGCGCAAGACGCCGGAGTGGGCCGAGGCGATCACCGGCATCCCCGCGGCCACCCTGCATCGCCTGGCCGTCGAGTTCGCGACGACGAAGCCGGCGGCGATGCAGACGGGCTACGCGCCGGGCCGCACCATCCATGGCGAGCAGTTCCATCGCGCCGCCTACGCGCTGGCCGCCATGACCGGCAACGTCGGCGTGCCCGGCGGCAACTCCGGCACCAGCAACGGCTCGACCGGGCGGGGCGCCTTCCGCCTGCTGCCGGCCGGCGCCAATCCCGCCAAGGCGCGCGTGGCCTCGTCGCTCATGGCCGACCTGCTGGAGCGCGGACGCGCCGGCGGCTACCCCGCCGACATCAAGATGATCTACTCGACCGCCGGTGATCTCTTCAACCAGCTGCCGAACATCAACAAGATGCACGCCGCGGCGCAGAAGCTCGAGTTCATGGTCGTGCACGAGCACTTCATGACGCCGACCGCGCGCTGGGCCGACATCGTCCTGCCCGCGACGACGTTCTGGGAGCGCAACGACGTGCACACGCCGTGGGCGGGCGCCGGCCACTACGCGATCTTCATGCAGAAGGCGATCGAGCCCATCGGGGAGTGCCGCAACGATCTCGACATCTGCACCGAGATCGCGCGCCGGCTGGGCGTGGCCGGCTACAACGACAAGACCGAGGAGGCGTGGCTGCGCGAGCTGACGAGCGGCGTCATCGACGACTTCGAGACGTTCCGCGCCAGCGGCCTGGCCCGGCTGCCCGCGCCGGAGGACACGATCGCCTTCGCCCGCGAGATCCGCGAGCCCGAGCGCCATCCGTTCACCACGCCCTCGGGCAAGATCGAGATCTACTCGATGGCGCTGGCCGCCGAGCCCGATCCGTACGGGCTGGGCGTCATTCCGCCGATCCCGACGTGGATCCCCGACCCCCAGCCGGCAACGTACCCGCTACGGCTGATCAGCCCCAAGTCGCGAGCGCGCACGCACTCCATCCACGACAACCAGCCGATCCTCTCGCGCGCCGACCGCGACGACGTCTGGATCAATCCGGGCGACGCCGCCGCGCGCGGCATCGCCGACGGCGAGCGCGTGCGGGTCTTCAACCACCGCGGCGCCACGCTGCTGCCGGCGCGCGTCACCGACCGCATCGCCCCGGGCGTGGTCTCCATCAAGGAAGGGGCCTGGTACACGCCGGACGCCCTCGGCCAGGACACCCGCGGTTGCGCCAACGTCCTCACCGACGACCGCAGCTCGCCGGCCGGGGCCACGCCGTTCAACACCTGCTTCGTGGACGTCGCGCGCGCCTGAGCTTGCGAGCGAGGGTACGCTGAGAGTCGGCGCACCCGGCAGTCATCGGCAACGATCCAGGGCCGCCGTCACCGGCGGACACAGGAGTCCTCCATGGCAGTGAAGAAGATTCCCGACGGTCACAACCGGCTCTCGCCCTACCTGATCGTGAGCGGCGCGGAGCGCGCGATCGACTTCTACACGAAGGCGTTCGGCGCGGTCGAGACCTTCCGGCACAAGGCTCCCGACGGCAAGATCGGCCACGCCGAGCTGCGCTTCGGCGACACCGTCGTCATGCTGGCCGACGAGTTCCCCGACCACGACGCGCACGGTCCCCGCAAGTTCGGCGGCTCACCGGTGAGCCTGCACCTCTACTGCGAGGACGTCGACGCCGTCGCCGCGCGGGCCACCGCGGCCGGGGCCAAGGTCAAGCGCCCGGTCGCCGATCAGTTCTACGGCGATCGCCTCGGCACGCTGGAAGATCCGTTCGGCCACATCTGGCACCTGTCGATGCACATCGAGGACGTCTCGCCGGAGGAGCTGGACCGGCGCGCCAAGAAGATGATGGCCCAGGCCAAGGCCTAGCGCATAGGCCCGAAGGGCCGGCGCCGGCCGTCCGTCTCGACGCGATCGTAGGAGAAGACGCGCGCGCGGTAGGTCGGCGCCGGCACCATCGAGGCCTCGAAGTACGACCGCCCCCAGCCGCCGAGCAGCCCCGGCGACCACACGAGCTGCTGGGCCACGATCGCGCCGGCCGGATCGAGCGCATCGACCAGCACCCGCAGGTGATCGAACGTGTAGGGCGACTGATTGGTCACGTAGCCGCGGACCACGGAGAGGCTGCCGTGCGGCTCGGCGCCCCAGTCGAGCGTCAGGTACGCCTCGCTGCCGACCACCAGCGGCTCCAGCGGCCCGCTCCGGACGGCGCCGGTCGCGCAGCCGCCCACCACCAGCACGATCAGCGCGAGCCATACCCTCCACATCTCAGTGGCCCAGCGGCAGCTCCACGGTGATGCAGTTGCGATCGCGCACCCGCGCGTAGGCGCAGCGCTCGGCGAGCTGGGTGATGAGGAAGACGCCGAGGTGCCCGAGATTGCGCTCCTCCACCGACGCGGAGGCATCGGGCGCCTCGACCTCCAGGAAGGGATCGAACTCCGGCGCGGTGTCCTCGTAGACCAGCACGATACGATCGCCCTCGATCCGCACCGTGACGTCGACGGGGTGGTTGGTGTCGCCGCCGTGGCCGTGCGTCACGGTGTTGACGAACAGCTCCTCCACCGCCAGCCGCAAGCGCATGATGAGCCGCGGCGGCATGCCACCGATGGCGGACTCGACGAAGGCCGAGACGTCCGAGCACTCGTCGAGGCGGGCCCGAAACCTCCGCGTCTGCTTGATCCTCACCCGCGCTAGTATATGCCGCCAGGAGGCCGGTCCATGCGCCATGGGTTCGTCGTGCTGTCGATGCTCGCCGTCGTCCTGTCCGCCGTGATCGCGGCCGCGGCCGACGACGTCGGTCGCGTGAAGGTCGCCCGGGGCGACGTCCGCGTCGAGCGGGCCGGCCAGGCGTTGCCGGCCGCCGTCGGCATGAAGCTGCAGGAGGGCGACGTCATCGTGACCGGCCGCGAGAGCTCGGCCGGTGTCACCTTCAACGACGACAGCCTGCTCTCCGTCGGGCCGGACAGCGCACTGGCCATCGACCGCTTCGCCTTCGATACGACGACCCACGCCGGGCGCTTCGAGACCTCGCTGCGCAAGGGCACGCTGGCCGCGGTGTCGGGCAAGATCGCCAAGCAGTCGCCCGATGCGATGAAGGTGCGCACGCCATCGACCATCCTGGGCGTGCGCGGCACCGAGTTCGTCGTGCGTGCCGTACCGGTCACCCCCTGAGCTCGCGCGTGCGCCAGGCCCTCGGCCCGCTCGTGCTGGCGCTCGCCGCCGCCGGCTGTGCCGCCACGCCGGTCCTCCGCACGGCCGGGCCACCGCCGCGCGACGAGACGGTCGTGCTGCTGCCGGGCAAGGACGGCAAGGTCGGCGCGCTGACCGTCACGCACGAGGGGCATCAGCAGACGCTCGATGCGCCGTACGCCGCCTCGCGCCTGCAGCAGGAGGGCAAGCTCGAGGACGGCGGGCGCCTGTCCGCCGAGCAGGTGCAGCAGACGTTCGGCACCGCGCTGGCGGCGCAGCCGGCCCGGCCCGTGACCTTCGTCCTCTACTTCCTGGGCGACAGCGACGAGCTGACCCCGGAGTCCAAGCTGGAGATCCCGAAGATCTTCAGCGAGATCGACGCCCATCCCTCGCCCGAGATCGTCGTGGTGGGTCACACCGACCGCGTTGGCACCCTCGTCTACAACGACGCGCTGTCGCTGCGCCGGGCCGAGCGGGTGAAGAACGACCTCGTCCGGCGCGGCATCGCCGCCGAGCAGATCCGCGTGGCCGGCCGGGGTGAGCGCGAGCCGCTCGTCTCGACGGCCGACGAGGTGGCCGAGCCGCGCAACCGCCGCGTCGAGATCACCGTCCGCTAGTCGCGGGCGGCCCGTTCCAGCGCACCACCAGGATCGCGAGATCGTCGGCCGGCTCGGCACCGGCGACGAACCGGGCGACGTCGCCGCCGATCGTCGTGGCGATCGCCTCCGCGCCGGTATCCGCGCCGATCGCGGCCAGCCGCGCCTCCAGTCGCTCGCGCCCGAACAGCTCGCCGCTCGCGGTGCGCGCCTCCGTCACGCCGTCCGTGATCAGGCACAGCGTGTCGCCGGGCTGCAGCCGGTGCGTCGCCGCGGTGTACGGGAAATCGTCGAGCACGCACAGCGGCGGGCCGCCGGCCTCGGTGAGCTGGGTGAAGCTCCCGCCCCCGCGCGGCACCACGTACGGCCGATCGTGGCCGGCGTTGCAGTACTCGAGCACGCCGGTGTTGACGTCGAGCACCGCGGCGAAGAGCGTGACGAACAACGCCTCGGGGTTGTCGCGCGAGATCTCGACGTTCGCCTCCTGCATCATCGTCGCCACCGCCGCGCCTCGCCGCAGCGCCGTGCTCTTGTAGAGCGACTTGCTGACCGCCATGAACAGGCTGCCCGGCAGCCCCTTGCCGGAGACATCGCCCAGCAAGAAGAACAGTCGATCGCGATCGAGCATGAAGAAGTCGTAGAGGTCGCCGCCCACCTCGCGGGCCGGCTCCAGCACGATGTGCAGGCCGAAGCGCCGCTCGCCGGCCAGCAGGTCGGCCGGCTTGGGGAGGATGCCGAGCTGGATGCGCCGCGCTGCCGACAGCTCGCCCTCGAAGCGCGCGGCCGCCTCCCTCTGCCGCTCCACCTGGCGACGCAGTGCTCGCCGCTGCCGCTCCGCCTCGGCCAGGGTCACGCTGAGCATCACGGTGAAGAGGACGATCAATCCGAGTCCCGGCGTGCCGGCGTCGAGGAGCCGATGGTGCCGGTGGAAGAGCACGAGGCTGCCGCCGACGTCGAGCACGAGCAGCGGCAGCAGGACGATCCAGGCCGCGCGCACGCGCATGACCGGCACCGCGGCGATGACGATCACGCCCGCCACCAGCAGGAACGCTGCCTCCGCCCAGCCGGACCAGCCCGGGCGCGCCAGCACCGCGCCGTCGAAGATGCTCTCGATCAGCTCGGCGTGGATCTCCACGCCGTCGCGGGCGCCGCCACCCGGGATCGGGCGCCGATCCGCCAGCCCCAGCGCGGTGACGCCGATCAGCACCAGCTTGCGCTCGAAGGTCGCGGGGGCGACCACGCCGGAGAGGACGTCCGCCGCCGAGACGAACCGTACGCGGCTCTCGCGCGTGTAGCGCAGCCACACCGAACCGTCGCCCTGGGTGGGGACGACGAGCGAGCCGACGGCGACGTCGCGGATGCCGCGCGTGCCGACGGCCACCGTCACGCTCGCCTCGCCGCTGGCCACGCGGTAGAGCTCCATCGCGAGCGTCGGCACCGCCACCCCGTTCACCATTGCGGCGAGCGGGACGCGTCGGACGGCGCGGCCCTCGGGCTCGGTGTTGAGCAGCCCGTGGCCCATCGCGGCGCGATCGACCTCGTCGATCGAGCGGAACATCCCGTCGTAGCGCCAGAGATAGGTGGCAGGATCGCCTCCCACGGCGCGCAGCGGTGCGGCTCGAGCCGGCGCGTGCTGGATCGCCTCGCCGGTTCCACCGTTCACGCCGGCCACCCCGAGCACCACGGGCCGATCGTGGATGGCCGTCGCGAGCACGGTGTCGTTGCTCGGCAGCGCGGCCAGGCGCGCCGCCAGCTCGCGGTCGATGGCCGGGATCAGCCGCGGCAGATACTGCGGCGAGAGCCGATCCGCCTCCGGCATGACGATGTCGATGCCGACCGCCGCCGCATCGGCCTTCAGCACGCGATCGATCAGGCTCGCCAGCAACGTCCGCGGCCACGGCCACTGCCCGTACCGCGCCAGGCTCTTCCCCTCCACCTCGACGATGACCACCGGCCCCGACACCCGCTCCCGCGGCAACACCCGCTGCAGCGCATCGAACCACGCAAACCTCAGCAGCCCCCGCCCCAGTATCCCCGGCACCACCATGACCGCGACCATCGAGATCAACACCACCACGCCCACCACCCGCCCCCTCCGCAAAGGCGACATCACGGTGGTCGTCTCCAGAGCTGGCCGGTGAAGGGGCGGGAGTCGGACGGCGGCGGTGGATGATGTGGCGGTGTGTGGCGCAGAGCGGTGAGGGTGGCGGGCGCGCGGTGATCGCGGTGGCGCGCGATCGCCGCGCGCCCGCCGCCCTCACCGCCCGGGGAGTTCACGCGAGATCGATCTCCATACCGTCGTAGGCGGACGACACGCGCACGGCGTGATCCGCACGCGTGATCTCCTCGAACCGCCGCGTCTCCGCCAGCACCGCCGCGAGCTTCTCGTCCTCGTACGTCGGCTCGTGGTGGAACATCACGAGATGCTTGACGCGCGCCCGCTGGCACAGCTCTACCCCCACGACGTTGCTCGAGTGCCCCCAGTCCTCCTTGATCGAGATGGACTCGGCCAGCGAGTACTGCGCGTCGAAGATGACGATGTCCGCGTCGCGGAAGAACGCCACGAAGGCCTCGGCGATCGCCGGGTCGTCGAGCTTGTGCTCCGAGTCGGTCGAGTACACGACGACCCGCCCGTCGCGCTCGAAGCGATAGCCGTACGAGTCGCCGGTGTGATGCTGCCGCTTGGCCGTCACCCGGTAGCCGAGCAGGTCGTAGGGACGATCCGGCTCCAGGCGGACGAAGCGCACCTCGGCGCCAAGCTGGGCCCACTCCACCGGGAACGACGGCGCGCCCTGCTGGCGCTTGATCGCCTCCTCCAGCCAGGCGTGGCAGCCGTAGATCGTGATCTTGTTGCCGGGGATGTAGGCCGGCATGAAGAACGGAAAGCCCATGATGTGGTCCCAGTGCGTGTGGGACATGAACACGTGATAGACGCCCGGCGCGCCGCGGCGCGCGGCCAGCGTGTGATTGCCGAAGGCGCGCGCGCCGCTGCCGAGATCGCACAGCACGTACTCGTCGCCGCCGGCGTCGAGCTGCACGCACGAGGAGTTGCCGCCATAGGTGTGTCCGACCTCCCAGGGCAGCTCGCGCTCGACGAAGGCCTCGACCTTCTCCGGCGTGTCGAGGTCGCGGCCGATGGCCTGGGTGAGCGCGGCGATCAGCTTGCGCTTGATCGCGGCCGAGCTCGTGGCCGAGGGAATGGACCCGCGCGTGCCCCAGAAGCGGACACGCACCGCTCAGCCCCGCTCGAGCGCGGCCAGCCCCGCCGCCGACGCCGCCGCCACCGCCTCGCGCACCGACGGCAGCGTGCGGATCACCAGCGTGAACTTGCTGATCTCGAGAATCTCCCGGACCAGCGGCTGCACGGCGGCGACGGCCAGGTACCCCTGCTGGGCCTTGGCCTGCTTGGCGGCCAGCATCAGCACGCGCAGCCCGGCGCTGCTGATGTAGTCGACGCCCGCGAAGTCGAGCACGACGTGATCCTGGCCGGCGGCACAGCGCACCAGGTGCGGTGCCAGCGCGGTCTTGAGCTCCTCGGCGGTCGTGTGATCGACGCGCCCGGCGGGCGACAGCACGACGACGTCGGCGAACCGCGCGTGATCCAGGCGCATGGCGGTGAGCGGCGTGATGGTAGCACAGTGACTTGCCGGCCCGCCGATCCCCGGGTAGTCTCGGCGCACCAGCGCATCTCGTCGAGGAGCCGCCATGACCCGCACATGGTGAATCTGAAGGTCGACCGCACCGGCCTGGTCGAGCGCGGCTGGACGCGCGAGACCGGCAGCACGTACGCGAACCCAGCCGGCTATTTCCGCGGCCTGGAGGACGAGGGACTCGTGCGCGTCGGTGACGTGCCCGAGCAGGTGCCCTCGCGCAACCTCCCGGTCCGCTCGAGGTGACCCAGTGACCGATCCGATCGTCGTCGAGAAGTTCGCCGTCGGGCAGGCCGTCCGTCGCACCGAGGACCCGCGGCTCATCCAGGGCCTTGGCCGCTACTCCGACGACGTGACCCTCCCCCGGGAGGCTCACGCCGTCATCGCGCGCTCGCCGCACGCTCACGCGCGGGTGCGCGGCATCGACACCGGCGACGCCCTCGCATCGCCCGGCGTGGTGGCGGTGCTCACCGCCGTCGAGCTGGCCGCCGACGGCCTCGGCCCCCTGCCGACCGATCGCGCGCGCAAGAAGCGCGACGGCTCCCCGGCCTTTTCCACGCCGCGCCCGGCGCTGCTGGGCGAGCGCGTCCGTCACGTCGGCGATCCCGTCGCCCTGGTGATCGCCGAGACGCACGCCCAGGCGCTCGACGCCGCCGATCGCCTGCGCATCGACTACGAGCCGCTCCCGGCGGTCGCGGGCACCGCCAACGCGCTGAAGCCCGGTGCCCCGGCCGTGTGGGACGAGGCATCGGACAACATCGCGTTCGTGGCCCAGGCCGGCTCGCGCGAGGCGGTCGATCGCGCCTTCGCCGGCGCCGCTCACGTGGCTCGCGTCGACTATGTCGTGACGCGCGTGGCCGCCGCGCCGATGGAGCCGCGCGCCGCCGTCGGCGAGTTCGATCGTCGCACCGGCCGCTACACGCTCTACACCGGCATCCAGGGTCCGTACGGCACGCGCGCCCAGGTCGCGGGCGTGCTGAAGGTGCCGCAGAGCCAGGTGCGCGTCGTCACCGCGGAGGTCGGCGGCAGCTTCGGCATGCGCAGCGGGCTCTATCCCGAGATGATCCTCGTGCTGTGGGCGGCCCGGCGCCTGGGCCGGCCGGTCAAGTGGACGTCGGACCGACGCGAGGGCTTTCTCACCGACGAGCACGGCCGCGACAACCTCTCGACCGCCGAGCTGGCGCTGGCGGCCGACGGGACGTTCCTGGCGCTGCGCGTGGCGATCAACCTGAACATCGGCGCCTATCTCACACCGCGCAGCGCCGGGCCCGGCACCAACAACATCGGCGGCGTGGCCGGCGTGTACACGACGCCGGCGATCCATCATCAGACGACCGGCGTGTTCACCAACACCACGCCGACCGGCCCCTACCGCGGCGCCGGCCGGCCGGAGGCGACCTACGCCATCGAGCGGGTGATCGACGTGGCCGCGCGCCAGCTCGGTATCGATCCCATCGAGCTGCGCCGCAAGAACCTGATCCCGCCCTCGGCGATGCCGTTCAAGACCGGCCTGGTGTTCACGTACGACTGCGGCGACTTCGCCCGCAACATGGACCTGGCGCTCTCCCTGGCCGACCACGCGGGCTTCGAGAAGCGCCGCGCCGAGGCGAAGGCGCGCGGCAAGCTCCGCGGTCTCGGCATCGCCAACGCCATCGAGGTCGCCGGCGGCCCCTACACGTCGGTGAACCCCGACACGACGGCGATCCGCGTCAATCCCGACGCGTCGGTCACGGTCCTCAGCGGCACCACCTCGATGGGCCAGGGCAACGAGACGGCGTACGTGCAGATCGTCGCCGATCGTCTCGGCGTGCCGCCCGAGCGCATCCAGGTGCAGTGGGGCGACAGCGACGCGCTCGACGCCGGCCGCGGCAACGGCGGCTCCGGCGCCATCACCGTGGGCGGCTCGTCCGCGCTGCGCGCCACCGAGAAGATCATCGAGCGGGGCCGCCGCATTGCCGCCCGCATGCTGGAGGCCGCGCCCGAGGACGTGCAGTACCGCGACGCGCGCTTCTCGGTCACCGGCACCGACAAGGGCGTGACCTTGGCCGAGGTCGCGCGCACCGCGTACACGCGCGCCGTGGCCCCTGCGCTGGAGCCGGGCTTCACCGAGACGGCCGTCTTCACGCCGCCCGCGGTCACCTTCCCCAACGGCTGTCAGGTGTGCGAGGTGGAGATCGACCCCGACACCGGCGTGGTGCGCATCGTGAAGCACACGGTCGTGGACGACGTCGGCAAGATGGTGAACCCGCTGCTGGTGAAGGGCCAGATCCATGGCGGCGTCGTCCAGGGCCTGGGCCAGGCCCTCTTCGAGGATCTCGTCTACGACGATGAGGGCCAGGTGATCGCCGGCTCGTTCATGGACTACGCGATGCCGCGCGCCGACGACGTCCCGTTCTTCGACGTGGACTCGCACGAGGTGCCGACGGCCGTGAATCCACTCGGCGCCAAGGGCGTCGGCGAGGCCGGCACCGTGGGCGCGCTGCCCGCGCTGATCAACGCGGTCAACGACGCGCTGGCCCCGCTGGGCGTGCGGCACCTCGACATGCCCATGACGTCCGAGCGCGTGTGGAAGGCGATCCGGGAGGCATCGCACTCGTAGGCCCGATTCCTCGCCTACATCCCCCGCTCGACCCGCGGATCGAGCGCGTCGCGCAGCCAGTCGCCAACGACGTTGATCCCCAGCACCACCAGGAGGATCGCCAGCCCCGGGAACAGCGCCAGCCACCAGCCGGTCGTGAGGTAGTTCCTCCCCTCGTCGAGCATCGCGCCCCAGCTCGGCGCGGGCGCGGGGAGGCCGAGCCCCAGGAACGACAGGGAAGCCTCGGCGATAATCGTGCGGGCGACCGAGAACGTCGCCACCACCGTGATCGACGGCAGCACGTTGGGCAGCAGGTGGCGCCGGAGGATCGCGAGATCGCCCGCGCCCAGCGCCCGCGCGCCCTCGACGAACTCGCGATGGCGCAGCGACAGCGCCTCGCCACGGGCGATGCGCGCGTACGTCACCCAGCTCGTCACGCCGAGCACTACCACGATGGTGACCAGGCCCGAGCCGACCACCGCCAGCACCGCCACCGCCAGCACCAGCGCCGGAAACGCCAGCTGCACGTCGCCCAGGCGCATCAGCACGTCGTCGAGGCGGCCGCCGTAGTAGCCGGAGACCAGGCCCAGCACCAGGCCCAGCGCGCCGGCGACGATCACGGCCGAGAAGCCCACGATCAGCGACACGCGCGCGCCGTACAGCAGGCGGCTGACGATGTCCCGGCCCAGGGTGTCGGTGCCCAGCGGATGCTCCCAGCTGCCACCGGCCATCCACGCCGGCGGCGTCAGGCGCGCGAGCAGGTCGTTGCGTACCGGATCGGCGGGGGCGACGGCCGGCGCCGCGATCGCCACGAGCGTGGTGAGGACGACCACCGCGAGCCCCACGACCGCCAGCCAGTCACGCGAGGCGCGCATCAGGCGCGCTCGAACACGCGGGCGCGCGGGTCGAGCACGCCCAGGAGCACGTCCACCACCAGGTTGACGGCGACGAACAGCAGCGCGAACAGGAACACCGCGGCCTGGATCACCGGGAAGTCGCGCCCCGGCACGGCCTGCACGATCAGCCGGCCCAGGCCCGGCCAGGAGAACACGGTCTCGATCACGATCGTGCCGCTCAGCATGAAGCCGAGCGACAGGCCGGTGACCGTCAGGAACGGTCCCGCCGCGTTCTTGAAGGCGTGGCGATAGATGACGCCGCGCTCGCCCAGCCCCTTGGCGCGGGCGGTGCGCACGTAGTCCTGCTGGAGCACCTCCAGCATGCCGGCGCGGATCAGCCGCACGTTCTGGGCGACGGGGGCGGCGGCCAGGGTCACCGCGGGCAGGATCAGGTGGCTCAGCGAGCCGGTGCCGAAGGCCGGGAGCAGGCCGCCCAGCACCACGGCGAAGAGCAGGATCAGCATGAGCCCCAGCCAGAAGCTCGGCATCGATTGAAGAAAGAGCGAGCCCAGCCGGCTCAGGTGATCGAGCGCACCGTTGCGATGCGTCGCCGCCACCACGCCGAGCGGGATCGGCAGCACGATCGACAGCGCGATCGCCGCCAGCGCGAGCTGGGCGGTGGCCGGCCAGAACGCCTCGAGCACCGTGCGCATCGCCGGGCGGCGCTCGCGGATCGACAGGCCGAAGTCGCCCCGCGGCGCAGACTGCAAGAAATCGACGTACTGCACGAGCAGCGGACGGTCCAGGCCCAGCGCGTGACGGGCGCGAGCCACCTCCTCGTGGGTGGCCGTGGCGTCGACGAGCAGCGCGGCGGGATCGCCGGTGAGACGCACGAGGAAGAACACGACGGTGACGACGCCCCAGACGACGAAGACCGCGTGGAGGAGGCGCCGGAGGAGGAACGCGCGCACGCCGCCCGCGGTCAGCGCTTCAGCGCGACGCCCCGGAAGTCCATGTTCAGCTCGGGCGTGGGCACGAACTGGAGCACGCGGACGCCGTGGGCGTACGCCTTCTTCTCCTGGTAGAGCGAGATCACCGGCGCCCAGTCGCGGATCTTCTGCTGCAGGTCGGCCAGCAGGGCCAGGCGCTTCTTGGCGTCGACCTCGCGCCGCGTGGCGCGGTACAGATTCATCAGCTCGGGCGGGTACGGCGTCCAGTTCACCAGGGTGGTCGAGGCCCAGTCGCGGACGAAGTCGTCGGCGTCCAGGTTGCTGCTGGTGCGGCACGCCGCGAAGCCGGCATTGAACGGCAGCGTGCCCTTGTTCAGGGTCTGCAGCAGGCTGCCGAAGTCGACCGTGGACACGTTCACCTGCACACCGACGGCCTTGAGCATCTCGACCGCGGCGGTCGTCGTCTCGTCGAACGCCTGGCCGTAGTGCTTGGCCGGGTGAAGCAGCTGCAAGACCAGCGGCTGCGCGGCGCTGACGCCGGCCTCGGCCAGCAGTGCCTTGGCCTTCGCGGGATCGTACGGGTACGGCGGCTGGGCGGCGTAGCCGTACGCGACGGTCGCGACGGGCGAGGCGTTGGCGAGCGCCAGGCCGTGGAAGATCTTGGCGATGATGGCCTCGCGGTTGATGGCGAGGTTCAGCGCGTTGCGCACGCGCGGATCGATGAACGCGCCGTCCCTGCCACCCGACTCGTAGGTGTCCTTCGTGCGGCCGTTCAGATAGATGCGGCAGGCGAGCTTCTGCACGCTGCTGACGACGCGCACCGCCTGGTTCTTGCCGAGCACCTCGGCGTCGAGCGGCGGGACGGCGTCGACGATGTGCACCTGCCCGGCCTGCAGGGCCGCGATGCGCGCGGCGGCCTCGGGGATGACCTGCAGCCGCAGGTGCTTGGCCAGCGCCGGCGGGCCCCAGTAGGCGTCGTTGCGGTCGAAGCTCATGTGGTCCTTGCGCTTCCACTCCGTGAGCTTCCAGGGCCCGGTGCCGATGGGCCGCTCGTTCAGCGCGTCGATACCGTTCTTGATCGTCGAGGCCTTCGGCACCAGCGGCTCGCGGCCGAGCGCGTCCCAGAGGTTGGGCGCCGGCTCGCTCGTGTGCACGCGCACGGTGTAGTCGTCGACCTTCTCCCATCTGGTGACGAACGGGTACAGCTTGTCGAACGACGCCCCGGCCGGGATGTCCTTGATGCCCCACTTGTCGAGGTTCTTGCGGAACATCCGGTCGAGGTTGAAGAGCACGGTGTCGGCGTTGAACGGCTCGCCGTCGTGGAACTTCACGCCCCGGCGCAGGGCGAACTCCCAGGTCAGGTCTCCGACCGGCTTCCAGGCGAGCGCCAGACCCGGGGCCGGCTTCCCCTGCCGATCGACGTCCACGAGGCTCTCGAACACCTGGCGGATGTACGTCGAGCGGATCGAGCCCATGCCGATCCGGGGGTCCATGTTGGTGGTGTCGTCGGGCAGCGCCACGATCAGCTCGGCCTCGGGATCGATGGCCACGCCCTCGACGCTGGTCGGTGGCGCGGCGCTCGACGGCGCCGGCACGCCGCCCAGGAGCAGGCCGATCGAGAGCACGGTGGGGACGATCCGGCCAAAAACGCGCAGGGGAAAGAGTCTCATGGCGGCGTTATCATACCCGTCGCAGGCATCCACGGCATCCGGGAGGTTCGGTGATGGCGCACACGAAGGGCTCCAAGTCGGCGGCGGTGCGGGCGCGACTCGATCATCCGGTGATCGATGGCGACGGTCACTGGCTGGAGCCCATCCCGATCTTCCTCGACTACCTCAAGGACGTGGCCGGGTCCAGCGTCGTCGACAAGTTCATCAAGCGCGCGAAGGACACGACCTGGTACGACCTGGCCCCCGAGGAGCGGATGCGCCGGCGGCTGCATCGGCCGACCTGGTGGGGCGAGCCGGCCAATACGCTGGACCGCGCCACCGCGATGATCCCGCGCCTGTTCTACGAGCGCCTGGACGACTTCGGCATCGACTACTGCCTGCTCTACACCTCGCTCGGCCTCTTCTTCATCGGTAACCCCGACGAGGAGATCCGCCGCTCGGTCTCGCGCGCCGTCAACCGGATGAACGCGGACTTGTTCAAGCCGTATGCGCACCGCATCGCGCCGGCCGCGGTGGTGCCGGTGCACACCCCGGAGGAGGCGATCGAGGAGGCCACCTACGCCGTGCGCGAGCTGGGCCTCAAGGTCGTCATGATCGCCAACCACGTGCGCCGGCCGGTGCCGGCGTTCATGCGGGAGGGCGCGCCGCTCAACGAGGTGCGCACCTACGTCGACTCGCTCGGCTTCGAGAGCGCGTACGACTACGACCCGTTCTGGCAGCGCTGCGCGGATCTGAAAGTCGCCGTCACCGCGCA
>Ga0310810_10001417_pt1 | contig 25115 bp, 20 predicted proteins | sample NCmetagenome_FD_207641 | JGI IMG/M metagenome (GOLD analysis project Ga0310810, IMG submission 207641) | Soil microbial communities from experimental microcosm in Duke University, North Carolina, United States - NC | ecosystem: Engineered > Artificial ecosystem > Soil microcosm > Unclassified ...
GTTCGGTCGCCGAGTCCGGGTAGATTCGGAACGTGTGTCCACAGCGCGAGCAGCGGACCTTCCGCCCCCGCGCGGTCACCTTCCCGTCGGGCACCTTGAAGCGGGTCTGGCACTGCGTGCAGGCGATGATCACGGGGTCCGTGCCGACGGAGGGCTGGAACCCGCGAGAATACCAGGGGAAGCCCGCCCGCCCCCCGTGTAGGTGCAGCCCCTCCACCTTGTTGCACCGAGCCAAACCGTGCTGCTATCCAGGCGGAACTTGGCAGTTGGGTGCAGGGAGGCGCTGCAGCGCGGCATGGTCGGGCAGAAGTCGCGGGCCCACCGTTCACGACGGCGACACACGATCCATGACTGAACCCGAACAGCTGCATCCCCCCCAGGACGAGGCTTCCCGCGAGCCGAAGATCATCAAGCGCTACACGAACCGGAAGCTCTACGACACGGTCGAGAGCCGGTACGTCACGCTCGACGAGATCGCCGAGATGATCAAGCAGGGCGCCGAGGTGAAGATCGTCGACAACCGCACCAAGGACGACCTCACCTCCGTCACCCTGGCGCAGATCATCTTCGAGGAAGAGAAGAAGAAGAATCAGATGCCGCTCAGCGTGCTGCGGGAGATCATCCGCCGCCCGGGCGACGCGCTCTCCGGCTTCATCCAGAAGGAGGTCAGCCCCCGGGTCGCCTCGATCCGCGAGGAGGCCGAGACCCGCCTCGACCGGCTCCTGCGCCGCGAGGAAGGCGGCAGCGGCGAGCTGAAGGAGGACCTCCTCCGCGCCGGGCAGCGCACCATCGAGGACTGGCAGCGCCGCGCCGACGACCGGGTGAAGTCGCTCGTGGAGAGCGTGACCGGCAGCCTGCCTGCGCTCGGCTCCGACCTCGGGCAGCTCACCCGCCGCCTGGAGGAGCTGGAGCGGCGGCTGGACGCGCTGGAGAAGAAGCCGGGCTAACGCCGAAACCAATTGTATCGACCGGCCCTCGCTGGTCCTCGCGGCCGATCTCCGCGTCGCTCCTCCGTTACGTAGCGAGGGCTACGCTCCGTCGTCGCTCCTAGACCTCGGCCGCGAATCCGGCGCGAGCATCCGGTCAATACAACTGGTCTCGACGTTGGGCGCTCTGCTCGCCGAGGGTCCACACCGCCTCGGCGACGGCGCTCATCATCTGGGCTCCGCGGCTCCGGGGCGCGTAGTCCCACACCGTCTTGCCGTGGCTCTGCGCCTCGTCGATGGCGACGTTGACTCCCAGCGGAGGAGTCACCCGTCCCGGGAAGTAGGCCTCGAGCCGCTCGCGGACCGCCTCGGCGAGGGCGGTGCGCCGGTGCATCATCGGAACCACCGCCGTGACCCGGAGCCCGGGCCGGTGGTGCTCCGCCGCGACGCGCTCCACCGAGCGGGCCACCTCGGCGCAGCCGTCGAGCGCGAGGTAAGTCAGCGCGACCGGCACCACGACCTCGGTCGCGGCCATGAGCATCGCGGTCACGCTCAGGCCGAGCGAGGGCGGACCGTCGAGCACCACCACGTCCTGCTCGGAGCCGAACTCGTCCAGGCGCTCGCCGAGTCGCTCCGCGGCGGATGGCCCGGTGCCGAGCGCCGCGGCCAGGCCCGCCATCTGCTTGTAGGCCGGGACCACCGAGAGCCCGGGCACCTCGGTGGCGTGACGGACCCGCGCCAGGTCCACAGACCGGTCAGTCAGGAAATCGAAGACGTTGGGCTGGATCTCCCGGACGTCGAGGCCGAGCGTCTTCCCGGCGTGCCCCTGGGTGTCCATGTCCAGCAGGAGCACCCGGAGCTTGCGGGCGCGGGCGATCCACGCGGCGACGTGGACCGCCAGCGTGGTCTTCCCGGTTCCGCCCTTCTCGTTGACGAAGGCGATCCTCCGCACGGGGGGCGTGCCGGGGCTCAGCGGGGCTGCTCCGGGACCTTCTCCAGCTTGGACTCGATCCGGCTCAGGGTCGCGTCGAGGTCGGCGATCTTCCGCCGCAGCGACTCGACGTCCTCGGTCGAGGGCAGGTTCATTGCCGCGAGCGCAGACCGGAGGCTCTTGTCGAGCACGCCCTTGGCGGACAGCGTGCGCTGGATGAGCGTCTGGATCGCCGTCACGAACCGCTCGTTGGAGAGGAGGGCCTGGGCGAGCTTTCCGACCCGCTCCTCACCCGTCTCGACCAGCCTCTTGACCACCGGATTGTTCTTCAGCATGGCGCCCCTGTCCGGCCGGGACTTCGCAGCGCTCAGGGGAGGTGTCAAGCACGCTCGCGCCAGCCGTTGACAGCCCGCGGAGCTGCTCCCTACGGTCCGGCGCTCCCTCCCGAACTCCATGTCCGGTCTGCTCGACAGGCGTCTCCTGCTGGTGACCGGAAAGGGGGGCGTCGGGAAGAGCACGGTCGCTGCCTCGCTGGCGCTCCGCCTGGCGGCCGCCGGGATGCGGACCCTGCTCTGCGAGGTGAACGCTGATCGCCGGCTGGCCCGGATGCTCGGGCATCCCGAGGTCGGCGCGGACGTGACCCCCGTCGAGCCCAACCTCTCGATGGTCGACCTGCAGCCCGACGCCGCGATGCGGGAGTACGTGCTCTCCAAGATCCGACTCGAGCGGGTGTACCGCGCCGTGTTCGAGAACCGGATGGTCCGCTACTTCCTCCGCTTCATCCCCGCGCTGGCGGAGACAGTGATGCTGGGCAAGGTGCTCTGGCACGTCCGGCAGTGGCCCGACGCGGCGGGGGGCTTCGACCGGATCGTGCTGGACCTCCCCGCCACCGGGCACGCCCTCACCCTGCTGGGCGTGCCGCGGAGCCTGCTCTCCGCTCTGCCCTCGGGGCCGATGGCCAGCGAGGCGGTCTGGATGCAGGGGCTCCTGACCGATCCGATGGTCACCGCCGCGGTGCTGGTGAGCCTTCCGGAGGAGCTCCCGGTCAACGAGACGCTGGAGCTGGCGCAGGCGCTCCGGACCGAGCTCCAGATCCGGGTCGGGGCGGTGGTGCTGAACCAGGCGGTGCGGCCGCGCTTCGGACCGGCGGACATCGCCTCCCTCTCCGGCCGCCCCGGGCTGAGCAGGCTGGCGCAGACGTTCGAGGAGGACGCCCGGCGGACGGAACAGGCCCTGGAGCGACTCCGGGCAGTGGACGCGCCACTCGTCCAGCTGCCCCGGCTCGTGACGCCGCAGGTCTCGCGCGGGGAGCTGGTGTCGCTCGGCGATGCCCTGGCGGAGGGGCTCCGGTGAGCGGCCCGTCGCTCGAGGAGGTCCTTCGCCAGAGGCGAGTGCTGGTGTGCGTCGGCGCCGGCGGGGTGGGAAAGACGACGCTCGCCGCGGCGGTGGCGATGCGCGCGGCGGCGCTGGGGCGGAGCGCGCTGGTCTGCACCATCGACCCCGCGCGGCGGCTGGCCAATGCGCTGGGGTTGACCTGGCTGGGCAACTCGCCGACCGAGGTCCAGCCCGAGGTGCTCTCCGCCGCCGGGATCCACCTCGCGGCACCCCTGCAGGCGATGATGCTGGACCTCAAGGCCAGCTGGGACGACCTCATCCAGCGGCAGGCTCCGCCGGGACAGCGCGAGCGAATCCTGAAGAACCGCTTCTACCAGACGCTCTCCACCGTGCTGGCCGGGTCGCAGGAGTACATCGCGCTCGAGCGGCTGGGGCAGCTGCGCGAGCGCTCGGAGGCGGAGCTCATCGTGCTCGACACGCCTCCCACCGCGCACGCGCTCGACTTCCTCGACGCCCCCTCGCGGATCCTCGACTTCCTGGACAACGAGGCGGCCCGCTGGCTGCTCGACCCCGCGCTCCGGGCCAGCCGGCTCTCGCTGCGCCTGGCGCTGTGGGGCGGCGGCGTGGCGGCGAAGACCATCGGCCGCATCATCGGCGGCGACACGCTGGAGGAGCTGGCGGCGTTCCTCGCCGCGGTGAGCGGGATGAACGAGCGGTTCCGCGAGCGGGCGCGGGCGGTGCGCGCGCTCCTGGCCTCGCCCGAGACCGGCTTCCTCCTGGTGGCGGGGGCGTCGCCCGAGCGGCGGGAGGAGGCGCTTCGCTTCCACGCGGTGCTCGGCGAGCGGGGGCTGCAGCGTGACGGCGTCGTCGTGAACCGGGTGCAGGAGGAGCCCCCGGCATCGGCGGACTCCGAGCTCGACGGACTCTCCGAGCCGCTTCGAGGCACGCTGGTACGAACGCTGGTCGAGGCCCGGGCCCTCGCCGACCGGGACCGGATGAGTGTCCGTCTCCTCCGCGAGGGCACGGCGCCGGTGCCGCTGGTCGCGGTTCCTCGGTTCTCGGACGAGATCCACGACCTGCGCGCACTCTGGCGGGCAGGGTCCTACCTGCTGGGCGAGGCTGCGATCCTGTAGGCTCCTGGCCTCGGTTCCCCGTCCCTTGCCCTTGCGCACCGCTGCGATCCACCGGGCCCTGGCCCTGCTTCCGCTCCTGCTACTCACCCGGTGCGCCACCACCGGATCCACCGGTCCCCGGAGCGAGACGCTGTCGATGCCCCCCGAGGAGATCCGGGCGGACCTGGCGCTGTTGAAGATGAACGACGAGGAGCTCTTCGCCGCGGGCTCGAGCGCCTTCGCCGCGAACGACCCGGCGCGCGCGGCGGCCTGCTTCGAGCGGCTGGTGACGGCGTTCCCCGAGAGCCCGCACCGGACCCGGGCCCGTTTCAACGCCGGCCTGGCGCGCGAGCGGATGGAGAGCTGGGACGCGGCCCGCCAGCACTTCTCCGAGGTGGCCGATCCCCTCGGCAAAGGCGACGCACTGGACGCTGCCTTTCACCAGGCCGAGGCGCTGTACCACCTCGATCGCTTCCCGGAGGCGGCGACGCTGCTCGGCCGCATCGCCGCGCGGGCCGATCTGCCGGTCGCGCGGCGGATCGAGGCGCAGGTTCAGCAGGGCATCTGCCAGGTGGACGCGGGCGACCTCGACGAGGGAGAGAAGACGCTCCGGCTCGCGCTGGCGAGCGCGAAGGCCTCGGCGGACACGGGCGAGCCCGCGGACGAGTACATCACCGCCCAGGCTCAGTTCTTCCTCGGTGAGATCTACCGGCTGCACTGCGAGGGCGTGACCTTCGATCCCGACGCCAAGGCGGACCAGCTGTCGCAGACGCTGGAGTACAAGGCCGAGCTGCTGCTCTCGGCGCAGGGGCACTACCTGAGAGCGATCAAGATCGGCAACGGCTACTGGGCGACCGCTGCCGGCGAGCGCATCGGAAACCTGTACGAGGTGCTCCACCGGCAGATGATCGACTCGCCCACGCCGAAGGAGCTGAACGCCGAGGAGGCCGAGGTCTACCGGCAGGAGCTTCGCCGGCGGATCAAGATCCTCCTGACCAAGGCGATCGGGGTGTACGAGACCACCGTGGCGACGGCGGAGCGCATCGGCACGGGTGGACCGTTCGTGGACCGGGCGCGCGCGAGCCTGGAGCGGATGAAGCAGCTGCTCCTCGCGGAGGCGGACGTTCCCGACGAGCCCCCTCCCCCGCCGGCGGCGACGAAGCCCTCGTCGCGTCGACGGAGCATCGTCAGACCGAACCCGACGCCCACGAACACGTCGCAACGAGCCGCGGGCGACACCGGCGGTTAGGTCCGGAGACTGCCCCGCCGGAGCGCTCCCCCCGTGCGCTCCGGCGGCCCCCGCTTCACCTCACTGGATGCCGAGGCGAGCGACCGCATCCGCGGTGATCGCCTTCGCCAGGCGGGCCGCGCGGCGACCCGCCGCAGTCTTCCCGTCGGGATCCGCCGCCACCGCGCCGGCGACGTCGCCGAAGCCCTCGCGGCGACCGAGGCGCAGCAGCAGCTCGCCTCGGTTCCCCAGCGCCACCGGATGTGCCGCGTCCCGGGACAGCGCCTGGCCGTAGGCCGCCAGCGCGTCCTCGGTCCGCCCGAGCTTCTGGTACACGGTGCCGAGCGCGGCGTGCGCCCCGGCGTCCCTGGGGTTGATCTCCACCATCGCCTCGAAGACCAGCGCTGCCTCCCGGAGCCTGCCGGCCTGTGCCAGCTCGACGCCGGTCCGCGCGATCCGGGCGGCGTCGGCAGCGGTGATGCCCTCCACCTCGGCCCAGGTCGCCTCGCCCCGGGCGAAGGCCAGCAGCGTCTCTCGGTCGTTTCGTCGCATCGTCAGCGCCCCATGTTGGCGATGGCGGTCTGGGCCATCGAGGCGAACTTCATCTCCATCGTGGAGAGAAGGTTGGAGAGCTGCTCCTTGCGCTTCATGAGCCGCTCCATCTTGAAGTTCAGGTCCCGGTCCACCTTGTCGAGCTGGGTGACCTTCCTCCGGTCGTCCTTGTTGGTCTTCTTGTCGTCGTTCTGGTCCATCTGCTGGGTGACGGAGAGCATCTGATCGTCGGCCCGGTTCTCGAGGACCATGAGGATCATCTCGATCTTCTCCTCCACGCTCAGGCTCTTGTCGTTGAGGATGTCCTTGATCGAGGGGTCGGTGCTCTTGCGGCTCGTGGACTTGGGGGTCGTCGCGGCGCTCGTGGCCGGCTTCGGAACGGTGGGGGCCTTCGCCGGCGTGGCCTTCGAGCCGCCCCGCCGTGCGTCCTCGATGCCGAGCTGGAGATCGTTCCGCGAGATCCCTGTCACGCCGAGGTCCGTCGAGCGCGAGAGCCGATTCAGCAGGGTCGGGTGGTCCAGGACGTAGCGGAGCGCCCGCTTGAGCGAGGGCGACGTGTCCGCATCGCTCGCCGCCGCTGCGAGCTCCTCGCGGCTCAGGACCTTGTCCGGAGGGAGGATCCCGTTCCAGTGGTTGAGATCGTCGAAGCCGGCGAGGAGCGTCTGGAGAGCGGAGAGCTCGTCGCTCGTCCTCGCGCTGGACCCGGTGCCACCCGGCGAGGCCGGGCCGCTCTCCGCCGCGAGGTCGATGTCGCCCGGTGCGATGCCGTGGTCGTCCCCGTCCCTCGAGCGCGCCAGCCGCTCCAGGAGGTCCGGGTGGTCGAGGACGTACCGGGCGGCGCGCTTCAGATCGAGGGCGGCGCCCGGGTCCTCGGCGGTCTCGCGAAGCTCCTTCTCCGTGATCACGGCGTCTCCGAACGCCCCGAGGAACCCGTGGTCCCGGTTCATCGCGTCGAAGTTCCTCCGGAGGGTGTCGAGCGCTCGCTGCTCCTCGGCGTCGCCAGCGGTCAGCGCCGCGGCCGGCCCGTTGTCCACGGGGGCGTCCGGGAGGGCCAGGGGCTCCAGGCTCTCCCCCTCCCGGGCGAGGTCGATGTCGGCGCGGGCGATCCCGGTGTCGTCGCCGTCCCTCGAACGGGAGAGCCGGTCCAGGAGATCTGGATGGTCCAGGACGTACCGGGCCGCCCGCTTCACGTCGATCGGCGCGCCCGGGTCCTCGGCGGCCACGCGCAGCTCCCGCTCGCTGAGGACCCGGTCCGCCGAGAGCCCGAAGGTCCCGCCATCGCGGTTCAGCGCGTCGAAGTTGCGGGCCAGCGCGTCCAGCGCCTGCCTCTCCTCTGGATCGTCCACGCCGGAGCCGGGATCGGTCAGCGCCGCCGCCGCGACCTCGTCGGGGATCGTGTCCACGGCGGTGAATTCGTCGGCCGGCGCGCCGGCCTGGAGCGATGCGGTGGGCGCCCAGCCATCGGCCCCGCCGTAGGCCTCGTCCTGGGCAGGCGCGTACTCGGTCTCCGCGGCGCTTCCCGCGAGGTCCTTCAGGAACTGCGTGCTGCCCTGGATCAGGGTGACGAAGTCTCCGGTCGCCGCCCCCAGGGCGATCTTCAGCGCGTCCCCGACGACGGGCGGCAGCCCGAGCAGCTTCGTCCCGGCGTCGATGACCGCGGTGAACGGCGCGGAGATGGCTCCGAGCGCGTCCCCGATGAAGTCGAAGAGTCCCATCCGTCCCCCTTCCCGGAGGGGCTCCCCCGGGCGCGGGGCAGTCGTGCAGGAGGAGTGCCGGGCGGCCCGAGTCCGAGGAGCCACGGGCGAGCGTCCCTCGGGCGGGATGGACGGGTCCGCCCGGCCGGACCCCCGGCGGGGACTGCTATGGTGATCCGGAGATGACGCGGAGCTTCGGGCTGGACGTCGGCACCAGGACGGTCGGGGTGGCGGTCTCCGATGGGCTCGGGCTGACGGCGCAACCGGTGACGACGCTGCGACGGACGAACCTGCGCGCGGACCTCACCGAGCTCCGGCGGCTCGCCGAGCACCATTCGGTGGAGCACGTGGTCGTCGGGCTCCCGCTCAACATGGACGGCACCGAGGGGCCGAGCGCGGCCGAGGCGCGGCGGCTCGGCGACGCCGTGGCGCGCCAGCTGGGGCTTCCGGTGGAGTACTGGGACGAGCGGCTCACGACCGTGGCCGCCAACCGGGCGCTGCTGGAGGCCGATGTTTCCCGGGCCCGGAGGAAGGCGGTGGTGGACCAGGTGGCCGCCGCGCTGATCCTCCAGGGGTGGCTGGACGCGCACCACCCCGCGGCGCACGGGGACGAGCCGTGAAGCGGTTCCTCGGGGCCTTGCTCCTCCTGGCGGTGCTCGCCGGGGCAGGAGGCGCCGCCTACTGGTGGTGGCGCGACCGCCGCATCACCGAGTTCGCGCGGACGCCCGCGGGTGCGCCGGAGACGAAGGAGGTCGTCATTCCTCCGGGGAGCGGGCCGCGGCGCGTGGCGGACGTCCTCGCGCAGGCGGGAGTGGTCACCGACGCGGAGCTGACCTACGCCTGGCTCCGCCGGGAGAAGCTCGGACCGAAGCTGCGGGCCGGCGAGTACGAGTTCACGCTCCCCCTCAGCCCGGAGCAGGCGATCCAGAAGGTCGTCGCCGGACAGCAGAAGACGTACCACGTGACCGTGCCCGAGGGGCTGCGGCTGGACGAGATCCTCCCCCTGCTCGCGTCGTCTCCCCTCAAGCTCCGGCTGGATCGGCTCGAGGCGCTGGCCGCGGATGCGGCCTTCGTGAGGAAGCTGGGCGTGCCCGCATCCCGGCTGGAGGGCTTCCTCTTCCCCGACACGTACAGCTTCACCCACGGGTACACCGAGGAGAGCGTGCTCGCGAAGATGGTCTCGCGAACGCTGGAGGAGCTGCGCGCGGCCGAGGCGAGCAAGGACCCGGCGGTCCGGCTCGACGATCTGCAGATCGTGACCCTGGCCTCCATCGTGGAGAAGGAGACCGGGGCGCCCGACGAGCGGCCGCGCATCGCCTGCCTCTTCCTGAATCGGCTCCGGCTGGGGATGCCGCTGCAGACCGACCCCACGGTGCTCTACGCGATGATGCTGATCCGCGGGAAGTTCGTGAAGAACATCAGCCGGCAGGACCTGAGCACCCCACACCCGTACAACACGTACACGGTGAAGGGACTCCCGCCCGGTCCCATCGCCAGCCCGGGGACGGCCGCGCTGCAGGCGGTGACGCATCCGGTGGCCTGCAGTGACCTCTACTTCGTGTCGCGGAACGACGGGACGCACGTCTTCTGCCCCACGCTCCAGTGCCACAACGCCGCGGTGAAGAAGTGGCAGGTGGACTACTGGGCGGAGCAGCGGCGACGGGCGCGCTCCGGGCGCTGAGCGAGCCCAGCCGGCCGACCGCAAGATTCCAAAAGCCGCCGCACGATTACGACAACGAATCGTCACGCGATCGCGCAAGCCGCGGCGCGGCAGCCTTGGTCATCCACGAGACCAACAGCAGGCGAGCGATCGGGAGTCGCCATCGTGACTCGGATGTTCGTTGCAACTGCATGGAACCGGGCGTACCGGTGCGCGCGGGCCAGCGCAGACCGGGCACCCCGTCCGGCAGCCGGGCCCACCCGCGGAGGGAGCACATGGCAAAGCAGAAGGTGCCAGGGTCGCGTGAGGAAGAGTCCTGGTTCAGCGAGGAGCAACTCGAGGGCCTCGAGTCGGCAGAAGGGGATCAGCTGAGAGGTCCGGTCCCGACGCAGATGGTGTCGAATGGCGAGTACCTGCCGAATCCCCAGACGGACGAGCAAAAGCAGGTGGAGCGCCGGATCCTCGAGATCTCCGACGTCGCCGCGCGGCGGCTCGGGATGAGCCGGAGACAGTTCCTCGCCGGGTCGGGAGGCTTCGCGGTCTCCTTCCTGGCGATGAACGAGGCGCACGGCGCCGAGTTCTTCAAGGTGAGCAAGGACGAGGTCTACGAGCGCGGTGCGCACGGGATGCATGGGCCACCGCGTGACCTCTTCGTCTTCGATGATCAGCTCCACACCATTCGTTCGAGTACCCACTTCGACAATCTCTCGCTCCGAGCCATCGCCCAGGGAGTTCATAGCGCGCTCAATCCAACGGACCTCCCCGACGAGCTCGGGGGGATCAACACTCCCTGGAACCCTGCGCTGGCGGGAATTCCGAACACCAGCACGGACTTCCAGCTGGTTCAGTTCGTCAAGGACGTCTACCTGGACAGCCAGGTCACCATCGGCGTGCTGAGCAACAACACGTCCGCGGCGGTGCCGGACCAGGGGACTCCGCGGGCGCCGAAGAACATCAAGGAGTCGGAGGCCGGCGAGTTCCTTTCGGCGACGCAGACGGCGTCGGTGCGTGACTGGGTGAACGACATCGCCGGGTCGACGCGGATGCTGGCTCACGGGCAGCTCTACCCCGGGGTGGGCAACCAGAACGACCCGGTCTACGGCGACTACCACCGCTGGCAGATCGAGAACCTGCACCCCGACTCGTGGAAGGGTTACACCTCGGCGAACTCGGCGAAGCTGGACAGCGATCCGAACAGCCTGATGACCACCTGGAAGCTGGACGACGAGCAGGTGGCGTACCCGATGTACCAGGTCATCACCGCGCCCGAGTACCGGCACTACCTGCACCGCCACCCGGGCTTCTACAACATCTGCATTCACAAGGGCCTGTCGACCAACGCTCCGGACGATCCGTCGTCGGCGCCGGCGGGGTTCCCGAGCGACATCCCGAAGGCGGCGCGCGACTGGCCGCAGCTGAACTTCCTCATCTATCACTCGTGCATCCGACCCGGCTTCTGGGTCCGGAACGCGCTGCTCGATGTGCAGTCGGGGAACACGCGGCAGGGCGTGCCGGACATCCTCTGGACGACTCGCTTCTTCGTGGACTGCGCGCAGTTCTCGAACGTCTACGCCGAGCTGGGGACGACGTTCGCCTCGGCGGTCATCACCTTCCCGACGGTCTGCGCGCACATCCTGGGGCAGGCGCTGAAGTTCTTCGGTGAGGACCGGATCCTCTTCGGCTCGGACTCGGTGTGGTACGGCTCGCCGCAGTGGCAGATCGAGGCGCTGTGGCGGTTCCAGATCCCCGAGCGGCTCAGGCACCGGTACGGTTACCCGGAGCTCACCGAGCGGGCGAAGAGGAAGATCTTCGGCCTGAACAACGCGAAGCTCTACGGGATCCGGAACGTGGACGGGCGCCTGCGGACGCCAGACCGGGATTGCGAGGACGAGAACGATCATCGCTACCATCCGGTGCCGCTGAACTACGAGGCGTTGATCCCGATCGCGCTGAAGAAGACGATGGAGTTCCCGCAGTTCGCGATGAACGACTCGCTGAGCAAGCTGCGGGAGAGGTACCTCGCCTCGGGTCCGACGCCGAGCAACACCCGGCACGGATGGGTGACGAAGGGCTGAGGGGGAGAGGCGAGCGGGCGGGTCCGGGGGGTGGTGCCCCCGAGCCCCCCCCCGCCGCCAAGAGGAGCGACTTGAGGTACTGCACCAGGTCGGCCCGCTGGTCCGAGGTCAGGTCGAGGGAGCGTCGGGTGTTGTAGATGCTCACCACGTCCTCGAGCGTGGCGGCCGTCCCGTTGTGGAAGTACGGGGCGTGCTGCCAGACGCCCTTGAGCGGCGCGGTCCGGTACATCTTGGTCGCGCTCCGCGAGGCGTAGCTGGGAACTCCGTCCGGCTCCGGCTCGCCCATCGAGTCACTGACCGGATGGAGGCGGGTGTTCGCGTCGGTGAACTCGGGCCCGCTGTGACAGGTAGCGCACGTCCCGTCGAAGACCGTCTTCCCGCGGGTGGCAGCGGCCTGGTCGAAGCTGCCGGCGGGTGGGGCAGGCGCAGCGATGGAGAGCTGGTAGGCCTGCAGCGCCGGCAGCTTGCTGCTCACGAGATCGTCCGTGCCGTTGGTGACCGACACGCCGGTCCGCGGCTCGGAGAACGAGCCGTGCCCGCCCATCTGGGTCACGGCCACGTACCGGTTCCAATACGCGAGGTCCGTGCCGTCGCCGGTGACGGTGACGGAGTGGACGTTCTGCAGTCCGTACGCCGGCGGGATCTCCTGGGGTCCGTTCTTCCCGTCGAGGTTGAACCGCGGGTCGTACCGTCCGGGGCCCCAGCTGTTGAAGACCGCCTTGGTCGCCTCGTCGAGCGCCGGGGAGAGCGCGACGATCGCCCCGACGTCGAGGTCGCGGTTGGGCCAGCCGTCGAGGCGCTTCCCGACACCGTGGGTGAACGAGTCGTCGACCGTCGAGTGGCAAAGCGCGCAGGTGATGCCGACCCGGGTGAGCGTGTCGGTGCCGTTCACGGTGGTCACGGTGGCCTTGACCCCGACGACGGCATCGAGCTTCAGCAGGGCCAGGGTGGTGGCCGGGTCGGTCAGGCTGATGGAGCCGTTCTGGATCCCGGTGACCACCGACGCCGGGAGCGCCTCCGAATCCACCTTGAGCCCGACCGTGAGCGCGGTGGTGGGATCGACCGTGCTGATCACCTCGTTCATGCGCAGCGCGTCGGTCCACTTCGTCTCGTCGCCGAAGGTGTCGAACCGGAAGATCTGCTTGCCCTGGGCGACGAGCTCGTCATTCGACGGGCCGTCGTTCGAGGTGCCGCATCCGATCGCCCCGACCATGCCGACGAGCAACGCCGCCACCAGGCCGAGAGGCGATCCACGCGGACCGAGGGAAAGAGTGAAGTGTCGTCCGAGCGCCGTGCCCATCGAGTTCTCCTCCGCCGCAACGTTCCTGGAGGAAAGAGTGCGGAGGTGCCCCGAGGTGACACGAGCCTGTGCGTGTCACGAGCGGCGTGGTCGTGCATCGGATGAAGCGAACGCGGGAGCGCAGTCCGGCTCGGCGCTGCTCGGGCACGTCACCCGGACCTGTGCGTGTCACCAGCGGAGTGGTCCTGCATCGAACGAACGATCGCCGGATCCCGGTCCGGCTCCGCGCACGCCCGCGGAGATCACAGGTCGTCCGAGCCGCACGCGTTCTTGCGGCCGGGTGGGCCTGGGTTCAAGGCCCGTAGGGGACGCGGCTGCTCCGAGTCCTGCCGAGGCGGAGCTTCCGCGCGGCCTCCGCGACCTCGGCACGCTCCTGGGAACTGCGGTTCCGGCCGGCTGCTCGCAGCTCACCCCGTCGCTGCGGTGACGTCGACCCAGGTCGGTTCGCCAAACGCGCGCAACCCAGCACCGCTCCGTGGGGTCATGTCCTGATAGCGACGTATCTGGCCGCAGACGGCGAGCTCGAGATCCGACGATCCTCGCTGAGCCGCAGGACCTTGATCTCCGGTATCGCGCAGCCTGGATGGAAGAACGACGCGTGCTCTATCGCGCGCTGCGTGACGAAGTCGTCGTCGCGCTGCTCCGCCGGGGTGCGCCCAGCCGCGTTGACCGCACAGCCCGAGACGAGGATGGCCACGCCCACGGCGGCGAGGGCCGGATACGTACGAGATCCCATGGGGTGCCTCACCCCCCGCTCCTCGGCACGGTTAACCGGCGAGCGACCAGCCGGGCCCGGTGGTCTGCGGCTGCCAGGGCCGTGACCCCCACTCCTCTCGGCGCTCCTGAACGCACGCGAACCCGCCACCTCGCCCCCCCCCACCCGCTCCTCGGAAACCGCTGCGCGAGCCGCGCGCTCCGAGAGGGCTGATCCGGGAAACTGTCGGCGCCGGGCTTGGGAAACTCTTTGGAACGCTCGATTGCACGCTCGCCGGAGAGGGACCAGAGAAAGCGTTCCGTGGGGTTTCCCGTTCGCGATTTGGGAGCCATTTGGGAAAGGCCCGCGTCGCGCGGGGTGCCCGGAATCCCCTCGCACCCGTTCCATCCGGTTTCCCATCCGCGTTTTGGCGACCATTTCGGAACGCTCGCCAGCCTGCACGGTCGAAGGTCCGAGCTTCCCGTCGCGGGGGGAGCTCTCGGCGTTCGGAACTCCGGGGACCGGTCACAATTGAGGGCCCGATCGGGTCCAGCCATCGAGACGTGGTGGTCCTGGATGTGAGCCAGGCAGATCCGAAGCGCGCGAGCCCGGCCGCGCAGCGTGGGTCGTGCGCGTTGCTCCTCACGGCGCCGATCCAAGCGTTCGGGCGGGCGACCGTACCCGAATGCCTCTCGAACGGCTGATGGGAAACCGGATGGAATGGTCCGGGAGCGTCTTTGGAGGCTCATTCCGGACGGTGCGTTCCAAGATGACGCTGGAAGGACGGATGGGAAACCGGATGGAACGGTTTCCCCGGTCAGGCACGGGCGAGGGAGCGGACGAGCGTTCCAAAATGTTTCGGGAAACATCCGGGCCCTCCTGTCGCGTCCGGTTCTTGCTTTCGACTCGAGCGTGTCGGGAACGGACCCTCTGAGCGCGGCTCTCGACGAGCTGAAGTTCCGATGCGTGCCGTTCGTCGATCGCGACCCGAGGCTGCCGTGGAGGCGGGTGTTCCCGGCGGATGTCGTCTCGGTCCACGCGGTTGTGGAGGGCCACGGTTTCATCGAGACGGACGAGCTCCTGGCGCGCGATTTTATCGACGAGGGCGAGGTCGTGATCTCCAAGGGCGTCCGCCGGGGTGCGCTCCGTGCGATGAACGAGGGGACGGTCCCTGACGTGATCTCGGCACGGATCGAGCTCCAGGCCCCGCTCGGCCATCCGATGCTGGCAGCGCTTCCTCCACTGATCAGGGCGAGCTCGAGCTCGATGACCTCGTCGTTCGACCGCTGCCTCCAGACCCTGCGGGAGGAGCTTGGGGAGACGAAGCTTGGCCGTGAGACGATCGTCGGTCAGATGTGCGCGAGCCTCTTCGTGCTGATTCTCCGGAGGTACGTCGACCGGCTCGGCTGGACGCACGCCGACTGGTTCCGGATGCTGGCTGATCCCCTCTTGCGGGAACATCTCGCCGCAGCCAGCAAGCTGGAGACGACGGTGGCTGCTCTCGCCGCAGCCGCAAGCAGGTCCCGACAGCGAACGTGCGCGCGCTTCACGCGGCTCGGCGGCACGCGGCCCTCGGTCTGGCTCCGCGCGGCACGGCTCCGCCGCGCGGTCGAGCTCCTGAACGCGGGGGAGACGGAACTGTCGCGCGTCGCGAGGGAAAGCGGATTCGGAAGCCGTCAGGCGCTCTGCCGTGCCTTCCGCCGCGAGCTCGGGGTCACGCCCGCTGCTCACTGGCGCTCGACCCACCAGCGACCCTTTCCCCGACGGAAGTCGCGAGATGGGCGCGAGGACGAAGATCCAGGGAGCACGCCTGGTGAGCAGCTCGCGGCCGACCTGTCTCCGGCTATCCCTCGGCCGAGGCCGTGACAACCCGCGAGCGCGGCGGACCGAGGCCAGCGCCGGAACGCGCGACGGCGCTCACCGGGCGTGGCCCTCACGTTCCCCAGGAGCCCCTTTCCCCCGTGCTCACGCCGCGGCGGCAGCGACCTCGTCCTGCTGCGCCGACTCCGCCGACAGCTTCCGCATCAGCGGCAAGAGCCCGAACGACACGATCGCCCCGGCCACCGCGACCCACCCCAGCCAGAAGTACAGCCGCATGTAGAGGTGCAGCGTCTGGTTCGGGTCCGTCACGTTCTGCGGAACGCTCGCAAACGTCGCCACGTAGCTCCCGAGGTACTGCGAGATTCCGGTCGCCAAAAACCAGGTCCCCATCAGGAACCCGCGCAGCTTCGGCGCGACGTAGCGGGCCACCATCGCCAGCCCGAGGCCGCTGATCAGCAGCTCGCCGAGCGACATCAGTCCGTAGCCGAGGATCATCCACCACAGCGACACCTTGCCGTCCGCGCTGGCGAAGTATCCGCTCCCCCCGAAGACGAAGAATCCGATCGCCAGCACCACGAACCCGAGCGCGAACTTCAGCGCGACCGGGAAATCCCCGCCCGAACGCTTGCCCATCCGGGTGTAGAGCCAGGCCAGCGGCGGGCTCAGGACGAAGATCCAGTACGGATTCAGAACCTGTACCTGCCCCGCCGGCACCCGGTAGCCGAAGAGGAAGTTCAGGTCCACGTTGCGATCCGCGAAGAGGGTCAGCGACGTCGACATCTGCTGGTAGAAGACGAAGAAGATGATGCCCTGCGCGGTGAGGATGAGCACCGCGATGAGGCCGCTCCTCTCGCGCTTCGTCCCCCGGGAGATCAGCATCGCGAAGATGCCCAGCATCACCACCGTCGCCAGCCACACCATGGCCCGCGCGACCGTGAGGTTCTGCACCACGAAGGAGACGAAGGCGACCGCCGCCAGACAGCCGGCGAGGGTGAGACCGAACTTCGCCCAGGGGAAGGGCGCGAAGTCCGGCGGCGAGCCCACGTGCCGCAGGAACCGGCTCATGAAGAAGTAGTTCAGGATGCCGAGGGCCAGGCCGGCGGCGCACACGCCGAACGCGAGGTGCCAGCTCACCCGCTCGGCGATGAGCGGCGTCGCGGTCTGCGACAGCGTCGAGCCGAGGTTGACCGCCATGTAGTAGAGCGTGAAGGCCGAGTCGATCTTCGCCGGGTTGCCCTCGTACACCTTGGACACGAGGTTCGCCGGGTTGGGCTTGAACAGCCCGCTCCCCACCGCGATCACCCCCAGGGCGACGAAGAGCGGGAAGCCCGGCGTCGCGAGCAGCGCGTAGCCGATGGCGAGGATGGAGGCGCCGATGACGGTCATCCGCCGCGTCCCGAGCACCTTGTCGCCGAGCCACCCGCCAATGGCCGGCGAAGCGTAGGCCATGGCCACGAAGGCGCCGAAGGTGAGGTTCGCCCGGTCGTCGCTGTAGCCGAGCTTCTTCACCATGTAGAGGACGACGACCGCGGTCATCCCGTAGTAGCCGAACCGCTCCCACATCTCGATCAGGAACAGGACGGTGAACGACACCCACTTCTGGGGAGTGCGCGCGTCCGGACGGTTCACGGCGGTGGCTGCCTGGGTCATGGAGAGGCCCTCTAGTGGGTGCCGGCGCGACGATAGACGTGCCACGGCTTCTGGAAGCCGGGAACTTCCTCCCAGCCGTCGCCGTCGAAGGAGATCGTATCTCCCTGGAGCAGGAAGTCAGGCTCCTTCTCCAGCGCCCCGCCCTCTCGCCGCACCAGGACGTCCGGCCGCTGCTCGGCGAGCTGCTTCCGGAAGATGTCCCAGCGCATCCGGGAGATGCGGGTGTCGGGCAGCCCGCTGAAGAACGCGATCTGCAGGTCCCAGTACTGGTCGTCCACGTCGAGCGCGGCGGCGCCATCCACCGGCGCGACCTCCGACTTCAGCCAGCGCGCCACCCGCATCACTGCCGGCGGATTGGTGGACACCGGGCTCACCGGCCGGAGCGACCTCGCCACCTGGTCGTCGCGGTTCGTGGTGAGGACGCCCACCACCACCGGGAGGAGCACCGCCAGACCCAGCGCCGCCCCCGCCCAGGCCCGGCGCGCCGTCGGCGATCGCCCCTCCACCGTCGCCAGGTAGCCCGCGCCCACGAACGGCAGGAGCAGCGCCACCTGCGTCACCGCGAACCTCGCCAGGGGCACGAAGTCGAGCAGCACCACGCTCCGGAAGGCGAAGTACGCGGTCGGCACCAGCACGACCCAGATCAGCCACCGGTACTCCGGCCGCTGGCGCCAGACCCGCACCATCCCGCGCATTCCGAACCAGGCGATGAGCGGCGAGAGCGTGAACAGCGCCACCGCCGGCCAGAAGAGGAGGTTCTGCGCCCGGTACCCCACCGCGGTCCAGCGGGCCACGCCCTCCGCCACCCAGGCATGGTGGAAGCTCTCGATGTAGCGGATCGGCGCGAACGGGTCCCCCTTGGCCCGCTCGTTCCCCTGCATCCACGCGGCGACGAAAGGGATGGCGAGCAACCCGTAGCAGACGGACCGCGTCACCGCCGCCACCTTGTCCTTGTCCCCGAGCAGCAGCAGAACGCAGAGCAGCGGGATCAGCAGCCAGCAGTCGTACCGCACGGCGCACGCCAGGTTCAGCACCAGCGCGCTCCCGAAGAGCGGCGGGAAGCGGTTCTCCTCCAGACCCTCGGCCAGGAGCGCCAGGCTCCAGAGCACGAAGAACAGCCCCACCGACTCGCTCCCCGCGGTGGTGGACATCTGGATGTGCATGCCCCACAGGGCGAAACCGGCCGTCGCCCACCACGCCGCCTGCACCCCTCCCAGCCGGCGCGACAGCGACCACAAGGGCAGCACCGTCAGCACACCGAACAGCAGGCTCACCCACCGCCCGGCGTCCTCGCGGTCGATGCCCAGGGCCAGCGCCCCCGCCACCAGGTACACGTGGAGCGGCCCGTACTGGAACGCTCCGTCGTCCATGTGCGCGATCCAGTGTGGGTTCTGCAGCCACCGCTGGGCCAGCTCGGTGCGCACCACCGCGTCACCGTACAGGTTCTCGCTCCAGGGAAAGACAGCCAGCCGGGGTAGAAGGACGAGAGCGCAGGCGAAGAGCAGGCTCCAGATGGCTCTCGCCTCCTCGCTCGAGACGCGGGGAGGGGAGCCCGCCATCGAGGATGGATCCTCGATCCGGGGCGCAGCGGACGGGGTGGGCATTGATCTGTCCGTTGCGCCTAGCAGGGACCCGGGGGGCATTGGAAGCGCTCGAGCGGAACGCATAAGCTTCATGGAGTCAGGAAGTCTCCACCCCGCGTCCCGGTCGCGCGGGACGGCGTCGACCCGGCAAGGCGCCAAGCACGCCTCCGGGAGCCGCCCGCCCCCTCAGCACCGGACACGCTCGCGCGGTCCCACCCCGCGCCGGTGTGGGGTTTGTGGGCGCCCGCCCTTCGCGGAGCGCCAGAGGATAGAGACGAGACATGACGACTGTTGCGCAGGGCTCGTGGGTCGAGCGCATCGCGAAGCTCCAGGACAGCAAGCAGTACGCGGAGCTGCACTGGGAGGGGAGCTTCGAGGACTACCTGAATCTGGTTCGCCAGAACCCGCGGGTGACCCGCACCGCCTTCCAGAGGATCTACGACATGATCCTCAGCCACGGGAAGACGGAGTACATCGACAACAAGAAGAAGCTCATCCGCTACCACTTCTTCAGCGACGAGCGGTTCGGCGGCCGCGACGCGATCTTCGGCCTCGACGTCCCGCTGATGAAGCTGGTGAACGTCTTCAAGTCCGCCGCGCAGCTGTACGGCACCGAGAAGCGCGTCATCCTCCTCCACGGACCGGTGGGCTCGAGCAAGAGCACCATCGCCCGGCTCCTCAAGAAGGGCATGGAGGAGTACAGCAAGTCGCCCGAGGGCGCGGCCTACACCTTCAGCTGGAACATCGAGAAGAAGGGCCCCGACGGCACGCTCCACAAGGAGCGCATGAAGTGCCCCATGAACGAGGAGCCGCTCAACCTCATCCCCCGTGAGTGGCGCCCGAGGGTCTTCGCCGACATCCAGGACGGCAGCGACTTCCAGATTCCCGAGGGCAACGAGCTGTGCCCCGCCTGCCGCTTCGTCTTCAAGGAGCTCATGACCCAGGAGGGCGGCGACTTCGGACGGCTCATCCAGCACATCCGGGTGAACCGCCTCATCTTCAGCGAGAAGGACCGGGTGGGCATCGGCACCTTCCAGCCCAAGGACGAGAAGAACCAGGACTCCACCGAGCTCACCGGCGACATCAACTACCGGAAGATCGCCGAGTACGGCAGCGACTCCGACCCCCGGGCCTTCAACTTCGACGGCGAGTTCAACATCGCCAACCGCGGCATCATCGAGTTCGTCGAGGTGCTGAAGCTCGACGTCGCGTTCCTCTACGACCTCCTGGGCGCCTCCCAGGAGCACAAGATCAAGCCCAAGAAGTTCCCCCAGACCGACATCGACGAGGTCATCATCGGGCACACCAACGAGCCCGAGTACAAGAAGCTCGAGAACAACGAGTTCATGGAGGCGCTGCGGGATCGCACCGTCAAGATCGACATCCCGTACATCACCAAGCTCGCCGAGGAGCAGAAGATCTACGAGAAGGACTTCAACGCCCGCGCCATCAAGGGCAAGCACATCGCCCCCCACACCCTGGAGATGGCCGCCATGTGGGCGGTGCTCACCCGGCTCGAGGAGCCGAAGAAGCACAACCTCACCCTCCTCCAGAAGCTGAAGCTCTACAACGGCAAGACCCTCCCCAACTTCACCGAGGACAACATCAAGGAGCTCCGCAAGGAGTCCTCCCGTGAGGGCCTGGAGGGCATCAGCCCCCGCTACATCCAGGACAAGATCAGCAACGCCCTGGTCAGCGACAAGGGCGAGGGCTGCATCAACCCCTTCATGGTCCTCAACGAGCTCGAGGCCGGCCTCAAGGGCCACAGCCTCATCTCCTCGGACGAGGTGCGGAAGCGCTTCCGCGAGCTGCTCACCACTGTCAAGCAGGAGTACGAGGACATCGTCAAGAACGAGGTCCAGCGCGCCATCAGCGCCGACGAGGACGCGATCGGCAAGCTCTGCGGCAACTACATCGACAACATCAAGGCCTACACCCAGAAGGAGAAGGTCCGGAACAAGTACACCGGCCTCTACGAGGAGCCCGACGAGCGGCTGATGCGGAGCATCGAGGAGAAGATCGACATCCCCGAGAGCCGCAAGGACGACTTCCGCCGCGAGATCATGAACTACATCGGCGCGCTCGCCGTGGACGGCAAGACCTTCAACTACCGGACCAACGAGCGGCTCCACAAGGCGCTGGAGCTCAAGCTCTTCGAGGACCAGAAGGACAGCATCAAGTTGAAGAATCTGGTCTCGAGCGTCGTCGACAAGGAGACGCAGGAGAAGATCGATCTCGTGAAGGACCGCCTGATGAAGAACTCCGGGTACTGCGAGATCTGCTCCACCGACGTCCTCAACTTCGTGGCCAGCATCTTCGCGCGCGGGGACGCCAAGGAGTAGAAGTGTCGCTGAAGATCCATCAGGATCACTCGCGCTTCAAGCAGATCGTCCGCGGGAAGATCAAAGCCAATCTCCGCCGCTACGTGCAGAAGGGGGAGATGCTGGGGAAGCGGGGGAAGGACACCATCTCCATCCCCATCCCCTTCATCGACATTCCCCACTTCAAGTACGGCCACAAGGAGCAGGGCGGCGTTGGCCAGGGCGAGGGCGAGGTCGGCCAGCAGCTCAGCCCCGGCTCGGTCCAGCCCGGGGACGGGCACAAGGCGGGACAGGGCGAGGGCGACCACGCCCTCGAGGTGGACGTCAGCCTCGAGGAGCTCGCTTCGATCCTCGGCGAGGAGCTCCAGCTCCCCAACATCGAGCGGCGGGGCAAGGAGCAGGTCGTCGCGCAGAAGATCAAGTACACCGGTGTCAACACCACCGGTCCCGAGTCGCTCCGCCACTTCAAGCGCACCTTCAAGCAGGCGCTGCGACGGCAGATCGCGCTCGGCACCTACGACCCGGCGCGCCCGGTCATCATCCCCACCCGCGAGGACAGGCGCTACCGCAGCTACCGGATGCAGAACCTGCCCGAGACCAATGCGGTCATCATCTACATGATGGACGTGTCCGGCTCGATGGGGGACGAGCAGAAGGAGATCGTCCGCATCGAGAGCTTCTGGCTCGATACCTGGCTCCGGCACCAGTACAAGGGCCTGGAGTGTCGCTACATCATCCACGATGCGGTGGCCCGCGAGGTGGATCGGGAGACCTTCTTCCACACCCGCGAGTCCGGCGGCACGATGATCAGCTCGGCCTACAAGCTCTGCCGGGACATCATCCGCGACGACTACCCCCCGGGCAGCTGGAACATCTACCCGTTCCACTTCAGCGACGGCGACAACTGGAGCGCCGATGACACGCGTCACTGCATCGAGATGCTCCGGGGAGACATCCTCCCGGCGGTGAACCAGTTCGCCTACGGCCAGGTGGAGAGCCCCTACGGCTCGGGGCAGTTCATCAAGGATCTGCGCGAGACGGTGGGTGACGCGGAGAACGTGGCCCTCTCGGAGATCGCCGACAAGGACGCCATCTACCAGTCCATCCGCGACTTCCTCGGGAAGGGGCGCTGATGCCGAAGAGCCTCACGCCCCGCCTGGCACAGCTCAAGGACGAGATCGAGGGGTACGCACGAGCGTTCGGGCTCGACTTCTTCGAGACCGTCTTCGAGCTGCTCGGCTACGACGAGCTGAACATGGTCGCCTCCTACGGCGGTTTCCCCAACCGCTACCCGCACTGGCGCTGGGGCATGGAGTACGAGCAGCTCAGCAAGGGCTACGAGTACGGGCTCAGCAAGATCTACGAGCTCGTCATCAACAACGACCCTTGCTACGCGTACCTCCTCGAGTCGAACGCCGAGGTGGACCAGAAGCTGGTCATGGCCCACGTCTACGGGCATTGCGACTTCTTCAAGAACAACTTCTACTTCCAGCACACCAACCGCCGGATGATGGACGAGATGGCGAATCACGCCACCCGGGTCCGGAGGTGGGTGGACAAGGTGGGCATCGAGAAGGTCGAGGACTTCATCGACCGGGCCCTCTCGCTCGAGAACCTCATCGACTACCACTCGCCCTACATCCGCCGCTCCCCCGATCCGAAGCGGGCCGAGCACGAGGAGAAGAGCAACGAGCGGGTGGAGGGCTTCCGGGTGGACCGCGAGTACATGCGCGGCTACGTGAACCCCCTCGAGTTCCTCGAGTCGCAGCGGAAGAAGGTCGAGGACGAGAAGGCGAAGAAGAAGCACTTCCCCGAGCGGGCGCAGCGCGACGTGCTGCTCTTCCTCCTGGAGCACGCCCCCCTCGAGGCGTGGGAGTTCGACGTGCTGGCCATCCTCCGCGAGGAGGCCTACTACTTCGCGCCCCAGGGCCAGACGAAGATCATGAACGAGGGGTGGGCCAGCTACTGGCACTCCACGATCATGACCCGGAAGGCGCTGACCGCGGACGAGATCATCGACTACGCGGACCACCACTCCGGCACCCTGGGCACTCGCCCCGGCGCGCTGAACCCCTACAAGCTCGGCATCGAGCTGTACCGGGACATCGAGGAGCGGTGGAACAAGGGGCGGTTCGGCAAGGAATGGGACGAGTGTGACGACCTGAAGGCCCGCCGCGCCTGGGACAAGAACCTGGGCCTGGGGCGGGAGAAGATCTTCGAGGTCCGCAAGCACTACAACGACGTCACCTTCATCGACACCTTCCTCACTCCCGAGTTCGCGATGGAGCAGAAGCTGTTCGTCTACGGCTTCAACGAGAAGCGGAACAGCTGGGAGATCCTCGACCGCGAGTTCCGCAAGGTGAAGAACAAGCTCCTCAGCCAGCTCACCAACTTCGGTCAGCCGATCATCGAGGTGGTGGACGGGAACTTCGAGAACCGGGGCGAGCTGCTGCTGGCCCACAAGCACGATGGTCAGGATCTCAAGGCGGACTACGCCCGGGAGACGCTCCGGAACCTCCAGACCGTCTGGCGCCGGCCCTGCAACCTGGTGACCAAGGTGGAGGGCAAGGGCGTGTGCCTGCGCTTCGACGGTCAGAACCAGACCGAGAAGAAGGTGGAGCTCTGATGGCGAGAACCGGGTGGGTTCATCGGCCCTCGCTTGTATTCACCGACCAACCCACTCGGTCTCCGCCATGAGCCAGTCGCCCACGCTGTCGTCCGCGGAGGTGCTGGCCCTCCGCCTCACCGTCACCCCCGGTGCCCTGTCCCAGGCGGTGGAGGACGCGAACCTTCCCGGGCTGCGCCTCACCACCCGGCAGGGAGCCGAGGTGTCCTTCGGCGACAGTCGCCTCGTCTTCCGCGCGGTCGCCGAGGGCCTGGAGGCGGAGAGCCTGGTGGTGCGGGACGATCCGCAGGCCACCTTCACCTTGCGGCTGCTGGCTCCCCTCTTCCAGCGCCACCGCGGCGACCTGCACCTCGTGCTCTCCTGGGACGGCGACGCCGAGCCCCGCGAGCTGCGCATCGTCGAGGGAAAGGCAACCTCGACACCCGGATCCGGCCAGCGCCAGAGCGCGCTGGGGACCGCCGAGGAGAAGGAGATCCGCCGGCTCCTCGAGGAGGCCCGCCGCCACTGGCAGGAGTACCAGCGGCTCAAGGCCGAGGCCGAGAAGAGCGACGCGCCGTAGCGGCTAGCCCCCCAGGCTGAACCGCTTGACCGCGTCCGCCTTCCAGGAGAGTCCCGACCCGGGGCGATCCGGGGCGCGCACCTCGCCCTTCTCGACCCGGAGCGGTTGCTCCAGGATCGAATCCGCCCAGTCCACGTACTCGACGAAGTGACAGGTCGGCGTCGCGGAGAGGAGGTGCACGCTGACCTCGGGCAGGAGGTGCGAGGACATCGGCAGCCCATGTGCGGCGGCGATTCCCGCCGCCTGCATCCACCCGGTCACCCCTCCGATACGCGCCAGATCCGGCATGACCAGGTCACAGGCTCCGACCGAGATCGCCTCGACCATGGCCTCCGGACCGTTGAAGTTCTCACCGATCTGAACCGGCGCCGTGAGCTCCCGGGCGATGGTCGCATTGCCCCGGTAATCGTCATGGCGAATGGGCTCCTCCAGCCAGGCGATCCCCTCGGACTGGAGCGCACGTCCCCGCCGAAGCGCCTCGGTGACAGTGAGGGCCTGGTTGTAGTCGACGGGCAGCTCGATCGCGTCCGGAAGCCGCTTGCGGACAGCCCGGGTCACGGCCAGATCCTGCTCCAGGGTGGGATGTCCCAGCCGGAGCTTCACGCTCCGGAAGCCTCCGGCCATCAGCCTCTCGGCCTCATCGGCGGCCGCTTCGGGCGACATGAGACCGAGACCGCTCGAGTTGTATGCCGGAACCGGCCGGACGCTTCCACCGAGCAACGTGGCGAGTGGAAGCCCCGCGGCGACCGCGAGCGCGTCCCACATCGCGCTGTCGAGGGCGGAGAGAGCCATGCGCACCACGCCCCCGACACCCACGAGCGCGAACCGCCTGCCCAGCCGCGTGGAGATCTCGCTCGGCACTGCGCGCTCGCCAGCCACGAGGGAGACAGCGTCCTGCAGCACGGCATCGATCGCCCGGGGGACGCTTCGTCGGTAGCAGAAGAGGTACGTCCGCCCGGTGATTCCCTCCTCGGTGGTGAGGTTGACCAGGAGCAGCGGAGCGCTCCGGACTGTGCCGGCGCTGGTGCCGAGGGGAAAGGTCATGGGC
>Ga0310810_10001418_pt1 | contig 25107 bp, 18 predicted proteins | sample NCmetagenome_FD_207641 | JGI IMG/M metagenome (GOLD analysis project Ga0310810, IMG submission 207641) | Soil microbial communities from experimental microcosm in Duke University, North Carolina, United States - NC | ecosystem: Engineered > Artificial ecosystem > Soil microcosm > Unclassified ...
CCGGCGGCGCCCGGCACGTTCTTCGGAACGATGACGGGATTGCCAGGAATATGCTTGGACATGTGCCGCGCCAGCGTGCGGGCGTAGGTGTCGTAGCCTCCGCCCGCGACGGAGGCGACCAGCATCGTGATCTGCTTACCTCTATAGAAATCCGCCGCCGGTTGCGCCGATGCGGCCACCGTGCAGCACAGGGCGGTGAGCAGAGCAATCATGGCGTGGCGCAGCGTCACGATTCGCCCGTCCTCAGGGTTGACGCAGCTTGAGCGTTCGAACGAGCTCGGCTTCATCGCGCGCTTCGCGTTCCATCATTCGCGCAAGTTCCTCAGGAGAACTCGTCGTCACCTCTGCGCCGGCGGCTCGAACGCTCTTTATCACCTCGGGTTCGCGTGCGGCTTGCGCGAAGGCATCGTGCAATCGGCGGACCACAACGTCGGGCGTGCGCGCCGGCGCGGCGAGCGCAAACCAGCTCGCTACCCTGGGCTGATCGATTCCGGCCTCGCGCAACGTGGGGACACTCAGCCGATCGGCACGCCGCTTCTCCGCATCCACTGCCAGCAATCTGAGTCGCCCCTGTTGCCCATACGGCTTCGCCACCGCGTAGGACACGAAGGTGAAATCCAACTTTCCCGAAACGAGATCGCCGATCATCGGGGACGCGCCAGCATAGTGCTTGATCGCGACCGGCACACCGGTTGAGAGCGATAGGCGTGCTGCGGTCAGATGCGATGTGGTGCCGATGCCGGACGAGCCGAACACCAGCCCGCCGGACTTTTCCCGCCCGAGCCGCAACAAATCGGGGACCGAATTCGCAGGGCTGTTCGCTGGTACAGCAAGAAAATTGGCCAGAGTGAACAGCACGGTCACTGGGGCGAACCCTTTCACAGGCTCGTAACCCGCGGACTGAATGGCCGGCAGCGCCGAATGCTGCGCGCCCTGAAACGCGAGGAGCATGTACCCGTCGGGTGTCGCGTTCTGCACCGTCGCGGCGGCCTGAGCGCCCGCCTCGCTCGGCCTGTTGTCGATCCGAACCGGCTGTCCGAGCGCGCGGGACACAACCGGGGCATAAGCGCGCACGGAGACGTCGGTTATCCCGCCAGCGGAGGCGCCGATGACGATGGTGATCGCACGGGCCGGAAACGCCTCGCTCGCGACGGCGCCGTGCGATGCGAGCGCGCACACCCCCGCCAATGCAAGCCCGAGCAGATGCATCCAGTCCTCCACCTGCGGAAAACTACAAAGCCGTTCCGGTTTACGCAAACGCTGCCGCCCACTAGCTTACGCACACCGGAAATCCAGGATCGCCATGAGCCCCCAACCTTCGCGTTATCGCCTCGGCGTCGATGTCGGCGGCACGCACACCGACCTTGTGCTGCTCGACACCGAGACTGGCCGGCTGATGGTGGAAAAGGTTTCGACCACGCCGAAGAATCCGGCGCTTGGCGTGCTCGACGGCGTTGCACGATTTGTCGCCCGCGGAATCAACCCCCGCGAGATCGGTTTCTTCGGTCACGGCACCACGATCACGACCAACGCGCTGCTCGAGATGCGCGGCGCTAAGGTCGGTCTCCTGATCACACGCGGGTACCGGGCCGTGCAGGAAGTGCAAAATCAGGCCCGCGACACCAATCCGTTCGACTATTTCTACAGCAAGCCAGCGCCCATCGCGCCGCAGAGCCTGACCAAGGAAATCACAGAGCGCTGCGATTACCAGGGCACCGTTCTGGTGGCGCTGGTTCGCGAGGACGTCCGCCGCGCGGCGCGCGAGCTGAAGGCCGCGCGCGTGGAATCGATTGCCGTCTGTTACCTGTTCTCCTACGCGAACCCTGTGCATGAGCTGGAGACGCGGCGCATCCTGCAAGAGGAGATCCCCGGCGTCTCCGTCTCCCTTTCGAGTGAGGTGTTGCCGCGCATTCGCGAATGGCCGCGCCTGTCGAGCACATTGCTGAATGCCTATCTCGAACCCGTGCTCGTCCACTACATCGCGCACCTCACCAAAGGATTGGACCAAGCGGGTTTCGTCACAGAGCAACGGTTCCTGATGCAGTCGAACGGTGGCGTGATGCCGTTCAGCGCCACCATCGCAGGCGGGCGGACCGTGCACACGCTGTTCTCCGGCCCGTCGGCGGGCGCCCAGGCGAGCGCGTATCTCGCGAAGGCGGAAGCCCAGAGCGGACTCGTTACCCTCGACATGGGGGGCACCAGCGCCGACATCGCCTTCATCGAAGGCGGCGCGCCGCTCGAGGTGACGGAGGGAACGATCGCGCGGCGTCAGCTCGACGTGCCGGCACTCGACCTGACATCGATTTCCGCTGGCGGCGGTTCGATTGCGTCGGTCGACGGCGGCCGTTTTCTCACTGTAGGGCCCGAGAGCGCGGGCGCGGATCCGGGCCCTGTCTGCTACGCCAGAGCGGGCACTCGCCCCACGGTGACCGATGCCGACCTCGTCTGCGGTTTTCTCAACCCCGAGTATTTCCTCGGCGGCGCGCAGAGGCTCGACGAAAGGGCCGCAGCGCGAGCGCTCGAAACTGAAATCGCCGCACGACTGAAGATGAGCGCGCTCCAGGCCGCAGTCGGCATTCGGCGGATCGTTGACATGCGAATGGCCGACGCCATTCGCGTTTTCGCTGCCAAGCGGGGCGTCGATCTGACCGCGTTCACGTTGCTTCCGTTCGGCGGCGCGGGTGGAGTGCATGCTGCGGCAGTCGCCGAAGAGCTGGGCATGCGCCGCATTCTCGTGCCGCCGAATCCCGGAGCGTTTTCCGCGCTCGGGCTGCTTTGTACCGACGTGGTGCATGACTACATCCGCTCCGGGTTGCAGCCGTTGTCGGAGCTTCCGCCCGAAGCGGCCGAGCGCGTTTTCGCAGAACTCCAAGCCAAAGCGGAAAGCGAGCTCGAAGCCGAGAGGCTGAACCCAGGGGATGCTTCTTTCACGCGTGAAATGGACCTGCGTTATGCGGGCCAGGGTTATGAACTCCGTACCTCGCTCGAGGGGCTGTACAGCACGCGGGTGAACGTCGATTGCTTACGCGCATTACGTAATCGTTTCGACGAGCGACATGCGCAAATTCACGGTCATGCCGTTGAATTGGTGAGTTACCGTTTGCGCCTGCGTGTTGCGGTCTCGAAATACCAGCCGCTTACGGAGCCCGCGCCAAAAGTTCCTCGACCGCCGCAGGCCGCCCTCAAGGGCGCGCGGGGCGTCTACTTCGAGGCCGCCGCTCCCGAATCCGCGGACATCTACGAGCGTAGCCTTCTCGACATCGGCGCGGTCATACCCGGCCCCGCCATCGTGGAGCAGTTCGATGCGACCACCGCGATTCCAAGGGGATGGGCCGCGGTCGTCGACCCTTCGCGCAACCTTGTCCTCGAGAAACAATAGGCACCGTCCTATCTGTCTCGGGGCTCACGAAACCGTTATTGTGGCCGGCAATCGACGGTCGGCTGTCGCCCTGTCGACTACAAGGGAGGGTCGAAGCATGGAAAAATTCATCGACAAACTCATCCGGCAGTTTGAGAGCGGGGCACTGGGCCGCCGCGAGTTCTGCCAGATGATGGGCATCGCCACGGCAATTTACGCCGCTGGCGGTCCGGAAGCGAACGCCGCCCCCGCCGGCCGCGGGTTCAAGGCGCTCGGCATCAATCACGTCTCCTATATGTGCCCCGATTACACCAAGGCACGCGACTTCTATTCCTCGATGTTCGGAATGCGCGTGGTGAACGATAAGGGTATGGGCCGGGCCAATCTCGCGTTTGGTCCGGAGCCGGACAAGGGCGGCAATTTCCTCGTCGTGCACAATCCCGGCGCCAATCCGCCCAAGCCGACGCAAGCCGTCATCGACCACGTCTGTTACACGATTTCGAACTGGGACGAAGGCAAAGTCCGCGCCGCGCTGAAGGCCAAGGGCTTCGATAAGCCCACGGGCCGCGACGGGAGCCTGCACGTGTACGATCCGTTCGATTACGACGTCCAGATCGGCAACGCGGTCCAAGAAAACGCGTTCCGGCGCGGCGCATAAGGAGAGATCCCATGGAAAGCTTCTACGCAACCAAGCTCGACGAATTCGCCAAAGGCAAGATCAGCCGGCGCATGCTCCTCGAAGCCCTCACGGTCGCTGCCACGACGACGGCCGCCACGACGGCAACGACGAGCGCGAGCGCCGCTCAGGCGTCCGATCCGGCCCTGAAGGTTCAACTCGTCAACCACATCTCCTACAATTGTCCCGAATTCAAAAAGGCTGCGGACTGGTATTCCAAGGTGTTCAATCTCGAACAGGTGGGCACCACCAAGATCGACACCGCGCTTCCGTTCGGGAAAAAGGGCGAGAAGCCGTTCGGCGTCACTGCGAACGACGTGCCGCTCTCCAGCCTCATCATCCGCTCGCGCGATCTGAATGCGCCGCCGCAAGGTGGCGGCGAGGCGCGCCGCAAGAGCCGGGCGGTGATCGAGCATATGGGCTACACGGTCGCCGATTTCGACCGCGAGAAGGCCAAAGTCGATCTCAAGGCGCTCGGCGTCGAAAACGTGCGCGATGGCGGTCTCTATAGCCTGCACATGACCGATGCGTTCGGCTACGACGTGCAGATCAGCGGCGTCGCCAACAACGCGCTGACCGACGGCGCATAAAGCCCATTCGCGACCAGAAACGCCCCGCGGAGTTGTCGCTCCGCGGGGTTTTTCTTTGGCCTCAGCCGGGATTGACCCCGCTGATCACCCACGACGAGCTTTCCATGACAATGCCGTCCGCCGACATCTTCTGGGCGTTGATCGCCTCGGCGAGCGCCGCCTCGATCTGATCGCGCTTGCGTTCGGCTTCGGCGCCCGCTTCGCGGAATACCTCGCCCGCGGGGCCAATCGCGAGTTGAAACGCCATGGCATCTTCCACGTCTTTGCCGACGAGGACCGGTGCATCGACGCGCTTGAGTTCGATCTGCTCGTAGCCGGCGGCTTTCATCATCCCCCGCACGGTTTCCTCGTTCGACATCGAGAACGGACCGGGGCCGCAGGTCAACGCATCGGCTCCGGGCTCGGGCAGGAAGCGAAGAACGACATCCTTGGCCATCGACAGCCAGGGATTGTCTGCGCGATTCCGCCAGACGATATGCACCATCCGGCCGCCGGGTCTGAGCGCGCGCCGCATGTTGCGCAAGCCCGCGACCGGATTTGCGAAGAACATCGTGCCGAAGCGGGCAAAGACGAAGTCGAAGTTGTCCGCCGGCAGCGCGATTTCCGCGTCCCCGCGCATGAAGCGGACGTTCGTCAGACCGGTTTCTTTGACTTCCGTCTGTGCGATGTCGAGAAACGCATCGCAGCAGTCGATGCCGACGACTTCGCCCGTCGGACCGACCAGCCGCGCGAGCTTGATGGCGGTGTCGCCGAAGCCGCAGCCGACATCGAGTGCGCGGTCGCCTGCGTGCACGGGCAAGGTCGGAAACACCGCCTCGCTGTGGTGCGTCAGCCCGCCGACAAGGATGTGCCGGAAGCGAATGAATTTCGCGGCCAATACGGTGTTCCAGAACTGCACGAAAGGCGTGTCTTCCATGGCCGGCATCTCGGTGATCGCGCTCTCGAACATAGCACCCTCCTTTCCGTCACGTCGGTCAAAACTCTTCCGGAATGGTTTCATCGGAACCGCCAAAGCCCGCCGGGAAGTCCTTGAACTTCGGCAAACCGTCGCGCATCGGCAGCACGGTTTCGGCGTAATTGACGTGCACGCCAGGCGCGAAGCGAAGGGCCGGTAGGGTGGCCGCATACACGTCGATCAACCCGAATGTCGGATGATTGGTCATCAGATGCCCGCCGCATTTCTCGCAATACATCCGTTCGCTCGTGGGATTCTTGCTGAACATTCCGAGGTGTTCGGCGCCTTCCGTGACGCGAACGTCATCGGGCTTCCACAGCGTGAACGCGTTCACGGGTCCGGCCGACCAGGATCGGCATGAATGGCAGTGGCAATAACCCATGACGACCGGTTCGCCAGTGGCTTCGATTTGGACTGCGCCGCAGAAGCAGGCGCCTTTGTATCTGGTCATTTGTTATCTCCTGATGATTGAGTGATACTCCGTCACCGCTTCACGATGACGGCTTGCAGATATTCGCTGGGAACGACCATCGTCCCATCGTCGGCTTCATTGAACTGGGCGATCAGCGTCTTGAGATCCGCAGTCAGCTGGGCCTGCTTCGTCGCATCCAAGGCCGCGAACGTTTTCAAGACGGGTCCATAGTAGGTCTTGAAGATGTCGATCCAGTGATCGTCCGAGCGGTAACGGAACATGAACACTTTTTTCTCCGTGTCGATGTTTGCGGCTTCCCTTCCGAACAGATCCAAGAGATGAGCCCTTGTTCCCCACAGCGCCGGCGATTTCATATCCGCGGGCGGCGGGATCAACCTGCCGATTGTCTTGAACAGGTCGCCGATGAAACCATCGGGCGTCCAGTTCGCGAGCCCGATCTTGCCGCCGGAACGGCAGACGCGAAGCATTTCCCTGGCGGGCTTTTCGTGTTCCGGCGTGAACATCGCCCCGAAAGTCGATGTCACCACATCGAACGATGCGTCGACGTACGGAAGCGCCTCGGCATCGGCCGTTTCGAACTCCATGGGCAAACGTTCCGCCAAAGAGCGTTCACGTGCGTTGGCGAGAAGCCCAGGTACGTAGTCCGTTGCCGTCACCTCGCACCAGCGACGTGCAGCCGCCAAGGCGGCATTTCCGTTGCCCGCCGCGACATCGAGCACGCGCTGACCGGCGCGCAAATCCAGCGCCTCGCACAAATCTTCGCCCACGATTTGCAATGTGGTTCCTATGACGGCGAAATCCCCCGAAGCCCAGGCTGCCTGCTGACGCGCCTTGAGTGGACTGAAGGCAGGCATGGCGCGGCTTTGGACAACGGTGGGCACAGGCGGCGCGCAAATAATTCGGGTCAGCATGATTTTCTCCTATGTTTACAAAGCACGGCACGTCTCCGCTGCTGGCCCTCAGTTCTTGTCAGAGAGAATTACCGCTATGAATGATGCCGCTTCCGCGTCTTTTGACCGGGAATCCGAATTGCAGACCGCCTATGATCGATCGTCCGAGCGGCTTGCTCGATCGTCCAGGGAGAATGCCCGGTGAGCGTCGATACGTTGTCAGATGTCCTCCAGGCGGTCAGGCTGAAAGGTGCGATTTTTTTCGATATCGAGACGACGGCGCCGTGGGTCGCCGAAGCGCCCGCTGCAAGAATTGTCGCTCCCGCGGTGATGCCCGATGCAGAGCACGTCATCGAGTATCACGTCGTCACTAGCGGTTCGTGCTGGGCATCCATCGTAGGACCGAATGCTGAGCCGGTCCGCTTGCAGGCGGGCGATGTGGTCGCTTTTCCGCAGGGTGATGCCCATGTGATGTCGAGTGCACCCGGCATGCGCGGAGATGTGGATTTAAGTCTCTTCAAGCTGCCGGAAAACGCAGAGCAGCTGCCGCTCATTTTCAACATGGGCGGGAATGGAGAGGAAAAGTCACACCTCGTCTGTGGCTTTCTCGGTTGCGATTCACGCCCGTTCAATCCGCTGCTGGAATCCTTGCCGCGCATTCTCCATTTGCGCCCATCAACGGGCGCGCGCAGCGGCTGGCTCGACGAGTTCACCCGTTTTGCCGTCATGGAAGCCAAGGAGAAGCGCGCCGGCGGCAACGGTATCCTCGCTCGTCTTGGCGAACTGATGTTCGTCGAGCTGGTACGGCGTCACGTGGAGACTTTGCCCGAAGAAAGCAAGGGTTGGCTCGCGGGCTTGCGGGATCGGCACGTAGGCCGCGCGCTCAGCCTATTGCACGAGCGCCCCCTTCATGGCTGGACGCTCGACGAACTGGCGAAGGAAGTGGGCGTGTCGCGTTCCTCGCTCGCCGAGCGATTCATGGCCTTTGTCGGCACGCCGCCGATGCAATATTTGCAGAAATGGCGGCTTCAGATTGCGGCCTCGAAACTCGCCGAAGGAATTTCCAACATCGCCACGATTGCCGCGGAAATCGGTTACGAGTCCGAGGCCGCCTTCAGCCGAGCCTTCAAGCGCAGCGTTGGAACGCCGCCAGCCGAATGGCGCAGCAAGCGTCTCTCATCGAGCGCGATCGCGCGATCCTGACGGCGGGAAACTTATCCCGGCAGTTTGAAAGCGATCAGTTCGCTGCCGAATCCGGCACCGCTAATGGCGAGCACGATGTACTGCCTGCCGTCCTGACTATAGGTCATCGGCGAACCGGTTTGCGGCGCCGGCATATAGACGGCGCCCAGCTCCTGCCCCGTCGCCTTGTCGTAGGCCCGCAGCATGGCACCGCGCTGGCCGTTCGGCGTCGTGAAGAAACCGCCTTCGCCGGCGACGACAAGGGTCTTGGTAACGAGCGTCCCGATGCGGCCGATGCGGCCGGTGCGCGGGATATTCACGCCTCTGAGTGCGGGATGATTGCGGATGTTATCCGGCGTCTCGCCGTGCGCGATCTGCCAGACGATGTCGCCTTTGTTCAGATCGATCGCTGTGATGCGTCCGTAAGGCGGCTTCACCAGCGGCAAACCTTGAACCGTCAAGGCCTGCCCTCCTTCGCCGCCGCCGCCCCCCGCGGCAGCAACCGCCGGCGCGTTCGGATCGGTGGCGCGTCCCGAGATGAAGCGCATGTCGCTCTGGCCGGGTTGCGGCCGAACCAGACCAAGCGGCGTGATCTGGGTCGCCGAATAGACGTAGAGCATCTTGGTTTCAGGATCGAAGGCGCCGCCCGGCCAATTTGCGCCGCCGGTGGCGGATGGAAGCATCAGCGTCGCGAGCGGTGCCGGCCACGTGCTGACGACGGGCGGCGTGAAGATCGGCCCGAGCTTGTAATGGGATGCGAGCGCCGCGCCTTCTGCTTTCAGTTGTGGCGTGAAGTCAATGAGATCGTCGAGCGACACGCCCTGCCGGTCGTACGGCCCGGGCTTGGTCGGGAACGGCTGTGTGGGCGAATACCATTCGCCAGGAACATCGCCCTTGGCCACGGGGCGTTCTTCCATCGGCCATACGGGCTGCCCGTTCGTGCGGTCGAAAACGTAGAGCCAGCCCTGCTTGGTCGGCTGCGCAACCGCCTTGATCGCCCGGCCGTTGACGGTGATGTCGGCAAGGATCGGCGCATCGGGGATATCCATATCCCAAATTCCGTGATGGACCAGCTGATAGTGCCATTTGCGTTGGCCGGTCATCAGATCGAGCGCGACGAGACTCTCGCCGAACAGGCCCGAGCCCGGGCGGTGACCGCCGTAATAGTCGCCCGTCGGCAATTCCACAGGTAGATAAACGACGCCGGCCTGCTCATCGACCGACATCTGGCCCCACACCCCGGCATTACCGGTATTGGCCCAGGATTCCTGTTCCCAGGTGTCGTTGCCGAATTCGCCGAGCAGCGGGATGGTGTGGAAGATCCAAAGCCGTTTTCCGGTGCGCACGTCGAAGGCGCGGACGTAACCCTTTTCGTTGTTCATCCGCTTGGGCGCGCCGCCCGGCAGATGCGCAGCGCCGATTAGCACCACGTTGCGGGCAACAAGCGGCGCGGCGTGCAGGCCGACCTCGCCCGTGGTCAAATCCATCTGCTGGTCGTCGTCCAGTTTGAGATCGACAACGCCGCGCGTGCCGAATCCCGCCACCGGAACGCCCGTCTTCGCGTCGAGCGCAATCATCCGGTAGCCCGGCGTGACATAGATCACGCGTGCATCTCGCCCGTCGGTCCAATAGGCGAGGCCGCGTCCCGATAGACGGCGGGGCGCGCCGTCGCCGCGGGCGCCCTCGTCCTCGCGGTGTGTCCAGAGCAGTTCACCGGTCGCCGGGTTCAGTGCCACGACCGCACGACGCGTGCCGACAGTCGCGTAAAGCACGCCATTCGCCATCAGGGGCGTGCCTTCAAAATTGATCTCGGGCCGGGGGCCGAATGAGTCGGTCTTGAAGCGCCAAGCGACCTCGAGCTTGTTGAAGTTCTCCTTGTTGATCTGGTCGAGCGGCGAATAGCGCGTGCTGGCGAGGTCACCGCCATAGGTCCGCCATTCTCCTGCAGCGGCGGGCGTAGCGGGCGCTGGCGCTTGGGCCTGCGCCGAAAACGCATGGTGCACGCCCGCGGCCCCCAACGCGGCCGTCAACGCAACCGGCAGCCAGACGAAACGCCTAAGACGCCTGGAAATCATGAAGTCCTCCCATTGTTCTTGTAGGGTGATTCGTCATCGCCATACGGCGGCGAACCCGAAGTCAATGCATAGTATAGCGCATCGGACCGGTCTGGGCAGAGCCTCGGCCTAGTAGAATCGCACTGGCGAATCACTCCGAGCGTCCGCGTGAACATCATCGCTATCGATTTCGAAACAGCCTGTCCTGGCGACGGCAATGCCTGCCAATTGGGCTTGGCCTGGATCGAAGGTGACCGGGTGGTGCGCGTCGAGGAACGCTACATCCGCCCGCGGGACATGACCTTCACCTTCTCCTGGTGTCACGGCATCACCGAGGAGCACGTCTGGGACAAGCCGGAGTTTCCCGAAGTCTTCGCGGAATTCCGCTCCGAACTCGACGGCGCGCTGATGCTGGCGCACAATGCCGGTTTCGACGCGAAGGTCTTGCGCGGTTGCATCGATTACTACGGTTTGATGCATCCGCAGATGGACTTTCTCTGCACCGTCAAGATCGCCCGTGCGATCTGGCCGGAATTGCCCTCGAAGGCTCTCAACCGCGTGGCCGATCATTTGGGCCTGCGCTTTCAGCATCACAACGCGGCGGAAGACGCTCGCGTCTGTGCCGAGATCGCCATTGCCGCAGCGCGCATCATGGGCGCGCTCACCATTGCCGACATCGCCCCGCGATTGCCGGAGTTCCGCCGCCTGCGGATGGACGCACTCAAGGCGGCGTGATCGGCTCGCAACGAACCTCAATTTTAGACGTTACGCCTGCATCACTACCGGATGGAGGTCGAGATGCTTGCAGACAAAGGTGCAATGGCCACGATCGCGGTAAAGAATCTTCCCGTAGCGAAGAAATTCTATGGCGATACGCTTGGACTGAAGGAGGTTGGCGGCGCAGAATCCGGTGTTGCTACTTACAAAAGCGGCAACTCAACTATTGTGGTCTACGAATCCCAGTTCGCCGGCACCAACAAAGCGACATCCGCTACTTGGGGCGTGGGCGGGGAGTTGGACTCGATCGTCGAGACGCTGAAGAAAAGACACGTCCCGTTCGAGCACTATGATTTGCCTGGACTCAAGCTCAAGGGCGACATTCACGTCTGGGAGATTTCAAGGCTGCGTGGTTCAAGGACCCGGACGGCAACATTCTCCACATCAACAACATGTAACTCCGCCACAGCCGCAGCGGTCTCGGTGCGTCTTCATGACCGCACTCCACCGCTACCAGGTTTTGGTAACGGTCACCGTCCACACCCTGCCCGAACCCGGTTTCAAGATGTCGTAGGCTGCAACGCTGCGTCCCTGGTTGCTCGGTCCGTATTGGAACGCCGAATTGCAACGCGGCGGCCTTCGGGCGTTGGCGCCTCGGTCGTCTTCCCGCGCACGCCGCCAAGCAAAGGTGCTTGCGCAAGTGCCCTATCCGCCGCTTCGCCAGGAAGCGTGTTCTTGATCGCCGGAAGACCAACCACCTTGCGGAACGATGAATCCATCAGCACGGCATCGACGCGGTGGCACATGGTCCAGGCCGTCTTATAGGAGAAGCCGAGACGCTGCCGCACCTCCACCGCGTTGATCTCGTCCGTGCTGTTGAGCTTGAGATTGAGAAGACGAAACCAGTTTCGCAGGGGAATTTTGGTATTTTCAAGCACCGTACCGGCGATATGAGAAAAGTGGTAGGCGCCACCTTTGCCGCAGGCGGGGCATCGCCATTTCCATTTCGCCGATTTGAGGCGCCAGACATCGTGCGATCTGCAGCGTGGGCAGCAGACGCCCTCCGGCCAGCGCCCGGCAACCAGATAGGCAGAGCAGGCATCATCAATTGGAAGCGCCGCTTCCAATTGTGCAGCGTTCATTTCATGGAGAGGCGTCCAATTGCTCATCCGACAGCGTCCGCTGTAAGGTTCAGCGGCGACCGTAGGAAAAAGCCGTCGCCCAAACCCGCTTGTACGTCTGCCTCGTTCACCGCCGATCAAGGCCGCGATCTATTTTCTCCCGGCGCCATGTCCGGACCGGGTTGAAATCGCGGCCCGGGTTTTCCATGGCTTATCGTTCAGCCACCCGCCTCACCGCTACCATTTCTTGAGCACCGTCAGCCCGATGATGCGCCCGCCATTGGGCCTGGTGATATCGTAAGCGGCAACATTACGAGTGCTGGTACTGGGACCGTATTCGAACGGAGAGTGTCTGTTCGTCAGGTTCTGGATGGTGAACTGAACGGTGACGTTCTGGAGATACTTGTTGGCCGGGATATCGCCCGTGTCGTAACCGAACGAAAGATCGAAGGTGTAAAAGGATGGCTCGATATTAGTAAAATTGTTGATGGCGCAGGGGAATGTGCCGCCGCCGACCGTGCCGCCAGCCGCGGTGCATTGGCCGTTGACGTTGGGCGGAACGGGCCATGTCGAGTAGAAATGCTGGCTGTAATTCATGAAGCCGGTGACGTTGAATGGGCCGTTGCTCCAGCCCAGCCGCGCCCGGTAGATCATTCTGGGATTGCCCTGACCGCCATTGATGTAAGCGACGCCGTGCTGCTGGATATTTCCGGCGTTCTGAATGTCGCCATGGAATAAATCGACGACGGGGCCGCCATTGACCGTGGAGAAAAAGCGGTGCAGGTAATAGGTGCCGGTGATGCCGGTATTGAAGGCGCCCAGGTCGCCCGCGTCGTAGTCATAGCTGGCGTTGAAGTCGATACCCTCGACACGGACGAAGCCGGTTCCGACCGTGCTGCCGTCATTGATCCAATAAATGTTGGTTGTTTGGGCAGGCGTTATCGCACTATTTCGATCGTTTATGGCGGCCGTCACCATTGTTTCGAACGGTGCGCAGGACGCAGGATTGGCGTTTGCCGCCACCGGGCAGCCGAGATCGCTCGGCAAGATCACGTGGAACCGTTGCGCCGGGTCGGTAAGGGTCTGCCCTGTTGTATTGTTGAATCCCAACAGCGTGCCGTTGACCTTGACGCTGTACCAGGTCGCCTGCACATCGAGACCGCGCAGGAAGGTGGTTTGCGGCGCGACTTCGAAGCCAACGCTGTAGTTGATCGACTTCTCGGGCGCGAGATTGAGGCCGCCCTCGCGGATGGCGGGCTTGCCGGTACTGGCATCGATGTAAGCGCGCAGTTCGGGGTGCGGCCCGCCGGACCAGCCGATGCCGCCAGGCTGTGCGGCGGCCCCATTGTTGCATGCAAACCCGGCCGCAGCCAGCGCTGCTGCCGCGCTGCCCGCACCGCCGCATGGAAGCGTGAGCGCGTCCCCGCCCGATACGTTGAAGGCGCCGTTGGCGTCGCTGAGGATGGTCGAAGTTTCGCCGGCATTGGCGAAGCGGAATGAGGTCCCCCAAGAGCCTCTGACGGTCGCTCCCAGGTCTTCGGAGAGTAGCCAAGTGAAGGCAATTCTCGGATTGCTGGTGCCGCCACTGAGCACGCCGTGGTATTGGTCATGACGCCACGAGAGCTCCAGGTCTAACTTGCGGACAAGAGGCAGTGTGAAGTCGTTGCCGGCCAGCGGAATGTCGACTTGGGCGAAGGTTGCCCAAACCGAATAGGGCTGCGGATCGTTGGTAATCACGAGAGGAGAACCAGCCGGCGAACCGGAATTGTTGCCGGCATAGCCGAGCACATTATCCGACTCGTAACTGCCGCCGATCGCTGCCTTGACCGTCCCGCCTGGAAGGTCAAACAGCGGGCCGTCGACGTGCACGGCTTTCTCCTCGATCTGGTAACGGACGCCGAGGATGCGGTTGGCTGTGATGTAGTTGAGGGTTACGGGCGAATTGCACCGGAACGCGGTCGGATCGCAGAACACGTTCAGATAGGGAACGTTAGCCGGCTTGACGCCTCCAGAGGGATCCCCCAATGCCGCTTTAACCGCGTTCCCGTTGGTGGAAGTCAAAAAGTACTGGTCGGCCTCATAGCTGCGCGAATCGTAGATCTGCGCGGTCCAGTCTCCCGGCAGATCGATGTTCAAGCCGAACTGATAACGGTAGGACAGCTCGTAGGCCGGGATAAAGGGCGGAATTTCCTTGGCCAAATCGTACGAGACTTGCAGGTTCGCGGGCGCATTGGTGGGATAATAAGGATTGCTCGTCGGAACAGCCAAGACCTTGAGCATCGCGCCGGTGACGCCCTGACTGTAGAAAGGGGGCAGAAGTTCCTGGACGCGGCGATTGGCATAGAAACCGGTAGCGAAAAAGCTGATGTTCTTGGCCAGCCGCTGGTCGAAGGTGGCGACAAAGGAATTCTTCTGTTGCGCGCCCTGTTCCCAGCCGTCTTTCAACGGATCGAAGATGTTGCGCGTGCCGTTGGTGCCGCTGTTGGCGGCAACGGCGAAGGTTGCCCAGTTGAGCGTCGCGGCGCTCTGAGGAGCCGTCGGGCCGAGGCCGCCGGGGAAGTTTGCGCCGATTCCCTTAGGGATCGCGAAGCAATTCGTGCAGTTGATGCCATTGGAATTGGCGGCACCGAGGCCCGCCGGCTTGCCGGTTGTAATTGTGCCGGGCGAGGAGGAGCCGATCGGAATCGGGTTGTCCAGCCTCCACGGCAAGTAGTTCATCGTGTAATTCGAATGGGCAGTGCCGAAGACCTGCTTTTCGTCTGACCACTCATAGGTCAACGTGATATCGCCGCCGTCCCAGGTGCGGCCGTATAATTGCGCCGCTTGGAGCTGGCGTCCGCCATGATCCGGCGCCTGCGTATGGAGGAGGGTGATGGCGCCGTCATAAGCACGCTTCAAGACGACATTGATCACGCCGGCGATGGCGTCGGAGCCATAGGTGGCCGATGCGCCGTCGACGAGGATGTCGACACGGTCCAGGGCCAGGGACGGAATGACTGAGGGGTCGATGGCGCAAATGCCGTCGGCCTGCGGCGGGAAGCGCACGCCATCGATCATCAACAGCGTGCGTGGACCGGTCTGATCCAGGCCGCGGATATTGACGCGCGTCTCGCGTTCCTGATGGCCGCCGGAATTGACGGCCGCGGGACCGGGAGCGACGTTCGCTGCGGGAATGGTGCGGAAGAGATCGCCGATGGTGGCATTGCCGGTCGTGGTGAAATCTTGAACACCCAGATTGGTTACTGGAACGCCGACCGCAGCGGTGCCGTGAATCAGCGATCCCGTGATCAGGACCTGCTCCGGCACCTCCATCGGGTTGGCCTGCGCCATCTGCGCCTGCGCCGTCTGTTGGGCTTGCGCGGAAAGCGCAGTCGCCAGCGTGAACAGCGAGGCCGACCCCATCAATGTCGCAAGTTTGCTTGTCGTCGGATTCATTTTTCATTCCCCCGGTTTGTGCGCCAATTTTTGTTTGCCAAGGCCGGGGCGCGGCCGGCGGTTGGCCGGAAGCGAAATCCCCCGGGGGAGGCCCAGGATTTTCGCATCCGCCGTTTTCCCTCGCGTCCCGGCCGGTTCACAGGCTATTTGGCCCGATCGCGATCCGCTCCGACATATGTACGAAGCTTCTCGTTACATTTTGCGAATGTTTCCGGCGTCCGTTAATAGCGGGACGCGTCGGAATGACCGTGCTGTTCGTGCAGTAGGAGAAATAGCCCGTCGATGTTCAAGATTTCGGTTGTTCTCGACGTGATCCGAGCCGAGATATGTCGGAGTCTCTCATTACATTTTGCGAATATTCCGACGCCGGTTACAGGCGAGACGTGTCGGAATGACCGTGCCGTTGTTCGTGCAGCAGGAGACGCAGGCCGCCGACATTCAAAATCTCGATTGTTCTCGATGTGATCCGCCGAATGAAACCCTCGCCTTCCAATCTCGAGAAAGCGCGCTCCGACGATTTCGTGACGGTTCCGAGATAATCGGCGAGATCGAAGCGGTTCACGGGAAGCTTTAGGATCGACTGTTGTTCGTCGAAGAGCTCGGGCACACGCATGAGATCGAGAATGAAGGACGCAAGGCGCTGGGTGACATTCTGCTGGCCCAGCGTCATGATCCGGCGCTCGGCCTGGCGAAAATCATCGGCCGCTTTCATTAGGAGATGAAGCTGGAGTCGTGGCTCGATGAGCATCAGTTGCTGCATTCGCGGCCAGGCGATGCGATAGATTCTTGCCGGACCGACCGTCTCTGCGGAGTTCACGTAACGGCCGTTCTCCGGGCGGCCCAAAATGTCCCCGGGCACCCTGAACGCTAGAATTTGCCGGCGGCCATTTTCGGCGCAGCGACTGATACGGACGATCCCTTCATCAATGAAGTAAAGGAATCTCGCGTCTGCTCCTTCGGAATATAGGAGGTGCCCGCGGCGCTCAAAGTCGAGCATCGTTGCGTTGCACAGCAGGTGCTCCTGTTCCTGCGGCGAGAGAAGATTTCGGAGCTCCGGGATTATGCTCGTCGCCGATGTGCTGAGATTGATCGTTTTCCCCGCTCGTCTGGAGTAAACGGGATCTCTTTGGTCCGGCTGCCGAACATGTGCTGGAACGGTCAACATGTCCCATCTTACGTCAGAAACCATATTTGCGACAAAATCGGCATAATTAAAGTTAGTTAATTGCTTTCTGATGTCGGTTTAGCGCACATTATTTCCTATCTGTAATCTGCCAGAAATCTACGGGCGTACGTCGCGGCCGTCGCGCATGGCCACAAATCGGCTTCCCGGCAGTCGGGTGACAGCCGCCGTCAGCGGAAATGGCCATTGCGGCAGTTTGGGTTGGCGTGCATCTGAATCTGGCTCGGCCCGGGTTCGGAACCATGGATTCCATCACCGTTCAGATCTTGCGCAACAAGATCAGCAGTCTCACCGATGAAATGCATTATCATTTCTATCGTTCGGGTTATTCCACCATCATTCGGGAATCGCGCGATTTCAGCTGCGTAATTCTGGACCGGAGTGGACGCCTGATCGTCGCGCCTCCGATGTTCTTTCATGCGCCCGTCTATCGTCATCTCGTTGGGAACATTCTCCAAACCGATGGCGCCTCGATCGCAGAGGGCGATGTCTTCGTTTCCAACCACCCTTATGAAGGCGGTTTGCCGCATGTTTCCGATATGGCGTTCGTCGCGCCCGTCTTCGACGGCGATGATATTGTCGCTTTTGCCGGCTCGATCGCCCACAAGGCCGACATTGGCGGTGCAGTCGCGGGCTCGACCTCGGCCAACGCCACCGAGATGTATCACGAGGGCCTTCTGATCCCCCCCATTCGCATCTGGAAGGCGGGCGAGTTCCAGCCCGACATCGAGCGCATTGTCCTGGCCAATAGCCGCCAACCCGAGCTGGTGCGCGGCGATATGAACGCACAGATCGCCGTAACACAGATGGGCGCCGCGCGCGTGAAGGAACTGTGCCGTCGCTTCGGCACCGAAACCGTTACGGGCGCAATTGCCGCAATCCTCGACAGCGCGGCAGAAGAACTGCGCCGTGTTATCCGCACGCTCCCCGAGGGGATCGCGTCGGCGGAAGGGTTCCTCGACAGCGACGGCGTCGAAACGGACAAGCCGGTGAAGCTCGCCGTCACCATCTCCATCAAGGACGGCGTCGCGACGTTCGATTTTTCGGACAGCGGCCCGCAGGCACGGGGACCGATCAATCTCAGGCCGTCAATGGTAGAGGCGTGCGTTTTTTATGCGCTGATCGGCTGCCTCGATCCGAAGCTGCAATTCAACGACGGGATGCGCGACGCGGCACGCATCGTTTTGGCGCCGCGCACCGTGACCAACGCCGCGCCCCCTGCGCCGGTGTCGAATTACCAGATGGTCAACCTCAAGCTCGTCGACGTCATTCTCGAAGCACTGGCGCATTTCCATCCGGCGCGCGGCATAGCAAGTTCCGGTTCGTCGAGCGCACTGAGCATTGCCTGGCGCAAAGCCCGCCCGGGCGCATCGACTATGCAATACGAAATCATCGGTTCCTCGTACGGCGGCGGTCATGGCCATGACGGTTGCGCGGGCACCGCGACGCATCTCAGCAATCTGCACATCACTCCTATCGAGATTCTCGAATCCGAATATCCGTGCCGCATAAGCCGGTTCGATCTGGTGCCCGATTCCGGCGGGGCGGGACGCTGGCGCGGCGGCTTGAGTCTGCTGCGCGAGTATGAGTTGCTCGAGGACGCAACCGTGGTCCGCCGTTTCGATAAAGTGAAATTCCCACCGCGTGGTTTGGCGGGAGGAACAGATGGCGCCGGCGCACGATTCACGATCGGTCTCGGAACATCGGACGAGCGCGACATCGCCGCTTCGGGCCGTTATGAGATGAAGGCGGGCGCGCGATTCCGCCTGCAAACCGCAGGCGGCGGTGGCTATGGGATGCCGAGCGAACGCGCCGCCGAGGCCATAGAAGGCGACATCGGGGAAGGTTGTATCACCCGAGAAGGTGCCGTTCACGATTACCGATCCACCAAAGCGGCCGGAAGCTCATGACTGAAACAAAGGAACAGGTGGGAGTGATCGGCGTCGGGCGCATGGGCTTGCCGATCGTCAAGCACCTAATTCGGCATGGCCACGAAGTGATCGCCTGCGATATCGACACCGGCAATCTCGCCAAGGCTCGCGATTTGGGCGCGCGCGTGGCCGGCACCCCCGCCGAACTCGGCAAGCACCTCCGATTCGTTATCCTCGGCGTCGGCTATGACGACGAAGTGAATACGGTGGCAATTGGCGAAAACGGCGTGCTCGCGACGCTGTCGAAAGGTTCGATCGTCGCCGTGTCCTCAACGGTTGCGCCAGAGACCGTCAAAGCGCTCGACGCGAGAGCGCGCGAGAAATCCTGCGATGTCCTGGACGCACCCATCTGTCGTGGTCGCTGGTTCGCCGATGAAGGCAAATTGCTCGCGCTCTTCGGCGGCAAGCCTGATGTGATCGCGCGCGGCCGAACCGTCTACAGCGCTTTTTGCTCCGATATCGCGGTACTCGGCGATGTCGGCCACGGTCAAGTCGGAAAGGCGATGAACAACCTTCTCCTCTGGATCAACAGCATCGGTCTGATCGAAGCCGGTCGCATCGCGGAATCGACCGGCATTGATCTACCCAATCTGCGCGACGCGCTTATGATGAGCTCCGGTGCTTCCAAAGCACTGGACGATTGGGATCAGACGACCTTCACCTGGGCGCTCAAGGATATGCAGATCGTCCTCAAAATGGCCGACGTAGCGGGTCTCTCGCTCCCAGTCACCGGCGCCGTAAGGGAGCTGGTTAAAGAGGCGCGTCGCGTCAAGGCGCAAAATCCGCCGAAATGGACGAGGTCAACAACGTGACCTCGCAGGCGGCCGGGCTCGACATTGTCGAAGTCTTGCAGAGCCGGCGCGTCGGGCGGTTTCAGATCGTCACCTTTCTTCTTTGCCTGCTGATACTCTTCGTCGACGGGCTCGATTACAGCGCGGCCAACGTGGCAGCGCCTTCGATTTTGCGTGCCTTCCACGCGGACAACGACGCGATGGCAGCCGTCTTCGCGAGCGGCTATTTCGGCATATTCGTGGGAAGCGTGGCATTTGGCTATATCGGCGATCGCTTCGGACGGAAGCTCGGCGCGGTTCTGGGCGTGCTCGCTTACAGCCTGCCGGCGTTGCTGACGGTGTTTGCATCGTCCCTCACGGAGATTGCAATTTTCCGCTGCCTCGCCGGTTTGGGAATCGGCGGGGTCATGCCGAACATTGTGGCACTTCTCACCGAGACCGCGCCGAAGAGGGCCCGCATGACCTTCGTCATGGCCGCATTCATTGGCTACTCGTTGGGAAACGCAACCATTGGCCAGGTTGCGGCCTGGCTGATTCCGCAATTCGGCTGGTCCGTACCCTTTCTCGTCGCGGGTGTGAGCGGGGTGGTTCTGAGCGCGGTGCTCGTCTTTGCACTGCCCGAGTCGATTCCATTCCTGGCGGCGACCCGTCGGGATTCACCACAGCTCCGAAAGTTGATCGCACGCGCCGCGCCCGATCTGGCGCTGCCACCGGAGACGCAATTCACGACGCCGCCTCAGGAGCACACCGCGCGGTTCTCGCTCGCATTGCTGTTCAGCGGATCTCGCCGGATTGCGACGACGCTGCTGTGGCTCGCCTTCTTTGCCGAGGCGCTGACCTATATGACGTTGACGGCGTGGCTTCCCGTGCTGCTGGAGCGTGCGGGTCTGGCGCCGATGCAGGCGTCTCTCGCCTATTCCTACGCGCAATTGGGAGCCATCGTCGCGATTCTTCTGGTGGCGCGATTGCTCGATCGGTTCGGCCCTAGGGCGGCCGTGCTTTCGGCCACAGCTGCGGTCGCGGCCGTCGTCGCACTCGGCACGCAAGGACTTTCCGTTATTGGGCTTACTCTGATCGCCGTTGCCGCCGTCGCTTGCGGGTCCGCGACGCATCAATCCCTTCTGGGAATCGTCGGAACCTTCTATCCCACGACCATTCGGGGCAACGGTATCGGCTACGCGAGCGGCATGGGCCGGATCGCGGCGATCATCGGCCCTGCCGCGGCAGGATATCTGCTTTCGCGTCTGCCCCTTGCCTATGTGCTGCTGTCGATCGCGATTCCCGATCTCGTCGTGGCGGCGGCTTGCATCGCGCTTGACCGCTGCGCCAGGGGGAGAGTTGATGGCGCATCTTCTCTCCCCACCACCGAACAACTCGCCAAGACCGCCTAGCCTCCGCGGACACTGCGGCCTTTCCGGAGCGCGCCCTGGCCGAATTTCAAACGGACGTCGTCCATAGCGCGTTCGGCCGCTGCGCGCCGCCCGGCGCGAAAATCGAGCAAATCCGGCGGATCGCATTCGGATGCAGGCCGGATCTGGCTCAAGCCGATGCCCAGTAGACGATAGCGCGCACCCTTTGCTTCCGGGATGAGCAATTTGCGCCCGACTCGGAAGATCACGTCCGACAACTGTGTCGGATCCTCCAGGCTCGCGCTCCGCGTCTTGATCTGAAAGGCCGCCGTTTTCAGCTTCAATGTCACCGTGCGCCCGCCGAGCCCCGCCGCTTTGGCGCGCGCCGAGACGCGCTCCGCCTGATCCCACAGAATGCGCTCAAGTTCTGCGAAATCGGAGATGTCGTGCTCGAAGGTCGTCTCGGCGGACAGGCTCTTGGCCTCGCCATCGGGATCGACGCTGCGCGAGTCCTCGCCCTGCGCCAAGCGATGCAGCCAGAGGCCGGTCTCGCCGTACCGGTCCGCCAGGGAACGCGCGCTCGCATCCTGAAGCTGCGCGATGCGCGAAAATCCGTCTTTGACCAGCCGCGCCCGCAGCACGGGCCCGACGCCCCGAATGATCCCGACTGGCTTTTCGCGCAAGAAACTCTTCGCTTCGCTTCGCCCGATAACAGTAAAGCCGCGCGGCTTGTCGAGATCGGAGGCAAGTTTCGCCAGGAACTTGTTGTACGAGAGCCCAACCGATACGGTGATCCCGATGTCTGCCTCGATGCATCGCACGAGACGGGCCATAGTTCGCGCCGGCGCCATCCGATGCAGCCGCATCGTCCCCGACAGATCGAGATACGCTTCGTCCAGCGATAGCGGCTCGACTTGCGGCGTGAGCGCCAACATCAACTTGCGAATGTCGTCGGCAACGCGTGCGTACTTCTTCATCTTGGGCTGTATTACGACAGCCTGTGGGCATAGCTTGCGCGCCTGAAACATCGGCATCGCGGACTTCACGCCATATTTGCGCGCTTCGTAACAGGCCGTCGTCACCACGCCGCGCTGGCCGGCCCAGCCGACGATCAGGGGCTTTCCCTCTAGACTCGGATCGTCGCGCTTCTCGATCGATGCGTAAAAGGCATCGCAATCAAGATGCGCTATAGCGAGTTCATCCAATTCGGGATGATCGACAAGCCGGCCGCTGCCGCAAGAAGCGCACGCTTCGCTCGCGGACGGAACAATGGCTAAACAGTCACGGCAGAGCGCGCTCACGACCGTCACCCTGATTCCTCAATTTGGAATCTACCCCTAAGGCGCCTGTCCTCAAACGGCGGGGCGTAATGCTAACAGCGCGAACGTCGCGAGCCAGTGCTCGCCCATGTACTGGCCGGCAAGATACGGAAGGCTGGCGCGAAGATGGGTTTCGCTCGCCTTCATCGCCAATTGGCCAATTGGATCAGATATCGGCAATGAATCCGCAATGCCACGCCAGCACCACGCCCGGCTCAGGTTGAGACCGTCGAGATGCACGATCCGGCCGTCGGTCCGATCGCTCACATGTGCTGGCGTGAACAGGGCCTTCGGATCGGTCTTTGCGAGCCGGGGCAGGAAACGTTGGAACCAAGCCCGGAAGGCGCGCGGTGACAGCACGCGCCGCATGCATTCCGCCTCGCACAACGCCGGCGAGAGGAAATCCTCGCCGCTCGGCTCCCATGCCTGACAGTCGTAATCCTTCGCATACCAGCGACGGGCCGTGTCGGCGATGAGCTGCGTGAGCGCATCGTCACCGATTGCGTCTGAGTATTCCTCGGCGAGAGCGAGCGCAAAGGCGCTATTGCCGTGCGTTCCGGCTCGGTTCGGATAGGTCGATTTGGGCAAATAGGTTTGGAAGTGCGACGCGAACATCGCGGAGAGAAGCTGCAATGCGTTCGCCCAGGCGCGGCTCTCGGCGTGGTCGTGTCGAATCAGTTCCGCTTGCAGCATCAGCAGCCACGCCCAACCATAAGGGCGTTCGAATCCGCCTGCCATTTTTCCCTTCAGGTAGGCGCATTCGGATGCGATGTTGGATTTGGTCAACGACGCGGAGAAACGGGCGCGGATTGCGCTCGCTTCGGCTATATCGGGGAACAACCGGCGCACCGTCGCGAGCAGCCAATAGGAGTGGACGCAGGAATGCCAATCGAAACTGCCGTAGAACACCGGATGCAGCGCGGACGGCGCTTTCAAGTCTGCTGGACCGGTCAGAATGTGGTCGAGCTTGTTGGGGTATTCGCGCGTCACGTGCCCAAGCGCGATCCGCGCAAAGCACGACGCCAAGCGAGCATCGAGCACTATCTGTTCACTCATTCTGAGTCGATGGCTTTCCAAATCCGCCGCCGCCCGGCGTCTCGATAACGAAGCAGTCTCCGGCACCAACTTCGACGGTCGCCGTCGCGCTGAACTCTTCGACCGAGCCATCGACACGCTCCACCCAATTGCGTCCCAGCGCACCCGCTTTGCCGCCCGCAAGCCCAAAGGGTGCTACCCGGCGACGGTTAGACAGCATGGACGCACCCATTGCCTTCAAAAAGCGCAACCGGCGCAAGACGCCGTCGCCGCCGGTAAACTTGCCTGTACCTCCCGAGCCGCGCCGGATGGCGAACTCCTCCAGTCTTACCGGGAAGCGCGTTTCGAGAATCTCCGGATCGGTAAGCCGCGTGTTCGTCATGTGCGTATGGACCGCGCTCGTGCCGTTGTGATCTGGCCCTGCACCCGAGCCGCCGCAGATGGTTTCGTAGTATTGGTGCTCACCGTCGCCGAAAGTGAAATTGTTCATCGTCCCTTGAGCCGCCGCCTGAATGCCCAGCGCGCCGTAAAGCGCATCCGTTATGGCTTGGCTCGTCTCGACGTTGCCCGCAACCACGGCGGCCGGGTATTTCGGATCGAGCATGCAATCCGGCGGAACGATCAATTCGATCGGCCGCATGCAACCTTCGTTCAGCGGAATGTCATCCGCAATAAGGGTGCGGAACACGTAAAGAACGGCGGCGCGGCACACAGAGATCGGCGCGTTGAAATTGCTGGGCTGCTGCGGGCTTGTGCCGGTGAAATCGACCCTTGCCGCGCGCGACGCCCGATCGATCGTGACGCTCACGCGAATGACTGCGCCGTTGTCCATCTCGCACGCGAATGCCCCGTCGGACAGGTTGGCAATCGCCCGCCGCACGCATTCGGCGGCATTGTCCTGTACGTGCCGCATATAGGCGTGCACCACGCTGCGCCCATAACGTTCGATGAGCGCACCGAACTCGCCCGCGCCCTTCACGCAGGCCGCGATCTGCGCCTTGAGGTCGGCGATGTTCTGGTCGGGATTGCGCGCGGGATAGGGGCTGGAGCCGAGCAACGTGCGCGTTTCCCCCTCGAGAAATCTTCCTTGATCGACCAACAGAAAGTTGTCGATCAAAACACCTTCTTCTTCCACCGTTCGGCTGAACGGCGGCATCGAGCCAGGCGTGATGCCTCCGATATCCGCATGGTGCCCGCGAGAAGCGACGAAGGCAGCGAGTTCGCCTTCCCCATCGAACGCAGGCATCACCACGGTCACATCGGGTAAATGCGAGCCGCCGTGATAGGGCGCATTCAAAACATAAACGTCGCCGCGCTTGATGCCGCGGCCATCTCGTGCTTTGCCGCGCGCCGCGATGATGGTGCGTACGGAATCACCCATCGAACCGAGATGAACGGGGATGTGCGGCGCGTTCGCGATAAGCGCACCGTCGGGGTCGAAAAGCGCGCAGGAGAAGTCTAGCCGCTCCTTGATGTTCACGGATGAGGCTGTGTTCTGGAGCGCCAGCCCCATCTCCTCTGCGAGCGCCATAAAGCGACTGTTGAAAAGTTCGAGCGTGATCGGGTCCACCTCGGTGCCCACCGCGACCCGGGCTGCAACCGGCACGGTGCGCTCCAGAATGAGGTTCCGCGCCGCATCCACGCGCGCCTCCCAGCCGGGCTCGACGACCGTGGTCGCGGTGCTTTCCTTGATCAGCGCCGGACCCAACACGCGCGCCTCGGCTTCCAGGCTATCGCGGTCATGCACGGGGACGTCCTGTGCGCGTCCGTGGATGTGAACCGCGGCACGGGACAAATCCGTCCGGCCGCGTTCCGGTGTGGCCGCCAGTAGAAGATCGTCTCGGCTTTGCGACACTCCTACCGCTTCGACCGTCAAAGTTTCGACAACCAGAGGCTTGTCTTCCGATATGAAGCCAAACCTCCGCTTGTGCTCCGCTTCGAAATCGGCGCGCATTTCGGAAAGCGAACTCAGCGGCACGGAAAGGGTGGCGTCGACCGCCGCATAGCGCAGTTCGGCCCGTGCTTCTATGTCGATACGCGACAATGGGACGTTTTGCGTCTCGAGCGCGGCGCGTGTTTCGCTGCTCA
>Ga0310810_10001420_pt1 | contig 25096 bp, 25 predicted proteins | sample NCmetagenome_FD_207641 | JGI IMG/M metagenome (GOLD analysis project Ga0310810, IMG submission 207641) | Soil microbial communities from experimental microcosm in Duke University, North Carolina, United States - NC | ecosystem: Engineered > Artificial ecosystem > Soil microcosm > Unclassified ...
CATTGCTGTAGTCGCGCAAGCCTAAGAACTCCGACGCGCCCGCATAGCCCTGCCCCAGCGCGACCGCTCCATACCAGGGCCAGATCGCCATGTCGGCAATGCTATATTCGTCGCCCGCCGCGAACCGCTGGTCGGCGAAATGGCGGTCGAGCACGTCATACTGCCGCTTGGTCTCCATCGCGTAGCGGTCGATCGCATATTCGATCTTCACCGGCGCATAGACGTAGAAGTGGCCGAAGCCGCCGCCGAGGAACGGCGCCGATCCCATCTGCCAGAACAGCCAGTTGAGCGCTTGCGTTCGCGCTGCCGGGTCCTTGGGCAGGAAGTCGCCGAACTTCTCGGCCAGGTAGAGCAGGATCGACCCGCTCTCGAACACCCGTTGCGGGTTCGCCGGATCGGTCCGGTCGACCAGCGCCGGGATCTTCGAATTGGGGTTCACCTCGACGAAGCCGGAGCCGAACTGGTCGCCCTCGCCGATGTCGATGTACCAGGCATCATATTCGGCTTGCCGGTGGCCGGCGGCGAGCAGCTCCTCGAGCATGATCGACACCTTCTGCCCGTTGGGCGTGCCGAGCGAGTAAAGCTGCAGCGGATGTTCGCCCACCGGCAACGTCTTGTCGTGGGTCGGCCCGGCGATCGGCCGGTTGATGCTGGCGAACTGCCCGCCACTCGGCCGCTCCCACGTCCACACCTTCGGCGGCTCATAGTCGGCGGGGAGGGACGGGATCTTCTCGGGGGCGTCGGCCATAAGGGCTCCTTCACGTCGCGTTGACGAGCCAAATGGGGTTGCGAAATGCAACCGGCAAGGGCGGCGTTACGCCAGGCGTGACAGCATCAGGCCGAGCGCTGCGGCGATCAGCGACAGGATCACGCTCCCCAATACGTAAAGGCCTGACTGCATCGCCGCGCCGCGTTCCCACAGCGTCAGCGCGTCGAGGCTGAAGGCGGAGAAGGTGGTAAAGCCGCCGAGGAAGCCGGTGATCAGGAACAGGCGGGCATTGTGGCCGGTCTCCATTGCCCCGAACAGTCCGGCCAACAGGCCGATTGCGAAGCTTCCGGCGACGTTCACCGCGAACGTCCACCACGGAAAGCCCGGGCCGAGCAACACCAGCCCGGCGCGGTTGATCGCGTGCCTCGTCAGCGACCCTAGGCCCCCGCCGATAAAGACCAGCACCCAATGCATCTGCGTCTCCCTAATCGACGATCAGCTCTTCGGGGTGTTTGGTGAACTGGCGGACGACGGCCACGATGATCCCCCCGATCAATATGCCGATGATTGCCGCTGCGATCGCGCTCGACAGCCAATGGACGATGGGATGGAGCGGCCCGAAGTTCTCGGCGATCGCCGTTGCGGTGTCATGCACCACATGCGGCAGCGTCTCGAAACCCAGCTCCTCGATCCCGTGCAGCAATATGCCGCCGCCGACCCACAACATCGCCGCGGTGCCGATCCCGGATAGGGCCGTGAGCAGGCTCGGGACGATCCGGACCAGCGTGCCGCCGATCGCCCTTGTACTCGCGCCGCGCCGCTGCGCCATGTGCAGGCCGATATCGTCGAGCTTCACGATCAGTGCGACGACGCCATAGACGCCGACGGTGATTGCAATCGCGACGACGATCAGCGCGGCGGCCGTCTGCCACACCGTCAAATGCTCGAGGTTGGCGAGCGCGATGGCCATGATTTCGGCCGACAGGATCAGGTCGGTCCGGATCGCGCCCTTCACCTGCAGCTTCTCGAGCTCGCGCGGGTCGACCATCGCGTCGACCAGCTGCTCCTCATGCTCATGCTCGCTCAGCAATTTCTCGAGGATCTTCTCGGTCGCTTCGAAGGCAAGATAGGCGCCGCCGAGCATCAGCAGCGGGGTCGTCAGGAACGGCGCGAAGGCCGTCAGGAGCAGCGCGGCCGGAAGCAGGAACAGGATTTTGTTCTTGATGCTGCCCCAGGCGATCTTGCCGATGATCGGCAGTTCGCGCTCCGGCGCCAGGCCGATGACGTAGCGCGGTGTGACGGCGGTATCGTCGATCACCACGCCCGCCGCCTTGGTGCTGGCCTTGCCGGCAGCTCCCGCCACGTCGTCGAGCGAGGCGGCGGCGAGCTTGGCGATGGTCGCGACATCGTCGAGCAGCGCGATCAGTCCGGACGGCATGAAATTCCTCGTAAGGTTGGCCCGGACCGTTAGCCGGGACTGCCGCCCCTTGCCAGCACCTATGTTTTTGACGCACTGCGCCAGCAATGTTGGCAATGGACTTCATCAAGTCGAACCGCGCAGACGTCGAACGCGCGATCCGCGACAAGGGCGTCGCCGTCGACCTCGACGCGCTGCTGGCGCTCGAAACCGAGGCACGGGGCCTTAAGACCGAAATCGACAATCTCCGTGCCGAGCGCAACCGGATCAGCGACTGTTTCAAGGATGCGTCGCCCGGCGAGCGGGCTGAGCTCGGCAAGCAGGCCAAGGCCGCAGGCGCCCGCGCTTCGGAGCTGGAGGTCACGCTCGGCGACAAGGATTCCGCCTTGAAGGCAATGATGCTGAAGCTGCCCGGCATTCCGTGGGAAGGCGCGCCGGTCGGTCCGGACGAAAGCTTCAACACCGTGGTCCGCCAGGAAGGCGCGGTCCCCACCTTCACCTTCGAACCGCTGGACCATGTCGCCCTGATCGAGCGCAACGACTGGGCGGAGCTGAGCCGCATCGTCCAGATCTCCGGCAGCCGTACCTACTGCCTCAAGGGCCGCCTCGCCCTGCTCGAGATGAAGCTGATGGGCTGGGCGCTGCAGCAGATCGCCGAGGCCGGTTTCACTCCAATCACCGTCCCCGCCATCGCGCGCGAGCAGGCGTTCCTCAACCAGGGCCAGTTCCCCGGCCATGTCGAGGAAACCTATGCGCTGCCCAACGACGATCTCTACCTCGCCGGCACCGCCGAGGTGGCTTTGACCTCGCTTCACTCGGGCGAGATCATCGAGGGCAAGCAGCTCCCGATCCTCTACGCCGGCATTTCCCCCTGCTTCCGCCGCGAAGCGGGCAGCGCCGGCAAGGACGTGCGCGGTCTCTTGCGGGTCCACCAATTCTTCAAGGTGGAGCAATATGTGATCTGCGAGGCGGACGAGGGGCAGTCGGCGGCGTGGCACGCGAGGCTGCTCGAGCTCGCCGAGCAGATGCTGAAGGCGCTCGAAATCCCCTACCAGGTGATCGAGACTTCGACCGGCGACATGGGCCTCGGCAAATATCGCATGAACGACATCGAAAGCTGGGTGCCGTCGCTCGGCAAGTATCGCGAGACCCACAGCTGCTCGACGCTGCACGACTGGCAGGCGCGCCGCGCCAACCTCCGCTATCGCGACGACGGCGGCAAGGTCCGCTTCGCCCACACGCTCAACAATACCGCGCTCGCTTCCCCCCGTATCCTCGTGCCGCTCCTCGAGAACCACCAGACCGCCGACGGCCGCGTTAAGCTTCCGGAGGCAATCCGTCCGCTAATGGGCGGGGATGAATATCTTTGAGCTGGACTGGCGACGACAAGCCGCCGCCCGGCTGGATGCGGCTGAGGGAGGTTGGAACGCTGGTATCGCACCTCCCGGGCCAATTCGGCCACCTCGACGCCCGCGGCCCGATCGACGGCCCGCCGGCACTGGTCATCCCCGGCTTCGTCGCGAACGACCACACCACGCTTGAGCTTCGCAAGGCGATGGCCGACGGCGGCTGGCGCGTCCATGGCTGGGGTCTCGGCTGGAACCTCGGCGTCAGGGCCGACACGCTCGACCGGCTGGAAGACTGCCTCGACCGGCTGGATGCGCAACAGCCGGTGCTGGTCGTCGGCTGGAGCCTTGGCGGCCTCTACGCCCGCGAACTGGCGCGCCGTTGCCCGGCCAAGGTCAGGGCGGTGGTCAGTCTCGGCTCGCCGATCTCGGGCGACCTCCACCAGAACAATGTCTGGCGGCTCTACGAACTGGTCGCCGGCCACAAGATCGACCACACCCCAATCGCACGGGTCCTTGACCAGCCGCCGGTGCCGACGCTGTCGATCTGGTCGCGGCAGGACGGCATCATCGCCCCGCGCGCCGCCTACGGCATCGACGGCGAGCGCGACCGCGCAATCGAAATCGACTCCAGCCACATGGGATTTGCCGTGTCGCGCCAGGTGACGCGCCGCGTGGTGCAGGAAATCGACACCTTCCTGAAATCGCTCGATTAATTCACCGGATTCTTGTTCCGGTAACGTTTCTACCCCATCTTGATAAGCATGAAGTGGGACCGTTATCCCCTGGCGCCGGTCAAGACCCGCTCCAGCCCCGACGACCAGGCGCCGTCGGACTGGAGCCGCTGGCGCGAGGTCGCCTGGCACATCCCGCGCCTGCTGAGCGGCCTCGGCCCCCTGGGCCCGCGCGGCCCGGAGGACGGCCCGCCGGCGATGGTCATCCCCGGCTTCCTCGCCACCGACCGCACCACCATGGAGCTGCGCCGCGCCCTCGCCCGGGCCGGCTGGCGCGCCCATCCCTGGCTGCTCGGCGTCAACACCGGCGCCAAGAAGAACACGATGGTCCTGCTCGAAAGCCGCCTCCAGGCGATCTGGTCCGAGCAGAAGCGCCCCGTCCTGCTGGTCGGCTGGAGCCTCGGCGGCCTGTTCGCCCGCGAGGTCGCCTGCCGCGTCCCCGAGATGGTCCGCGCGGTGGTGACGCTCGGCACCCCGTTCAGCGGCGACCTTAAGACCAACACCAACGTCCGCGAATTTTACGAGCGGGTCGCCGGCCACGACGTCAACCAGCCGCCCTTCACCCGCATCGGCGGCAAGCCCCCGGTCCCGACCCTCGCCCTATGGTCGCGCAAGGACGGCATCGTCGCCCCCGCCGCCGCCCGCGGCCTCGCCACCGAGGTCGACAAGGCGGTCGAGATCGACACCCACCATATGGGCTTCGCGGTCTACCGCCCGGCGCTCAGCCGCGTGGTGAGCGAGATTCGGGAGTTCCTGACTGAGCAGGAGGGCAGGGCGCCCGTCATGGGCGGAGAGAGGGCCGCGGCCTAGTCCCCGCTCGTCATCCCGGACTTGATGATCGGCATGCGGTACTGTCTGGGGGACAGTGCCGGTCCGATCATGGATCCGCCTTTTCTTCGGTTAGCCGCCACCAGCTCCATTCCTTGCGGTCCCGCGGCCATAAAAATCGCTTTCACCGGGCCAAAACGCAGCTTCATGGAAAGCCGGCCGGCGCCTTAACTTTTCGGCAGTCATGTTTTCCTACCGCCTCCGGAAACAGCGGGAGGCAAGTATGCGCAAATTGTTCAACGACGACCGTGGCGCGACCGCCATCGAATATGGCCTGATCGCCGCGCTCATCTCGATGGCCTGCATCATCGCCTTCCAGTCGCTGGGACTGAATTTGGCCGACGTGTTCAACAAGATTGGCGACACATTAAGCGCGGCGTTGCATCGCTAGGCTAAAGCTTTCGGGCCACCGCCCGATACTGTTTGCCTTCCTGCCGGTACCAGTCCCCGCCGCAGTAATAGAAGGACACTCCCTCCTCGATCAGCTTCATGCAGCCTTGGGGCGGGAGCGACGCGTAGCTCTTGCCGACGACATAGGCTTCCCTCGGCGGCGCCGGCGCGGGCGGCTCGACCGCCACCGGCACCTCGCGCACCACCTCGCGCTCGACGTATACCGGCACTTCCCGGTCGACGATCCACACGCCGCCGCCGAACCCGCCGTGGAAACGCCCGTGTCCGTGCCCGCCCTCCCAGGAGAAATGGTTGGTGCTGGGGAGATTATTGCGCGCCACGCCGCCGGCCGGCCGGTCCTGCGCCCCGGCCTCGCGCGCGGCGAAGATCAGCAGGGCGGACACGGCCGCGCTAATGCCGAAGACGTGGAGGTACCTCATCACCATCATCATGCCCCATATCACCTTCGGGCCAATCGGTGGGAATCCTTATGTCTCGTCGCGGGCCACCTTATTCGTCATCCCGGACTGGGTTCCCATCAAAGTAGTACTTTGATGGGGTCCCGTGATCCGGGATCCACCTCATTTTTCGCTGTCCTACTAGGAAATTTTCTGCCTCATCCTGTCAGATGAGCATCCCCGTAATCTGCGACCGCTGCCGCGTCGCCGGCACCGCCGGCACCGGCGATTTCTCCCACTTCGGCGACCTGCTGGAATTCGAACCGGTCGAGGTCCGCGCCCGGGTCAACGGCTGGGACGCCGACGCTCAGCGCGCCTTCATCGCGCTGCTCGCCACGACCGGCTCGAAACGCCGCGCCGCCCTGGCGATCGGCCGCAATGCGTTCGGCATCGACCAGCTGCTGAAGCGCCCCGACGCGGCCAGCTTCCGCGCCGCCTATGACCGCGCCCTGGCCATCGCCAAGCAGAATGGCGCGATGAAGCTCGCTACCGGCGTCGCGGATGGCGCCGCCCGCAACGCCCAGCTCGCCGGTCCGCCCAGCCGCCTGCGTGGCTTTGAGCCCGACGACGATGACACGCTGGACATGAGCGACGACGACAAGCTCCAGCTGATCGAAAACCTCTTCTACAAATGGCTCGGCAAGGTCGAGCAGGAGCGCAAGGCGCGGCTAAGGGGAGAGGTGGTCGCCGCCGACTTCTACCTGCGCCAGGCGACCTTCTTCGAAATCGTCTTCGACCTGATGTGCGAGGGGTTAGGGGAAGAAACTTACAAAACGCTGTTGCGAAATGTCGATGCACCCACTGTTCGCAGATTTGTGGGTGAAGATTTTCAAGGCGTTGTTGGTGCCTCCCCCACCAATCACCAAAGCTCTCCAAATTGTCGGTATCGCAACCGACGGGCTCAAGTTCGTCTGGCCAGACTGACCGGTAATCTTTCGAAAGATCAAGCAAAGTCCATTGCCTACATTCAACTCTCATCGCCCATGCGCAAGGCAGCGATGAAGGCTTCCTGGGGGATCGAAACCGACCCGTATTCCCTCATTTTGGCCTTCCCCTTTTTCTGCTTTTCGAGGAGCTTTCTTTTTCTGGTCGCATCCCCGCCGTAGCATTTCGCCGTAACGTCCTTGCGCATCGCACTGATGGTCTCTCGCGCAATGACCTTGCCGCCGATCGCCGCCTGGATCGGGATCTTGAACAAATGCCTCGGGATCAGCTCTTTTAAGCGCTCGACCATGCCGCGGCCGCGGGTTTCGGCGTTGCCGCGGTGGACGATCATGGAGAGGGCGTCGACCGGCTCCTCGTTGACCAGGATGCTCATCTTGACGAGGTCGCCCTCGCGGGTGCCGATCTGGTGATAGTCGAAGCTGGCATAGCCCTTCGACAGGCTCTTCAACCGGTCGTAGAAATCGAACACCACCTCGTTCAAGGGCAGCTCATAGGTCACCTGCGCCCGGGTGCTCGACCCGTGGCCGACATATGTGAGGTTCTTCTGGATGCCGCGCCGGTCCTGGCACAGCTTCAGGACCGCGCCGAGATATTCGTCGGGGACATAGATGGTCGCCTCGATCCACGGCTCGTCGATCGTCACGATCCGGTTGGGGTCGGGCATGTCGGCCGGGTTGTGCAGTTCGATGACCCTGGCCTCGTCGTTCTTCGATTTCGAAAGCGCGATCTTGTAGACCACCGACGGCGCGGTGGTGATGAGGTCGAGGTCATATTCCCGCGTCAGCCGTTCCTGGATGATCTCCAGATGCAGGAGCCCGAGGAAGCCGCAGCGGAAGCCGAAGCCGAGCGCCGCGCTGGTCTCCATCTCGAAGCTGAACGAGGCGTCGTTGAGGCGGAGCTTGTAGAGGGAGTCGCGGAGCTTCTCGAAGTCCGCGGCGTCGGTCGGAAAGAGGCCGCAGAACACCACCGGCTGGACTTCCTTGAAGCCCGGCAGCGCTTCCGCCGCGGGGCGCTTGGCGTCGGTGATGGTGTCGCCGACCCGGGCCTCGCTGATCTCCTTGATCTGGGCGGTGATGAAGCCGATCTCGCCCGCCCCGAGCTCGGTCAGCTGCTCGATCTTGGGGGTCATGCAGCCGACGCGGTCGACGAGGTGCGTAGTGCCGGCCTGCATGAACTTGATCGCCATGCCCTTCTTGAGGACGCCGTCCATCACGCGGACGAGCACGACCACGCCGAGGTAGGGGTCGTACCAGGAATCGACCAGCATCGCCTTGAGCGGCGCGGATGCGTCGCCCTTGGGCGGGGGGATCTTGTCGACGATCGCCTGCAAGACCTCGTCGATGCCGATGCCGGACTTGGCGGATGCGAGTACCGCCTCCGACGCGTCGAGGCCGATGATGTCCTCAATCTCCTCGCGGACCTTTTCCGGCTCGGCCGCGGGGAGGTCGATCTTGTTGATCACCGGCACGATCTCATGGTCGTGCTCGATCGACTGGTAGACATTGGCCAGCGTCTGCGCCTCGACCCCCTGTGCGGCGTCGACTACCAGCAGCGCGCCTTCGCAGGCGGCGAGGCTGCGGCTGACCTCATAGGCGAAGTCGACGTGGCCGGGCGTGTCCATCAGGTTGAGCTCGTAGGTCTCGCCGTCGGCGGCCTTCCATTTCAGCCGCACGGTCTGCGCCTTGATGGTGATCCCGCGCTCCTGCTCGATCTCCATATTGTCGAGCATCTGCCCGCGCGTCATCTCGCGCTCGGTGAGGCCGCCGGTGCGTTCGATCAGCCGGTCGGCAAGCGTCGACTTCCCATGGTCGATATGGGCTATGATGCTGAAATTACGGATGTTTTTTCTGGACGTGGTCAAGGTGATGCGCTTTGCGGATAGGATTTGGCCCGCGCCTAGCATCTGATGCTCGCAGTGTCATCGACTCCGTCATCTGAGTCGGCCTCTCGCATCGATCCGCGGTTAGTGTTACGTGAACCCACCGATTAATTTACGGGGGTAAATCATGCGTCATTTGACACTCGCCGCGGCGGTTGCCGCGGTCGCGCTTTATGCCGTTCCCGCCTCGGCCCAGACCAGCAACACCGGCGCCAGCTCCGCCCACAAGATGCAACTCAACGCGCAGAGCCAGATACCGGTCTGCACCAAGAAGCTCGGCACGCTGGCAATCGTCGAGCCAGACAACCAGTGGTGGCACGCCTATAACCTCGGCAGCCCCGAGGCGATCATCAAGGTGTTCGTCCAGCACTCGCAATGCTTCAGCCTCGTCAACCGTGGCAGCGCCATGCGCAGCCGCGCGATGGAGCGGGCGATGGCCGACAATGGCGAGCTGCAGGCCGGCTCCAACGTCGGCCGCGGCCAGGTCAAGACGGCCGATTATTTCATGCAGCCCGACATCGTCACCGCCAACCAGAACTCGGGCGGCGGCGGCGGCGGCGCGGCGCTCGGCGGCCTGCTCGGCCACTTCGGCGGCTGGGGCGGCACGGTCGGCGCGCTCGCCGGCGGCATCAACGTCAAGAAGGGCGAGGCCACCGTCACGCTGGACCTGGTCAACGCCCGGACGACCGAAGAGATGGCGTTGACCCAGGGCTATGCCCGCAAGAAGGACGTCAGCTGGGGCGCCGGCGGCGGCGCGGCCTGGTGGGGCGGTTTCGCGGCGGCCGGCGGCGGCGGCTACCAGAACACCGAGATCGGGCAGGTGATCGTGCTCGCCTATCTCGACGCCTATATCCAGCTGGTGACCCAGCTCGGCGGCCTGCCGGCCAACGCAGCGGCGGCTGCTCCGCAGGCGCAATAGCCCTTCGGCCGATTGCAGTTCACGGCGCGGCCAGGGTCCGTCCCGGCCGCGCCGTTTGTCGACCGGTTTCTCCGCTTCATCGAACAAAGTTGCATCGGCGGCATCTGCCTCTAGGGTTCCCGCAAATCGAATTTCGGGAGCCATTTCATGCGTTTCGTTGACCGTCGTCTAACTGTCCTGTTGTCCGGCGTATCGCTGCTTGCCGCCTGCGCGCCGAGCCCTGCGGTCGAATCCGCCGCCACCCGCGACCTGGTCGCGGCCGTCGCTCCCGCTCCGGCGCCCGAGCCGGTGCCGGTCACTTCGCTGGTTCGCGAAGTCTCCATTCCCCACACCCAGTTCGTCCTCGACAATGGCCTCACCGTCATCGTCCATGAAGATCATAAGGCGCCGGTGGTGGCCGTCAGCGTCTGGTACAATGTCGGGTCCAAGGACGAGCCGAAGGGCAAGACCGGCTTCGCCCATCTGTTCGAGCATCTGATGTTCAACGGCACCGAGAATTTGCAGGGCGACTATTTCAACTATCTGCAGCAGATCGGTGCGACCGACTACAACGGCACCACCTCGTTCGACCGCACCAACTATTTCGAAACGGTCCCGACCGGAGCGCTCGATCGGGCGCTGTTCATGGAAAGCGACCGGATGGGCCACCTGCTCGGCGCGATCAGCCAGGGAGTGCTCGATAACCAGCGGGGCGTCGTCCAGAACGAAAAGCGCCAGGGCGACAATCGGCCCGGCGGCCTGGTTTTCTACAAGGTGCTCGACACGCTGTTCCCCGAAGGGCACCCCTATCACCACTCGACCATCGGCTCGATGGCGGATCTCGATGCGGCCAGCCTGCAGACCGTCGGCGGCTGGTTCCACGACAAATATGGTCCCAACAATGCGGTCCTGGTGCTGGCCGGCGACATCGATGCCGCGACCGCGCGGCCGCTGGTCGAGAAATATTTCGGATCGATTCCGCGGGGCCCGGTCAACAATGTCGCCCAGGCGGCGGTCCCGACCCTGGCGGCACCGCAGTCGGTGGTGATGCAGGACCAGGTCGCGACCACCAGCGTGTCGCGCTACTGGCCGGTGCCGGGCCTGCTCGACGATCAGCTCGTGGCGCTCGACGTCGGCGGTTCGATCCTCGGCGGTCTGGCCAGTTCGCGGCTCGACGAGGCGCTGGTCCGCAACGAGAAACTGGCGACGTCGGTCTCGGCCGGCCTTTACGCCTTCCAACGGGTCGGAATCTTCAACGTCTCGGCATCGGTCAAGCCGGGCGTCGCCCCGGCGGTTGTCGAGAAGCGGCTCGACGAGCTGCTCGCCGACTTCATCGCCAACGGCCCGACCGAGGATGAGGTGCGCCGCGCAGCCGTAACCGAGGTCGGCGGCAGGATTCGCGGACTTGAGCAGGTTGGCGGCTTTGGCGGCAAGGCGGTGACCCTGGCGGAGAGCCAGACCTTCGCCGGCGACAGCAACTGGTACGCCAGGAATCTCGCAACCTATGCTTCGATCACTCCTGCGGCGATCAAGGCGGCGATGAGCCAGTGGCTGACCAAGCCCGCCATGTCGCTGCGCCTGGAGCCAGGCGCCCGTCCGCCTTATGAAGAGGCCAAGTCGGTTACCGCCAAGGGCGGCAAGGCGGTCAACAAGAATGTGACGGCGGCAAAGCCGGGTCCGAAGCGTGAAGTTCCGCCGGTCGGAACGCTCGCCGCGCTCGACTTCCCTGACGTCACAATCACCCGGCTGTCGAACGGGGTCGAGCTGCAATATGCGCAGCGCAACGCCGTGCCGGTGACCCAGCTCGCCCTGTCGTTCGACGCCGGCGAAGCCGCCGACGCGCCCAGTGCACGCGGCCTGCAATCGATGGTCATGAGCATGCTCGACGAGGGTACTGCCACGCTGTCGTCGCAGAAGCTGGCGGAGGCCGAGGAACGGCTCGGCGCCAATATCGAAACCGGTAGCTCGCTCGACCGGTCATCGGTGTCCATGTCGGCGCTGTCCGCCAATCTGGCGCCGTCGCTGGCGCTGATGGGCGATATCGTCAAGAACCCGGCGTTCGACCCGGCCGAGCTGGAGCGGGTCCGCACCCAGCGGCTGACCGCCATCAAGCAGCTGCAGAAGGATCCCAACGGCATTGCCCAACGGGTCCTGCCGACCCTGCTGTTCGGGCCCAACCATCCTTACGCGACGCTGCCGGGCGGCGACGCGGCGGCGATCGGCCGCTTCACCCGTGACGAGCTGGTGAGCTTCAAGGATGCCTGGCTGCGTCCGGACCGGCTGAAGATTTTCGTAGTGTCGGATCGGCCCCTGGCGGAAATCCAGCCGCTGATCGAAGCGGAGTTCGGCACCTGGGCGACCCCGGCCACGCCGGCGGGCGTCAAGCAGTTCAGCGCGCCGCCGGCGCGGCCAAACGCTCCGCGCATCGTGCTGGTCAATCGGCCGGACTCGCCGCAGTCGGTGATCTCCGGCGGCCAGATCACGCCGGCTGACCCGCGCAACAATATCGAGGCGCTGATTGCCGCCAACGACGTGCTCGGCGGCAACTTCCTCAGCCGGATCAACATGGACCTGCGCGAAGCCAGGGGCTGGTCCTACGGGGTCAACGGACGGGCGCAGCTAAGCGAAAAGGCGGTGCCCTACATCATCTCGGCGCCGGTCCAGGCCGACCGTACCGGGGACTCGATCATGGCCTTGAACAAGGACATCGCCGAGTTCCTGAAATCGAAGGGCGTCTCCGCCGAGGAGTTCGCCCGGACGATTGCCAACCGGGTCAATGCCCTGCCGGGCCAATATGAGACGTCGGGCGCGGTCCTGTCGGCAATGATGTCGAACGACCTTTATGGGCGTCCGACCAATTACCAGGAATCGCTGGCAGCCAAATATCGCAGCTACACGGCCGCCAGCCTCGACCAGGCAATCCGCGGGGACATCGATCCCAACGGGTTCGTCTGGGTGGTGGTTGGCGACGCCGCCAAGGTGAAGCCCCAGCTCGACAAGCTCGGTATTCCGGTCGAGGTGATCGAGGCTCGTTAGGCAAAAATCGCCCGCCGCGGGAAAATGCGCCGAAATCATGCTATTCTGCGCTGTCCCGTGGCGGGATACCCTCATCGTTAGGGAACGATTTAGCTAATTTCTGCGATAGAATGTGGGATTCAACGGCGAGGAGCGGGAATGGCAATGCGGCTTTTGGCGGTTCTGGGATGGCTATTGGCGTTCCTTGCGCAGCCCGCGGCCGCGGCCACCTCGCCCGAACTTCTTTCCCTCGAGCAGCAGCTTGCATCGCTGGTTGCCGGCAAATCCGGCGAATATGGCATTGCAGCGCTCGATCTTCGTACCGGCAAGACGGTCAGCATCAACGGCGATACCGCCTTCCCGATGGCCAGCACGGTGAAGCTGGCCGTCGCTGCCGCCTATCTTACCCAGGTGGATTATGGCCGGCGGACGCTCGACCAGACGATCAGCGGGCGCAGCGCCTATTCGCTGCTGGAAGCGATGCTGGTCCGCTCGGACAATTATGCGACCGACATTTTGATCCGCAACCTCGGCGGGCCGAAGACGGTGCAGCAATGGGTCAGCTGGCATGGTCTCAGCGGCATTAGCGTCGACCGCACCATCGACCAGCTGCTTCGCTCCCCGCGCGACCTTCGCGATCCGCGCGATTCCAGCACGCCAATGGCGATGATCGAACTGCTCAGGAAGATCGAAACCGGAAATGTACTGAAGCCGGAGAGCAGGTCGTTCCTGCAGCTGATGATGGCGCGCTGCATTACCGGCAGCAACCGCATCCGCGCGCTCCTCCCGCCCGGCACTCGGGTCGAACACAAGACCGGCACCTTGACCGGCCTGACCGACGATGTCGGTTTCATCACCCTGCCTGACGGCCGCCGGATCGCGGTCGCCATCTTCGCCCGCGGCGGTAGCAACCGGCCACGCACCATCGCCGAGGCCGCCCGGGCCATTTACGACGGTTTCGCCGCAACCTTCCGCTATCCGTTCAGCACCGCATACGCCCGATAGTCGTGACGGAGGCGCGGCACCTGTCCGCGCCCCCAAGGCGTTGCGTTAGTGATGAAGCTCCTGGTTCAGGCAAGCCACGTCATATTGGGATACCGACGACGAATTGCGGGAATTCTGAGGCTGCTCGCCGGCATAATGAGTCCCGGCATTGCCGTCAGGATTGAATGCCGATCCGGGTGCGCTGGATGAATGACCGGGGCGCACGTCCTCGCACTCGGCGCCCGGCTGCCCGGTGGCATGGGTCGGCCCGTTCGTATGGACCCATCCGCCACCGTTGGTCGGGCCCATGCTGCCATGGACGGTGGTTGGGCCCATGCTGCTCAGGCCAGTGGCGCCCATGCCGGATGAATTGCCGGCACCCATTGCGCCGCCGCGGTTAAGTCCGCCGCCATGGCCCATGGCTGCGGCCGGGCCCATGCCTCCGCCGTGGCCGCCGGGGCCGGCAATTGTGACAGCTGGCGCGGTCGCAATCGCTCCCGCGGCAAGCAGGTAGAGAATCTTGTTCATGATGGTCTCCATCAGGCCGCGCAATCCCGTGCGCAGCCGAAAACCCCTGTTTTCAGTCATCCCCGGCACTGTAAACGTTTCGATTGGGGGATCGTTGCTCGCACCGGCGGCCCTCGGCGAACTGCTCGCCGCAGCGTTTAGGTCAGCCGGGTGACGTGGCCCATTTTCCGGCCGGGGCGAGCCTCGCCCTTGCCGTAAAGATGCAGATGGGCCCTTGGCTCGGCCAGTATCTCCGCCCAGCAGTCAATTTCGGGACCGATCAGGTTTTCCATCACCGCTGCGCGCGCGACCAGCGAAGAGTCGCCCAGCGGCAATTCCAGTATGGCGCGAAGATGCTGCTCGAACTGCGACGTGTGGGCGCCTTCGATCGTCCAGTGGCCGCTGTTGTGGACCCGCGGCGCGATCTCGTTGACCAGCGGCCCATCGGCCGTTGCAAAAAATTCGACCGTCAGGACGCCGACATGGCCCAGCGCATCGGCGATCGCCCGCGCCGCATCATTGGCGGCGGCTGCGAACTGCTCGACTGCCGCGGCCGGGACCGTCGAGCTGCGCAATATTCCTGCCTCATGACGGTTGAGAGTCAGCGGAAAGGCGCGGGTCTCGCCGCCGGCCGCGCGCGCCATCACCACGCTGAACTCGGCATCGAAGTCGACGCCGGCTTCGGCGACCGCCGGTTCGCGGCCGATGCCGTCCCAGGCAGCTTCCGCATCGCCGGCATCACGGATCCAGGCCTGGCCCTTGCCGTCATAGCCGTAACGGCGCGTCTTCAGGACGATCGGCAGCCCCAGTTCCGCAACCGCCGAATTGAGGTCGGCCAGGCTGGCCACCGCCCGCCATGGCGTCACGCCGACACCGGCGCCCTCAAGGAAACTCTTCTCGTCTCCGCGGTCTTGGGCGACCGCCAGCGACTTGAGGCCGGGGCGGAGCTTGTCGCCGAGCACGCTAAGCGGCTCGACCGGCAGGTTCTCGAACTCATAGGTGATGACGTCGCACTGGCCGCCGAAACGCCGCAGTGCTTCCTGATCGTCAAATTCGGCGCGGGTGAAATCAGCCGCCACCTCGGCCGCGCAGGGCTGCTCGTGCGGATCGAAGATATGGCATTTGTAGCCGATCCTGGCCGCGGCAAGCGCCATCATGCGGCCAAGCTGGCCGCCACCCAATATGCCGATCGTGGAGCCGGGAGGTAAACTCATTCGGCCAAATTACTCGGGCTTCTCGGGAACCGCGTCGGTCTGCCTTGCCCGCCAGTCGGCGAGGCGCCCCGCCAGCGCCTCGTCGGTCGAGGCCAGCATCGCCGTCGCCAGCAGCGCCGCATTGATCGCGCCCGCCTTGCCGATTGCCAGGGTCCCGACCGGAATTCCCGCCGGCATCTGGACGATCGACAACAGGCTATCCATTCCTTTCAGCGACTTGCTTTCGATCGGAACGCCGAGCACCGGCAGCTCGGTCATCGACGCGGCCATGCCGGGCAGGTGGGCCGCGCCGCCGGCGCCGGCAATGATTATCTTGAGGCCGCGCTCCTTGGCCGAATGGGCGTAGTCGTACAGCCGCTTCGGCGTCCGATGGGCCGACACCACACGGCTTTCATGGATAACACCGAGCGCATCGAGCGTTTCAGCCGCGTGGCGCATGGTTTCCCAGTCGGACGTGCTGCCCATGATGATCCCGATCGATGGATCGGCCATATACAAAACCCTGCGCTAGCCCCGGAACTGGCGGCTTAAAGGGGTGTCGCGACTGGCGCAATCCGGGACAGTGAGAGGAATGAGATTCCACATTGTCATGATTCTCGATTATGCGTTTCCTCTTAAGTGGGGGTTGAAGGATGCATGACGTTGCCTTGGAGCAGCGCGATCCGGCGCAATTGCTAGAGGAGATTGCGCGTCTGCGTGCGGAGGTTTCCCGGCTCGAATCGCGGGTCGAGGAGCTGGACCGGCTTGCCCATCGCGACCCCCTCGTGCCGCTGGCCAACCGCCGCGGCATGCTTCGTGAGCTGGAAACGATGATCGCCCGCCACGATCGGCACGACACGCCGGCGGCGGTCCTGTTCGTCGATTTGAACGATCTCAAGACGCTGAACGACAGCTTCGGCCACATGGGCGGCGACGCCGCGCTGGTGACTGTCGCTGAACGGCTGCTGGAGGGCACCCGGGCCACCGATTGCGTCGCCCGGCTCGGCGGCGACGAATTCTGCGTCCTCCTCGAGCACGCCGACGAGAAGAGCGCGATCGAAACCGCCGAGCGGCTGATCACGATCATCGCCGATGGCGATTGCTCGTTCGAAGGCTCGTCGTTGCAGCTGTCGGTCGCGATCGGCGTCACCCTGATCGAGAAGGGCGACACGCCGGCGACGGTGCTCGCCCGGGCCGACAAGGCGATGTACCGGGTTAAAGCCGCTGCCTAGGACTGCCGGGGGCAGTCCGTCCGCCGCTTAGCGTTCGCTGAGGTAGTAGCGGTCCCTGACCGACAGATCGTCCGCCAGCTCATAGACGATGGGCTGCCCGGTCGGGATTTCCAGCCCGACGATGTCCGCGTCCGCGATGTTCGACAGGTGCTTTTCCAGCGCGCGCAGCGAATTGCCGTGCGCCGACACCATCACCCGCTCGCCGCGCTGCAAGGCCGGAGCGATCTCGGCCTCATAATAGGGGAGCACCCGCTGGATCGTATCCTTGAGGCTTTCCGTGTCCGGGATGGCGATCCCTGCGTAGCGGCGGTCGCCGGCCAGCTGGTAGGGGCTATCGGCGTCGAGTGGGGGCGGCGGGATGTCGAACGAGCGGCGCCAGATCTTGACCTGTTCGGCCCCGACCTTGTCGATCATCTCCTGCTTGTTGAGCCCGGTGAGCCCGCCATAGTGGCGCTCGTTGAGGTGCCAGTCCTTGGCCACCGGCAGCCACAGCGACTTGAGCTCATGGAGCACCAGGTGCAGCGTGCGGATCGCCCGGGTCTGCACGCTGGTGAAGCAGCGGTCGAACTCGAAGCCTTTGCCGGCGAGCATCCGGCCCGCGTCTCGCGCCTCGGCGATGCCCCGTTCGCTGAGGTCGATGTCCCACCAGCCGGTAAAACGGTTCTCAAGGTTCCACTGCGACTGGCCGTGGCGCAGCAGGACGAGGGTCGGCATCAGGCCTCGACCTTCTCCGCGGCCGCGCCCTTTTCAGCCTTGGCCTTCTGCAGCGCCGGCAGGATGGCGTGGAGGCTGTCGAGGCAAGCGCCGGCGAGATATTTGGACCGCTCCGGCGACCAGCCATAGACTTCGTCGGGCAGGTCGAAATTGTCCTTGAACGGCATTTCCAGGGTCATCGACACGCAGCCGAAGCGCTCGGCCAGCTGGGTGGTCGACATCGACATGTTGGCCTCGCCGGGCCTGGCGACTTCATAGCCCTTGCGGGTCTGGAAGTCGGGCGACACCCGCTCGAGCGTTTCGCTGAACAGCTGGAACAAGCCGGTCTGGCGCTCGGTGATCGACGGGATGCCCTCGAAGCCGGCCAGGAAATTGGCCGGGATCGCCTCGTCGCCATGGACGTCCATGGCGAAATCGGGCGGGGTTTCGTCCATCGCATTCCGGACGCACAGCACTTCCGGGCTCTTCTCGGCCGACGGCGCATGCCATTCGCGGTTGAGGTTGATGCCCGCCGCGTTGGTGCGGAGGTGCCCGCGGCGCGACCCGTCGGGGTTCATGTTCGGAACGACGTTGAAGGTGCATTCGCGGCGAAGGACGCGGGAGATTGGATCGTCCGGGTCGGTCAGCTTTTCAAGCGCGCCTTCCATCCACCATTCGGCCATCGTCTCGCCGGGATGCTGGCGGGCATAGAGCCACACCGTCAGGCCGCCCTCGCCGAGGGTGAGGCAGTCGATGTCCTGCCCGTCCAGGCTCTTGCCGAGGCTGCGATAGGCGACGCCGGGAAGGGCGGCGACAGTCGACACCAGGTCATGGTGCCGTTCCATCGAGTAAGGGGCGAAATAGGCGACCCAGACGAGGTCGGTTTCCGGCACGAACTTGATGGTCAGGACGCCGTCGGCGTAGCTGGTCCCCTGGATACGGGTCCAGTCCTCCCGGTCGAGTGAAACACAGGCCTTATAGTCGGGCCAGCCATCGGGATAGGCGGCGCTGCCGCAGTTGGTGATCCTGAGGGTTACCTCGCGGCCGCCGGCGCCGGCCAGGCGGAAGTGAAACCATTGGTGGAAGTCGCTCAAATGATCCTTGACGATCTCGAGATCGACAGTGTCGCCGCGCTGCTCGAGGACGCGAATGTTGCCGGCGTCGAACGCGCTCGAAATCGTAATGGTCATGGACAGTCCCTGGTTGGCAGATTCTTGAACTTAAGCGCGGCCTCATAGTGCCGCTCGCGCCGATGGGCAAACCCGTGGGATAACGCATCTTTCGACGAACGGCGGTCCCGGACACTGGCGCCACGGCGCCCGGTCGATTAGCCCGCAACCCATAAGCGGCGGTTAACGCCGGACATTTCGGAGTTAGTCGATGCGTTTGCTCACCGCCGCCTGCCTGTTGATCGCGGCGCCCGTCCTGGCGCAGACCGCGCCGGCCGATCCTGCCATCGGCCGCCGGATCCGCGCCGATGTCGAATTCCTCGCATCGGACAAGCTTGAGGGCAGGGACACCGGCTCGCGCGGCCATGCCATCGCCGCCGACTATGTCGCCTCGCAGTTTCGGGCGATCGGCCTGGAGCCGGCGGGCGAAAACGGCAGCTGGTTCCAGCAGGTCCCGTTCCGGCGAGCGAGCTACGAGCAGCCGCCGCGGCTCACGCTGACCGTCGGCGGCAAGCAGGTCGCGCTCGAACCGGGCAAGGACGCCGGCCTCCGCCCGAGCGCGACGGCCAAGTCGCGCAGGTTGAGCGCGGGTTTCGTGTTCGTCGGCTACGGCCTCAAGGACGCCCGCTACGGCTTCGACGATTATCGCGGAATCAACGTCAGGGGGAAAATCGTCGTTGCCCTGGCGGGAACGCCGGGCGGCGTGCCGAGCGACGTCGAAGCGCACCTCAACGCCAGCAAGGACGAGGAAGCGGCGGCGCATGGCGCCATCGGCTATGTAGAATTGCCGCGCAACGACGGATCTACCGGCAGGTTCGATCCCGTGCGCCGCGGCAGCCGCCCGCTGATCGACTGGGTCGACGCGAATGGCCGGGCCGGCTCGGCGCCTACGGGTTTGCAGCTGCAATTGAGCTTCTCCCAGGAAATGGCGGCCAAGCTGTTTGAAGGAGCGCCCAAGTCGCTGTCGGCGGTCCGCTCGATGGCCAAAAAAGGGCGTCCGCGCGGCTTCGCCCTGGCGCCAACCCTGTCGGTCGAATCGGACAGCAAGTGGGAGGATTTCACCAGCCCGGAGGTCATCGGGCTCCTGCGCGGCTCCGATCCTTCGCTGACCGCCCAGCATGTCGTGCTGATGGGCCACCTCGACCATTTGGGGGTCAAGGCCGACGCCCAGCCGGGTGAGGACGCAATCTATAATGGCGCGCTCGACAATGCCGCCGGGGTCGCGACCATGCTCGAAGCGGCACGCCAATTCGCTGCACAGCCCGTGCGGCCGAAGCGGTCGGTGCTGTTCATCGCCAACACTGGAGAGGAGCGGGGCCTGCTCGGCGCCGACTATTTTGCCAACCACCCGACGGTGCCGGCGTCGACGATCGTCGGCCTGGTCGACCTCGACATGCCGGTGCTGCTCTACCCGTTCACCGACGTCACCGCCTTTGGCGCGGACCATTCCACCATCGGCGCTACCGTTGCCGAGGCAGGCCGGTCGATGGGCATCGGCGTCGCGCCCGACCCAATGCCACAGGAGGCGATCTTCACCCGTTCCGACCATTACCGCTTCGTTCGCAAGGGCGTTCCGGCGGTGTTGCTGATGACCGGTTACGCCAATGGCGGGGCAGCCGCCTGGGGCGCCTATCTCAGCAAGGTCTATCATTCGCCGCAGGACGACCTCAGCCAGAAGATCGACTGGGATTCGGGTGCTCGCTACGCCCTGCTCAACTATCGCATCGCCCGGGCCATGGCCGATGCGCCGCAGCGCCCAATGTGGCTTCAGGCCGATTATTTCGGGGATTTGTTCGATCCCCGCGGTCCGCGCGCGCCGGCAACGGCTTCAGCGCAACCTTGACTTGGGCGCCTTCCCACCATAGGGGAGCCGCCGGTTTCATACCTCCTACAACTCAAGCATTACGAAGGCAGGCGTTCCGGCCATGAAGATTCGCAATTCCCTGAAGTCGCTGAAGTCGCGTCACCGCGATTGCCGGGTGATTCGCCGTCGCGGCCGCACGTACGTCATCAACAAGACGAACCGCCGCTTTAAGGCCCGTCAAGGCTAACCTGCGGGGCAGGTTGGCCGTACGAGCCGGGCAAGGCTAATTTCCCCTTCCAAAAGGCCTCCGCCCTGCCGGCGGGGGCCTTTTTGCGTCCGCGCTACGGAGAATTCCCTGCGATTTGCGCGTTTTAGACGCTGAATGAACATGTCAGCGCGCGTTAAGCTCGATTCGTCTATATCTCGAAGCCAAGGAGTGAGTGACATGACTCGCATGTGGAAGATTGTTTTCGGGATGGGCGCGATCGCGCTGGCTGCAACCGCGGCCTCGGCCGCCTATGCCCAGGCGACCGGAGCCAACGACCAGGCGACGCCGAACAGCTTCAATTGGGAAATCAAGGACGGCAAGCGTGTGCCGAAGGGCAATCGCGTGACCAATGCCGACGGCAGCTGGCGCGAGGAAATCCGCCAGGGCAAGTGCGTCACCGTCAAGGAAAAGTCGGCCGCGGGCGAGTATAAAGAAACCCGCAAGTGCGATTAGGCGAGGGTCCTAGCCAGCGCTGTTGCCAATCTTAGCATTTTCCAGCCCGGTGCCGCCCTCGGTGCCGGGCTGAACTTTACAGGCCGGCAATCCAACCTTTTCATTGTCGTCGCACAGCCGGACCTGGACGCTGTCGTTGGCGGCAATGAACAGCGCCCATTGGCGATCGTCGCCGCACTTGGCGGTCCACAAGTCCATGTCCTTGTACCGCGTGACATAGCCGGTCGAGACGATCCGGGCGCAGCGCAGCCCCTGGTCGGCGATGGCGCGCTTGAGGGCAATCGCCCGGTCGAGGTCGTTAAGGTCGAACAGCTGCTGCTGCGCCTCACTGCGAACCATGATGTCGTTCTGCACCGGCTGCTCGGCCGGCGCGCCTCCCTTGCAGGCGGCCAGCGCCGCAATCGAAAGCATCAGGGCCGCACCACGCATGTTCGTCTCCTCCTGCGAGCTAACGCAGATGTCGTCGCTTAAGCTCCCGATCGGCGTCGTTGCAACATGGCCGCCACGGCGCCGGTGCTGGCGCCGTCGACCAGCGCGACGAAAATGGTGTCGTCGCCTGCCAGCGTGCCGGCGACTTCTTCCAGCCCTGCTGCGTCCAGCGCATTGGCCACGAGATTGGCCGATCCGGGCGGGGTCTTCAGGACCAGCAGATTGCCGGCAGGGATGATGGCGTCGACCCATTCGGCGAGCAGCCGGTCGAGCTTGGCGGCGGCATGACCGGGTTCGACCTGGTCCGGCATCACATAGCGGATCGATCCGTCGCGCTTGAGCTTGACCGCGCCCAGTTCCAGCAGGTCGCGGCTGACGGTTGCCTGGGTCGCTGCAATCCCGGCGAGCGACAATCGGGCTACCACTTCCTCCTGGCTGCCGACCCGGAATTCCCGAAGCCAGTCGGCAATCATTCGCTGGCGCTGGCTCTTGCCTGTCATTGACCGCCCTCCCCAACCACCATGGTTCCAATGCCTTGGTCGGTGAATAGCTCGACCAGGATTGCATGCTCCGCGCGGCCGTCGATCATATGCGCGCTGCCGACCCCGCCCTCGACCGCTTCGGCGCATGCCAGCAGCTTGGGGATCATCCCGCCGGTGACACTTTCGTCGGCGATTCGATGGCGTGCTTCCTCCGCGGTCAGGCGGTGGACCAGGCTGGCCGGATCGTCCGGATCGTCGAGCAGGCCGGCCGTGCTCGTAAGGTAGATGATCTTCTCCGCCTTCATCGCCACCGCAATCGCCCGCGCGGCGTCGTCGGCGTTGATATTATAAGGTTGCGCCGTCGCATCCGCGCCAACCGTGGAGACGACCGGGATCAAACCATCGTCATGAAAATCGTGGAGCAGTGCGCCCCGCACCTTGGTAACGCGCCCGACAAAGCCGAGCCGCTCGTCGACCGGCTCAACCTCGAGCAGCCGTCCGTCTTCTCCGGCGACGCCGATCGCCACCGGTTCCAACGCATTGATCGCGGCGACCAGGTCGCGGTTGGTCTTGCCGACCAATACCATGCGGACAATGTCCAGCGTCTCGGCGTCCGTCACCCTCAGGCCTTCGACGCGCCTGACCTCGATCCCGGCCTTGGCCATTTCGACATCGATCTGCGGCCCGCCGCCATGGACCAGCACCGGCCGGATCCCGACCGAGTGGAGTAGCAATATGTCCTTGGCCAGGCTGCGCATCCGTGCCGGGTCGGTCATCGGCACGCCGCCGACCTTCACCACGATCGTCTTGCCGGTGAAGCGGCGGATGTAGGGCAGCGCCTCGATCAGGATGCGCGCGGTTTCGTTGACGGTTATCATGACGTCGCCGCATTTTCCTTGATGTAGCCGGGTCCGAGGTCGACCGAGACGGCGCGGCCCTTGCCCGAGCCAAGCCCCAGGTCGACGAGGATGTCGATTTCCTCGCCCTTCATGTGATCGCGCACGGCCTCGGTATCGTGGGGGATTTCGACGCCCGCCTCGGCGACCTTGATCCCGCCATAGGATACACCGGACTGCTCGGTTTCGAACTCGACGCCGCACGATCCGGCCTCGGCCAGCAAGCGGCCCCAATAGGCATCTGCGCCGTACCAGCTGCACTTGATCAGCTGGTTGTTGCCGATCGAGCGGGCGGCCTTCCGGGCTTCGGCGTCGCTGGCCGCCCCGGCGACATTGACCACCACCAGCTTGGTCATGCCCTCCGCGTCGCGGGCCATTTGCAGCATCAGCTCCTCGCACACCTGGCGCACATCATCCTCGAAGCGGGCGAGGTCGGCCGGACGGCCTTTGCGGCCGCTGGCGAACAGCATGACCGTGTCGTTAGTCGACGTCGCGCCGTCAGTGATCAGGCTGTTGAAGGTGGCGTCGGCGGCGCGGAACAGGATCGGCTTCAGTTCCTCCGGCGACAGCTCGGCGTCGGTGGTGAGGAAGGCGAGCATGGTCGCCATGTTCGGCGCCAGCATGCCGCAGCCCTTGGCCATGCCGCCGACGGCATAGTCGTCGCGAACAACCTTGGCCTCCTTCGGCCTCGTGTCGGTGGTGAGGATGCCCTTGGCGGCGTCGCGGTTGCCCGCGCGGTCCAGCTTCTCGCCAAGCGCCGGGATTGCGGTCAGGATCTTCCGCATCGGCAGCCGGAAGCCGATCAGGCCGGTCGAGCAGACCAGCATGTCGCGCGGATCGCAGCCGACGGCTTGGGCCGCGGCGGCGCACATCGCCTCCGCGTCCGCCCGGCCCTTCGCGCCGGTGCCGGCGTTGGCGTTGCCGCTGTTGACGATCACCCCCGACGCGTAGCCGCCCGACACGTTGAGCCGCTCCAGGCTCGCCTCGACCGGCGGCGCTCGGAACTTGTTCTGGGTGAAGACGGCGGCCGACGGCACCGGCTTGCCGTCATCGGTGGCAAGCAGGCTGACGTCGCGGCGCCCGCCTGCCTTGATTCCGGCGGCAAGGCCCGATGCGACAAACCCCTCGGCGGCGGTAACGCTCACGGATAGACTCCCATATTCGACAGGCCCGCACCCTCATCGAGGCCGAGCATCAGGTTGGCGCACTGGATCATTTGCCCCGCCGCGCCCTTGCCGAGGTTATCGATCGCGGCGAGCGCGACGACCGTGCCGGTGCGCTCGTCATAGCGAGCGGTGAGGAAGGCGGCGTTCGAGCCCGTGGCCCATTTGGTCTCCGGCGGGGTTTCGTCGGCATGGACGAACGGCTCGGCCACATAGGCTTGCCGGAGGATCTCGAGCGGATCCGAGCGGCCGGCCGCCCGGGCGTAGCAGGTCGCCAGGATGCCCCGGCTGGCCGCCATCAAGTGCGGCGTGAACAGCACCTCCGCACCCGTGGTCAGCTCCATCTCCGCGGTGTGGCGGTGTTTGGTGAGGCCATAGGCGCGAAAGCTGCCGTCGACCGTGCAGAAATGGGTGCCGGCGTTGGCGGCTCGCCCCGCGCCGCTGACGCCCGACGCGGCGTCGACGATTATGCCCCGCTTTTCGACCGCGCCGGCGTCGACCAGCGGCTTCAGCGCCAGGCTTGCGGCCGTCGGGTAGCACCCCGGCGCGGCGACCAGCTTCGAAGCCTTGATTTCGTCGCGATGGAATTCAGGGAGGCCGTAGGTGAATTTGCCGAGCAGGTCGGGGCGGGCATGCGCCTCGCCATACCAACGCTCAAACTCGTCAGCGCTGTCGAGCCGGAAATCGGCGCCGAGGTCGACAAAGGGGATGCCCGGCGCGATCAACTCGTCGGCGAGGCGCTGGGTCTCGCCATGGGGAAGGGCGGCAAGGATCAGGCCGCAGCCCCGCAAGAGTGCCGCATCCCAGGCGGCAAAGCTCATGTCCGGATAGGCCAGCGCCAGGTGCGGGTGGACCGCCGCGACCTTCTGCCCGGCGTTGGACGCGCCGAACGCGACGCCGACCTCGATCGCCGGATGCTGGGCGATGAGGCGCATCAATTCGCCGCCGACATAGCCGGAGGCGCCAAGGATCGCGGCGCGAATCATACGCGCCATATGCAAATCTATGCATAAATATGCAACCGCTCAGTCGCGATATTCGATTTTGACCTTGGCCGCCGCCCTTACCGCCCGCTGGATGGCACGTTCGGCACTCTCGTCGCGGGCCAGCGCCACGCCCATCCGGCGGTTCTTGAGCGTGTTGGGCTTGGCAAACAGCCTGAGGTCGACCGGCCGCCCGGGGGCGCCGCCTGCCAGCGCGTCGG
>Ga0310810_10001421_pt1 | contig 25091 bp, 25 predicted proteins | sample NCmetagenome_FD_207641 | JGI IMG/M metagenome (GOLD analysis project Ga0310810, IMG submission 207641) | Soil microbial communities from experimental microcosm in Duke University, North Carolina, United States - NC | ecosystem: Engineered > Artificial ecosystem > Soil microcosm > Unclassified ...
GTGACCCACATCCCGTCTACTCGGGTGGGTGTTGTGAAGATCATAAGATTCGGATCGATCTTCCGCACGCTTTGCCTAAGACGTTCTACCTCGTCCTCTGCAACCGTCGCCCTGCTTGATCCTTAGTTCCGCTTCTATGCGGCTACGAACGGCGGCATCTAATTCTTTAAATTCTATTCCGGTCACCAGGAACTGGCGGGAAACGTTCTGTGATTGAGAAGTTCCGCCAGAGCAGAGTAGGATTCCCGCCAGAACGATAGTAGAGGCGATTCGATTTGCCAATACTCTACCCTCTAACTTCGGATGACCTCGTATTGTATCGCTCTACCGTGCCGCCAGCAACGCCCGTAGGTGCCGAGCCCGCTCTGGCGACCGCAGTTGCCTGAGCGCCTTGGCTTCGATCTGGCGGATGCGTTCGCGCGTGACGTCGAACTCCTGGCCGATCTCTTCGAGCGTATGCTCGCGCTCGCAGCCGATGCCGAAGCGCAGGCGGATGACTTTCTCCTCCTTGGGAGAAAGTGTCTTGAGGATGTTGGCGGTCTCGTCGCGGACGTTCGTGTCGATCACGGCATCCACCGGCGATCCCACCCAGCGGTCTTCGATCAGGTCGCCGAGGGCGGATTCGCCGTCGCGGCCCACCGGAGTTTCGAGCGACACAGGATCGCGTGAGATGGTCTTCAGCTTCTGGACCTTCTCCACCGGAATGTCCATGCGCCGGCTGATTTCGTCGTTCGACGGCGCGCGACCCATTTCTTTTTCCAGCTCGCGGGTGGCGCGCAGGAACTTGTTCATGCTCTCGTTCATGTGAACGGGAATACGAATGGTGCGCGACTGGTCCGCGATCGCGCGAGTAATCGCCTGCCGGATCCACCACGTCGCGTAAGTCGAAAATTTGTAGCCGCGCCGGTATTCGAACTTGTCGGCGGCGCGCATCAGACCGATGTTGCCTTCCTGGATCAGGTCGAGCAGATGCAGCCCGCGGTTGACGTACTTCTTGGCGACGGAAACCACCAGGCGGAGGTTGGCCTCGACCAGATCTTTCTTGGCCCGCTCGGCTTCGATTTCGCCGTGCCGGATCACCGAGAGCGTGTGCTTCAGGTCACCCAGGTTCGCCCCGGCTATTTCTTCGCGCTTGCGGACTTCACGCCGGATTTCTCTGGCCTTGCTCTGCGCGGTCTGGCTGGAACGCCCTTCGACCTTGCGCAGATCGGCTTCCAGCCGCGACAGCTCTTCCGCGACCTTCTCGATTTCCTTGGTGAATTCCTTCCACTGCGAGAGGTAGTACGGCAGGTGCCGGATGGCCTGCGAAACCTGCACCCGCGCGCGCTTCATGCGGCCGATCCAGCGTTTACGCAGCTTCTTGTTGCTCAGCGGAACCGAATCCAGCTTGTCGGATACCTGGCCCAATTTCTTGTGCAGCACCGCCAGCTCGGCCAGGTCCCCGCGGACCTCATTGCGCCGTTTATTGTAGGCTGGGCTTTCCTCCTCGAGATCTCCCAGATCCAGGTAGGTATCCAGCTCCTCGGGATCGCGCTTAATCAGCTCGACGATCTCGACCGCACGCAACTGCACCAGCGCCGAGCGGCTGATGGCCTTCTGCATCCGCAGCTTGCCCCGCTCCATCCGGCGGGCCAGATTGACCTCGCCCTCACGGGTAAGCAGGGGCACGGCGCCCATCTCGCGCAGATACACGCGGACCGGGTCGTCGGTATAAATCGATTCCTCAGCCGGATGTGCATGGGCGAACTCTTCGCCATCATGCACTTCCTCAGGGTGGAAGAAGCCGCCTTCCTCGTCAAAAGGAAGTCCCAGCGGCTCATGACCCTCGCCGATGAATTGGTCTTCGAAATGATCCACGTGGTTCACCCGCGCCAAGCTATAAACACCTGTTTTTCCAAAGACTTAGCCAGTACCTGCGGCAGTGTATGCAAATCCCGCGCAGGCGTCAGAGCCGCATCCAGTATATCAGTCTTCGGAAATTAAGTTAAGTCTCTATTTCAATGGATGCTTTAAATGGTTCTAGGTTACAGTTTTGCCTGCCCGGGACTCTCTACTTCCCGTCCTGGAACAGATCCTTTAGCTCCATCAGAAAGGATTCGGCATCCTGGAAATCCCGATACACCGACGCAAACCGCACGTAAGCAATCTTATCCAGCTTCTTCAGCCGCTCTAGCACCAGTTCCCCGACCACTGCCGTCGATAGCTCCCGGTCCGGATTTTCAGCCAGGGCCGACTCCACGGCGTCCACCACCTCCGCCAGCTTCGCGACCGGGATGGGCCTTTTTTCACAAGCTCTTAGCAGCCCTTCGAGCACCTTCTGCCGCTCGAACCGCTCGCGCCGCCCGTCTCGCTTCACCACCATGTAGGGGATCTCGTCGCTCCGCTCATAGGTGGTGAATCGGCGCAGGCACTTCAAGCACTCCCGCCGCCGGCGGATTAGGTCGCCTTCCTTGCTCTCGCGCGAATCGATTACCCGGTCCTGGCGATGCCGGCAGAACGGGCAGGTCATAATCCGTAACTCGAAGTGGCTTCGTCTATGTGCCTTAAACTACGCCACTTGATCCCCTCATGGAACGCCAAGGCCAGTCCCAGCGGGACGATCACTACGAATGTGATGATCCAAAGCACCAAAGCGATTCCACTAGCTTCCTCCAGGCTGATGCCATATAGCTCGGTCAGCACCAGAACCGTGGCAATCTGCATGCCCCCTCCCACCCCCGGGATCTGCAGAATGCTCCCGAAGCAGACAAAGCCCAGCGCGATGATCACATCCGTAATACGCATCTCGGCAGTCGCAGGAAACGCCCGAAAGACGCACAAGAACGCGGCAGCCACAACTACCCACTCCACGACCGTGTAGGTGACCAGGAGCCAGACGTAGGATTTTTGCTGGGTCGATTGCATGCCTTCCTCGAAGGCGGTCAGGAATCGGGCGACCCTCTGGTGCACCAAATCCGGCAGGAACGACAGACCTTCCATGAGCCGGGTCCGTATGCTCCCTCGGAAGTGCCTCAATCCCAGGAGCACCGCCAGACACAGGGCCCCCGTGACCCCAGCCAATAATCCCGCAGCCTCCAGCGCCGGGCGGATGTGCGGCCCGGGTTGGATTCCGCTCCGGGATATTTGGGTCAGCGCGATGCCGAAGATCAGCAGGACCATCAGCAGGTCCAGGATGCGCTCCACCAGCCAGGCCGCCACTTGGCTCGAAAACGATACGCCCTCTTTCCGCGCGATCAGGTAGGGGCGAACCGGTTCCCCTGCGCGCCCGAAGAGCACCACCGCCGTGAAGCCGATCAACGTGGCCACCAGCACATTCCACAGCTTGACCTGCTTGCTCAAAGGCCGCAGCATGATCTCCCACCGCATGGCACGGCCGACGTAGGTCGCCAGGATCAGAGCCAGGGCCAGCGATAGCCAGCTCCAGCTGACGTCGGTGAACACCGCCGCGAACTTCCCCCAGGAGAAACCAGAATGACGCCAGCGGTAAACCACAAACAGCACGGCGGCAAAGATCGCCAGTATTCCCAGCGCAGCGCCCAGGTGATGCTTTTTCAATCCTTTACAGCTGCTCCCTTCGGCTGTCCCGCTTTGCCGAGCCGCCCGCCGGCCCCGTCCAAGCCCCGGGTGCGGATAGAATGTTAAGCGAACTTTCCATGCAAAGACTTCGTTCTCATTTCTGGAACCTCATATACGGGCACGGTATCCGGGAACAAAGGTTCGGCACGACGCAACGCCATGGCGGCCATCGCTACAGTCCGACAGATTACCACGCCCAGCCGCTCGGCCGCCGGAGCAAGATCCCTTTGGAAGGCTCGTGAGATCCGAGGACGGTTCTTGGACGCCGACAATCAACTGGTAGATCGCTGCTTGAGCGGCGAGGAAGCTGCCTGGGAGGATCTGGTAAAGGTCCATACCCGGCGTGTGTACGCCATCTGTTACCGCTTCACGGGCTCGGATCATGAGGCGCAGGATCTCACCCAGGACGTCTTCCTGCGCGTGTTCCGGTCGCTCAAAAGCTTCCGCGCCGGCGAGGGTTCGTTTTCCGTATGGCTCTCGCGGCTGGCGCGTAATCTGCTGATCGATCATTATCGCCGTACCAAGCTGGAGCGCGCCAGCTCCTCGATCGAAGAACAGTTACCCATGCTGGAGGAAAAGACCTCTTCCCTGGGCCGTACCGAAGGCGTGCTGGCCGGGCGCGAGGCCAGTGAATTACTCCAGGCGGCGCTGCAGAAGTTGTCGCCGGATTTGCGCGAAACCATAATTCTGCGCGATTTGGAAGAACTGGAATACAAGGAGATCGCCCAGGTGCTGAGTGTGCCGGAAGGCACCGTGAAGTCCAGGCTGAATCGCGGACGCGCCGAGCTGGGGCGGATCCTCCGCCACTATAAGGGAAGTTTGTGAACTGCGCGGATGTAGAAATCCTGCTGGCCGACTACGTGGACGGAACCCTCCGTACGGAGGAGAAGTTCGCGCTCGAAGCCCACCTGGCCGGATGCCCGGGCTGCGCGGAACTGGCCAGGGATGCCTCGTCCGCGGTGGCCCTCATGGAGCGTGCCTCGGCCGTCCAAGCTCCTCCTGAGCTGGTCACCCGCATCCTGTTCGAGATCACCGCCGGACCCAGCCGCTCCATCATCAAGCCTTCGCTCGTGCACCGTTTGTTCGGCCGCTGGCTCGAGCCGATATTGCAGCCGCGATTCGCCATGGGCATGGCCATGACGGTTTTGTCCTTCGCCATGATCGGACGCTTTACGAATGTGCGCCAGTTGACGCCTGCGGACCTCGATCCGGTGAAAGTCTGGACCGCCGCGGAGGACCGGGTGGTCCGTTGGTATAACCGCGGCGTGAAGTATTACGAAAGCCTCAAGGTTGTCTATGAAATCCAAACCCGGCTCAAGGAATGGGCCGAAGAACAACCGCAGCCGGGCAGTGCACCCCAGCCGGCAGGAGACACGAAATGAATCCGGAAGCCCCTCCCCAGATGCCACCAGAGAGCCCCATCGTCGGCTATTGCCGGGCCTGCGGAAAGGCGTTGGATTCGGCCGGCGTCCACTCCGCGCATGGGACCATCTACTGCGCCGAACACGTTCCTTCCGAGCAGCCTCCCGTTCCCGATTCTCCTTATGCCAGCCCCTATACGGCCAGCACACCACCCCCAATTCCTCACCCCGACGTGTCTCCGGGCGTGGCCTTTGTTCTCGGCCTGATTCCCGGAGTGGGTGCGATCTATAACGGCCAGTACGCCAAGGGTCTGATTCATGTTTTTGTCGTGGGAATGCTGATCACGCTGCTCAACAGCAACCAGGTGAACGGTTTTGAACCTTTGTTCGGCGTACTCATTCCGGGCTTCTGGGCGTACATGGCGTTCGAGGCTTACCACACCGCCAAGCTGCGCCGTCTCGGCCAGCCAGTCGATGAATTCTCGAGCTTGATGCCGGGCCATGGTCGATCGCGATTCCCCGTGGCGCCCATTCTGCTGATCGCTCTGGGCGTGTTGTTCCTGCTGAACAATCTCGAACTTTTCGAGCTCCGCCGCATGCTGCGCTTCTGGCCGGTGCTGCTGATCGTGCTGGGTCTCTACATGCTCTACCTGCGGCTGACCGGAAATTCTTCGGAGGTAAATCGTGACAGGTAGTTCTTTGCTTCAGGCCATCCGCGGCCCGGTGCTGCTGGTCACGCTGGGATTGCTGATGGCCGCCGATCAGCTCGACCGGGTCAGCTTCTCGCGCACCTGGCCGGTGCTGCTCATACTGTTCGGACTCTTCAAGCTGGCCGAGCATCTGAGTTCCGATAAGCCCACCGGAGGAACGACCACATGAGACGAACTTCCCTGGTTGCGCCCCTGTTGCTGATCGGCATCGGGCTCCTGTTCCTGGCCCGCAATGTTTTTCCCGAGCTGCAGTTGCTGGACTATCTGGCTAAGTATTGGCCTTTACTGTTGGTGCTCTGGGGTGGATTGCGGCTGGTCGAGATCCTGTTCTGGGCCGCCACCTCACGGCCCCTGCCGGCCCGCGGCATCGCCAGCGGGGAATGGGTTCTGGTGATCTTTCTGTGCTTCCTCGGCCTGAGCCTGCACACCGTGCGTGGATTTTCGGCCTGGCTGCCCGGCAACCGACTCGAACTCGGCGGCCTGGAGATCTTCGGAGAGAGTTACGACTATCCCCTCTCCGCGGAACGACCTTCCAGCAAGACGCCGCGCGTGATCCTCGAAAGTTTTCGCGGCAACGCCCGCATCACCGGCGCCGATGTTCAGACCGTGAAAGTGACCGGGCACTCCACGATTCGCAGCCTGGACCAGGCTTCCGCCGACCGCGCCAATCAGGAATCTCCGCTCCAAATTGACGGGGAGCCCGGCGAAATCCACGTTCGCCCTTCGCAGAATCAGATCTCCGGCAGCAACCGGCGCGTCTCGGCTGACCTGGACATTGTGGTTCCCAGGGGAGCCACCATCGAAGCCCACGGCCGCGCCGGGGATTTCGATATAAGCGGCGTCAATGGCTCGGTCAATATCAGCTCCGACAATGCCAGCGTGCGCCTGGAGGACATCGGCGGCGACGTACTGATCGAGGTTCGCGGCGGCGACATCCTGCGCGCGGTCAAAATCAAAGGATCGGTGGAGCTCAAGGGCCGGGGATCCGATATCGACCTGCAGGACATCGCCGGGCAGGTCACCATCAACGGCACGTTCACCGGAAACTCGCAGCTTCACAATCTCGCCAAGCCGTTCCGCTGGAGTACTCCCTACAGCCAATTTTCCGCTGAGAGGGTGGGCGAGATGCGGGTTACTCTCGGCAACTTGAACGCCTCGGATCTGACAGGTCCGGTGCGGTTAACTTCATCGCGCTCGTGGGACGTAGCTCTCACCAACTTCACAAATTCGTTAGACATCGACATCAAAGGAGGTGATCTTGACCTGCGACCCGGCCTGTTGCCACTGGCCAAGATGGATGTGCGTAGCCGTAACGGCCAGATCGAGCTGGCGCTGCCGCAGGCCGCCAAGTTCGATCTGACGGCCACCAGCAGCCGTGGTGCCGTGGACAACGAGTTCGGCGCCCCGCTCAAGCTCGAACCAATCGGCCGCCGCGGCGCCACGCTGCGCGGCTCCAACGGCGGGCCTTCGGTGAACATTTCGAGCGATAACGGTCGCGTGACCGTGCGATCGGCATCCATCAGCGACAGCGCCCCGGTAAAGCCGCCGCAGCCCGTCGAGCAGTAGATCTAGGGAACCAGCAGAATCCGCACATCCATCACGTTGGTTCCCGTGGGACCGGTTTTGATCAGCGCGTCGCGTTTCTCAAAGAAGTGGTAGGAATCGTTGTTATCGAGAAATTTGCGCGCGTTCAACATCTGCGTTCTTTCATCCGCGATTGCGCCTGCCGCGTCGGTGGGTCCATCCAGGCCATCCGTGCCCGCGCTGAAGATCGTGAAAGGACCACATCCTTCGAGCGCCATTGCCGCCGCCAGAACGAATTCCTGATTCCGGCCGCCCAGCCCCTTGCCGCGCACCGTGACGGTCGTCTCGCCTCCCGATAGAAGACACGCCGGCCGTTTAACGGGTCGTCCAGCCGTCTGGATTTCCTTGACGATCGCCGCGTGCATCCCGGCGATCTCGCGCGTTTCGCCCTCCACGCTGCTCGAAAGAACCAGCGTGCGATATCCCAGATCCTTGGCCTTCAAAGCCGCCGCGTCCATCGCCAGCCGATTGCTGCCGACAATCAGGTTTTGCGCATGCGGCGCTTTGGGCGATTCGCGAAGAACGCCGGAGGCAATGGATACCCCAAACTTCCGCAGCACGGATTCGGCCTGCGCAACCGTGGACGAATCGCCCACCGTTGGTCCCGAGCCAATCACGTCCAGATCGTCGCCGATCACGTCCGACAGAATCAGCGTAAGTAGCGTGGCCGGATAGGCTGCCGCCGCCAGCCGCCCGCCTTTGATCAGACTCAGATGCTTGCGCACTGTGTTGAGCTCGTGAATCGTAGCGCCCGCGTTCAGAAGCCGGTGCGTGATCTCCTGCTTGGCGGCCAGCGTCAGGGGAGGTGCAGGCGCGGGCAGCAGCGCCGACGCGCCGCCCGAGATCACGCAAATGAGCAAATCCCGAGGTCCGGCCGCGCTCGCGATCTCGAGAATCCGCAGCGCGCCCTGTTGACCTCGTGCGTCCGGAATCGGGTGGCCCGCGGGCTGCAAATCTATGCGCCGTACTTTAGTGGAAATTCCATCCGGAGCGGCAATTCCATCCGGCACATTCACGACGCCGCCCGCGATACGCCGCCCCAGCAGATGCTCTACCGCACGTGCCATGGCCGCGCCGGCCTTCCCCGCGCCGATGACCTGAACGCGGTCGAAACCGTCCATTCGGTATCGGCGTCGTCCGGCGATGAGCGTGCGCCCATCAAATTGGAGATGCCGCAAAACCGCCGCGTAAGGATCGGCCGCTTCAAGTGCCGCGCGAAAAATCTGAAGAGCGTGTTTACGCACTTTTAAAATAGCGGCAGCGCGAGAATCTTCGCCGCCGTGGCATCCGCGTCGTCGCCTTCCACCGCTACGCAGTAATCCGCGCGTTCGTACCCCGCGCGCCGCAGCGCAAAAAGCTCCCGCAGCTTCTCGGGCTCGCGCGCCAGCGGGCGCTGGCCATCTCCTGCCAAACGGCGCTCTACCGTGCTGAACGGACAATCCAGCCACACACTCACGCCGTTGTTCTCGACCATCTGGAAATTCTCGTCGCTCAGGAATGCCCCGCCGCCCAGGGCCACGACACACGGCCGCCCGCCTTCGATCAAACGGACGCGTTCCCGCAACGCCGCCGTTTCGGCCTGCCGAAACTCGGCTTCCCCCCGGGTGTCGAAAATCTGGGTGATGCGCATGCCTTCGCGCCGCTCAATGTCTTCATCCAGATCGGCGAATCCCCAACCCAACTCCGCGGCCAGCGCCCGGCCGACAGTGGATTTGCCGCTTCCCATGAATCCCACCAGAAAGATTCCCGGGGTTCGCTTGAGCTTGAGGATCATGATGTTCGCGTGAACGCCATAATAGTAGTATGCAGGATGGCTTGCTGCCGTTGTTTCCGCTCCAGGTGGTGTTGCTTCCAGGTTCCCCGCTTCCTCTGCATATTTTCGAGGACCGCTACCAGGAAATGATCCGGGAAGTGCTGCCCGGCCAGCTCGAATTCGGAGTGGTGCTGGCCAGCGATAAGGGCATTGTCAATACCGGGTGCACCGCTACGGTCGATCGCGTCCTGCGCGAATATCCCGATGGACGCATGGATATTCTGACCCGCGGTCGCCGGCGCTTCGAGATTCTCCTGCTCAATGAAGAGCGGTCTTTCCTGCGCGGCGCGGTCGAATTCTTCGACGATGACGAGCCGGATCCCGCCGCGCCGCCGGCTCCGGATGTCGTGCGGAACGTAATCTCCGAATTGAGCGAGCCAAAATCGTTCGACGCCAGCGATCCTCGCTTGAGCTTCCGCCTGGCGCAGGAAGTGCCCGACCTGGGATTCCGCCAGACCCTCCTGGTCACGCGCAGCGAAGCGGAACGGATGCGCCGCATCGCCGACTTTTTGCCCGGATATCTTGAGCGCCGCCGGCGCCTCCAGCACACCAAGGATGTTGCGGGCCGCAACGGCCACGCCCGCCACCAACCTGAATGAGTGTCTTGATCTTCGACGCCGACGATACGCTGTGGGAAAACAATATCTACTTCGAGCATGCCTTCGACGATTTCGTTGAGTTCCTCGCGCACTCCTCACTGACGCCTCCCCAAGTCCGCGACGTGCTCAACGAAATCGAGCTAGTGAACTCTAAGATCCACGGCTACGGGTCGCGCAACTTCGGACGCAATCTCCAGCAAGCCTACCAGCATCTGGCCGAGCGCGAAATCCGCCCGGACGATCTGGGACACGTGATGTCGCTCGCCGAGCGCATCCTGGAGCAGCCCATAGAGCTCATCGAAGGCGTGGAAGCAACACTCGCGGAGCTCACCCAGCGGCATCGTTTGGCTCTGTTCACCAAAGGCCATCCCGACGAGCAACGCATGAAGGTCGACCGCTCCGGCCTGAGTTCCTATTTCTCCTGCACCGCCATCGTCAAGGAAAAGGATGCGCCGGCCTACCAGCATTTGATCAAGCAGCAGGAGTTCCCCGCGGCAAGCACGTGGATGATCGGTAATTCCCCCAAGTCCGACATCAACCCCGCGCTCGAAGCCGGCTTGGGAGCCGTGCTGGTGCCCCACGCGCGAACCTGGGTGCTGGAGCATCAGGATCTGCGTACCCCGGCCGGCGCACGATTTCTCGAGGTCGAACGCTTCGCGGATTTGCCCAAACACTTCTAGGATCCCGTCTCTGAAGTAGTGCTCCGCTCCGGAACGGGGACTGGCTACGCTGCCCCAAGCGCACTCCTGTGCAATGCGGCTAGATTTCTCTCCGGCGCGCGCGGACAGTGCTGCCTGTCCCCGTTCTCGACCACAACACGTTCTTAGCGCGGACTTCAGGTCGGGACACTAAGCCAACACGACGGTATGATGCCAAGGTCCCCGCGGCGTTCGACACAGTTCCAGCGCCATCTCTGCTTTTTCCGCCTCCACGAGGATCCTCCCGCACGGCCCCAGAAACGCTTCGGCTTCTTGCGGCGGCATCACCGGAATCATCGCCCGCAGCACGCGCGGGTCCCAGAAACGCAAAGTGATCGCCGCACCAGTCGACGCGCGCATATTCACAAAGCTGGCGAAGTGCGCATGGATCTGCTCGATACCCTGTGGGGAAGTCGCGTAGAAGCCCCAGCCGCGGCCCCAACCATCCTTAATCAGCACGTGCCCCAGGCGTGAACCTGCGGGCAGCGCCACCAGAAACGCGTTCTCGCCTAGCATCAGATGCGCTTCGCCGCCGGCATCTAAGAAGGTCGGAATGCGCGAATCGCGCGACGGATCCACCACCGCGAACACTGCTTCGCCGGGAGCATACAGCGCGTTCAGGAGTGCCGCCTCGCCGGGGGAGTATCCGCTATCTCCCGCGATGGGGATGGGCATGGGCGCCGTGCTCACCCGGGGCCCGCCCGCCATCTCGGGAACCAGATCCACGTGTAGATCCACGTGCACACGAAACGTGGATCCGCCCGCCACGATCGAGTCACCTTCCCGCACCACCTGGTCCGTGATGCGCGAGCCGTTCACAAACGTTCCGTTGCTCGACCCCATGTCGCGGATCCGGCACTCGGTCCCATCGCACTCCACGGAAAAGTGCAGGCCGGAGAGATACCCGTCTTCGGCGATCGCATAGTCAGATTTCCCCGTGCGCCCGATACGTACGATACTCCCGCCGCGCACTTCCAGGCGTCTTCCCGTGATCGGTCCGGAAATCGCCTCCAATACAGCGACCATTTTTACGGTTATACCTTATCTCGCCACATCAGCTCCGCATCCGAGCGCCGCAAATAGTTTGCATCGATCTCAGCCGGATCTTGCGCGAGACCGGCCTCGAACTGTCCTGCTGCGATGCGCGCGATGGCTCCCGCGAGATGTTTGGAAGCGCCGGTGATCACTTCCGTGTCTTTGGGTAGCGTCAGCACGAAGTCATCCAGCTTCATCACGACCTCAGGGGCCATCAGACGCAGATTGGCATCGTAAAGGGCGCCGAATATATCGCCGCGCCGTGCATCGAGCACCGGAGCTCGCAGCGCGCGGGTTCCAAACGACGCCACGGCCTGCAGATTGGAAACCGCAACGACCTTGCGGCCCGTCGCTTCCGCCAGGCCCTTGGCTGCGGTCAACCCCACGCGAACGCCTGTGAACGATCCCGGCCCCGCCGCCGCCGCGAAACCCTCGATGCCGGTGATTTTCACCCCGTGCCGCGCCAGCAGCCCTACCATCTCATCGAACAAAACGTGTGCGAAGCCATCGGGAGAATGTAGCGCGACTTCTTCCAGCACCAGACCGTTGTCTGCCAGCGCGAGACTGCCGGATTCGCTGGTCGTATCGATCGCTAGTAGTGTCACGGTCCCAACCGGTACACTTTGTCGATCGCGTACGCCTTTCCGTTGGCGTTCAAGATCGATACCCGCACGCTCAAAGTGCCCGGCAACTTGTGCACGATCGCAGCCGGGACACGCAGCGTCCCTTCAACGCCTGTTCCCGCCACGCGATACCCTTCTCCGTCGAGCACCACCTCGGCCGTCCATTCCGCCAGTAGTTCCCGGGTGGCCCTCGTCGGCCGCGTGATTTTCAACGAATAACGGGCCGGCACCTTCAGGGAAATATCGCCGTCGGGCTGCACTACTTCGAAGGGCATGTTCTTGGGGCTCGACTCGATTTCCTGAATCGGCACCCGGCGCGATTCGAACTTCCAGGATTTCAGCATCCCCTCTTTATGCCCTTCGCGCGAAACCTGCAACACCCAGTCGTGCGATTTGTCGGGAGGCTCACCCGTAAAATGCTTGCCCTTGTAGTTCTTTCCCTTGATCCGCTCACCGGTCGCCGGATTGATCCAGGCGACGTCGTAGCCGTGATCCTCCACCGTCAGCTCGATGGGCCCCGGTTTATCCACGTAGACGATATATTCGACGTCCTCCAGCGCCACCGCCCGCCCGCCGTCCACATCGAAATAAGGCTCCAGCTCCCAGTAGCGATTTCCCGACATGAAATCGAACCACACCGTCATGTATTTACCCGAACCCGACGCCGGATACTGCCCGTTCATGGTCGCGTTCCACAGGTCGCGCTGCGACTGGATTCCCGTATTTACCGCCGGCATCGCGTAGAACTGGTGCTCCACCCCGCCCACATTAGGATCCGGTGTCCCGTAGCTCAGCATGCTCATCCACTGATCGCCCACCAGTGGCGACGAAGTCGTGTCCGCCATCGACGTGCGCGGATGATTATAAGGATCGAGCTTCGCCAGCAGCGCTCCCGCATCTTTCAAGATCGCTTTCCCGTTAGGAACGCTCTCCAAGGCAGGCACGCCCATCCAGGTGATGTTCAGAGCCGAAAAGCGCGCGGCAATATCCGTGATGTATTGTTCCCGAGCCTGCCTGTCGGCGGGAATACTCGCGAGCACCACGTCGGCGACGATACCCCGCGCATTGATCGCGCGAATTCGCTCCGCCGCCTCCCCCAGGTCCGCATCCTTGGCGATGGTCACCCGCAAGTGCGTGAACCTCTCGGCTAACCTCTGGGTTACAGCTGTGTCGAAGTCGGCGCGAGGCATCTTGACGAAATCCTCGATCGCCGTCGCCATCCAGAGATGTTGTTTCGCGGTTCCCTCATAGGCAAAATGATGCACGTTGGCCACGCGCACAAAGCCAGGTAAATCCGAGGGCGCGGCGGTGACTTTCCCCAGCTGGCCATCCAGACGTTTCAGGCTGCTGGTCAGGCGATAGTCCCAGGAGCCGGGCTCGGTTGGGGCGAACCGCAGGACATATTTACGATCGCCCTCTTTGAAGGCGTGAATCAGCAAGGTGCGCTTGGCGGACCGGAATTCGCCATGCAATTGGACCCCTGCGGGATTCTCTCCAGCTTCCAGATCAAATGCCAGATCGCAGGCGCTCCACGCCGGGACAGTGCACGTCGGCAACTGAGCCCATATCGGAAACGCAATCAGCGCGACCCACCACAGCCTGCCCATCTGTCCCCCAATATAACGCGCTACAATTTGCTTCATGAAAAGCGCCACGTTTGCCCTGTTCTGCGTCCTCGCGGCCGCAGCTTTCGCGCAACAGGCCGTGCCCGAAATCCCCTTCGACTCCAATCCCGATTTCTTCAAGCTTCCCGACGACCTGCACTTCGGCGAAACCGCCGGTGTCGCGGTCAACTCCCAGGGCCAGGTCTACGTCTTCTCGCGCGGCAACACCACCGGCCCTGCCTACGGAGCCACCGCATCCCAGGTCCTTCTGTTCGATAAAAACGGAAAGTTCCTGCGCGAAGTTGGCAAGAACCTGTACGCCTGGTCGTTCGCGCACACCGTCCGCGTCGACCATCAGGACAATCTCTGGGCCGTCGACAAAGGCTCGGATATGATCGTCAAGTTCAATCCGCAAGGCCGCGTGATGATGGTGTTCGGCCGCAAGTCCGAGGCATCAGACGAAAACGCCCACCCCCTGGAACATCCCAATCCGCCGCGTCCGGCGCAGGACGGGCGCTACCGTCAGCCCACCGACGTCACCTGGGATCCGGAAGGCAACATCTTCATCAGCGACGGCTATATCAACTCGCGCGTCGCCAAGCTCGACAAGAATGGCGACTGGGTGAAATCCTGGGGCGGTCCCGGTAATCAGACCAACCAGTTCAATACCCCTCACAGCATCGCCGCCGACGCCCAAGGCAACATCTATGTAGCCGACCGCGGCAACCGCCGCATTCAGGTCTACGATCATGACGGCAACTTCAAGAAGATCATCACCATTGACGTTCCGGTCGCCCCGGGCGCAAAATCATGGTTCAGTAACGCCGGCACGCAACAGGAGATCGCCACCGCCGGCGCACCCTGGGCTATCTGTATCACGCCCGGCCCTGGAACGCAGTACCTCTATAGCTCTGACGCCTTCCCCGGCCGCGTTTACAAACTTTCGCTGGACGGTAAGGTGCTCGGATGGCTTGGCAGGTCCGGCCGCCAGCCCAAGGAGTTCGGCTGGATTCACGAAATGGCGTGTCCCTCGGAAAACGAACTGTATGTCGCCGAGATCCTGAACTGGCGCGTTCAGAAGCTCACTCTCAAGCCGGGTAAGTAGCGCCCATTCCGAACGAAATCTGCCGGGTGTATACTGGCCCCGATATAAGAGGAGCTCTAATGAAAATACTGAGACTCACGTTCTTGGCCGCGGCGCTGGCAGGATTGGTGATCGTCATCGCTGCCCAACAACCTGGCGGTACCGATATCAGCGGCGTGGTCACCAGTTCCAAGGGACCCGAAGCCGGCGTTTGGGTGATCGCCGAAACCACGGATCTTCCGACGCGCTACAGCAAAACCGTGGTCACCGACGATCGCGGCCGCTACCTGATCCCCGATCTTCCCAAGGCTAACTACACTGTTTGGACGCGCGGCTACGGGCTGGTCGATTCCGCCAAGACCCAGTCCGCTCCCGGCAAGGTCGTGAACCTCACCGCCGTCATCGCTCCGAATGCCGCTGCCGCCGCCGACTACTATCCGGCCAACTATTGGTATTCGCTGCTCCAGCTTCCCGCCAAGAGCGAGTTCCCCGGCACCGGACCGAATGGCAACGGCATCAACCCCAATATGCACAGCCAGGCGGAATACCTCCACATGATCAAGACCGATAGCTGTGAATCCTGCCACCAGCTCGGCACTAAAGCTACTCGCACGCTGCCGACGAATATCGGCACGTTCGATTCTCCTGCGCAGGCCTGGGCCCGTCGCGTGCAATCCGGCCAGGCCGGAGGCCAGATGAGCAGCGGCCTGAACGCGCTCGGTGCGCCCCGTGCCACCGCGATGTTCGGCGACTGGACCACCCGTATCGCCAAAGGCGAGCTGCCGAAAGAAGCTCCGCCGCGCCCCCAAGGCGTCGAGCGCAACGTCGTGATCACCCAATGGGACTGGGCCGATCCCAAAGCGTATCTGCATGACGAGATCGCCACCGACAAGCGCAACCCGACCGTGAACGCCAACGGTCCTCTGTACGGCGCGCCCGAAGAGAGCCGCGATTATCTGCCCGTGCTCGACCCCGCGACCGCCACCATCAGCCGCATCCAGGTGCCCTATCGCGATCCCAACACGCCCGGCCAGCCCAAGCCTCTGCAGCCCTCGCCGTTCTGGGGCGACGAAGCAATCTGGGATAGCCACATCACCGTGCACAACCCGATGCTGGACGAGAAAGCCCGCCTGTGGTTCACATCTCGCGTGGGCGTCAGCGATAACCCTTCGTTCTGCAAGGAAGGATCGAATCATCCGTCGGCCAAGGTTTTCCCGCTCACCAACTCCGGGCGGCACCTCGCCATGTACGATCCAAAGACCAAGAAGGTCGAGCTGATCCGGACTTGTTTTAGTACGCACCACTTGCAGTTCGCCGAGGACGCCAATAATACTCTGTGGACCTCGAGCGGCGGCGGTGGCGGCGCGGTCGGCTGGCTGAACACCAAAATGTGGGACCAGACTCACGACGAAGAAAAGTCGCAGGGCTGGGCGCCGTTCATCCTCGATACCAATGGCAACGGCAAGCGCGACGCCTACGTCGAGCCGAACCAGCCTACGGATCCGCTCAAGGACAAACGCCTCAACATCGGGCTGTACGGCGTCACGGTCAGCCCCAAGGACGGGTCTATTTGGGGGACGGTTCTGGGATTCCCCGGCGCCGTCGTTCGCGTGGTTCCAGGAACCGATCCCACTCACACGGCTCTATCCGAATATTACGAAGTTCCCTGGAACACACCCAGCGCCAAGGTGCAAGGCTTCTCACCGCGCGGCCTGGATATCGATCGCAACGGCGTGGTGTGGACCGTGCTCGCTAGCGGCCACATGGCCAGCTTCGATCGCGGCAAATGCAAAGCTCCGCTCAATGGTCCCAACGCCACCGGACAACATTGCGTGGAAGGCTGGACGCTGTATCCATCGCCCGGACCGAAATTCAAAGGCGGCGAAGAGTATGGCAGCGCCGACTCGCATTACTATGATTGGGTCGATCAGTTCGACACCTTCGGTCTGGGCAGGAATGTCCCCATCGCCACCGGCAACGATTCCGATTCTCTGCTCGCGCTGGTCAACGGCAAGTGGGTCATCCTGCGCGTTCCCTACCCCATAGGCTTCTTTGCCAAAGGACTGGACGGCCGCATCGACGATCCCAAAGCCGGCTGGAAAGGCAAAGGCCTGTGGTCTACCTGGTCCACTCGGACGCCTTTCCATAGCGAAACCGGCAAGGGGACGACCAGCAAGGTCGTAAAGTTCCAGCTTCGTCCCGATCCGCTAGCCCGATAAGGCAAAAGCGGCTCTCGCCCATAAACACGGGTCCGCCCAGCCTTTACTAACGAAGGGCAGAGGTTTTGCCGATAAGGCGAATGCGACCCAAATGAGCATTCAGTCCAAGGTCAAACGGCCTCCATCCGGAATGGAGACGCTGGACGCCCTGCCCGACATGCTCAGATCACTTGGGCCGGACTTCGCGAATCACCAGAACGACGAAGGGTTCCGCGACTTTGCCGAAAGCATCGTTAAGACCGTCGACGAAGTCTTCTTCTGGCGAAATCCGGAAAGTCTGAAGCCCCGCTTCATCAGCCAGGCCTATGAGAGGATCTGGGGCCGGACCTGCGACAGCGCGTATGCCGAGCCTTCCTCCTGGGTCGAATCGATCCATCCCGAGGACCGCGCTGGCGTAATCCAGGAGTTTGAGCGCGCCGGAGCGGGCGGTCAAACTCAAGTGGAGTATCGCATCCTGCGGCCGGATGGCGAAATTCGCTGGATCTGGACGCGACTGTTTCCGATCTTCTCCAAGACGGGAACGCTGACCCGGCTGGTTGGCATCGCGCAAGACTGTACGGAACGCAAGCAGGCCGAGAGGATGCAGGACTTCCTCGCTGCCATCGTGGAATCCTCTGACGACAGCATCATCGGAACGGACCTGGATGGCACCATACGGAGTTGGAACCAGGGTGCGGAGAAGCTCTTCGGGTATACCGCCGCCGAGGCGATCGGCAACTCTATTACGATGCTATTTCCCGCTTCCGAGGGGAGTGATGCGAGCGCGACAATCAGGAAGGTCCAGCGCCAGGAACGGATCGAGCGCTATGAAGCCGTGCGCGCAGCCAAGGACGGGAAGCCGTTTGACGTGTCGGTGATTCTGTCGCCGATCAGGGGCGCGGAGGGCCGGATCCAGGGGGTGTCCGCGATTTACCGGGATATCACCGCCAGCAAACGGGCAGACGCCGAACTCGTAAAGGCTAAAGAGGCGGCCGAAGCGGCCAGCCAGGCCAAGAGTACGTTTCTCGCCACCATGAGTCACGAGATTCGCACGCCCATGAACGGCATCCTGGGCATGACCGAGCTCGTGCTGGATAGCGATCTGACCGCGGACCAGCGCGAGAGTCTGGAACTGGTTCGTCTTTCCGCCGAGTCGCTCCTCACCGTGATTAACGACATTTTGGACTTCTCCAAAATTGAGGCCGGCAAGATGGAGTTCGAGTCCATTCCTTTTGACCTCCGCGAAAGCCTGGGAGAAACCATGAAGACCCTGGGATTTCGCGCGCACCAAAAAGGTCTGGAACTGGTATGCGATGTGCGGCCGGATGTGCCGGTGGGAGTCCTGGGGGATCCCGGCCGGCTCCGCCAGGTTTTGGTAAACCTGGTGGGCAATGCCATAAAGTTCACCGAGCATGGGGAGATCCTCGTCAGCGTCGAGCGCGAGACAAATACGGCCGATGGTGTCGCTCTGCACTTCTCCGTAAAGGACACCGGCGTGGGAATCCCCACGGAAAAACACGAAAAGATTTTTGAGTCGTTTTCCCAGGCCGATGGATCCATGACCCGCAAATACGGCGGGACCGGTCTGGGACTGACCATCTGCGGCAAACTGGTCGGCATGATGGGCGGGCGCCTGTGGGTGGAAAGCCAGGAAGGGCACGGCAGCACGTTCCATTTCACCGCGCATCTGGGCGTTCAGACCATACTCTCTGAACCCATCGCTCCACTTCATCCTGTCCATTTGCGTAACCTGCCCGTCCTGATCGTGGATGACAACTCCACCAACCGGCGAGTCCTGATGGAAATTCTTACTCGCTGGGGAATGAAGCCCACCGCCGTCGAAGGCGGCCGCCCCGCGCTTTTAGCCCTGCAGATCGCCAGCGATATGGGCCGCCCGTTTCGGCTCATTCTGCTGGACGGACAGATGCCGGAAATGGATGGGTTCACTTTCGCGCAACAGCTGAAGAGCCATCCGAATCTGATGCGCACCACCATCATGATGCTCACCTCCGCGGACCAGTTGGGCGATGCCACGCTCTGTCGAAAACTCGGCATTTCCGCCTACCTCGTCAAGCCTGTCCGCCAGTCCGAGCTCTTGGACATGATCTGTAGAAGCTTGCAGGAGAGCACCCAGGATCCGGCCCACGATTCAGGCCAGGTGATTAGGACGAGACCCGTGAACGGGATGGCGAACCAGTCACGCGTGCTGGTCGCCGAAGACAATGCCGTGAACCAGACTCTGGCGCGACGCCTCTTGGAGAAGCGAGGTTACACCGTTACGGTAGTGCCAGACGGCCAGGCAGCACTGGACGCCTTCCTCAGCCAGCCTTTTGACATCGTGCTCATGGACGTCCAGATGCCCACCTTGGATGGCTTCGAGGCAACCGCCGCCATCCGGCGGCACGAGCAGTCCGCGGGCACCCATGTTCCCATCGTGGCCATGACCGCGCACGCCATCAAGGGCGACGCGGAGCGTTGTCTCGCGGCGGGAATGGATGCTTATGTTGCCAAACCCATCCGGGCTGAGGAATTGTACCGCGCCATCGAAAAAATGCTGGGCCAGCAACACCGCCACAACCCCTGTCACCAGCAATAAGATCAGCCTGCTGTCCGCATGATGCGGCTAGAACATCAGGCCGCCGCGCGCTTGGCACCCGACTCGACGTGCTCCCGCGAAGCCCGGAAACGACGTATAGCCGCACTCATGCCGACCATCGCCAGCACCATCACTGCGCACGCCCCTATACATCCCCAGACAGCCAGGTTCTGCTTAAAGAACCAGAGCCAGCGTCCGTAGAGCAATTCCACATGCACCCAGTAGACCGCCAACGACGTCGTGCCCAACAGTCGTACCCAACTCCATCCTTCGCTGAAATACTCGCTCCACAGAAACGCCATCGAAGCCAAAAGCAGCGTAATTCCTAACTTGCACGCCACCAGTGCCGGGCTATTTAACCAGAAATCGGCTTTAGGGTATATCGAAAACGGCAGGTTCGAAAAATATTGGCCCGCCAGCAGAAGTCCGAATCCGCATAACGCCGCCCACTGCATGACGCGGCTCCAGTCACCCCGCTTCACCAACGGGATCGCACTCCCCGCCGCCAATCCGAACGCCAGATAGGATCCCCACGGGAACATGCTGAACGCGGCGCTCGGCACGAAATAATCGCGCACCGCTCCCGGGATTCCGCCGGTCTGCATTCCGGACATCAGTGGAGCCAGCCCTGCCAGCGCGATTCCAGCCAACACCGCCCATCGCGCCCGCCGCATTCCCCGGGTCAGTGCGATCACCGACAGGAGGGCAGCCGTCGCACCCATCACGTTGAGCACGTCCACTCGTAATAGATCCGTCCAGGACTGATGCGGCCAGGCGAAAATCCACATTTGCAGCCGGAACGCCAGCGCCAGAAGGAACAAATACCGCGCTCGCCGCAGTGCGCCCGTGACACGCCGCCACGCCGGCAGATCGTCGCGGCGATTCATCCCCAACCCGAACGTGATCCCCGTCAGGAATAGGAAAATCGCCGCAGCTTGTCCGCCGAAGAATTGCGAAAAAATGAAGGCCGGATGGTCCCTCAGGTCGGACCGAAGGAAAGAATCAAAGGTATGGCCCTGGAGCATGACGATCGCCGCCAAACCCCGCAACCAGTCCAGGAACACGATGCGGCCGCGAATCGGTGCGGGACCCACGCTAATCCAGTCGTTCGCCTTTCCCGGGCCTCATGAAGTAATCTTACCAATTGACACCAACCCGAAAAAGTGGAGATGGTAAGATAGAGGAGCATGCAATACTTCGTTCGTACCATGGAGAAGCACAAGGCCAGTACCCGGGTATTCAGCCCGGAGCTACCCTGCCCCGCCTTGGGCAGCGCCAAGGATGCCGCTAAGCAACTGGTACAGTCGTCCGACCCCACCGTAATGCTCCAAGCCGATGTTTGTTCGCGCAATCAGAACCAGGTCCGCACCCGCTACTGCTGCTGGATTAACGAGCGCGGCGAGTTCGTCGAGCGCGCCCTGATCTAACCGGCCCGGGCCGAACGCTTGTGATACAATCTCAAACGTGCCTAGCCCGCCAGTTACCTACCATTGGAACCGAGCCCGCCTGGTCAATTGAACCTTATTGGAGAAATCTGTGACGAATATTTTTGTTGGAAACCTTGCTTATCAGACCACGGAGTCGGAGCTCGAGGCGGCTTTTGCCGCGTATGGCGCCGTTGAAAAGACCAGCGTTGTTCGCGACCGCGACACCGGCCAGCCTCGCGGCTTTGCCTTTGTCGAAATGACCAATCAAGCCGAGGCTGCCAAGGCCATCGAAGCCTTGAACGGTCAGGAATTGAACGGCCGCGCGTTGAACGTGAACGAAGCGCGTCCCCGGCCCGAGCGTGGTGGATTCGGCGGCGGCGGTGGCGGTGGCCGTGGCGGATTCGGTGGCGGCGGTGGCGGCGGTCGCCGGCGCGAACCCCGCTGGTAATTTCTCTAGCTCAAACTTAAAAGCGTCCAGCCCGTAGCCACGTCGGCTCGGGTTGGACGCTTTTTGTTTCTAGCCGATTCCCGGCCTACTGCGCCAGCCGCTTTTGGTTCTCCATGAACAAATCACAGACTTGCCGCCGCAGGCCTTCTTTGGCCACCGGACCGGCATCCGTGAAGTCCATATACGCGCGCGCGGTCGGATCAAACTTCGGCCACTTCACCAGCTTTCCACCGTTGGGATCGCCGGTCTTGGCGAAATTGGTCCAGTAGTCCTGCATCTGCGACGCGTATTGTTGATCCGCCTCGTTGTAGTTCCGCCTTGCCTGCCACACAGCCAGCGTGCCGAAGACAAATGGAATTTCAGAGGCATGCGGTGCGCCCAGCGCTTCTTGCCCGTGGACGGTGCGCGAGAACTGATACTCGTAGCCAGGATTCCCCGCCTTGGTGTGCCAGACCAGTTCCTGAACCGTGCCGCAGCGGAACGAATTATCAGTGGTGAACTGCAGCATCACAGTTCCATTCTCGGGATCGGGCTGGGGATCGCTCGCCCCGCTCACTCCGTACGCCGCCAGCGCGCGATCGGCCAGGGGGCCGTAGCGTTGCGAAATCATCTGGCGGATATCGCCCGGCGTGCCGCGCGGCTGCATCTCCTGGGAATTATTGCCGATCAGCAAACCTACCTTGAGCTCGCGGCCTTCGGCATAAACTTTCGAGGACGGCTCTGTAAGCACCCAGCCGTCTACGTTAATTCCGATTCCACCCTGTCCCGCCTTCTCCATCAACTCCTTGTCGGAAAGCCCGCGCAGTTTCGCGAGCGCATCCTCACCGGTGAAGCCCAACTTGGCGGCGAGTTCCACGCCTTTCTTTTCCGAATCAGCCAGGGACGGCGGAGTGCCTACCGGGCCGCTCTCCGCTGTCACCCTCACAAACAAACCTTTGGCCAGGGGCGAGGCGATCAGCGCGTTCACGTCGGCAGCGCCAGCCGATTCGCCGATAATCGTGACATTCGCGGGGTTGCCACCGAACTTGCTGATGTTTTCCTTCACCCAGCGCAACGCCAGAATCTGATCGGCCAGCCCGTAGTTTCCGGCAGCATGGTGGGGCGACTCTTTGGCGAGTCCGGGGTGCGCGAAGAAGCCCAGGACACCCAGCCGGTAATTAACATTTACAACTACTACGCCGTGGCGGGCCAGGACTTCGCCGTTGAACAACGGTTCCACTCCCGATCCTGCGGTATTTCCGCCCCCGTGGACCCACACCATCACCGGCACCGACGATGTCATCGGCCCCTTCGTCCACACGTTCAACTGCAGGCAGTCTTCGCTGTGGGGCATCTGCTTGTTGTCGTTTTGATTGCACATCGGCCCAAAAACCGTCGCATCCCGGACACCGGTCCAGGCTTTCGCCGGAAGCGGCTCCTTCCAGCGCAGGTCGCCGACCGGCGGTTGCGCAAACGGGATGTTCTTGAAAACCGCCACACCATCCGCAGTCAGGCTGCCGCGAAGCTGGCCGGTGCTGATCGAGACGATCGGGTCAGCCCCCGCCGCCATGGCTTGCCCCAGGCCTAGAACGCATGCCAGTATGCCTAGTTTTTTGATGGATTTCATTGATCCTTCCTTTCCCTTGAAGATTGTACACTACATCAACCTTTCTGGGAAGGCGGTCTAATACCTGTATATACCAAAATGGGACTGCATTGAAATCACCGAATCCTTCCCCGGACCGCGGAAGGGTAAGGATAAGACTCCGCATCGCCCGCACCGCAAAGCCATCTAACATCTATGTATGACAACGCAGCCGGCTAACTCAGGTGTCCGAATCTTTCCTCCGGCAATCCACCTGGTGTCGATCGCCCTGGGCTTTCTCCTCCAGTGGGCCGCGCCTCTCCCCATGTTCGGCATGCGGATCCCGGGCTTCGTCCTTCTCGCGATCGCTGTAGCGCTAATGATCTGGTCAGTAATCGTGATGTCGCGGGCAGGTACCACGCCGAATCCAACCCGCCCCACCACCGCGCTCGTCATTCGCGGGCCGTATCACTTTACGCGAAATCCCATGTATCTCGCCTGGGAGCTGATCATCGTCGGCGTGGGACTCGCCGCCAACGCACCCTGGGTGATCCTCATGGCCGTGCCGGCCGCATTCATCACGCGCCGCCTGGTGATCGATAAAGAGGAGCGCTACCTGGAAGCCAAGTTCGGCGCCGAGTACCTGAACTACAAATCCCGCGTCCGCCGCTGGGCTTAGCACTTCGCCGCGTCGGCATCGCCAGATTCCTCCGCTATATTCGGGTCGCATGCCCCGCCGACCCGACTCCGGCCAGATCGACCTCGCCGAGGTCTTCCGCCGCGTGCAGCAGGAAATGCTCGCGCAGCTCTCCGTCGGTCGCCTCTTCGAACACGCTTCCACCGCCGGAGCCGCTACCGAGCATCACTGGCTCCAGCTTTTCGATCGCTACTTGCCCAAGCGATACCGCGCCGCCCCCGCATTCGTAATCGACTCCACCGGCCGCCGCTCCCGCCAGATCGACATCGCCATCTTCGACAACCTCTATACGCCGCCCCTGTTTCCTCACTCTTCCGGCATCCACCTTCCTGCCGAGAGCGTGTACGCAGTATTCGAAGTTAAACCCACCTTCTCCCGCCAATGGCTCCGCGACGCCGCCGAAAAAGCAGCCTCCGTACGAGCACTTCGCCGCACATCCGTTTCCGTGATCGGCCGCGAAGCAACGCACCCTCCGGCAATACTCGCGGGCCTTCTGGCGACCACCTCGGTCTGGACCGCCCGTACCTTCGCCGCCAACCTGCGCCGATCTCATCAACTCGACTTGGGATGTTGTCTGGAACATGGAGCGTTTGAGGGGAAGACCATCAGCTCTCCGGACCAAAGCCTTATATTCTTCTTAATTCGTCTCCTCGATCGCCTCCGCGCCATGGGTACCGCCCCCGCCATCGACTGGGCCCAGCACTTCAAATGACTCTTCGCGGCTGGTGTTATCACAAATATCTGGAATCCGTCACCCTCGCCGGCTCCCACGCCAAGGGCACCGATCTCAAGGACAGTGACGTCGACATCTTCCTCCGCCTCTCGCCCGACACCCCTGGACCGTTATCAGCCATGCAGGCCTCGCTTGCCGATCACGTTCACGGCAACATCCGCAACGTCTCCGTGCGGATCATGCTGGAAGGCCGATTCATCGACCTCGTGCCGGCTCGCCGCAGCTTCACATATGACGTCCTTTGGCAGGCCCGCTTCAACACCTGGCTCAAGACCGACATCCCCGAGCAGATCCGCTACGTCCGCAACAGCGGCTTCATCGACGAAATCCTGGCGCTCAAAATCTGGCGCCGCCGCCATGCTCTTCGCTTCCCGTCGTTCTTGATGGAACTCGCCACCATCCACGCCCGCCCGAAGGACTTCCCCGCCCTGCTCCGCTTCCTGGCAACCGATTTCCCGACGACCCGCCTTCTCGATCCCGCCAATTCCAACAACATCGTCTCCGACCTCCTCACCGAGGTGGAGAAACTCCATATAGCCCGCCGCGCCGCCATGTCGCTCGGTCGAATTGCCTGCTGACTCTGTATTCGCGTTTATTTGCGTTCATTCGCGGCCGATTCCGAGCCGCGACAGTGATGGAGCGGGCTCATCGCCCAAACCGCTCGACCATCCTTAACAACAGCAGCCCGAGCCCATCCCGCCCGACCATAACCCCGCCCGCCCGGGAGCGATGTTGTGGGTT